>Ga0209573_1004623_pt1 | contig 13317 bp, 13 predicted proteins | sample TNRBio252014_DNA_FD_185870 | JGI IMG/M metagenome (GOLD analysis project Ga0209573, IMG submission 185870) | Wastewater treatment Type I Accumulibacter community from EBPR Bioreactor in Madison, WI, USA - TNR Reactor_6/25/2014_ DNA (SPAdes)... | ecosystem: Engineered > Bioreactor > EBPR >...
CGGGTTGTTGGAATTCTTGAACGAACGGGAACTCCGGTCGACAAGTCCCTTTATATTCCACTCGAAGGCATGGAAGCGATGCACGTCGGATGGAACGAAGGGCGTCCTCCACAGAGCGAAGACGGGATCGATACGCGTGAAGTTCCCGTCCAGGCGCTTGCGCCCCGTCAGCTGACAGCGTTTTTTATCGGCGCCAAGTCTCGAATCGCAGTTCTGCATTTGCAACGAGAGATTTCCACCTACGGTGTTGAGCCTTTGAGCGCTGTTATTCCAGGCTTGGCCTTGAGCGAGCTCTGGCGTCAACTTTCGTATTTCGAAGACGCGCTCAGCGCGATTTCATTTGTGGTGCTCGTGCTCGCATTTGTTGGCATCCTGCTCTCACTCTTCGCGTCGCTTACGGAGCGCCGCCGCGAGATCGCACTCTTGAGAACCGTAGGTGCACGACCGCATCAGATCTTTATGCTGCTGATGTCAGAGTCATTTCTGCTTTCATTCCTCGGAACCCTTTTCGGATTCGGCATGGCCTGCCTTGCTCAACTCTCGCTTGCACCTTGGGCACAGCGCGAATTTGGCGTCAGCCTCACCTCAAGCTTCTTGAGCAGCTCCGAACTCGGAATCGCGGCGGGCGTGATCGCCCTCTCTCCCATTGTGGGTCTCTTGCCCGCCTGGCGTGCGTACCGCCAAAGCTTGGCGTATGATCTACTCCAGCGTCAATGATCGAGGGGGTTTCGTGACAAACGCCGTTGCTTTTTTCTTCGGGGAAGGTCTTTTTTTTCTGGGGCTCAGTCTTGGTATCCTGGGCTCGACGACTGAGAGCTCCTCGCGTCAGTCCGCGTGGATCCTTCTGACGATCGCGGTTCTGAGTTTTTTAGTCGCGGGACTCTTGATCGCGTACGGAAGGCGCTCGCTTGCACCAAGTTCTGCAAACATCACACCGTTGCGACCCCTGCCACTGGCTCGCGCTTTCGACTCCCTGCTTCAGACACCGCAGGCTTCGACACTTCTCGCTGGCGAGAACTTTTCTTCGGAACTCGTTCTCGTGATCTCATCGACTCAACTCGAGATTCCTGCAGGAAAGACACTGATTCTCCAACATTTCGCGGGTCTCGGAGCCAGCGTGGAAGTAGAACTTCAGAGTTCCGCCCTGCGCACAGGCGATCTCTTGCGCGTCAACCCTTCGGGGCACAACCGTGCGCTCTTGCTTCGTTCAATCGACGTTTCCGAAGACTCGGAATCTGCAGCGCCCTACACAGAGCGCTCTCCCCAGATCCTCGCGCATTTTATCGACTCAAAGAAGCCGAGCTGAAACAACATTGTGATAGGATCGAAATGTGATTGGGATTGAGTCTTCGTTCACGACCACAACGCGCTACCCGCACCTCGCCAAGGAAGCGCTCATCACAAGCCGCAAACGCGGCAATCCTGAGAACCGTCTGTGGGCCAAGATCATTGACCTTCTGCTCTCTCTACCTTTTCTCGGCGTGATCCACATGCTCTTTCCTCCGCTCGTGCTGCCCATATCGCTCTTGTTCTGGACTCTCATCGAGGGCCTAGGGCGCGGCCAGTCTCCCGGCAAATGGCTGCTTGGCCTCCACACGATTGACGTCATGAAGGGCGAAGCCCCACGTCTCTACAACGGGTTTATCCGTAACTTCCCTTTTGCAATTATCAGCGCCGCCGTTTTTAAAGGAGGCTTTATCTGGGGACTTGCAAGCCTCGTGTGCGTGGCTTCGCTCGCTTTTGAAACCTATTTCGTGTTCACTCTTCGCTCGGGCATCCGTATTGGCGATATTCTGGCCTACACACGCGTTTTTGATTACAAGGATGTGCACACCCAATTCATTGAACAGTTTCTAAAAAAGGAAGAGTCCAACTAGGTCGTGCTTGTCTGCGGCGGAACCTCGAATAACGCGGGGCGCCGCTCTCTCCTCACTCCCTTGCTTGTGGGGAGCCATGATGGGCTCTAAAGTATCGTCAACATCATAAGGAGCACCTCGTGAACTTCAAGAATATCTATGTGACCTCTGCACTTCTAAGTGTTTTCGCCCTCGGCTGTAGCCAGGGCAGTGGCCCCGCTCGCACCGCAGATCAAATGGTGCGACCTCTTGCCGACGATGTTGTCATCGTCGAGTACAAAGGTGGAAAAATCACCGCCGGAGACGTCAAAGACCGCGTTGACGCTCAAGTGAAACAGTTTTCCGACGAGATGATCGAAGCCTACAAAAAAGGCGCCGAGCAAATGCTCGTGATGAAGCTCCTCGAGGACGAAGCTAAAAAACAAGGCGTCGCCAATCCTCAAGAACTTCTCGGCCGCGTTGCTCAAGAGATCCAAATCAGCGACGAAGCCGTTCAGAAATTCATGAAAGACAACAAGCTCGATAAGGGCATCCAAGATCCTCGCACCGGTAAAATGCGCAAAGTCTCGACCGACGAGGTTCGCGGATTCCTTGTCGAACAAGAGATGCAGTCCAAGCAACAATCTTTCTTTGCGGGTCTCCGTGCCCAAGCCGACGCCAAGTTCAAACTTGATAAACCCGCCGTTAAGGTCCAGGCCTCCGGCAAAGAACCCTTCATGGGCAAGGAGGACGCCAAAGTCGTGATCCACGAGTTCAGTGACTTCCAGTGTCCTTTCTGCGCGCGCGGCAATGCCGTTATCAAGCAGGTGATGACCGAGTATGGCGACCGCGTCAAACTCGTCTTCCGCCACTTCCCGCTGAGTTTCCATCCTGAAGCCGAGCCTTCGGCAATCGCCACAATGTGTGCCTTCAAACAGCAACCCGCCAAGTTCTGGGAAATGCACGACATCATGTTTGAGAAACAATCTGAACTCGGCACCGAGTCCTACAAGACTTGGGCGAAGCAGATCGGACTCGATGAAGCCGCGTTCGCCAAATGCTTCGATAGCAAAGAGACCAAATCCCTTGTCGATGACGACATGAAGGCCGCCGAGGCGCTTGGCGTCAATTCGACACCAACCTTCTTCGTCAATGGCAAAAAGGTTGCGGGCGCTCTGCCGTTCGGCCAATTCAAGGCCATGATCGACGAAGAACTCGCCGCCGCAAAATAAGCGACTCTTGCAAGCTCCGAGAACAGGGCCTAAACCTTTCCTCGGAATGAAAAGTTCGGATAAAGATTTCAGGCCTCAGGCAAGCGCGACACCGCGCAGACCTGGGGCCTTTATTGTTTTTGAAGGGGGCGAGGGGACCGGTAAGACCACCCAGATCCACGCCCTGAAGGACTGGCTCGAGAAGAGCGAAGGTCGCGAGGTTGTCGTAAGTTTTGAACCGGGCGGAACTCCACTCGGAAAAAAAATCCGAGAGATGCTCCTCGATCCAGCCCTCCCGCCCATGGATGATCGTTGTGAGGCACTTCTCTTTGCAGCAACTCGCGCCGAGCACGTCGCACACGTGCTACGACCCGCCGTTGAGAGTGGCAAAATTGTGCTCTGTGACCGCTACTGGGACGCCTCACGCGCCTATCAAGGAGCGGGCCGAGCTCTTGGTTTCGAGGCCATTGATCGCATCAATCTTTGGGGCACCCGCAGTTTTTTTCCGGACCGTGTTTTTCTCTTCGATCTTGATCCCACCCAGGGACTGGCGCGAGCAAGCGCGCGGCAGGCCGGCAAACTCGATCGACTGGAAAGTGAATCCCTCAAGTTCCATCGCAAGGTCCGCGAATCTTATCTCTTCCTCGCTCAGTCAGACCCCAAACGCTACCGTATCCTCGACGCCTCCCAAAGCGTCGAGGCGCTCTTCGATACTCTCAAGAAAGAAATCCGCGAATGTCTCAAGTCTCCGTCTTTGAGCTGCTAAAAAAGGCCGCACTCAAGCAGCAGCTGGGTCACGGACTGCTCCTCGTGAGCCCCGCGATCGACGCCAAAGAGTTCGTTGAAAGCCTCAGGGATTTCGTGGCTTTTCTGATGTGCACTCAAAAAAACCAGCCTTCTCCTGAGACCCAAGCCTGCGGAGTTTGCGACTCGTGTGGGGCCTTCAAGGATTCCCTCCTCCATGAGGGCGTCCATCCGGATCTTTTTTGGATCGCTCCCGAATCAAAAACCGGATACTCCGTCGACCAAATCAAAGATCTCAGAACCTCACTTGGACTAGCCCGCAGCATCGCCGCCGAGCGCGTGATTGTCATCGAAAACGCCGAAGAACTCGGAGGAAGTGGGGGGGCTGCGGCCAATGCCCTCCTCAAACTTCTCGAGGAACCTCGCCCCGGAACGCGCCTTCTCCTGCTAAGCGACCGTCCGGAAGGACTGCTGGCTACGATTCGGAGTCGCTGCCAACTCTTTCGGATCCCTCTGGCCACAGGCAAGGAACGTCGGAGTCCGCTGGCAATAGAATCCCTCGAGAACTGGGCCGCACTGTGGGCGTGGATCGACAGGGGCCTGCCCGCCCAAGACTGGTCCGTTCTTGCTCTCCCACCCGACGAAGACACCTACTTCAAGGAGCGCGAGCGGGCCAACGAAGAGCTCCGAGGCGTTTTCTGGGAGGCCTGGTCCCGAGCCCGTTCGCAGCTGGGAAAACTTGAACTTGAAGCTGCGCGTGAAACTCTGCACTGGTTTGAGAACTTCGAACAGCTTCTGATGAGCTTTCGCTCCCACGGCCAGGGCGCCCTTCAGTGGTCGGCCTTCAAGTCTCGTGCTAGGGTGAGCCCGAGATGAACATTTTAGAAGTCGTCCGGGTCCGCTTTGCGTGGCCAGGTAAAATGTATGAGTTCAAGAATCCCCACAAACTGGGTCTCAAAAGAGGGGATTCTGTCCTGGTTGAAACCGACCGTGGAGGGTCGCTCGTCGGCACCGTGATGATTGCGCCTCGTATCCGCTTGGAGAGACGCGAAGACCGCGAACTCACCTCCGTGATTCGCTTGGCTTCCGAACAAGACACACAATTTTCGAACGTCAGCGATGAATTTCGCCGCGATGTAAAAAACTATTTCGAAACGCGCCTCAAAGCTCGCGGCCTTGGAGGCGTCAAACTCGTTGACCTTGAGAAAGCCGACCAAGGGCAGCGCCTGATTCTCTACTTTAACTCCGAACAAAAAAAATTCGCGCCTCGAGATCTCGCCATCGAGCTTGGGCAACGCTTCAACCTACGTATCGACATGCGCTCTGTCGGAGTTCGGGACGCGGCCCGACTCGCCGGCGGTATTGGACGCTGTGGGCTCAGCCTCTGCTGCAGCACCTGGATCCCAGACTTTCAACAGATCAGTATTCGAATGGCAAAGGACCAAGGGCTGTCGCTCGACCCCGAAAGTATCAATGGTCAGTGCGGTCGTCTTCTGTGTTGTCTTGGCTACGAACACGCCAACTACGTCGAAATGGGCCTCGGGTTGCCTAAGATTGGTAAAAAAGTGGTCACTCCTCTGGGCGATGCGCGCGTTGTGAAACTCGACATCCTCCAGGGCAAGGTCACGGTCCGCTCCGAGAACGGCGAATACGAGACCTTCGACTCGAGCGAGGTCAAGCGTAAGTTTGGTCCGGGCGGCGCTAACCCTTCGCACGAGGACGAGCCCCACGAAGCCGAAGTTCCCGAGGACAATTCGTAGGGGCCCATGCGTTTTTTCGATACCCACTGTCACTTGGGGGACGAGAAACTAAAGGACGGAGTCGCTCCGCTTCTTGAGCGTGCCGAGGCGGCCGGCGTCCAAGCCCTTTGCGTGATCTCAGCAGACCCCGAAAACATTGCAAGCTTTGACGCCTTCGTACCCCAGATTCGTGCTCTCAATCCACGCATCCGCATCTACCGCACGGCAGGCCTTCACCCTCACGAAGCCCGACACTGGAACCCCAAAATCGAAGCTACCCTCCGAACCCAGCTCACGAACGACGCCGTCGCAGTGGGAGAAACAGGACTCGACTACCACTATGATTTTTCGGACCGCACCCAGCAACAGCAGGTTTTCGAAAAACACATCGACTGGGCCTGTGAGTTTCAGAAACCTCTGGTGATTCATTGTCGCGAAGCTGCCCCCGACATCCTCAAAGCTTTGACGCGTGAGGATCTTCGCCAACATCCCCGCCCAGGAATTCTTCACTGTTTCACTGAGACACGTGCCGAGGCGCGCGAACTTCTGGATCTTGGTTTTATGATTTCATTTTCGGGTATCGTGACGTTTAACAACGCCACCGAGATCCGAGAGGTGGCACGCTTTGTCCCCATCGATCGCTTGCTCGTCGAGACCGATTCACCCTACCTCGCACCCAAGCCTCAGCGGGGTCGCAGCAACGAACCTGCATTCGTCGCACACACGTTTGCTTTTGTCGCCGAGTTGCGTGGCGAAGATCCAGAGCGTCTTGCCGAACAGGTCTGGCTCAACTCCTGCCGCGTCTACGGAGTGAACCCCGCATGAGCTCCGCGCGAAAAGGGCAGGTCCCTCACGAAGATGAGTTTCAACATGGGACCACGCCCCCACGTTTCAGGAGAGTGATGATTATCGGAGCCTCTGGCTACGTGGGATCCGCTCTCGCGCTTGGCCTCAGAGACGACTTCGAAGTTTTTGGAACTTACTACAAGTCGCCCCCGCTCTGGATCGAAGGTGTTCACTCAATGAAGATGGATTGCCTGAATGGCAATGAAATCCTGCACACCGTGCAGCGCTATCGTCCCGATGTCGTGATCTACTGCGCCGCTCTCGCTTCGTCCGCCATCTGCGAACAACATCCGCTGATTGCCGATGCGCTCAACAGTCGCGCCCCTGCACTGTTTTTCAAAGTTCTGCCACGAGCCATCCCTTTCATCTATGTTTCGTGCGACCAAGTGTTTATGGCCCCCGGAACAGATCCCCTCTTTCGATTCACCGAAGACGACGACCCCAATCCGACCAACGAACTCACCACGAGCAAAACAAAAGGGGAGGGCATGGTCTTAGGGCACACCCGTATGACCTACGTGCTCCGCGTGGGTCGGATCTACGGGGAAAGACTCGGCTCGCCTCAAAGACCTCGCGAGAACTGGGTGCAACGCGTTTTGGAGCACGGCGAAGCTTCTACGCGCATCGCCGCAACCGACGACCAGTGGCGCTCGTCGGTCTACGTGGGCGACATCGTCCGAGCCTGTCGCCTGTTTCTAAAGCGTGCCCCCCTTTCGTCCACAATTTTTCATCTCTGCGCCGATGACGCTCGCACCGAATTTGAATCGGCCCGCAAGCTCCTCGAAGTTTGGGGCAAGGATCCCGAGTGCGTTGTTGCTCGCAGTCTCGATGCACTGATCGCCGAACAGGGCGTCTCAGAACCACGCTTTTCCGCCATGTCTCCAAAACGTTTCGAAACGTTATACAATTTTAAATTTCAGTCTTTGGATGAGGGTTTGCTAGAACTTCGAGAGCGGCTCGAAACGGGTTTTACGCAGTCCTGGCTTTAGTTTTTAGGAACTGAAAAAAAACGTCACCAAATTTTCGCCACACCTCGTCGCGCATTAAGTAATCTTAAATCTAGTTTTCTTGAATGAGACTGTAAAATCATCCGGATGACCAAAGAAGAAATTCTTGTTTTTGTATTTCGAGATCGCAGCGAATGCTATGTCAAATCCGTCGGCGCGGGCCTCGACTCTCTTCTCAGCAAACATCCTTTATTGTCGTGTTTTGGATCTTCAAAAAAAGTCGACACTCTGCGATTTACAGATTCTGAAGAGTTCTCAACTCAGATTGCGAAGTACAAAAAACTTCGGGGCTTGGTCCTGGATTCTTCATTTTTTTTTGACTATTCCGCGTCGGTCTACAAAGTCATTTCTTCTTTCGAGAATCTCGGTCTTCCGACCCTCAGATTTTCACACTCTTTCATCAGCGATCTCCCTGAGGAGCGGCAGCTTTTTAAAATGATGTGGGATGCGTTTGCCAAAGCTCTCGCTCTTCACGAACCACGCCAGCTCCGCTCAGAAAATCGCAAGTCTCTTTTTTCGCGCCTCAACCTCAACGCCGGAAGTTCACAGCCCAACACGGATTCCTCGTCGTCGGTAAAGGTTGTAACCTCGAATATTAGTCTCAGCGGATGTTTTGTCGTTCACTGCGATCCCCCATGCCAGGTCGGAGATATTGTGCGTCTTGGTTTTGAGGGATTTCCCGTCGTGATTGAAGCAAAAGCCTGCTGGCTCACAGGATGGGGAGGGCCCCAGACACGGCTCCCAGGAATCGGACTTAAATTTCAGAACGACTCAGACGAGTTTCGAATGTATCTCTCCAAACTTCTCTCCGAAGCGAGCGCCTAGATTTGACTCTCTACTTGGCGGAAGCCATCAGATCCGAAATCGGACGTCCCGTGAGTGTCGAGATCCGTCGAAAAAAATAGAACATCGAGAGCGCCACCATCAGAGTCGCAGGAAGAGTGATGACGGGAAAACTGAGAGCCGTCATCTCACCGAGTTCCGCGTTAAATGCAGGAGTGCCCACGGGGCTTTTTAAGATACGAACGGCAAGCACATAGTTGAGAACCGCACTCAATCCAAACGACAGCGAAAAAAGAGCATTGCTTTGAACGAGCGCCTTTTGGAATGCCGTTCGACGAGATTCACCCTCAAGTGCCGCTTCGAGTTTGTTGAGATCAAAGATCTCGGGACGCAAGAGAACGCGGCCCACAAAGGGCTGATCGGTCCAGCTCGAGGCCACGACAAAAAGACCCACGAGCAATGGAAACGATGTCTCCTTTACAGCGAACCATATGTGGTCGCTCGCATAGAGTGTGAGCACTCCTGTCGAAAGAACATTCAAGAGACCAAAAAGCGCAATCCAGCTAAAGGTGCGACGTGCTAGCAGGTCCCAAAGCTGAAAACATACGGGAAAAGCGAGAGCAACACCCAACGCCGTCACAGGACCGAGGGACTCGGGACCCGACAATCGACTCAACACCAGGCTTGGGCACACGACGTTGATCGCCAGACTCAAAAATAGGGGGTCACGTCGCTTGGGGCTTTGAGGGGCGCTCACTTGTAACTTTGGCGCACGAATTCGGAGAGGAAGAAGCGGATGATGTCTTGGAGCTGAACGCGATCATTGCGGTAAGTCCAGACAAGTTGCTCGAACGCGTTCCACTGAGCTTCGAGTTCGAAATTGGGATTCTGGGAGGAGGCGTAAATCTGACCCAGGAACTGGTTGAAGGCAAACAGCACGCGACCTGAGCGTTGTCCCGAAACGACGAGCTTGACGCCATTGCGGAAGAGCATGAAGTCCTGCTCGGTGTTCGTGATGCGATAAAGGTGAACGGCTTGGGCGCCAGACTGGCGCGCTTCGTTGAAGGTTTCGATTTGGCGCGCAAATTCATGGCGCAAGACCGCCATAAACTCGGAGGTTTGGGTCTTAAGCATTTCTTGCTTCTTGAAGCTCGTCGAATATTCAACCTCGCCGAGTCGCTCCATACGACGCTCGGTATGGGCGAGTTCAGCAGCCCAGGGCATAGGTCCACGGGACTGCACCTCTTCTTCTAAAACTTCCTGCTGAGGGGGCAGGGGAGCGGCGACAGTCGAGGGAGCGAGCAGCGAGGCTTGAGGATCGCGTCGGAGCGTCTCGCGCCTTTGAGCAGGCTTAGTGGCCTCGCGCAGAGGTATCTGCGGGGCGGCCGGAGCGGCTTGGGTGTCGAGATCTTCTTCCCAGGTCTTCCAGAGCGATTCGGCATCGAAACCCGTCGATGATTCTTGGGCCCATTCGGTGACCGAACTCGCGCGCGGCTTGACGTTCTGTTGGACAGCTTCGGCCTTTGGCGCAGTCTTGGGCGTTGGCGGGCGAGAGTCGATGCGGAAATCCCTAAGGTTTCCAGAGGTCTTGGAAGAACTCATAGACTTAAGAGTCTAGGAGTGCCCCCCCAGAGATGCAAGGCAAAAAAAATGTCAGGACACCATCTCGGCCGTATCGGGGAGCTACTTTTTGACCTCAAATTTTGAGGTGGGTGTCCTCATCGCTAGTGAGAGTTGACCCATTTTTCAGGGGACCCTCGAACCAAAGCTTATGTCGGATTTAGGCTTCAACCACAAGGGTTGCATGCTCACCTCCGACAGGAAGGACTCCCGTTAGTAAAGCTATAGGACAAAAAGAAATTGTCCCCTACTCGCACCAGACAGAAATTCCTGACTCTAAATAGATTCTACACCCAGCTCCCGTTGCGGGAAAACTAAAATTCGGTGAAACTAAAGCCAATGTCTAAGTCGTTGGATTCGCCAGTGAAAATTCTCCTCGCAGACGACTCCGTCACGATGCATCGTGCGGTTTCCTTGGCGCTCAAGAAGGAGCCTTATGAACTCATCTGCGTCGACAATGGCAAGGACGCCCTGAGACTAGCTCGGGAACATCGTCCGCAGATTCTCCTCTTGGACTTGGATATGCCCGAGATGACGGGGATTGAAGTCGCTCAGGAGATTCGTGGCGACGCCTCGCTTTCGTCTCTTCAACTCGTGCTGCTGTGTGGCTCTTTTGACGAGATCAACGAAAAAGACATCGAAAAAGCTCCTGTGGACGCGCGCCTCTGGAAGCCCTTCGAATCTCACGTCTTGCTCGCAATGATTCGAACACTTCTCAGTGCTCGGCCCAACTCGACTCAAGCGCCAAGTTTGGCCGCCGAGCACACGGCTCCACAAAGCGCAGCCCCGCGCAAGACACCCCCTCCACGCATCCCTTTGCCTAAATCTCGTAAGGACGAAGCGATCCAGGCCGCTTCGATTGAAAGCGAGGAGCGTTCCGCAAAACTTCCTAGCGACTCGACAGAACAGCGAGATATCCGAGAGGCTAGCGAAGCGACGCGACCTCTCACCCGTTCGGTCTCGGATCTCTTTGACCCCACAAAACGTCCCGCTTTCCCCGAGCTCGCTTCGATGAGTGAGACCCCGGGGAGCGACAGTGACTTTACCCACGAACTGGCTCGCGAAACCTTTGGCAACGAAGCTTTTCCTGAAGAGCTGCCTCCTCGAAAAGCAGTGCCCCCAAGCCCGCCCGTCAAAGAGGACTCTTTTGCAAACAACCTCTGGAGTCCGGAAGAACTCAGCTCCTACGAAGAAGAAACCTCCTTTGAATCTCGAAGCGACGATGTACTTGAAGAGCACTCCGAAGAGCCCGCCTTTCCCAACACCTCCGCGATGCCAACGAGCACCGACAACAACCTGGATTTTGAGATCTTAGATCCTCATCGGACTTCGTCCGAATCCATGACAAGCGCACACCGAGCCACTCCCGGAGTCGCACCTTGGACAAATCCAGAATCACAGGTCTTCGAGAATCTCCACGTCGAAGCAACACGCGAAATCCATTCAACTCTGCGGGAGCAGCGCCCCGAAGCCACATCATCGCTAGCGAGCGACGACCTCAGAAAAGTTGTGGCCGAGGAAGTCAAGCGCGCCTTCGATGGATGGCTCCGCGACGAGCTTCAACGACAACTCGACCAAGTTATCTCCGAACTTGACGGCGAGCCGACGTAGAAAGTGTCATGAGCTCCCCACCTCCACTCATCGAGATGGATATCTGCGAAAGTACGCAGGACGAGGCCCGCGCGATCCTATCTCGAGATCCTCATGTGAACTGTGTCGCAGTACGCACGGAGCGGCAAACGCGCGGTCGCGGCCGTCAGGATCGCAAGTGGCTTGATGCTCAGGGGAATCTTTTTCTGAGTCTCGGGTTTCGTATCGACCCTTCACTCGTACGCCCGTGGCCGTTTGTATCTTTGCTCGCAGGCATGGCCGCAGCACGATGTCTGGCGCGTGCGAAGTGTTGGGACGAAGCCTGCTTTGTGAAGTGGCCCAACGACCTCTACCGCGCGCGTGGAGCGAAGCACACCAAGCTCGGAGGCATCCTCACGGAACTTCGGCGCGACCTGCTTCTCGTGGGGATCGGAATCAATGTCACGACCGCGCCGCAGATCCAAGACACAGACTATGACTCAAGCTGCCTCAAAGATATCCATTCTCACCCGCCTTCGGCGGCGACACTCGCAAGGGATCTCACAAATGAACTCAAGTTGTTGATCGAGACTTGGATCGCTTCTCCCGAGCTCACCGGCGACGCCGCAGTCCTCGAGCTGTCGACGTCATGGATGAAGTTGTTTTTTTCGATACCAGGTTCGTTTGAAGGGTTTGGACCGGCACGTGCCACACGACTGCTGAACGATGGTCGTCTCGCAATCGAAAGCCTCATGCCACCCAAGACGGAACGACTCCTAAGCTCGGGTGAATTCCTAATCGTCTAGGACACGAGATCTGAAATCTGTCCGAGTGCTAAGGCGAGACATTCGCAGCAGCGTCGGCCCAAGATTTCACGAGGTCGTAATCCAAGTGGGGATTGCCATCGAAGTTTGCGTCAGCCCCACGTCCGTTTGGGAACCACACAAAATCAGGCCATGCGTTGCCCATCCATTTGCCTTCGAGCGTTCTGCCATCGTCATCGATAAAAAGTTTGTATCGGTAACTGAGTCGGTTGATGCCCAGCACCCCCGCAGCCACGTCAGCTTGGGTTGCTCGATTGGTTTCCTGCAGACTGACTTCGGCCAGCGCCAGGAGTTCCAGAGAAACCTCGACAATCCGGGAAGCGCCCTCAGGAGCCTCTCGCTTTTCTCCCCAACGCAGGTCTCGGGGCTTTTGCATTTTTCGCGAATAGCCCACCACGGTTTCGTTCCAAATTTCGCTTCCCCGATTTTTCATATCAATGATCATAGGAAAGCGTCCCCTAAGCGCCAACACATTGAGCGCCGTATGGAAAGCCGCAGGATTCGGCGGGTCGGTGTCGAGGCCTTCGTCAAAATGAGGACTTCCGAGTGCCGCGTACTTCTCGACATAAAAATGAGTCGCACCAAACAGCGCCTTCACATCTGCCGGCTGAAGCTCGACCGCGACACCATCGACGTTTGTAAGGGTGAGTGTGCGCACGGGTTCATCAGACAGACAGCCCGCAGCTCGCATGGCATTGCAAAAACCTTCCCACCCTTGGGGCGCTGGCTTGCGCTCGGGGCCACGGTGGAGGAGTTCCCAACGCGTGCTTTGAAAAGAGTAATCACCACGTAAGATGTCATACTTTTCGGTCGGCGAAAGTGCCCCGATTTCAGAGGCAGACATTGCAAGAACCCTCTCTCGAGTTTCTTCTAGAGTTAACAGTCCTCCATCAAGCCCTTTACTCAGTAGAGAGTAGTTGCTCAGCGGCCCCTGCCACCGACTGGCGATGCCCCCATTCACCATGGGAAAATAGTTTGCCGCCCATGGCGCGTTCTCGGGAGTGGGCATGAAATGATTCGGAGCTGAATCAAAAACTTCAGCCTCCGAAATAAGACTCGAAGCCCCCGAATCGCCGGCATTTATCAGCGCCGTATAAATTCGAGGCGACGCTTCCTGATAAGACTCCAGCGTGATCGTT
>Ga0209573_1004625_pt1 | contig 13311 bp, 12 predicted proteins | sample TNRBio252014_DNA_FD_185870 | JGI IMG/M metagenome (GOLD analysis project Ga0209573, IMG submission 185870) | Wastewater treatment Type I Accumulibacter community from EBPR Bioreactor in Madison, WI, USA - TNR Reactor_6/25/2014_ DNA (SPAdes)... | ecosystem: Engineered > Bioreactor > EBPR >...
GGATGATCAGCTCGGTGAGCTGGACGATCGCCGCGATGACGACGATGAAGGACAGGGTGCGCAGGTAGCCGAGGTCGAAGGGCTGCAGCAGGTAGTGGTCGATCAGGTAACTGGTACCGGAGCCGACGGTGAGCACGAAGGTCGTGGCCGCGCCCATGCCGATGGCGGTCTCGAGCTTTTTCGACACGCCCATGAACGGACACAGCCCGAGGATGCGGACGAGGACGACGTTGTTCACCAGAACGGCGCCGATGACGACAAAGATGTAGCTGGTCATGATCCGCGCACGGAAGGTAATTCGCCGGATTATCCTCCGCGCAGAAGGTGGGCATCAACCCTGATCGCGCAAGGGAATCACCAGCGGCTCGCGGCTTGCGCCGCGCCTGCGGAAACCTGCGCGTCTCCCGACTGGCGGCAGGCGCAGCGCACGCAGGTGCCCTGAACATTCGGACGCGCCGGGGAGCGGCGCCCGCCGCGAGCGCCTGGGGTGCGTCAGCGCCACTCGGGCGGCGGCGGGGCGAGACTGGCGGTGTGCAGTGGCCAGTGCCCGCGGCGGCGGTCGTCGAAGAAGTGGCGCAGGCTGATCGCAATCGAGCGGAAGGCGATCTGTTCCCAGGGAATCTCGTCCTCGGCGAACAGGGCCACCTCGAGCGACTCCTCGCCGGCGCGAAAGTCGAGATCGAGCAGGCGCGCGCGGTAAATGATATGCACCTGGCTGATGTGCGGCACGTCGATCAGGGTATAGAGTTCGCCGACCTCGATGCGCGCGCAGGCCTCCTCGAGCGTCTCGCGCGCGGCGGCCTGGGCGGTGGTTTCCTCGTTCTCCATGAAGCCGGCGGGCAGGGTCCACATGCCCAGCCGCGGCTCGATCGCGCGTCGGCAGAGCAGGACCTTGTCCTCCCACACGGCCAGGGCGCCCACCACCATCTTCGGATTCTGGTAGTGGATGGTGCCGCAGTGCGCGCACACGTGGCGCGGCAGGGTGTCCCCGGGCGGGACGCGGAAGGCGACGGTGGATCCGCAGCTGGAGCAGTATTTCATGATCGCGCGAGTGAGGTTTTCACGGATTCTAGCCCGCTTTCCCTTGCACGCCGCGCTCCAGCGGCTCAAGAATGGCGTCCGCGCGCCGTTAGCAGGGTCCGGGCGCTGCTGTGTCCGGCAAAGCAATCGACAGTGAGGAAGGCATGCCGCAACCGATCGACATGAGACGCTACGCGCAACTCAAGGCTGCAGGGGATCTGCCGTCTCCGCGCGGGGTTGCGCTCGCGATCATCCGGCTCACGCAGTCGAACGATGTGTCCCTGGCCGAGCTGGGGCGCGTGATCAAGGGCGACCCCGCCTTCGTCGGGCGGCTGATCAAGGCGGCCAATGGCCTGATCGCCGAGCACCGGCGCGCGATCGTGTCGGTGCAGGAGGCGCTGATGGTGCTCGGCCTGCCCGCGGTGCGGACGCTGGCGCTGGGCTTCTCGCTGCTGTCGACTTACCGCAAGGGGTCCTGCCAGGGCTTCGACTATCCGCGTTTCTGGTCGTCGGCGCTGCTGATGGCGATTGCGATGCAGGCGCTCACGCAACGTGTGCGGGTGGTCGCCCCCGACGAGGCCTTCAGCCTCGGACTGCTGGCGCGGGTTGGAGAGCTCGCGCTCGCGACCCTTTATCCCGAGGCCTTCTCGCGCCTGCTCGGCGACCTGTACCGCAATCCCGCCGCGCAGCAGGTCGTGCTCGAAGACCAGGCGTTCGCGATGAACCATCGCGAGCTCGGCGCGGCCATGCTGGCAGACTGGGGGGTGCCCGACGCGCTCGTGCAGCCGGTGCGTTTCCACGAGCAGCCCGAACTGGCCGGCTACGCGGACGATTCGCGCGAGGCGGGCATCGTGCAGTGCCTGGTGCTGGCGCGTGCGGTGGCCCAGCTCTGCCTTGCCCCGGAGTCCGAGCATGTGCGCTTGATGGCGCCGATGCTGCGCCTGTCGGGGCGGCTCGGCCTGGCGCGCACGGAGTTCGTGTCCTTGTGCGAGCGTGTCGGGCGCGACTGGGGTGAGTGGGGCAAGCTGCTGCAGATCCGGACCGAGGAGGCGCCGCGCTTCGTCGAGTTGAGCGGCGCTGCCGCCGAGGCAGTCGGCGAGGCGGCGCAGGGTGCGCCGGTGCCGTCGGCGGAGGCGGACGGCGAGCGGCCGATGCGGGCGCTGGTCGTGGTCGGTGCGCGCGATGACCGTGCGCTGGTGTGTGCCGAGCTCGAGGCTGCCGGTCTCGCGGTGTTCGTCGCCACCGGCCCGGACGCCGCGCTCGAGACCGCGCTCGATGTCCAGCCGCAGCTCCTGGTGGCGGAGTGGTCGGCCGACGGCGAGCGCGTGGTGCGGGGGCTGCGCGACATGCGGCTCGGTCGCGGGGTCTATGTGACAGCGCTGATGCCGGGCGAAGATGAGGCCTTGCTGCTTGCCGCGTCCGCTGCCGGCGCCGATGACTTCCTTGTCCGTCCCTTGCGCCGCGCTGCGCTGACGCTGCGCCTGCACGCCTGCCTGCGCATGCTGGTGCTGCAGCAGGAACTCGAACACGAACGCGAGGAACTGCGCAACTTTGCCGCCGAGCTGTCGATCTCCAACCGGCGCCTGCAGGAGGCGGCGCTCACCGATCCGCTGACCGGGCTGCCTAATCGTCGCCAGGCGATCGACTCGATGGAGGCCGAGTGGGCCACGGCGACGCGGCACAATCGCGCGTTCTCGGTGATGATCGTCGATCTCGATGGCTTCAAGGCGATCAACGATACCCACGGTCACGACGTCGGCGACATGGCGCTGCGCCACGCAGCCGAAGCCCTGCGCAGCGCGTTGCGCACCCAGGACGTCATCTGCCGCACCGGTGGCGACGAGTTCCTCGTCCTGTGCCCGGATACCGATCTGCGGGCGGCGATGGTGGTGGCCGAGCGCCTGCGGCTCGCCGCGCAGGCGCGAGCGGTCGAGACCGGTGGGCCGCAGATCTTCCTGACCGCGAGCGTCGGCGTGGCCATGCGCGTGCCGGAGATGGCCGGCGTGGATGCGCTGATCAAGTGCGCTGACGACGGCGTTTATCGCGCCAAGCAGCGCGGGCGCAACTGCATCGTCGCGCTGCAGCACGCGCCGGCCGCGCCCTGAGGCGGCGCCCCGCTCCGGTCTGCGCGTCGGCGCGGCCAAGGACGCCGTGATCCCGCCCTTCGCGGCATTTGCGGTCGGTGTTGCTGGCAGGCGACACCTGTGGCGTGACGTGGCGCACGAAGCGCAGCACCGGAGCTTGCCGGAGTTGAGAAACTACTTTAACTTGCAGTCGTTGATCCCCGTGCGGGCTGGAAAACCATGGATCGCCCCGATTTCCAGGACGACATTCGCGAACTGAATCTCGCCTATCTGATGCTGGCCCAGCAGATGCTGCGCAGCGATCGTGCGACGGCGCTGTTCAGGCTCGGCATCGACGAGCGATTCGCGGACCTGATCGAATCCATGTCGGCGGCCAAGCTGGTGCGGATGGCATCGAGCCAGATGCTGCTGCCCCGCTTCCGCTTTGATGATGAGCAACTCGCCCGACTGATGGCGGGCGAGGGGCGCGATGCCGCCAGCGCCGGCCTGCATGCGGCGATTCTCGCCGCCGGCAAGGCCGCGACCGACGCGCGCTGAGGAGTGCCTTATGAAGAACAAGAGTGTGATCGAGGAAGCCGATGACGTGCGCCGCGCCGTGGAGATGGTGCAGCTTGGCGCGCGCATGCAGATGCTCGAGGTCGAGACCCGCCTGAGCCGCGAGAAGCTGCTCAGGATCTACAAGGAAGTGCGCGGCGCCTCGCCCCCCAAGGGCATGCTGCCGTTCTCGACCGACTGGTTCATGACCTGGCAGCCGAACGTGCATTCGTCGCTGTTCATGAACCTGCATCGATATTTCACCGGCGTCGGCGTGCACGGGCTCGACGCCATCCTCAAGGCCTATCACCTCTACCTCGATCATATCGAGGTCGGTGTGATCGAGCCGGCGCTCAGCCTGACCCGCGCCTGGACGCTGGTGCGCTTCTTCGATGCCGACCTGCTGCAACTCGCGGCGTGCACCCGCTGCGGTGGCGACTTCGTCGTGCACGCGCATGATCCGGTGCACGACTATGTCTGTGGCCTGTGCAACATGCCTTCGCGCGCGGGCTCCTCGCGGCGCAAGGCCGCCACGCGCAAGGCCGTCTCGCCGACCCGCAAGCTCGTCACCACCTGACCGCGGCGGGCACGCCAGGCGTGCATTGCGCTGTCCGCTCCACCATGGGCCGCCCTGGAAACAGGCGGCCCATGTTTCATGCAGGCGCGCCGCGCGGTGATGCGTGGATGGCGCTCAAGTTGTCGTGGGCGCGGCCGTTACAGCCGAAGAGAGCTGTGCCCGTCCCGGTGCAGCGTCGCGATCCGCTCTGGAGTCTCCGGTGTTCCTGATCATTGGCTACGTCATCATCCTCGCCGCCTCGCTCGGCACCTATGCGGTGCACGGCAGCCTGGCGGCGCTCTGGGTGCCCATGGAGTACATCGCGATCATCGGCCTGATGATCGGCGGCTTCGTCGCCGGCAACGGGCCGAAGGCGATCAAGGCCACGCTCGGCTCGCTGTCGCTGGCGGTCAAGGGGTCCAAGTACAACAAGGCGCTCTACATCGACCTGCTCGCGCTCCTGTTCGAGATCCTCGCGAAGGTGCGCAAGGAAGGTCTGATGTCGATCGAGAACGACATCGAGAACCCCGACTCCAGCCCGATCTTCTCCAAGTATCCGGGCGTCGCTGCCGATCACCATGCGGTCGAGTTCCTGACCGACTATCTGCGCATGATGGTGGGCGGCAACCTCAACGCGTTCGAGATCGAGAACCTGATGGACATGGAGATCGAGACCCACCATCAGGAGGCGCACACCGCGCCGCACGTGGTGTCCAAGGTGGCCGACGCGGTGCCCGCATTCGGTATCGTGGTGGCGGTGATGGGCGTGGTGAACGTGATGGGCTCGGTCGGGCAGCCGCCGGCGGTGCTCGGCAAGATGATCGGTGGCGCGCTCGTGGGCACCTTCCTCGGCATTCTGGTCTCGTATGGCTTCGTGGCGCCGATCGCCAGCCAGCTCGAGCAGAAGGTCGAGGAGAGCGGCAAGATCTACCAGGTCATCAAGGTGGTGCTGCTGGCGAGCATGAACGGCTATGCGCCGCAGGTCGCGGTGGAGTTCGGCCGCAAGGTGCTGTACTCGACCGATCGCCCGGGCTTTGCAGAGCTCGAGCAGGAACTGAAGAGCCGCAAGGGCTGACGGCAATGCGCGCGATCGGCCACGACTCCCGCTGCGCTGAGGGCTTGCCGCACGCACTGGCGAGCGGAGGTGCGCGGTGAGCGACGATACCCAGCAGCCCATCGTCGTCAAGCGCATCAAGAAGGGCGGCGGCGGCCACCACGGCGGCGCGTGGAAGATCGCCTACGCGGACTTCGTGACCGCGATGATGGCTTTCTTCCTGCTGATGTGGCTGCTCGGTTCGACCGCGCAGGGCGACCTCGAAGGTATCGCCGACTACTTCCAGAATCCGCTCAAGCTGGCCATGCAGGGCGGCGAGGGCACCGGCGACAGCTCCAGCATCATCAAGGGCGGCGGCGAGGATCTGTCGCGCAAGGTCGGCCAGGTGAAGCGTGGCGACACGGCCAGCACGCGCGCGATCAACCTCGACGCGGCGCCCGCGCACGCCAAGAGCGAGGCCCAACTCGCCGCCGAGATGGTGAAAGCGGCGGCCGAGCGTCGCGAGCGCTCGCGCCTGATCGACCTCAAGGGCAAGCTCGAGGCGGTCATCGAGGCCAACCCGACGCTGCGTCAGTTCAAGAACCAGATCCTGCTCGACATCATCGACGAGGGGCTGCGAATACAGCTCATCGACGCCCAGAGCCGGCCGATGTTCACTTCGGCGAGCGCCGACCTGCGCCCGTACACGAAGGTTTTGCTGCGCGAGATCGCCGCCGCGCTCAACGATGTCGACAATCGCATCAGCATGTCGGGGCATACCGACTCGGCCCAGTACGTGGGGGGCGAGCGCGGCTTCTCGAACTGGGAGCTGTCCTCGAATCGCGCCAACGCCGCGCGCCGCGAACTGGTCGCGGGCGGGCTGGAGGGCGGCAAGATGGTGCGTGTGGTGGGGCTGGCCGACACCGCGCACCTGAATCCCGATGATCCGCTCGATCCGGCCAACCGGCGGATCAGCATCATCGTGCTCAACAAGGCCGCCGAGGAGGCCCTGCGCGGCCAGCAGGGCGGTGGCCGCGATGGTGCTCAAGTCGGGCGCCCCGCGGCCGATATCAAGACGGACGCAAGGATTTTCCCGGCGCCCAACTGAACGCAAGGCTGCAGCAATGTCCGAACTGCTGAAGAACATCGATGCCCGCACCCGGCTCGCGGGCACCAACAAGCTCGAGATCCTGCTGTTCACGCTCGGGGTCGATCCGCGCAGCGGCTGTCGCGAAACCTACGGCATCAACGTGTTCAAGGTGCGCGAGGTGATGCGCCGGCCGACGATCACCGCTGCGCCCGACATGCCCGATGCGGTGCAGGGCATGGTGAGCCTGCGCGGCGCGCTGGTGCCGGTGGTCGACCTTGGCCGCTACATCGGCATCGGCGACGAGGCGGCGCGCGAGATCATGATCGTCACCGAGTACAACGGCCACACCCAGGGCTTTCTGGTCGAGGGCGTCGACACCATCCTGCGCCTGGACTGGTCGCAGATGCGGGTGCCGCCCGAGATGCTCACCGCACGCATGGGGGGCCTGGTCACCGCGGTCACCTCGCTCGCCGACGGGCGCCTGGTGATGATGCTCGACGTCGAGCGTGTGCTGTCGGAGACCTCGCGCTACGACGACGAATTCCTCTTTCGCGACATCACGCCGATTCCCGGCGGCGACGAGCACGTGGTGTTCTTCGCCGACGACTCGTCGGTGGCGCGCCGGCAGATCGCCCAGACCCTGGATGCGATGGGGGTGCGCCACGTCGGTGCGGTGAACGGGCGCCAGGCCTGGGAGGAACTGCGCAGGGTGGCGGCGCGCGCCGAGGCGAACGGGCGCCAGGTGAGTGACTTCGTCAGCCTGGTGCTGACCGACGTCGAGATGCCGGAGATGGACGGCTTCATGCTGACCCGCCAGATCAAGGCCGACCGCCGGTTCACCGGGGTGCCGGTGATCATGCACTCGTCGCTGTCGGGCAGTTCGAACCAGCAGCTCGGCCAGTCCGTCGGCGTAGACGAGTACGTGTCGAAGTTCGAGCCGCAACGCCTGTCGCAGGTGTTGGCACGCCTGCTTGGCGTGGGCGACGGCAGCGCCGGACACTGAGGAGGCGCCATGGAACACAACCGCTACGAAGAGTCCGCCCTGTTCGACGCCGTCGACGGCCGCGCCACGCTGGCCGGCTCGAACCGCCTCGAGATCCTGCTGTTCTCGCTCGGCACCGGTGAGAACTTCGGCATCAACGTCTTCAAGGTGCGCGAGGTGTCGCGCACCCCCTTCATCACCCGCACGCCCAACATGCCGACCGGGGTCGAGGGCCTGATCTCGCTGCGCGGCAACGTGATTCCGGTGCTGTCCCTGGGTGTCATTCTCGGCCTGGCGCCATCCGGCGCGCCGCTCGGCGCGGCGATGATGGTCACCGAGTACAGCAAGCGCACGCTCGGCTTTCTGGTCGAGTCGGTGGATCGCATCGTGCGGGTCGAATGGAACCGCGTGCGCGCGCCCGAGAACCTGTCGACCGGCGCGCACAGCTTCATCACCGCGATCACCGAGCTCGACGATGGCCGCCTGGTGTCCATCCTCGATGTCGAGTCCATTCTCGCCGACACCTTCGGCGAGGCGGTGGTGGGCGACATCGCACCGATCGGCAACGGGCACGAGGTCAATGTGTTCTTCGTTGACGACTCGACGGTCGCCCGCCGCAAGATCACCGAAGTGCTCGATCGCCTCGGCGTGCGTCACAAGCACGCCACCAACGGCCTGGAGGCCTGGAACCGGCTCGACAGCCTCGCCTCGCATGCCGAGCATTCCGGACACCGCCTGGTCGACGAGATCGACATGATCATGCTCGACGCCGAGATGCCCGAGATGGACGGTTATGTGCTCACCCGCAGGATCAAGGGCGACGCGCGCTTCGCGGGCATCCCGGTGGTCATGCACTCGTCGCTGTCTTCCGAGGCCAACCGCGCGATGGGCACCCGCGTCGGGGTGGACGCCTACGTGGCAAAATTCGACGCCGAAGTATTGGCCGAAACCATTCGCCCGATGTTGCAGCGGGCGCGTCGGGCCTCCTGACCGCACAGGCACAGAATCCGGAGATCAACAATGTCCGACCCCAAGACCCGATTCCTTGTTGTAGACGATTTTTCGACCATGCGTCGCATTGTGCGCAACCTGCTCAAGGAGCTTGGCTTCGCCAACGTCGATGAGGCCGAGGACGGCGCGGTCGCGCTGCAGAAGCTCAAGAGCGCGCCCTACGACTTCGTCGTCACCGACTGGAACATGCCCAACATGGACGGGCTGGCGCTGCTGCAGAGCATCCGCCGCACGCCCCAGCTCAAGCATCTGCCGGTGTTGATGATCACCGCCGAGGCCAAGAAGGAAAACATCATCGCCGCCGCCCAGGCAGGCGCCAGCGGATATGTGGTCAAGCCCTTCACCGCGGCCACGCTGGCGGAGAAGCTGGACAAGATCTTCGAGAAGATGGGGCGCGGTCCGGCCTGAACGCGGCCGCCAGCGCACACGGAGCACAGACATGAGCAGAAAGCCCAGAGCGGAGCCTTCAGGCGATTCCGACGAATTGCAGGCGCTCTTCGACAGCATCGCAGCCGTGCCCGCGGGCGCCTCCGCGAGCACGGCCGAAATCGGCGGCGACGTCCTGTCGATCGACGAGTCCGGAGACAGCGACGAGTTGCAGGCCCTCTTCGATGCGGTCGCCGACCAGGGCACGCCGGTCGCACGACCCACGAGCGCAATGGAGCCGGTCCCGTCCGAGCTCGGCGGTCTTGCCAGCGATGACGTGGTGTACAACCGCCTCGGCCAGCTCACCCGCCAGGTGCATGAGGCGCTGCGCGAACTCGGCCTCGACGCCACGCTGCACGAGGCGGCCGTGGCCGTTCCCGATGCGCGCCAGCGTCTGGACTACGTTGCGCGCACCACCGAGCAGGCGGCCAGCCGCGTGCTCAACGCGACCGACCTCGCGCGTCCGATCCAGGACGAGCTGGCGAGCGGTGCCGACGAGCTCGGCGCGCGCTGGGACGCGCTGTACGCCGGACGCATGACGCCCGACGCGTTCCGTGAACTGAGCGCCGACACCCGCGGATTCCTGTCCGCGGTGGGCGAGGGCGCACGTGCCACCGGCACGCAGTTGCACGAGATCATGATGGCGCAGGACTTCCAGGACCTGACCGGGCAGGTGATCAAGCGCCTGCTCGAACTCACCCACACCCTCGAGACCCAGCTCCTGCAGGTGCTGATCGAGGCCGCGCCGGCCCAGGTCCGCAGCGAGGACGAGTCGGGTCTGCTCAACGGGCCGGTGATCGATCCGAACGGGCGCAGCGACGTCGTGCAGGGTCAGGCTCAGGTCGACGAACTGCTCGAGCGCCTCGGGTTCTGATCAATCGACGGGGCTTTGCCCCGTCTGCGCCGGTGTGCGACCGCCCATGGCGGCAGCATCGGCAACTGGAGCAAGCTGAGCCATGAGCGATTTTGCCGGGATGGAGGATCTGCTGCAGGACTTCCTCGTCGAAGCCGGTGACCTGCTGTCCGACGTGGACAACAAGCTCGTCGAACTCGAGCACAGCCCTGACGACCCCGGGCTGCTCAACGACATCTTCCGCGGCTTTCACACCATCAAGGGCGGTGCCGGCTTTCTTGGCGCCGCCGAGCTGGTGACCCTCTGCCACCTGACCGAGAGCCTGTTCGACAAGCTGCGCAAGCGCGAACTTGCGGTCACCCCCGAGCGCATGGACGTGATCCTGTCCGCCACGGGCGTCGTCCGCGACATGTTCGTCGACCTCGGCCGGGGGACCCGGCCGGGGCCGGCGGCACCCGCCTTGCTCGAGGCCCTGCGCGCGGCGGTCGATGCCCAGCCGGCGCACCGGGCGGTTGCGGCGTCGGCCTCGCCGCCGGCGCCACCCAAGGTCATCCACGCCCACGTGCAGGCCACCGGCATCGCCTTCCCGCAGCCGGGCGAACCCGACTGGGATGCGCTCTTCGCCGCCGTTGCAGGTGCGGCTGCGCCTGCGGTCGTGCCGGTCGCTGCCGTGGAGGCCCTGGCCGCGCCGGCGCAGAGTCCGCAGCCCGCGCCTGCGACCGCGGCCGACCCGGTGGTGGCGGCCGCCTTCGGGCGGCGTGCGACCGACCTCCCTGGCGGCAATGCGCCGATCGGGCGCCGCGAGGGCGAGCGCCAGCGTGACAACTCGATCCGGGTCGACACCTCGCGCCTCGACCAGGTGCTCAACCTCTCGGGCGAGATCGGGCTCACCAAGAACCGGCTCAACGCGTTGCGCAGCGACATCCTCGCCGGGCGTACCGACAGCGAGACCCTGCAGGCGCTCGACCTCGCGGTGAGCCAGCTCGACCTGCTGGTTTCCGACCTGCAGAACGCGGTCATGAAGACCCGCATGCAGGCGATCGGCCGCCTGTTCCACAAATATCCGCGCATCGCCCGCGACCTCGCGCGCAACCTCGGCAAGGAGGTCGAGCTGGTCCTCGTCGGCGAGGACACCGAGATCGACAAGACGATGGTCGAGGATCTCTCCGATCCGATCATTCACCTGATCCGCAACGCCGTCGATCATGGTGTCGAGGATGCCGCCAAGCGCGCCGCCGCCGGCAAGCCGGCGAAGTCGGTGCTGCGCCTGGAGGCACGCCAGGAAGGCGACCACATCGTGATCACCGTGGCCGACGATGGTCGCGGCATGGATGCCGAGAAGCTGCGCGCCAAGGCGCTTGCGCAGGGCCTGATCAGCGACGAGGAAGCGAGCACGCTCGACGAGCGCCAGAGCTACAACCTGATCTTCCTGCCCGGCTTCTCGACCGCCGAGAAGGTGTCGGACGTGTCCGGCCGCGGCGTCGGCATGGACGTGGTGCGCAACAACATCCAGAAGCTCAACGGCACCATCGAGATCCACTCCCAGCTCGGCAAGGGCACCACGCTGCTCATCAACCTGCCGCTGACGCTGGCGATCCTGCCGGTGCTGCTGGTGCGCCTCGGCGAGCAGCCGTTCGCGGTGCCGCTGTCGATGGTGCGCGAGATCCTCCCGATCGATGCCGGCAGCATCCAGGACGTCGGCGGCAGGGCGACCATGGTCGTGCGCGGCGAGGTGCTGCCGATCGTGCCGCTGTCGGCGCTGCTCGGCTGGCCGCGCGAGGCGATGCCGCAGTACGGCGTGGTGATGCAGTCGGCGGCGTCGGTATTCATCCTCGCGATCGACAGCTTCGCGGGGCGCGAGGATGCGGTGATCAAGTCGCTCGAGGTGTTCCGGCCCAAGGGTGTGGCGGGGGTGACCACGCTCGCCAACGGCCAGATCGTGCTGATCCTCGACATGAAGGAGCTGCTCGAAGCGGTCGGCGACCGCCGCAGCGTCTCGCGCGCCGCGCTGTTCGAGCCGGTGTAGGCGGATTTCGCGCGCGCACTCCGGCATGATGGGGCAAGCGCGTAAACGACGGCGCTGCTGCAGTGCTTTTGCTGGTGCACCCGGAAAGTTCGCGGCTGCCGCCGCTCCTACAAAGGCCGGCGCAGCAGATTGGCCGCTGTGCAAAAAGGTTCGCGGCTGCCGCCGTTCCTGCACAGGTCGGTGCAGCCGAGCGGCTGCGGTGCCGAATCATCAGCGTGCCTCGGACGGTCAGGGCGGTCGATGGCGCTGCAGGAGCGGCGGCAGCCGCGAACGTCTTTTACACCGTGTTTGCACCGCGGCCGAGCGGCTGTGCCGGCGCGGCGCAAGCCGCGCATTTTCCGGCTTGGCCGTGCTCCGACCTGCAGGCGTGCCAACGGCTCTCAGGCGGCGAGTGCGAGCAAACCCGCAAATGCCTGTTCGAACTGGGCGAGGCCTTCCTGCTGCAGGCGCTCGCCGACGGCCACCATGTCGATGCCTGCGGCCGCGAGCGCGCTGAAATGCGCCGCCGCCTGTTCGATGTCCTCCTCCAGCGTGGCGGCGACGCGGCCGTGGTCGCGCAGCGCGGCCAGGGTGGCGTCGGGCAGGGTGTTGATGGTCTCGACGCCGATCAGCGGCTCGACGTAGAGCAGGTCGCTGTAAGCCGGGTTCTTGGTCCCGGTGCTCGCCCACAGCATGTATTGCGGTCGCGCGCCGGCGCCCGCCAGGGGCTCGAAGGCGGCGCCGTGAAAGCGTTCCTGGTAAGCCTGATAAGCCAGCCGCGCCATCGCCACCGCAGACCGCCCGCGCAGCGCGAGCAGGTCGCCGCCGCCTTCTTCCAGCAATTTGTCCACCAGCGTGTCGACCCGCGACAGGAAGAGGCTCGCCACCGACATCACCTGCGCCACGTTGCCGCCGGCCGCGTGCAGTCGCGACAGACCGCGCTGGTAGGCCTCTCCGACCGCGTCGCAGTGCGCGAGCGAGAACATCAGCGTGACGTTGACGCTGACCCCGGCGGCGATCAGACCCTCGATCGCGACCAGGCCGGCAGCGGTCGCGGGGACCTTGATCAGCAGGTTGGACCGGTCGACCGCGGCCTTCAGGCGCAGTCCGGCGGCCACCGTGCCGTCGGCGTCGTGGGCGAGCGCGGGCGACACTTCCAGGCTCACATAACCCGCATTGGCGCCGCTGTCGCGGTGCAGCGGCGCGAGCAGATCGCAGGCGCGCTGCACGTCGGGGATCACCAGCGCTTCGTAGCGCGCCTCGGCGCTCAGCGGCTGCTGCTTGAGGGCCGCGAGGTCGTCCTCGTAGTAGCGTCCGTCGGCGATCGCCTTGTGGAAGATCGCCGGGTTGGTGGTGACGCCGGCGACGCCGTCGTCGGCAAGGAAGCGCGCGAGGTGGCCGTCGTTGAGCAGGGTGCGGGAGAGGTTGTCGAGCCAGATCTGCTGGCCATGCTGGCGTACCTGGAGCAGCGGGTTCATCGTCTTACCTGGAGTGTCGTGGAAACGGAGCCTTGGCAGGGGTGTGTCTGTGCGGGCGGCGGGAAGCCAGGATTTTGCCTTGAAAGGACGGCGTTGTGCCGTGTTGCATTGGTGGTTATTACCCCGGCCCTTAAATAAACTGTTTTCTATATAATGTGTGCATGGAAAAGATCGATGCACGCAAGCTGGGTCCTGAAGGGCGCGAGACGCTGCGCAAGATGGTGCTGCGCCTGAATACG
>Ga0209573_1004626_pt1 | contig 13307 bp, 15 predicted proteins | sample TNRBio252014_DNA_FD_185870 | JGI IMG/M metagenome (GOLD analysis project Ga0209573, IMG submission 185870) | Wastewater treatment Type I Accumulibacter community from EBPR Bioreactor in Madison, WI, USA - TNR Reactor_6/25/2014_ DNA (SPAdes)... | ecosystem: Engineered > Bioreactor > EBPR >...
TACACGCTTCCAATGTTGGTGAATTTTCAGGCAGAAGTGTATCACGATGGAATTGTTCGACTTTCTTTAATGCGAGAAGATATACCGATTACGAAAAGAATAAGAGCTGGTTTTATGGTAAATACAGACAAAGAATTTATGGTTGACTTGCGTTATATCATAAATAGAAATATGGGGATTAGAACACACTACGATAGCGATATGGGATTTGGAGTTGGACTGACATTAAATTATTAATTGCTACCCAATTTGCAAGCACATTGCCAAAGCCCCACAAAGCCAACACGCAGACCAAAGCTTTGTCAAAGAGCTTGCAAAGCCAACGCAAGACAAAATTGTTTTAAAAAATTTACCGACCCTTCAAAAAAATAAAAAACGCAACGCACAACCCAACAGACAATGACACTGACACTGAATCTCAACAATCACAATGGTTTACAAGGACAGACGACAAGAACCACTGGCTATAACACGGGTTTGGCAAAAGTGGCGGTTCAGTGCTTCGTATGACAGTTTTCACTAAATTTGAAGTTCGGTGCTTCGTATGAAGTTTTGTGCTGAAAATCGCCACCTTCGCCAAGCGCCAAAACGTTGTGCGACACCCTTACCGAACTGACCGCTAACATTGAGCTGACAACAAAATCATTGACAAACGAAAATCATTTCTAATAATTTTTGTATTTTAGCATCTTAAAATAATTTGAAAAATTATAATGAAATTAAAAGAGAAAATATCGCTTGAAAAAGTATTTGAAAAAGAATACAAAGTAAAACTTGTTGAACTTGAAAGCAACAAGGAAGCGGTTATTACTCATTTTTTGCACAACAGCAAAAACGGAGTTTCTCAATTTTTCAAAAAAGATGCAATAAAATACACGAAAGAAATTTTACAATACGAATACCCAAAAGAAGAAATTTCAAACATTGTTGCGGAAGAAGCATTACAATACGGAATTTTTGACACTTTTGACGTTCCATTTCCACCAGTTGAAAATCCTAAATTTAAGTTTATCGATTTATTTGCTGGAATTGGCGGTTTTCGTTTGGCAATGCAAAACCTTGGCGGAAAATGTGTTTTCACAAGCGAGTGGGACAAAGATGCAAAACGAACTTATAAAGCCAATTTTGGAGAAAGGCCTTTTGGAGACATCACAAAAGAAGAAACAAAAGCATTTATTCCAGACGGTTTTGACTTGCTTTGTGCAGGTTTTCCGTGTCAAGCTTTTTCAATTGCTGGAAAACGTGGAGGATTTGAAGATACAAGAGGAACATTATTTTTTGATGTTGCCGAAATCATCAAACGCAAACAACCAAAAGCAATTTTTCTTGAAAATGTGAAAGGTTTAAGAAACCATAATGGCGGAAAAACTTTAGCGACAATCTTAAACGTTTTAAGAAATGATTTGGGATATTTTGTTCCTGAACCGCAAATTATTAACGCAAAAGATTTTGGAGTTCCACAAAACAGAGAACGAATTTATATTGTTGGATTTCATCCAAATACAAATGTTACGGAATTTAATTATCCAATATCTTTGGACAAAAAAGTAACTTTTGCTGACATTAAAGAAAAGGAAGTTCCAGCAACTAAATACTTTCTTTCAACTCAATATGTTCAAACTTTAGTTAATCATAAAGCTCGACACGAGGGAAAAGGAAACGGTTTTGGTTATGCCATAATTCCCGATGATGGAATTAGCAACGCAATTGTTGTTGGAGGAATGGGAAGAGAACGAAACTTGGTTTTAGACCACAGAATTACAGATTTTACACCAACAACTCACATCAAAGGAACTGTAAATCGTGAAGGAATTCGTAAAATGACACCAAGAGAATGGGCAAGATTACAAGGATTTCCAGACGAATTTCTAATTCCTGTTGCTGACGCATCTGCGTATAAACAATTCGGCAACTCCGTTGCCGTTCCAGCTATTCAAGCAACTGCAAATGAAATATTAAAGCTAATCGGAGTTAAGAAATGATTACAGGAAATAAAGGAGAATGGAGCGAAGTTTATACGCTTTTAAAGGTCATTTCTGACAAACAACTTTTTGCAGGCGACAGCAATTTAAACAAAATAGAAACTTTGATTTTCCCAATAATCAAAGTACTTCGTGATGAAACTAACGGAACTTTTGAGTTCAGTTATGATAATGATTTAGTAATTGTAAAAAACGGGGAAGAAGAAATAAGAATTTCCGTTTTAGAGTTTCAAAAACAAGCTCATTTTTTGCTTACAAAACTTAAAGAAAAAACAAACGCAACTTTTTCAATTCCTGAAATTGAAAGTTTCATCAACTCTTTTGACAGCCATTCGCTGAAAGCAAAATCATCTGTAAAAAGTGATATAAGAATTGTAATTCACGACCAAAGAACTGGAACAAATCCAGAGCTTGGCTTTAGTATAAAATCACAACTTGGTGGTGCTTCTACTCTATTAAATGCAGGGAAAACCACAAATTTCATTTTTAAGATTGAAAATTTGACTTTAACTCAAAATCAAATTTCCGAGATAAACGCAATTGAAACAAGAAGCAAAATCAAGGACAGAATTGAAAAAATATCAGAATTTGGAGGAAGTCTAGAATTTCAGAAAACAGAAAGTTCAATTTTTGGAAACAATCTTATTCTTATTGATAGTGCTTTACCAAAAATTATTGCCGAAAGTTTGAAGCTATTTTTTACATCAACATTTTCGACAACAATTGAACTAACAAATCAAATATCGACAACAAATCCGCTTGACTACAATTTAGAAACCAATCATCCATTTTATTCATACAAAATTAAACGTTTTCTTACAGACATTGCATTGGGAATGATGCCATCAAAAGTTTGGACAGGAGAATTAGATGCAACTGGAGGATATTTAGTTGTAAAAGAAAACGGAGAAGTTTTATGTTATCATATTTACAACCGAAATGAATTTGAAGATTATTTATATTCAAATACTAAATTAGAAACTGCAAGTAGTACTCGACACGAATTTGGGAGAGTTTATGAAGAAAACGGACAATTATATTTCAAACTTAATCTGCAAATACGTTTTAAATAAATGAATGGACAAAAGGGCGATCGCACAACAGCAGTTTGGCAAAATGGCGGGTTTAGTGCTAAATTCAACGGTAGTTCTTCAATTGAACTTTTGTGCAAAACTGAACTTTTGTGCTTCGATTTCCGCCACTTCGCCAAGCTGCGGAACGTTAGCGGTCATTGTAAAGGATGATGCAGAAAATAAAAGTGTATAAATAAAATGAATTTGAAACCTATAATAATTGAAACCCAGAGACTAAAACTGACCGGTTATTCATCTCAGGATATGACTTTTATTTTTGAAAATTTAAACAAAGACGAAATAAAGAAAATATTAGGACATCGCACAGATGAAGATTTTCAAAAAGAAGAATATAAGTACAAAAATGGATATTCGTCCTATAATAGAGCTTTCATTCTTTTTTTACTGACAGAAAAAATAACGAATACTATAATCGGACGGTGTGGACTTCACAATTGGAATAAAGAACATCAACGTGCAGAAATAGGTTACAATATATCTGATGAAAATTATAAAAGAAAAGGATTAATGACCGAAGCTGTTAGTTCAATTATTGATTATGGTTTTAATAAATTGAATTTACACAGAATTGAAGCACTTGTTGGAAGCAATAACATTCCTTCTTTGAAAATCATGGAAAACCATAACTTTACTAAAGAAGGGTTATTAAGACAGCATTATAATGTAGCAGACAAATACGAAGATTCAATTGTATATTCAATATTGTATAATGAATATATTGACAAAAAAAGTAACAAAACAACGAACCGCTAACATCGGTTTGGCAATATGGCGGCTGAAGTGCTTCTATGAAACATTTGTGCAAGGTTCAACAGCAGTAATTCTATTGAACTTTTGTGCTAAAAATCCGCCACATCGCCAAGCCGAAAAACGTTATGCGTCAGCTTACAAGACGACACCAACACATTGACAACGTTACAAAAAAAATAGAAAAATGAAATTAGTTCGACCTGAAAAAATCAACCTTTTGACACATAAAGAACTCAATGAAACGTGGGTTCAGAAAGTAATTGCGGAAGACCCAACCATTTTAGGACTTGGGGACTTAATTCTTAAAGACAAGGAGAGAATACATCCAAAAGCAGGAAGACTTGACTTGCTTTTACAAGATGCAGAAAGTAAAAGACGATTTGAAGTTGAAGTTCAACTCGGCAAAGTGGACGAAAGTCATATCATAAGAACAATTGAATATTGGGACATAGAGAGAAAACGCTATCCGCAATACGACCATTGTGCAGTTATAATAGCAGAAGACATAACGAGCAGATTTCTTAATGTTATTAGCCTTTTTAATGGTTACATTCCGTTGATTGCAATTCAAATGTCAGCCTACCAATTTTCTGCAAATGAAGTTTCATTAATTTTTACGACCGTTCTTGACGAAGTTAATTTAGGACTTGTAGAAGAAGACGAAGAAACAAAAGAAGTAACAGATAGAAATTATTGGGAAACAATAAAAGGGACGAAACAAACAGTTGCCTTGGCAGACCAACTACTTGACATAGTAAAAGAAATTAGTCCAAATCTTGAGCTTAAATATAACAAATACTATATCGGTCTTGCAAATAATGGACAGCCCAATAATTTTGCAATATTCAGGGCAAAGAAAAGTAGTATGCTTCTTGAAATTAGGCTAAAACATTCACCAGACATTCAAGATAAACTTGACACCGCAAAACTTGACACTATGGACTATGACAGCAAATGGGGACGTTATAGAATTAGAGTTGACAAAAACGACATTACCAAAAACAAAGAACTATTGAAAGAACTAATGATGCTATCTTATGGAATTGTTGCTGGTGAGTAACGACAGACAAGAAAGCCGAACGCATAACAGCGGTTTGGCAAAAGGCGGGGTTTCGTGCTTCGTAGAAACATTTGTGCAAGCCCGAAGTTTTGTGCTCCGAATAAACTTTAGTGCTAAAAATCCCGCCCTTCGCCAAGCCGCAAACCGTTAGCACCAATTATAACAGACGACACAGACAATGAAAAAATTGACAGCAATATTAAGTTTGATAATATTGTTTTCTTGCGGACAACAAGAAAACAAAACAAATCAAGGGGCAACTAAAAAAATAGAAAGTGTCAAAACTGAAACTGACCAAACTAAAATAACTTTTTACAAAGTCAACGGAAAAGGAATTTTACTTGGCGACAACATAAAATTGCTAGACGAGAACTTTAAAGAAATCAAAGATATTTCATACTTAAACGAACAATTTGTAGATTTAACAGAAGTGAGTGACAAATACCATAAAATCAAACCAACAGACGACTATTGCCAAGAATTCAAATATGTCAAAATAAAGACGAAAGACCTTGTTGGCTATGTTGACGGAAGAAAAATTTATGAGCCAATTAAAAACACTCAAAACAAAATAGTAACAATTGACAATAACGAAATTTCATTTATTGCGACAACTTATTTTGGTATTGGAGTTTCAGACGATGACGGCTTAACAGGATGTTCAATTAACACTCCAGTAGTTTTCTCAGACAAATCTGTTAATTACGAAGGACTTGTAAAAATGCTCAAGAACAAAAATTACGAAGACAATTATGCTTACTTTGAACTTAAAGATGACGATGGAGCAAATGACGAAATTTTAAGCATTGACAAGCAAGACGACAAATATTTGGTCAAGATAAAGCGAACATATCAAGAAGGCGGAGCAAACCTTTTAGTAGAAGTTTACAAAGACAAAAACGGAACATTTGTAGCAGAAATTATAAAGAATGAACGGACAGAAGAATAGAATAACTGGTGCTAACAGGCGTTTGGCAAAAAAGCGGGTTCAGTGCTTAAATGAAGTTTTGTGCTTCGTATCAAGTTCAGTGCTGGCAGACAGTTTCGTGCTTCGAAATCCGCTTCTTCGCCAAGCGCCAAAACGTTGGCAGAAAATTTTGACCAGCGTTGTCGGAAAATCGCTTGCAGACAGAAACTGAACTAAGCAAGGAAATTGAAGAAACGGTTAGCATTCTAACAGGTTGAAATTGGAAACGACTATCTCAAGATGGTTCTACACTTTTTGAGATTATTATGTAGGATTTTGAAAATTGCCTGAGGTTTTCAGAATTAGTTATCAGGAAAAAATAAATAAATAATCTGTTACTTAATAAAAATTGAAAAGTAACATAATACAATTTATCAATATGAAGAAAATAATCTTCGGCTTAATTGCCATATTCTCGTTTTTTAATTTATCATTTGGTCAAACTTTTGAAGAATCCAAAAATTACTTAAGCATAATTCAAAAAAAATTAAAAGTAGAAAATAATATAAATTTAATTTCGATAGACAAGAATAATCCTGCAAAAGTGAAGGAATACCTCGCAAATGTTGAAAATGCAGAATTTTATTTAATGGGGTCGTCTAGTCACTCGAAAATTGAAAACTTAGATTCAAAAATAATTTTTGATGTATATACTTTACAATCTAAAAAAGATGATTCAAAATTTGTTGTAATCATTGAAAATTCTAATAATTCAGATGTGTTGATTGTTGAAAGTGACTTTATTTTTAGCAAAGACAATGTTTCACTTAATTCATATGTAATTAATGAATATTCTTATGCTTCAAAAACAAAATATGGCCCTTGTCTTAAGAAATGCATAGCTAAAGTATTAGATACAAATGATACTGTAGGACAGATAATTACTATAGGAGGTGTTTTGGGCGGTTTAGGTTGTGGCCCTTGTGGGATTGTTAGTGGTTTCTTTTTTGGAGTTGGTGCTCTTGGTTGTGCTGGAGGTTGTGCATAGAAATGAGAAACTATATTTTAATCTTATCGGCTACAATTTTAGCATTTAGTGCATATTTAAATACATCTGTGCTTTGGTTTAAAATAGTCTTGATTATTTCTTATGCTTTAGGATTATTTTTTAGCATTAGAACTATTTATAAAAAGAAAAAAAATGAAAAATAGCTTTGAAGTTTACAAAATAATTAATGCGTTTTTAAATTTTAAAAAATGAAAATGTATTTACTGTTTATTTTTTTTGCATGTAATTTTTTTTCTTATTCTCAATCTGATGTTGATAAAATGTTAAAAGGAGGAGAAATAATTATTAATGGATTATCATTTCTTAAAAAAGATAAATCGGAAGCTAAAGAAACTAATTCTAAAATTATTGAAAGTGTTTGTATTAGAAACAAACATACAGACAAAATAACTTTTATAATTACTGGTAAAGATGCAGAAGATATTACAATCAAAAAAGAAATGGTTATCCAAAAAGACGGAAAAGAATGCGTTTTTGAATTACCAAAAGGCATTTATACATATGAAATTGTTTTAGCCAACAAAGAAGTTTACAAAAAAGGCGAATACAAATTCAATGAAGAAATTACAATTACTGTAAAACCAGATTAAACAAAAAGCAGTTTTGGCTTCGCCAAAACTGCTTTTATTTTTAAGAAAACAACCAAGATAAATAAGACGGCTAAACAAATAAAACAGTCTCTTGACAAAAGTGAAAAACGAATTGAAGCGTGAAAATCGAAACGGAAATTTCAAATCTTCTGCCAACAGCAGTTACAAGAAATTGCTAGGCATGGGATTTATCAGAATTGGTAATTGTTGAATGAAAGTTTTGTCTATATTTGTAATTGACAGTGAATGAAGTACGCAACTTCTTGTAGCTGCGAAACGTTAGTGGCAACCGTATAACGACATAAATCGAAATTTTAAATAATAACTTAAAATCAAATTACAATGAAAAAATTATCCTTAATATTAACTCTACTTTTATTCAGTTTTTGTTGCTTTTCTCAAAGTAGATATATTTCAGAAACAACAAAAAAAGTTGTTTATACAAGAGACGGAGGCAAGTGTCAATGCTGTGGCAGTTTTGAAAACTTAGAGTATGACCATATAATACCATATTCTTGTGGCGGAAGTAGTGACGCTTCAAACATTCAATTACTATGTTTAAAATGTAATAGAAGTAAATCAAATAGTTGTTACTGTAAAATACACAACAAAAAAGTCGGTAGTAATTGCTGTGACGGAAAATCAAACGTCAACCAATCTCCTAAATCTCCTTCTACAACTAAAAAGTCTTTAGGCTCCTCAAGTCAATGCACTGGAACCACAAAGAAAGGTGCAAGGTGTAGAAACATGACAACCAATTCTAGTGGAAGATGTCATTTACACTAAAATAAATTTCTAACAATTTAAATAACAAAAGAATATGAATATGTTGTTTGCAATAGACATGAATGCGGAAGAAGTAATCGTTTCGGATTCTCCAAAAGGAAGTAATAATGTAAATTTTATTGAACGTATTAGGCGACAAGATAATGCCGATTTATTCAAAGCAGTTGAATTGTTGACTAGCCTTTCAAGTGCTTCCAATTTTAATACTTCAATTTTCAAAGCAGCGGACAAAGTGTGTCAATTGATTTACAATCAACACAAGGAAACAAAATAATTGCAGCTTTGTAACGGACAATAAACCGAAATATGACAACTCAGAAAAATAGAACGGCAGCCACTAACACGGGTTTTGCGTCAGGCGGGGTGACGTGCAAACTTGGAGCTTTGTGCTTCTATTCAAGTTCAGTGCTGGCAGACAGTTTTGTGCTCCGAATCCCGCCCGAACGCAAAGCCCGAAACCGTTACCAGCAAGTTTGGAAAAACGAAACAAAATAAAATGAAGATAACGCAATTAACATTTTTACTTTTATCTATTTCTGTCAATAGTTTTGCACAAGAAATAGAATACAAACTTATACCAGGCATTACCAAAACTGATGTAACGTTAGGCAATGAATTCGTTTTTGCCTGCAAATTAAACGTTGAAGAAACTTTAAAACCGGAAACTACTATCTTTCTTTATGGAATAAAACATTGTTCGAGAGGATATGATGGCTTTTATAAAGTTATGTATAATGGAAAAACATACTTGGCTGATGATAAGAGTATTATTGTTTTACCAAAAGATGAAATGTTATTAAGGTCATTAGATAGTTCTTCAATGGCAAAAATGGAAGAGTGTGCTAATAAATTTTCTAAAGATTTTTTTGAAGCTAAGAGGAAAAAAGCAAACTTATATTTAGAAAAAGGAAAAAAAGATGGAATTCTAATTAAAGATGCGTCAGTTTATGACGAAAGTGAATACACAAAAGGAACTGGATTTAAAGTAATATTTACTAATCCATCAAACAAGACAATCAAGTATATTTCATTTACAGTTACTGGAATAAATCCAGTAAATGATATTGTAAGTACTGAAACTGTAAAAGGTGTTGGGCCAATAACTTCAGAATCAGAAGGTGAATACACTTTCGAATATTTGTGGCGGACCGATTTGGTTTCAACTTTCAAAATTCCAATAATCAAAATTCAGTATATGGACGGAACCTTTAAAACTATCCTAAATGCTGAAAAATTAATGATACCTGACGAATATTACAATATACTTTACGCTGACTAATAAAACCTGCTGGTAACACGCGTCAAAAGCAATCGCTAATTTTCGGTTCATTGTTCGTTTTATTTTCCTAATTTCGTTTTCTCCTAGTGGAGAAAACTCGGTCGCCAAGCCGCGACTGCTTCTGGCGCGGGAACGTTAGCCGTCAGTTTATGACAGAACGTAAAAAAAAACCAAATAAAAATGAAATTAATTATTACTTTTTTAATTGCAATTCTTTTTACAAGTTGTAAACAGAATGAACAAAATAATGAAATTGTGCAAGATAAAATTCCAAAAACAGAAGCTGAAGTAGAAACATTAAAAGCAGAAGAAAAAACTTTGAAAATTTTCACTTACGAAGATATTGCAAGATATTCAATAGCTTCTGTAATGGGGCAACCAACAAAAATTATCAAAGCGACAAAAAATAAGGATTTATATTTCGTTTCATATATCAGAAAATCAGACAAACAAAAGTTTGAATACAAAATCAAATTTGAAGAAAATAAAATTCTTTGGGCTAGTATTGACGGAAGATGGAGAAATTCAGAATATGACGAAAAAATTAGTTTTGAGGAAAATGGTGAGAAGCTAAAAATAATTACAACTTTTAGTGATATGTCTCAAGATATTCAAGAATATAAAAAAGGCGAATAAAAACTAAACTTATCAAATACAAATTAACAAATAAAACTATACCAAAATGAGAAAATTTATTCTTTTAACGTTAGTATCTTTTACACTAACTTTCTGCAAAAATAATAGTGAAATCCAAACTGAACAAAACGTGCCTGAAACTTCTGTAATGTCAAAATCGGAATCCGACCAAAAATTAATTGAAGTTTGCAAAAATATGGATGGAATTGTCGATGCTGATATAAAAGATGACATTTTAACTGTTAGGGCTAACATATCTAAAAATGAAGCACAGAAATTAAGTGATGGAATGTTGAGTGAAATAAAAAAATATAATGAGTATATTAAAACAGTTATGGTTGTTGATTTAGAATATCAAATATTAGGATATTCCGGAAAATAAAAAACCGAACGGCTAACAGCAGTTTGCAAAAATGGCGGGTTTTGGGCTTAATTTAAAGTTGGTTTTGTACTTGCAAAGTCAGTGTTTAAACGAAAGTTTAGGCTTCCTTAATCCGCCACTTCTGCAAGCTGCAAAACGTTATGCACAAGCGGAGAAAAGACACAGCAAAATGACAATGAATCGGGAAAGAGACTATATTACATTATGAGACAACTTATTTTCAGTATTTTAATTTTGGTATTGAGCAATAACCTGTTTGGACAACATTCACAGCCCGATACGCTTATTGCAATGCCTTTTGTTGGTCAAATTAAACTTGACGGACAATTGAATGAACCTTGCTGGTCTGATGCTGTTCCGATTGAAAATTTTACTCAAAGGGAACAAAATGAAGGAATGTCTGCAACCGAAAAAACACGGATTGCTGTTGTTTATAATAAAAACGAAATGTATATCGGAATTTGGTGTTTCGATAGTGAACCCGATAAAATTTCAGCACAACAAATGAGCCGTGATTTTAGTTGGGGAAGCGATGATAATATAGAAATTATGATTAGCCCCTTTAATGACAATCGCAACGGTTACTTATTTGTAACAAATCCCAATGGGGCTTTGGCTGATATTTGGGTGGGTGATGAGGGCAAAGATTTTAATAAAGACTGGAACGGTGTATGGGATGTAGCCGTGCAAAAAAACGAACAAGGTTGGTTTGCAGAAATGGTTATTCCTTTTTCTACGCTGAAATTTACCAAAGACAGTACACAGGTTTGGGGTATAAATTTTGAAAGGAACATCCGAAGGAAAAAAGAACAAGTGATGTGGCAAGGATGGTCAAGATTGTACGATATAGAAAAAATATCGCAAGGGGGAAAAATTTCAGGACTTCATAATATTAGTCAAGGAACAAAAATTGAAATTAAGCCATACCTGCTTGCAGGCACACAACTAAGCAACGATAAACCAACTAATACTGCTAAAATTGGCGGCGAAGTTAATTTTGATATTACCCCGACTTTCAAATTAAACTTCACTGCCAACACCGATTTTGCACAAGTTGAATCGGACAGGAAACAAATAAATCTGTCGAGATTTTCTCTTTACTACCCCGAAAAACGACAATTCTTTCTGGAAGGGAAAAATTATTACGATTTAGACATTGGAAGCGTAAGGCTTTTTTATAGCCGAAAAATTGGGATTGACCAAAATAGCGTAGTTCCAATAATTGGTGGAGCAAGACTTTTTGGTAAATTAAACCATACCAACATAGGTGTAATGTCCTTACAGACCTACGCAAAAGATTCTATTCCAACAACCAACTATTCAATAATTCGTGTAAAACAAGATATTTTCAAACAATCAAGCATTGGTTTAATAAGCACGCAAAAATATTCCGACAAAGGATATAACCGTGTTTATGGTGCGGACTTCACATATTCCACATCCGAGATTTTTGGTAATAAAAACCTGATTATAGGTGGAGAATTTGCTTTGTCTGAAACCAAAGTTTTTGCCAATAATGACAATTTAAACAACAATAATTTTTCCTATAATGTTTATTTAAGTTACCCAAATGATATAATTGAATATGATTTTGGATACACAACGGTCGAGAAAGGTTTTAACCCCGAAATGGGTTTTACCAACCGGAATAACTATCAAATGGTTTATACCGAACTTCAATTAAATCCGCGTTTTAAAAATCTTCCTTTTTTCAGGAATTTAATCTTCAAACCAATTGATATTAACTACTATATCAATGAAGAAACTAAAAAAACTGAATCAATTTTTTATGAATGGCGTCCGTTCGGGTTCGAATCAAAAAGCGGTGAATTTATGGAGTTTAACATACAACATATATTCGATAACCCTGCTGTAGATTTTGAGCTCATTGACAGTATTTATATTCCGGCAGGCGAATACTGGGATAACCGTTTTGAAATTCAGGCAAGCACTTTCCGTGGAAGAAAAATTTCAGCAGAAACGTCTGTTAATGTTGGTGAATTCTATACCGGACATAGGCAGGAATTTTCACTTGCTACTTTTTTCAATTTCAATAAACATCTTAATTTAAGTCTGGATTGGCAGCGAAACTACATAAACTTACCTGAGAAATCATTTACAACTGATGAAATCGGGGGACGTGTTGATTATGCTTTCAATCCTAAACTACAAACCGGTTTATTCGCCCAATGGAACAATGAAGACAATAATATCTTGCTCAACTACCGCATTAACTGGATTCCTAAGATTGGTAGTTTCTTCTACTTTATAATCAATCAGGAGTTTAATACAGAAAACTCAATCAAATTGGAACGAACGACTATTATTGGAAAATTGATTTGGCGTTTTGCAATTTAAAACAGCAAGATTTTGTTTATTAAAAGTGATATAATTGACAGATATACAGACATAAAAAAGAACCGCCAGTGCATAACATCGTATATAAAACATTTGGCAGTCAGTGGGTTATTGAACGTTTCAGCCCGTATCAAAAGTAGCTATAAATTGATAGGAAAGAGCTTCGAAATGCCAAACGTTTCATATACGCAGCCGTTATGCCTTATTTAAAAAATAACAGCACATCATTGAAAACAATGAAAAGATTATTAATCATCTTCATAATTATTTTAACGTGAGTTCGATGTAAGAAAAGGTAAAAATATTTGCACAAAAAGGTAAAAGTTTGTATATTTAAAACGTTGAACCTTAAATATATAACAAAACTTTTACCTATGTTAACATCAGACAAAATTACAGAAATTTACTATATTA
>Ga0209573_1004627_pt1 | contig 13305 bp, 9 predicted proteins | sample TNRBio252014_DNA_FD_185870 | JGI IMG/M metagenome (GOLD analysis project Ga0209573, IMG submission 185870) | Wastewater treatment Type I Accumulibacter community from EBPR Bioreactor in Madison, WI, USA - TNR Reactor_6/25/2014_ DNA (SPAdes)... | ecosystem: Engineered > Bioreactor > EBPR >...
GCCCGACGCCTCGGCATAGCGGTTGATCGCCTCGACCCGCTCATTGTTCCAGACCTCGGCCCGGCGGAGGAAGACGGCGTCGAACAGGTCGCGCTTGGCCCCGAAATAATAGTGGACGAGGGCGGTATCGACCCCGGCTTCACGCGCGACCTCGCGGATCGTGACGCCGTAGAAGCCGTGTTTGGAGAACAGGTCCTCGGCGGCATCCAGGATGGAATCGCGCGTGTCGCCGCCTGCACGCGCCTTGGGGGGCCGGCCCCGGCGCGCGGGCTTGGGTACAGCGGCAGGGGTGGAGGAACGGGTCGCCATGAATCACCAGCCTAACGGGGCGCGGACGCCGGACCAACATCGGCATTTCCGCCACAGCCCGAGCCTTACCTTGCGGGAGCCCCGAAGCGGCGTTTGACAGGTAACTGAATTGCGTTCACCTTCCAAAAAATCATTGAACGCTGAATAAAACATCAGCGCGATGGAAACGCAGTCGGGGAGACAGCCATGAAAAGATTTGCCCGCGCCGCCCTTATGGCCGGCGCCGCCTGGAGCGCCATGAGCGTTGGTGCTCTGGCCCAGGACGCCCAACCCGCGTCGGATGACGCGACCCAGGTCGGCGATATCATCGTCACGGCGCGCCGCCGTGAAGAGGTCCTGCAGGATGTGCCGATCGCGGTGACGTCGCTGGGTGCCGAGCGTCTGGAACAGACCGGTGCGACCGACATCACGGCCCTGCAGCAGCAGACGCCGAACGCCACCGTCCAGGTCGCGCGCGGTTCGAACTCGACCCTGATCTCCTTCATCCGCGGCGTTGGCCAGCAGGACCCGCTGTGGGGCTTCGAGCCCGGCGTGGGCCTGTACATCGACGACGTCTATGTCGCCCGCCCGCAGGGTGCGGTTCTGGACATCTTCGACATCAACCGTATCGAAGTCCTGCGTGGGCCGCAGGGCACGCTGTACGGCCGCAACACCATCGGTGGCGCGATCAAATATGTGACCGACCGCATCGGCCAGACGCCTGAGTTCGAAGCTTCGGCGACGCTCGGCTCTTATCGCCAGGCGGACCTGGTCGTTTCGGGCGGTGCCCCGGTGTCGGATACGCTGGCGGTCGGCGCGGCCTTCGCCCGCTACACCCGCGACGGCTTCGGCGAGAACACCACCACGGGCCTGGATCAGTACAACCGCGATGTCACCGGCTGGCGCCTGTCGGCGGAATGGACCCCGACCGACGCCCTGTTCTTCCGTCTGGCCTACGACCGCGTTGATGACGATTCCAACCCGCGCCACGGCCACCGCGAAGTCAACTCGACGGTGGGCGGCTACACGCCCCCGACCAGCGTCTATGACACCCAGGCCGGCCTGACCGGCGAGCAGCGCGTGGTCACCGAAGGGTATTCGCTGACCGGCGACTGGACCGTCAATGACTGGCTGACCCTGCGCTCGATCACGGCGAGCCGTCGGGGCGACACGGCCACGGTCATCGACTTCGACCAGACGCCGCTGCCCTATCTGGACGTTCCGGCCTACTATTCGGACCGCCAGTTCAGCCAGGAATTCCAGGCCCTGTTCGAAGGCGATCGCTGGTCGGGTGTGGCCGGCATCTACTACCTCGACTCGCGCGCCGCCGGCGTGTTCGACACCATCGCCGGCAACCTCGGTGTGGTGATCGCGGCGGCCGGCTCGGTCGATACGACGTCCTGGTCGGCGTTCGGTGATTTCTCCTACGAGCTGACCGATCGCCTGGAAGTCTCGGTCGGGGGGCGCTGGACCCAGGACGACAAGACCGGCGACGTCTATCGGGCCTTCTTCCTGGGCGCGACCCGTTCGCCGCTGACGGGAGGCACGCCGCGCGCGGTGTTTGCGACCCGTACGGACTATACGGCGTCCGAGACGTTCGAGCGGTTCACCCCGCGGGTCTCGGTGACCTATGATTTCACCGATGACTTCACCGGCTACGCTTCCTATTCGCAGGGCTTCAAGTCCGGCGGCTGGGACATGCGCGGCGACGCCTACCTGACGCCCCAGACCGTCAACGGCTATGACCCCGAAGTTGTCGACACCTTCGAGGTCGGCCTGAAGGGCAACCTCGGTGGCATGATCCAGTTCTCCTCGGCGGTCTTCTATTCCGCCTATGAGGACCAGCAGATCACCAGCCAGGTCGTTGCGACCCTGCCGGCGACCGGCATTGCCTCGATCGTCGACAACGTCGGCTCCTCGACCATCTACGGGGCCGAGTTCGAGGCCACCGCCTTCCTGACGGACAATCTGACGGCCTTCCTGTCGTACGGCTATCTGCATGCCGAGTTCGACGAGTTCATCACCTTCGTGACCGGTTCGCCGGTCGATATCTCGGACACGCGCGTGTTCCAGAACTCGCCGGAACACACCCTGTTCCTGGGCGCGACCTGGACCCAGCCGGACGTCTTCGGTGGCGACCTTTCGGTCACGCCGTCGATCTCCTACCGGTCGGACTACCACCTGTTCGAGGCTGCTGATCCGATCCTCGACCAGGATGCCTACACCCTCGTCGACCTGGCGGCGGTGTGGGATTCGCCCAACGGCCATTTCTCGGTGGGCTTCAATGGTCGCAACCTGACCGACGAGACCTATCGCGTGGGCGGCTACAGCTTCCCGGGCGCGACCTTCAACAACTCGATCAGCGCCTTCTACGGCCCGCCCCGGACCTTCTCGGTCACGCTGACGGCCCGGTACTGATCCCGGTTTCATCCTGAGCCTTTGAACCCCGGTCGTCGGACAGCGACCGGGGTTTTCTTTATTCAGATCAGCGCTTTTTCGTTGCGCCCGTCGCGCGCTGACCTAGGGTCGCCTTCGACGTTTTCGGGGAGGACAAAATGTCAGACGCCGCCGCCAATCCGGCGCTCAAGCCGGGCTATCGCTACGTCGTTCTGACGCTGCTGATTATCGTCTACACCTTCAACTTTCTGGATCGTCAGATCCTGGGGATTCTCAAGGATTCGATTCAGGTCGAGTTGGGCCTGACCGATACCCAGGTCGGGGTGATGGGCGGCATCGCCTTTGCGGCGCTGTATTCGATCCTGGGCATTCCGATCGCCTGGCTGGCCGACCGGGCTAGCCGCTCGTGGATCATGACTACGGCCCTGACGGTGTGGAGCGGCTTCACCGTGGCCTGCGGCTACGCCGGCTCGTTCTGGGCCCTGTTCCTGATGCGCATGGGCGTCGGCGTCGGTGAGGCCGGTGGCGTCGCGCCAGCCTATTCGCTGATCGCAGACTATTTCCCACCGCGCCAGCGGGCACGGGCGCTGGCGGCCTTCTCTTTCGGCATTCCGGTGGGGATGGCCCTGGGCATCCTGCTGGGGGGTCTGATCGCAGCTCACGTCAACTGGCGTACGGCCTTCATCGTTGTGGGCATCGCCGGTCTGGTCATTGCCCCGATCTTCAAGCTGATGGTCAAGGATCCGGTGCGTGGCGGCCTGGATCGGGCCGAAGGTGCCCCGCCGCCCGAAGCCCGGCCAAAGGCTCCCCCCTTCGGCCAGGTGGTCAAGACGGTCCTGCCCAAACCCAGCTTCTGGCTTCTGGCCTTCGGGGCGGCCTCGTCGTCGGTGTGCGGCTATGGTGTCGCCTTCTGGCTGCCGACCTTCTTCCAGCGTAGCCTGGGCCTGACCCTGACAGAGACCTCGATCTACTACAGCGCCATCACCCTGGTTGGCGGGGTCATCGGCATCTTTGCCGGCGGCTTTCTGGCCGACCGTTTCGGCGGACGTTCCAAGGCGGCCTATCCGCTGGTTCCGGCCATCGCCTTCCTGATCGCCCTGCCGTTCTTCTATCTAGCCCTGAATGCGCCCAGCCTGACCCTGGCCTTCCCGCTGTTTCTGGTGCCGACGGCTCTGAACCTGGCCTGGCTGGGTCCGATCATCACGGCGGTTCAGCACCTGGCTCCGGCGTCGATGCGCTCAACGGCTTCGGCCCTGTTTCTGTTGATCAACAATCTCGTCGGGATTGCGCTGGGCACCTACTATTTCGGCTTTGCCTCGGACCTGCTGCGACCCCAGTTCGGGGATGAGTCGATCCGTTGGGCCATCTATTCCGGCGGTGGCTTCTATCTGCTCGCGGCGGCCCTGCTGTTTGCGGCGTCGCGGACCATGAAGCGCGACTGGGTGGACTGATCGCCTGTCAGGTGGTTGCGCCTGTGAAGGCGCAGCCCCTATAAGCGCGCCATCTCCCCATTCGGTCGTGCGGCGGTCTATCCATGAATATTCACGAGTATCAGGGCAAACAGCTCCTGAAGGGCTATGGTCTGCCGGTGGCGGACGGTGTGGCCATCACCTCAGCCGATGAGGCCGAGGCGGCCGCGGCATCGCTGCCCGGGCCGCTCTATGTCGTGAAGTCCCAGATCCACGCCGGTGGGCGCGGCAAAGGCCGCTTCAAGGAGCTGGGCCCCGACGCCAAGGGCGGTGTACGCTTGGCCAAGACCCCGGCGGAAGCCGCCGCCAACGCCCGCGAGATGCTGGGCAATACCCTGGTTACGGCCCAGACCGGCCCGACCGGCAAACAGGTCAACCGCCTCTATATCGAGGACGGGGCCGACATCGACCGCGAGCTCTATCTGTCGCTGCTGGTCGATCGCGAGACGGGCCGCGTCGCTTTCGTCGCCTCGACCGAAGGCGGCATGGACATCGAGGCCGTCGCTCACGACACGCCCGAAAAGATCATCACCCTGTCGATCGACCCGGAAGCGGGCGTGACGCCCGCCGATGTGGCCGCCCTGAACACGGCGCTGAAGCTGGACGGCGCGGCCGCCCAGGACGGTGAGTTCATCTTCCCGACACTGTATCGGGCCTTCGTCGAGAAGGACATGGCGATGCTGGAGATCAATCCGCTGATCGTCATGACCAATGGCCGTATCCGAGTGCTGGACGCCAAGGTCAGCTTCGACGGCAACGCCATGTTCCGCCACCCGGAACTGGACGAGCTGCGCGACAAGACCGAGGAAGACGCCAAGGAGATCGAGGCCTCGGAATGGGACCTCGCCTATGTCGCGCTGGACGGCAACATCGGCTGTATGGTCAACGGTGCCGGTCTGGCCATGGCGACCATGGACATCATCAAGCTGTACGGTGCCGAGCCGGCCAACTTCTGTGACGTCGGGGGCGGGGCCTCCAAGGAAAAGGTCGCCGCCGCCTTCAAGATCATCACCCAGGATCCCGCCGTGAAGGGCATTCTGGTCAACATCTTCGGCGGCATCATGCGCTGTGACATCATCGCCGAGGGCGTGGTCGCGGCGGTGAAGGAAGTGGGCCTGCAGGTGCCGCTGGTGGTGCGCCTGGAAGGCACCAACGCCGAGCTGGGCAAGCAGATCCTGAATGAGTCCGGCCTGAACATCACCGCCGCTGACGACCTGGACGACGCGGCGCAGAAAATCGTCAAGGCCGTCGGCTGACGCCGGCAGGACCGCCCGACCCGACCCGAATTCAGAGCGAACCCATGTCCATTCTCGTCAATAAAGACACCAAGGTCCTGGTTCAGGGCCTGACCGGCAAGACCGGCACCTTCCACACCGAACAGGCGCTGCGCTACTACGGCACCAAGATGGTGGGCGGCGTCCACCCGAAGAAGGGCGGCGAGCTGTGGCACGGGTCCGAGGGCGAGACCCTGCCGATCTTTGCTTCGGTCGCCGAAGGGCGTGACGCCACGGGGGCCGACGCCTCGGTCATCTATGTGCCGCCGGCCGGCGCTGCGGACGCCATCATCGAGGCGATCGACGCCGAGATCCCGCTGATCGTGTGCATCACCGAGGGCATTCCGGTGCTCGACATGGTGCGGGTCAAGGCGCGACTGGACCGGTCGAGCTCGCGTCTGCTGGGCCCGAACTGCCCCGGCGTGCTGACGCCCGAGGAATGCAAGATCGGCATCATGCCGGGCAATATCTTCAAGAAGGGCAATGTCGGCATCGTCTCGCGCTCGGGCACCCTGACCTATGAGGCGGTGTTCCAGACCACCAACGAAGGCCTGGGCCAGACCACGGCGGTCGGCATCGGCGGCGACCCGGTCAAGGGCACCGAGTTCATCGATGTGCTGGAGATGTTCCTGGCCGACCCGGCCACCGAGAGCATCATCATGATCGGCGAGATCGGCGGCGCGGCCGAGGAAGACGCCGCCCAGTTCCTGATCGATGAGGCCAGGAAGGGCCGCAAGAAGCCGATGGCCGGCTTCATCGCGGGCCGCACCGCGCCCAAGGGCCGGACCATGGGCCACGCCGGGGCCGTCGTCTCGGGCGGCAAGGGCGACGCCGAATCCAAGATCGCGGCCATGGAGGCTGCCGGCATCCGCGTCTCGGCCTCGCCGGCGCGTCTGGGGGCCACCCTGGTCGAGGTTCTGAAGGGCTGATCCGGCCGTCATGATCGGGGCCGACATCATGGTGCTGCTGTTCGGGTTGGGGCTGATGGTTCTGGGCGGACTGATGGGGCGGGTGGCAATCCAGGCCGCCCGCGCGACCCGACGCAATCAGACCATCCTGTTTGGCGTCGGCACGGTGGTGACCGCCTTCACGGGCCTGTATTTCGTGACCTTGGCGGTGTTGCGGCTGATTGAGGCCTGACGCCCGCCGGTCAGGTGTCGTCATCTTGACCCAAGGCCGACCTTGCCGCCGATTGACGGCGAAGGGGACACTGTCATGCGGTATCTGAGGTTCGGACTTCTGGGATCAGCCTGGCTGCTGACGGCATGCGCCACCCCTGTGAACCCTGGCACCCACGCCGCCGAAGCCGCGCCTGATGCCGGACAGGTGACCGGTCCGCTCCATGTCACCCTGCTGGGCGATTACGTCGGCAAACATCTGCGGATCGAGATCGACGAGGCCGTCGTCGTCGATGAGCGCCTGACCTTTCCGCCGGCCGGAGCCGAGCATCGCTATACGGTCGCCTTCGGTCCGGCCCGCTCGGCCCCGGTGCGCGTCGAGATCGAGGGCTGTGGCGGCCCCTGGGCAGGCGATGTCCAGCTTGAGCCGGCGGCTTCGGCCCACATCCTGATCCAGGGCTGCGACGTCCAGGCCCTCGCCCCGGACTGATCCGCGGCCAAAGCCCCGAAATCGGGGAAAAATGCCCGCTTTCGGCCATGACCCACGGGAAAACTGCGCCTATATACGGCGAGGTCTCCGCGCCGACTGGGGTGCGCGGTCACAACGGAACAGAACGACACCATGGCTGACGACGCCGGCCGGCTGAACCAGGTCTTTGCCGAGACCGCCTTCCTGTATGGCGGCAACGCCGAATATATCGAGACCCTCTATGGCCGGTGGGCGGACAATCCCGCGTCGGTGCCGGCCGAATGGCGCGCCTTCTTTGAGGGCCTGAACGAAAGTGCTGCCGAGGTGAAGGCCTCGGCCGAGACGACGCCCTGGGCGCGCCCGTCCGCACCGGAACGCAGCGAGAGCCTGGCGGTGTTCGACGGCCTCTGGCCGGCGGTCGAGGCCAAGGCCGCCGCCGGCGTCCGCGCCGCCCAGCCGGGGGCCACCGAGGAGCAGGTCCGCGCCGCCGCCCGTGATTCCGTGCGCGCCCTGATGCTGATCCGCACCTACCGGATCCGGGGCCATCTGCACGCCCGCCTCGACCCGCTCGGCATCGAGATGCCGGTCGACAATCCCGAGCTGACGCCGGCCTACTGGGGCTTCGGGCCGGACGATCTGGACCGTCCGATCTATCTGGACGGCGTCATGGGTCAGCAGACCGCGACCGTGCGTCAGATCATGGACCTGCTGGATCAGGTCTATTGCGGCACCTTCGCCATCCAGTACATGCACATCGCCGATACGACGGAGAAGGACTGGCTCCAGGACCGGATCGAGCGTCGCCAGGAAGAGAACGCCTTCACCCCCGAGGGCAAGATCGCCATTCTGAGAAAACTGGTTGAGGCCGAGACCTTCGAGCGCTTCCTGCACAAGCGCTTCCCCGGCACCAAGCGGTTCGGTCTGGACGGCGGCGAGGCCATGGTCCCGGCCCTGGAACAGGTGATCAAGCGCGGCGGCAGCATGTCGGTCGACGAGATCATTTTCGGCATGGCCCACCGGGGTCGCCTGAACGTGCTGGCGGCGGTGATGGGCAAGCCCTACGCCGCCATCTTCCACGAGTTCCAGGGCGGTTCGACGGTGCCGTCGGACATCGAGGGCTCGGGCGACGTCAAATACCACATGGGGGCGTCGTCGGACCGCGAGTTCGACGGCAATACGGTTCACCTCAGCCTGACAGCCAACCCTTCGCACCTGGAAATCGTCAATCCGGTGGTGCTGGGCAAGGCCCGCGCCAAACAGGCCTTTGATCTGAGCCAGAACGCCGACGGCGCGCTGGACCGCAAGCGGGTGATGCCGCTGTTGATCCATGGCGACGCCGCCTTCGCCGGCCAGGGCGTGGTGGCTGAGTGTTTCGCCCTGATGGGGCTGAAGGGCTATCGCACCGGCGGCACCCTGCACTTCGTGGTCAACAACCAGATCGGCTTCACCACCAGCCCGCGCAACAGCCGCTCGTCACCCTATCCGTCGGATGTGGCCCTGATGGTTCAGGCCCCGATCTTCCATGTGAACGGTGATGACCCCGAGGCCGTGGTCTTTGCCGCCAAGGTGGCGACCGAGTTCCGCCAGACGTTCCACAAGGACGTCGTCATCGACATGTTCTGCTACCGTCGCTACGGCCACAACGAAGGCGATGATCCGACCTTTACCCAGCCGCTGATGTATTCGCGGATCCGGGCCCTGCCGTCGACGCGCGAGATCTATGGCCGCCGGCTGGTCGAGGAAGGCGTCCTCAGCCAGGCTGACGCCGACGCCATGGTCAGCGCGTTCGAAACCTACCTCGACCAGCAGTTCGACGCGGGCAAGGACTATGCCTCCAGGAAGGCGGACTGGCTCGATGGCCAGTGGAAGGGCCTGGGCCTGCCTGAGAGCGACGAACGCAAGGGCGTCACCGGAGTCTCGCGCGAGCGGCTGGAACAGATCGGCAAGGTGCTGACGACCGTTCCCAACGACGTCGATTGTCACAAGACCCTGCGCCGGGTCGTCGATGAGCGCGCCAAGGCGATCACCTCGGGCGAAGGCCTCGACTGGGCTACGGCTGAGGCCCTGGCCTTCGGCTCGCTGCTGGATGAAGGGTTCGCGGTGCGGCTGTCGGGCCAGGATTCGGTGCGCGGCACCTTCTCGCAGCGGCACTCGGCCATCGTCGACCAGGCGACGGAGGAACGCTACGTCTTCCTCAACAACATCCGCGCCGACCAGCCCCAGTTCGAGGTCATCGATTCGGCCCTGTCGGAAGAGGCGGTGTTGGGCTTCGAGTACGGCTATTCCCTGACCGACCCCAACACCCTGGTGATGTGGGAGGCCCAGTTCGGCGACTTCGTGAACGGGGCCCAGGTCGTGATCGACCAGTTCATCTCGTCGGGTGAGCGCAAGTGGCTGCGGATGAGCGGCCTGACCATGCTGCTGCCGCACGGCTACGAAGGCCAGGGGCCGGAACATTCCTCGGCCCGGCTCGAGCGGTTTCTGCAGGCCTGTGCCGAAGACAATATGCAGGTCGCCAACTGCACGACGCCGGCCAACTATTTCCACATCCTGCGCCGCCAGATCCACCGGCCGTTCCGCAAGCCGTTGATCCTGATGACGCCGAAATCTCTGTTGCGTCACAAGAAGGCGGTGTCGGCGCTGTCGGAGCTGGCGACCGGCTCGACCTTCCACCGGGTGCTGCATGACGACGCCCAGTCGCACCCCGACAAGACGACCATCCGCCTGCGGCCCGACGCCGAGATCCAGCGGGTCGTCCTGTGTTCGGGCAAGGTCTATTACGACCTGCTGGACGCGCGCGAAAAGTCCGGACGCGACGACGTCTATCTGATGCGGCTGGAGCAGTTCTATCCCTGGCCGATGAAGTCGCTGATGACCGAGCTGGGCCGCTTCGCCAATGCCGAACTGGTCTGGTGCCAGGAAGAACCCAAGAACATGGGCGGCTGGACCTTCGTGGATCCGTGGCTGGAACTGACGCTCGAGAAGATGGACATCAGGGCCAAGCGCGCCCGCTATGTCGGTCGTCCGGCCTCAGCCTCGACCGCCGCCGGCCTGATGAGCCGACACCTGAAAGAACTCGAAGCCTTCACGACCGAGGCCTTCGCCTGATAAGCGTCCCGCAGGACGGCGTGCGCCGTCTCCGGGATGACAAACCGAAAGACCAGAGACCGACCCCATGGCCGACATTCTCACCCCCGCCCTCGGCGAATCCGTCACCGAAGCGACCATCGCCCGCTGGACGAAGAAGGCCGGCGATCCCGTCAGGAAGGACGAGGTGCTGGTCGAACTGGACACCGACAAGGTGTCGCTGGAGGTCGTATCACCGGCGGACGGCGTGCTGGGCGAGATCGCCTTCAAGGAAGGTGACACCATCACGCCTGGGGCCGTGCTGGGTCGCGTCGATGCCGCCGAGGGTGCCACGGCCCCCGTAGCGGAGCCGGCCGCGGCCGAAGCGCCTGCGCCCGAGGCCCCCGGTGCCGATACCGCGCCGGCGTCCGGCGGCCTGGTCGAGGTCAGGACGCCGGTGATGGGCGAGTCCGTTGCCGAAGGCACGATCGGCACCTGGGCCAAGAAGGTCGGTGAGGCGGTCAGGAAGGACGAGGTCCTGGTGGAGATCGAAACCGACAAGGTCGCCGTCGAGGTCTCGGCTCCGGCCGACGGGGTCCTGTCTGAAATCGTTGCGGCCGATGGCGCGACGGTCACGCCCGGCCAGGTGATCGGCATGATCGCGACCGGGGCCGCCGCCACCGTGTCGTTCCCTGCGGCCCCTGCCGCTGCGGCCCCCGCACCCGCAGCCGCTGCCAGTCCGGCGGCCCAGACCCTGTCGCCGGCGGTCCAGCGCACGGCGGCCCAGACCGGTGTCGATCCGGCCCAGGTCGCCGCCACCGGCCCCAAGGGCAATATCCTCAAGGGTGACGTCCTGGCGGCGGCCGCCAGCCTGACGGCCCAGGCTCCGGCTCCGGTTGCCGCCGCGCCGTCGGCCCCGCGCCCGGACCAGCCGCGCGAAGAGCGGGTCAAGATGACCCGCCTGCGCCAGACCATCGCGCGCCGTCTGAAAGAATCCCAGAACACCGCCGCCCAGCTGACCACCTTCAATGAGGCGGACATGTCAGCGGTCATGGCGCTGCGGAACCAGCACAAGGACGCCTTCGAAAAGCGCCATGGGGTGAAGCTGGGCTTCATGTCGTTCTTCGTGAAGGCGGTCGTGAACGCGCTTCAGGACATTCCGGCGGTCAATGCCGAGATCGACGGCACCGACATCATCTACAAGAACCACTATGACATCGGCGTGGCCGTGGGCACCGACAAGGGCCTGGTGGTGCCGGTGTTGCGTGATGCCGACGCCCTGTCGCTGGCGGGAATCGAAAAGGGTATCGGCGATCTGGGCCGGGCCGCGCGTGACGGCGAGCTGACGCTGGACCAGCTTCAGGGCGGCACCTTCACCATCACCAACGGCGGCATCTACGGCTCGCTGATGTCGACGCCGATCCTCAACATGCCTCAGTCCGGCATCCTGGGGATGCACAATATCGTTCAGCGCCCGGTCGCCGTGGACGGTCAGGTCGTGATCCGCCCGATGATGTATCTGGCGCTCAGCTACGATCACCGCATCGTCGACGGCAAGGAAGCCGTGACCTTCCTCGTGCGGATCAAGGAACACCTGGAAGACCCGGCGCGGTTCCTGCTGGACCTGTAATTGTCGCAAGGAAGTTTCCCTGCATGGCAAATGCCTGTATAGTTGACGCTCCCTAATCCTTGCCGAGGGCGCGACGGGGGCAGCTAGTGATCAATCTGCTCGATGACGAAATCCCGTCAAGATCAACTTGGCAGGCTAGCTGGTACGCACTCAAGGCATACATCATGCTCGACGGGCGGACGCTCTATCGAGTAGCCAGACGGCCGGATTGGCGAAAAGTCGTACTTATTTTCGCGAGTATATCAGCTGCGATCGCCTCTTTGTCGACGTTTGTATCCGGCATTCCACAGGTAGCGGGATTTGAATTTATTCGGATATTGATTTTAGCAATAATACTGACTCCAGCTTTATTAATACTGTTCTTTTTTACAAAACGTAACAACACACAATATTTAATATTATTAGTATTTATATCAAGCATTTTTGCATCGGCTTCAACATTGGCTTCAATTATTACAATTGGGTCTCCGCATGAATTTGCAAGAGATTACAATCTAGCTGTTGCTGGAATCCGGCTTGAGCCCGAACTAGGGGGGCAGATATGTGAATTGCCGTCCCTCATTGTTCAGAGGCAAGAAGTCATTCTTGCAAGAAACGAAGCTTTTAAAAGTGGAAATAGAGCTCTAGTTGCTGCGCAAAGTGACCGTGTTGAGGCTGAGATATTGATGTCGAGAGGCATCGAATCTCTGCAGCAACATGAGCAACAACGTTTGGTTTGGTTGGCGGACTCGATCGAGGCAAACGTGGGAATTGCTAGAGCCAATGCCGACGTATTTAATAATCATCAATTAACCATTGATAGAATAGATGCAAGGCAGATTCAAATCGTCGATCAATTTGAAAATCGATACAACAGAGTTAATGGAATGGCGGTGTGGTCTAATGCTACTGCTGTAATATTGATTGGCTTGTTCTTTATCAGCGTGGCAAGTTCATACAATGAGAGATATATTATAGGAATTCTTGGCCTATTTATAGGCGTCTCAATTGGTGTTGCAATATTAATTGGGCTATCGGTGATGGCAATAACCATCAGGTACCCAAAATTGGAGATGGGCGATGCAATCATTGTATTTGCAATGAACGACATGATTGGCGGATCGCGAATTTGTACTTTACAGCACTAAGCTATTCTATATGGCCGTCAACGGCGCTTGCCTCCGCGCGGGCCACGAACAACCGCCCGCGCTCGGTCCACAGCACGATGCCGATAGCCGTCAGCCCGCACAGGGTGAAGCCGGCGGTCATGGGCACGGTGGTGCCGTCGAACTGCTGGCCGATGGCAAAGCCGATCAAGGCCCCGCCGACCGACGAGATGACGCCCTGGACGGCCGCCGCCGTGCCGGCGATATGGCCCAGGGGCGTCATCGCCATCGAGCCGAAATTGCCGCCGATGAAGCCGAAACAGAACATGGTCAGGGCCTGAAGCACGGCAAACGTCGTCAGGGTTTCATAGCCGGCCAGGGCGACGGCCATGTGCAAGGCCGAGAACGCCGTGAACCCGATCAGGGCCGTGTGTGACAACAGGCGTTGGCCCAGTCGCTGGACCAGCCCCGCATTCATCAGGGAAGCCATCGCGATGCAGCACCCGACC
>Ga0209573_1004630_pt1 | contig 13303 bp, 8 predicted proteins | sample TNRBio252014_DNA_FD_185870 | JGI IMG/M metagenome (GOLD analysis project Ga0209573, IMG submission 185870) | Wastewater treatment Type I Accumulibacter community from EBPR Bioreactor in Madison, WI, USA - TNR Reactor_6/25/2014_ DNA (SPAdes)... | ecosystem: Engineered > Bioreactor > EBPR >...
ATTGGACTGAAAGGCAACGAACCGACCGTCTTCTGAAATGGATGGGTCGATTGACCTTTCATTGCTTTTGGTCCCCGATGGGCTTACGCTGACCAGGGTGGTCGTGTTGTTCAAGAGGTCGCGGACAAAGACGTCGGATGCAAAATTTGTATCACCATTCGCAAAATTGTTGGAATCTGACTGAAATGCGATGAAGCGCCCGTCAGCCGAAATGGAGGGGGAAATAGAGTCGCCGTTTCCTTGGTTGTCTGTGGGGCCAACGCTGACTCGGGTGGTTGTTCCGTTGGACAGATCGTGGACAAACACATCTCCAACCGTATTCGAGTCCCCCGGCACCAGATTGGAGGCACGAGACCGAAACGCAATGAATCGCCCGTCATCTGATATTGAGGCTTGGCTACTATCTGCGTTGGCCTGAATACCGCCCGGTCCAACGCTCACGCGGGTGGTTGTTCCTGCGACACGGTCCCGAACAAACACATCCCAGGTGTCGTTCGTATCTCCAGGGACGAGGTTGCTTGCATAGGAATCAAAAGCAACATACCGACCATTCTGGGAGATGGAAGCACCCCTAGAGCCTGAATTAGCCTCCGAACCGTTCGCTGCGACGTTGATTCGGGAGGTCGAACCGATCAACAGGTCGCGGACGAAGATGTCATCCGCGTCATTTAGGTCATTCGGGACTAGGTTATTTGCTTCAGATTCGTAGGCGACAAATCTTCCATCCGATGATATTGATGGGTTCTGGGATTCCTTGTTGGCCTGAACACCGTTAGCGCCGACGCTGATTCGAGTCGTCACGCCGGTCAGCATGTCACGGACGAAAATGTCGCTGTGACCGTTGGAGTCGCCGTCTACCAAATTGTAGGCGGAAGAATGGAATGTGATGAAGCGGCCGTCATCGGACATGGAAGCTGAGGTCGATCCAAGGTTACCTAAAGATGGTTTGACCGCCTTGCTAACGCGTGTTGTCGTTTGGGACACAAGGTCTTTCGCAAAGATGTCAAGGATTTTATTGGTGTCGTTTGCAACCAAATTATGGGCGAGGGACGTAAAGACAACGACTTGGTGGTCCGCACAAACAGCCGAGACCACACTGGAGTTGTTTCCTTGGCCACCGCCGGAACTTACGCTCACCCGACTCGTGGTGCCGGCGGGGATGTTCCTGACGAAGATATCCTCACACATGTTCGTGTCTTGGGGGACAAGGTTGCTAGAACTGGACATGAAGGATACGGTTTTCCCATCGGCCGAAATCGATGGCAAACCTGATTCAAAATTGCCCGGGGTTCCATCCGAACTCATGCTGAGAAGGATTGTCGTTCCCGCGACCAAGTCGCGCAAGAAAACGTCTGACCAACCCGTGTCCCCCGGAGCAAGGTTGGTTGAGGTTGATTCGAATGCCACGTATTTGGCATCGGCTGAAATGGAGCCGCTACCCGAATTGCCATTGCCCTGAGCCCCGGTCGAGCTCACGCTGATTCGCGAGGTTGTCTGGGTCGCCATGTTGCGCGCAAAGAGATCGTTCTTATCGTTCGAATCACCGCCAACCAAATTGCTGGCCTCGGAAGTGTAAATGACGACGAGCCCGTTTCCGGACACTGAGGGGAGAAACGAGTCACCGTTTGCCTCTAAACCAGCGGAATCAACGCTCACCCGGGTGGTTGTCCCTGTCGATAGGTTTCGCACAAAAACGTCGTTTCTATTGTTGGTATCCGATGCAACCAAGTTGGTGGCACGAGAAGCGAAGGCTACGACCTGTCCGACGGCCGAAATTGAGGGGGCGAAAGACTCATTGTTGGCTTGGATTCCGGCGGAGTCAACGCTGACTCGCGTTGTCGTGCCATTGACAAGGTCGCGCACGAAGATGTCGTCCTGAGAATTTGTATCGCCAGGGACCAGGTTATTGGCTCCGGATCGAAACGAGACGAACCGTCCGTCCGCCGAGATCGCAGGTTCGATTGAAACACCGTTGCCTTGGACGCCAAGCGGCCCCACGCTCACCAGGGTGGTCACCCCAGTTTGAAGGTCCGTCACGAAAATATCTATCGTCCTATTCGTATCATTTGCGACGAGGTCGGGTGCTAGCGATTGATACGCCACATAGCGCCCATTGGCCGAGATCGCCGGCTTATCCGAGGAACCGATGGGGCCATACCCGGGCGATCCTATGGACACAGGCAGCGTGTCTCCCGGCAATGCGTGAGCCATGAACCCATATACGAGGCCAAACAATGCCCCGAGGGTCCGCCCGAAACCTTTGCATTTTGCTGTTCTATTCTTGTGCCGGCTATTTGTGATCCAACCGTTCATTGTGATTCCATACCGGTGCTTTCGAGCGCGCCGATGACTGTTCCTATTATAAGAGAAAGGCGGTGTAAAAGCAAGCAAATCTGTGGCAATTGCGAAAGTCGGCATCCATTCAGCTAAACCTAACGGGATTTCAACAATGAATGGAGGACTTTTAGCCGGTGTTTTTACAATTATCGCCGCCGGGCTGTGAATGAATGAACCTGCCGAAATTCCAGGGGTGCGCGACAGGCGGGGGCGGCTTTGCAGGCCCAGGTCAGGGCTTGTTCCGTGTCCGCATTCAGGACATTGAATGCGCCAATCATAGTTGCGGGCTTGGTGGAAGGGAGTTGGATCGAAACGGGCAACGCTAACAAAAACTAGCTCATAAAAAGTCCGGCCTCTTGCCCCAAAAAGGGTCAAGAGGCCATGAGAGACCTATTAGAATTGATAGCCGATGTAGAGGCCGAGGCTGTTGGCTTTTGCCTTGTTTGCATCGGTGCTGACGGTGAGGGTGGCTTCAAAGCTCAGCTTATCGCTCAGCTCTTTGCCCAGTCCCGCGCGGCCGCCGTAGACCGTTTTGGCGGTGGTGACGTCCATGTTGACGAAACCAGCGCCGAGGAAGAAGTACGTCCGGCTTCCCACATCTTGTCTGGGATCTGGGAAGAAGCGTTGGTTGATCATGAACGGGAACATGTTGCCCTTTGCGCCCCCAGCCGATTTGCCAAACCAATCGATGTTGAGGAAGGTTTCACCATTAGGCAGGAGCGATTTGGGAAACTTGAATTCCACGCCGACGCCGATCATGTTGCCCGTGATCTTTCGGGTCTGGCTTTCCAGCGGGTAGATGCCGCCAATGCGAAGTTTGAGTCCGTTGGTCGATTGGGCGAGAGCCGCCGAAGCCGCAAGCGCAGCGACCAATACAAAGCTGATTCGTTTCATCCTAAAGTCTTTCTCCTTAAGTTCGGTCCCGCGTGGGGATGTCGCCATTGTACTTGGGTTGCGGAATTTCTGTGGTGAGTGCGCATTTCAGGCAGGCAAGAGTTCACCTGAAGTCGGGCAGACATCAATGCAAGCCACCACTCCGGGACACTCCTGCCCGGGCACCGGTCGATATTGGGTGGGTGTCGGAACTCGATCAGTCTTCTAAGCGAATTCAAAATCGAAGGAAGTCGACTGGATTCGAGTAAAGTGGGCGGATGTTTCGTGCTTTTATTGCTGCTGCCGTCCTCTTCAGTTCGGGTTTAGTCTTTGGGCAAGACGCCGGCAAACTCGGTCATTCCCACCTGGGCTCTGCTTTTGATTCCGGACTCCGAAGCAAGCCATGGAAATTTCAGGGACTTGGATCCGCACCCTTTCCCATTTCCACCAAGCAACCCGAGGTTCAGGCTTGGTACGACCAAGGAAACGAGCTCCTTCACAGCTTTTGGTTCGAAGAAGCCGAACGCACCCTGCGATGGTGCCTGAAGCTGGAACCGGGCAACGCCATGGTTTACTTCGGCTTGGCTCGATGTGGACTCAATTGGTTTACCATCGGCCAGGGCCCCGAGCCGAACCTGGCCCGTTTTCGTGATTTCTTGAAAGAAGCGGTGAAGCGCAAAAGCACGGTCACCGACCGCGAGCGGCGCTATATTGAAGCCTGGGACGCCGCCTGGGCGAAAACCGGCGAAGAAGCGCGAAAGGAATGGATCAGTCTGCTTCAGGAATTGTGCATTCTGTATCCGGATGACGTCGAAGCCAAGTGCCAGCTTGCCTTTGCGAATATCGGTCAGGGGAGCGCCCTCGCCAACGAATTCCTGATCCAACAGATCCTCAAAGCGAACCCCATGCATCCTGGAGCGCATCACGCCCGCATCCACAATTGGGACGATGTGGACAGCGCCCAGGCGATCGCGAGTTGCGAGCTCTATGGCAAGGCCGCACCTGGCGTCGGCCATGCCTTGCATATGCCCGGCCACGCCTATTCGGGAGTCGGAATGTGGCACGAGGCCGCCACGGCCATGGATAGCGCCACCCGGGTCGAACTCAGACACATGAATGAGCGCTTTGCCCTTCCATTTGAGAACTGGAACTATCCGCACAACCGAGACTATCTGTGTTACATCCAGGAACAGCTTGGGCGCGCCGAGGCTAGCATTCAAGGAAGCCGCGATATCCTGCGATCTCCGCGTGATCCCAAGGCACCGTACGGAGATTATCCCGCGATCCTTCCGCTGATCCGCGCGATGCTGAAATTTGAAAGATGGAACGACATCCTGGACGACAAGGCGCTGCCGGACCCTGGCCAACCCATGCTCGCCCCCTTTAAACAAGTCGCGCGAGTGATTGCTCTCACCGAGCTTGGACGCGCCAACGAGGCCCGCGACATGTTGGCGGGATTGCAAGCCCGAATGCAGGCCATGATCCAAGAGGAGATCGCCAAGAACCCCAGCATGGCCGATTCCATCAAGAAATCGGCAGAAGAATTTGCGCCGCCCTTGCTCCAAGTTGCTGAGGCCAAACTTCTGCTCGCCGAAGGCAAACGCCTGGATGCGATCCGAATCCTGTTGAATGTTGCCGAGAAGGAGCGCTTGGACCGAGAGCAGGGCAAGGTCTCGAATGACCCACCTTCGAACCCCTGGCCCGCCATGCGCCTTGTGGCCGATGTCGCCCTTGCTGGAGGCGACTATGGATCGGCGATTGACGCGTATGGCAAAGCTTTGGCGGTCGTGAAGAAAGATGCGTGGTGCCTGGCTGGCCTCGCGAAAGCGCACGCCGCGAGAGGCGAAACTGAACTGGCAACCCGCTATGCCGGTCGATTTCTTGCCGTTTGGAGCGGCGCGGACCCCAATCTGAAACTCATGAACGAGGTTCTCGCACTTAAGCTGAACGCCGAACCCAAAGCCGAAACTTTGAAACCAGAGCGCCCCTACAATCCCGATAATCTGAAGCATTTGGGGCCGAGCAACTGGCAACCCTTCACCGCCCCCGAACTGACGTGCCTCAACACCAATGGCAAAACCGTTCGGCTCTCCGACTTTCGTGGCAAGAACGTGCTTTTGGTGTTCTATCTATCCGATCAATGCGTCCATTGCATGGAACAGTTGGGCGCGATCAATGCCCGGTACAAGGATTTTGCTGCCAAACAGACGGTGATTCTGGCCGTCAGTTCATCCACGCCCGCCCAGAACAAGAGTTCTCTGGCGCTTGCCCCCTTCCAGGTGACCTTGCTTTCTGACAAGGACCACATCAACGCCCGGCGCTATGCCAGCTATGACGACTTTGAAGATATGGAGCTTCACTCCACCACCCTCATCGATGCCCAAGGCCGCGTCCGCTGGAAGCGTTCCGGAGGGGGTCCCTTCGGCGATGTGGATTTTCTTCTGGATGAGATTTCAAGATGGGAGAAATGAGCGAGGGGCCATTGGTGGAGCCTTCTGGATCGATCGGCGAAGTAGCAATCCTTCACGGCTGAAGGAGCCGGCGAGAACGGCAAGTTGGCATGACTGACCGAATCAGGATCGGCGGGGATTAATGCTGGGCGGAAGAGCACCAACCCTGCCCTTCTACGCGACCGATGCCGTTGGGAACCTGCTGACATCAAACCCGAAGCCGAATCACGGCCCCCCGCGCACCATTGCCGACCGGCTCACAATACTCTTCACCATCCGCCTGAGGCGTGAAAAAGAAATCTGAGACCCAGCGTCCACCGCAAAATCGAACTCGGCAAGCATTTGTTGCGCACCGTTATCAAAGAGGGCCCGAATTTGCCCAGCGTTTGGGCTAGCTTTGTCGAAATGCTCGGCCACACTGAGTGGTGGACACCGGCTTGGACTCCGATTTGACGGAGACTGGGACTCTTGAAAGGACAGCGTGATGCAAATGGACGCATCTTGGCTTGGACTCACATAGTGAACGCTCAGGAGATCAACGGACTTTTCTTTTTTCGTGAGCCAGCCGGTAGGCATCTGAACAGCGAAACTTACCTCGACCATGATCCACCGATGACCTCTCCGGGGCGGGCCCAGTCTGCGCTTTAGCTCACCGAAAAGCTGTTCCGGCGGAAAAGAATCGTCTCGGAGATCTTCTGTGACCACGAGGGGCTGGGGGTTTGAGCCCAACCAAACCCGCTTTCGATAGACCCATCGCCAAGGTGCGCCGGCATGGACAAGCCACTCTTCTCGATCGAAGGGATTCAAAAAAAGGGCTCGGTGACTTGTGAGATACCCGTCTTCGTCCCAAGGCCCGATCAAAAAAGTGCTGGCAAGCCGATCCTGCCGGAATATTTCGACGGTTTGCCAAGAACCCAAAAGGATGAGTTCAAGCCCCTGAAGCGCTTCTTCGGTCGTGTCATAGTGACCATGCCACTCATCGGTATCCAAAGTGGTGCGGTCGGGCTCTAAAATGATCCGGACTCTGTCAGCGTCGTCCTGGCCGGTGATGACAGCATATCGCTCTTCCCATCGAAGGCTAAGTTGATGGCCAGTGCAAAAGCTCTCGACAAGTGAGCGCGAATCCATCCCCCCGATCATACCTTCGAGAAGTTTCAAAACCCGCTCTTCAATGGCAAGAAAAAAGCCCCACGAAAGGAGCTTTTTGAACGTAAATCTTGGTGGACCGTGTAGGGCTCGAACCTACGACCCGCTGATTAAGAGGCCCAAGTGGAGGGGTGATTTTTGAGTCCGTTGAACCTAACTTGTCGCACAAGCGTGCGAGATTCGGAACGAATCCGCAAGGCACCATGGTGAAATCGTGGGGACCAACCCATGTCCGGATTCCTTTCGTTCGACGCATCACAATGGTAAAACAGAGATGTGGATTTGACCGAGTTGCGGAGCGCAAACCTCTTGGAGGTAGTCGAGAGGTTGGCTCGAAATCACAATCTCGACATTCATGATGTGAGTGCCAGGGAGGCTATCGCAGGCCTCTTTGCGAACGAGTTCCAGAAGGTCGTTGACAACCCAAATCGAATTTTCGGTTGGCGCACTGAAGCTATGTTCGCGTTCGTTGCAGCTTCCCTGGGAAAGGTTCAAATGCTCAAGGGAGAGGACACTGGACTACTTGTGTCGGCAACGGCCGTGACACCGCCTGACTACAGATTGCTCTTGAGCAATGGTGCTCAGATGTTTGTCGAGGTCAAGAATTGGAACCCAAACGGCGTTTTTCCAAAGCCATTTCGAATCCGTTCGGTGGACGTCAATCGGCTTCGGGCCTATTCAAGTGCCTTTGGGATTGAACTCCGCTTCGCCATCTATTGGCGCAAACCGAATCAGTGGACGTTTACTCGCGAGGACGACTTTGAACAAATCGGAGACAAGTTGCAGATTGCCTTCGTCGATGCTATGAAGCGCTCGACAATGTGTGACTTGGGCGATTTCATGGTTGGCACTGTGCCTCCGCTGAGTCTGCAGTTGACATCAGAGCGTCCCATTCAACTTCCTGAAGAAGGCAATATAGAGTTTCGAATTGGTCGTGCCTCTCTGAGCTCTGGGGGAGTCAAAATCGAATCTGAGCTTGAGCGTCAATTGGCTTGGTACTTCATGCGTTTCGGTAGCTGGACCGCGTTCCGTCAAAAACCCATAATTCATGGCAACGAATTCCTGGGGCTTGAGAATCTGCTTGAGCCAGAAGAATGGGAGCCAAGTCAGGGCTTTGCTCTCCTGGGCTCTCTAAGTAGCATGATTTCCAACGTTTTTCGTTTTCGCACGACAAGGGACGACAGGGTCAGCTTGCTCTCGCCGCAAGGTGACCCTGCGTCCTTTGGGGTGTCCATCCCGGATGACTTCGCCGGCGATGTGTTGAAACTTTGGCGTTTTCATCTGCAGCCAAGCCAGGCATAGCTCTGCCTTTCGTCGAGCTTCGCCGGTTGCAGCTAATCCTCGTCTTCGGCGTCCATTCGCTTGCTAGCCTCGGATGGCGACTCGAAGTGGCTTAAGAGCTTCTCAGCAATCCACTTCACGCGTTCCTCATCAATGTCGCTCGGCTCCGCTAGTTTGATCGGGATGTTTAGCACATCACGCCTAGGTAGTTCGCTCGCAACTACTGCAACTTCAAGCCCAAACTCATCAAGAGTCGCTTCAACGTCACGTAATATTAAGAACGGGGGAACGCGGAGTGTCTTGTGATGCGACATTACCTTCGCTCTCCAAACGCCCAGATTTTCTCTGGTGATGAACGTTACATTGGGCTCAGGGCGGGGGTGATTCAGATGTCGAGGTGGATACACGAAGTGCCCGATGTCAAGGCGCCTCCTGGGTCGCTTGGGCAACTTTGGAAATGTAAGCTCGTCGAGGTCGGTGACTGTAAATCCCTCGGGGACTGTTATCAACACTTCGACCATTGTCGCTGGACTTGTTCCTACGTTTGAGATGTTGAGCTTCACTAGTGGTGATGCACAAACTCGTTCTGCGAGTACGAGTGATTCTCGAAGAATTCGTTGAAGCCGCTCCTGATAATGCTTGACCTCTCCAGGGTCATATTCGTGCATGGAGCTGAACATCGCAGGACGCACCTCAAGAAATGGGAACGCCGACGTGCGGTGTAGCATCTCGGACGGATGAAGTCCTTCAGTTAGCTCGATAATCCTCTCATGGAGGAACGTATCACTTGCGAACGGAAGCGAGGCCTTCGCATATTGAATCTGTCTGTCCTTTGAGGAAATTGACAGTTTTGGCAATCGGTTCTTGAAAACGTCGAGTTCCTTCTGCGCCTCTTGTAGTTCCGTCTCCTCTTCGTCCGTGATTCGCTGCGCTTCGAGCGGTGTCACTGCCTTGAGTCCGTTCTCTTGCGCCATGAGTCTCAACGTGTAGTCACCTGAACAGATGGTGACGCTTACATCACGTTCCTTTGCGAACTCCAGAATCCGGTCATCCGTCCTGACCGCTCGGTGTCGTGTGTACTGCTTGAAGTCAGCTCTTGCGAACAGGCCGGCTTTGACCTCAACTTCTGCGCCCATTTTGCCGCCGAGGTTCTCTTCAATCCAACCGAGCGTATTCCTGCAACGCTTGCGGACATTGCCTCGCTTGTGGGTGTCCTTGTGCTTGTCGAGTTCCTCAATCATTGGGCGCACGAAAACAATGATGACCTTCTTGCCATTGAACTCAGGATGGTCTTGCCAAGGATAGTCGGCGAACCATGTGTAGTGCATCACGGTCATGGAATCCAGCACGACATAGACATGATTCATGGTAGCAGTCAAAGGTATACCTTCTGGAACTTGACAATAGTGGCAATTTCGACATCAACTGCATAGAGCTAGTCTTTGCACGGCGTTCCGAGACCATGGAGTCTCCCATTGTCGCAAGGGCGAACGAGCTAGCGATCCGCGAAGTCTACGGACGAGGAGCGTTTTGCAGCCATGATTAACGGTGCATCGCCGATCCCAGCATTCCTTGTGAGGCCGTCGCTTTGTTACGAAAAATGAGCTCGGAAGATGATCCTTCATAAACTAGGAACGCAGCGAGAAAAGACTTCCTAGAACGTTGAGGCAGTTTTTTGTAGTGAAAAATTGCTATTTTTGCAGCAATCGGCGATTTTATCGGCAAAAAGAGGCCCTCAGCAGGTCTTTGTGACCAGTCATCCCAGATCTCAGCCTTTAAGCAAAGGCCAGCATTTGAGACAACTGGAAAGGAGGCACTCGTCCCTCGAACCAGCACTCAAAACTTTGACTGCCCCTATCCACCTTCAAGGTTCTCCACACCTCGAAGCATCGGGCCGCTCGAGGCAACTTTCTTTCAGGGCTGGTCCGATTCCGTAGCGGAGTAAGAGGTCCAGGGCTTTCAAAAGGTCATGAGTCGAGAGTGATTCGCGATCCCTGAGCCGCTCGTCGAGAACGTCGAGAGCAAGATCCAGCGACTCTCTGGCCGCGGCACGGATGTGGTCGGGGCGGCGACCTCCACCTTTGTTGCCCGGGTTGCCCGTTCTGAGGGTTCCGCCGTTGTTTCCTGAGCGAAGTGAAGGGCTCACGGAGTTTGTCACGGAGTTTGTGCTCATATTTTGAGGAACGAGTTTCGCGTACAACTCTTCCCAGAACTCTTCCCAGCAGGACCTTCGGGCAAGAAAAAAGCCCCTCAAAAGGAGCTTTTTGAACCTAAATCTTGGTGGACCGTGTAGGGCTCGAACCTACGACCCGCTGATTAAGAGTCAGCTGCTCTACCAACTGAGCTAACGATCCAGTCGCAAGATCATACCCCGTGGTGGTTGGGGAGGTCAAGACCTTTTGAACGGGCATGAGCTCGCCGTTGCCATTGGTTGTGAGGCTCCTGCCGCTCCTCTCTGGTGCATCATCGGGGCTTTCAAGCCGGTTACCTCGAGTCTGTTTCCGGAGATGGGGGCATGTTGCTGGTCGCGGATGAGCTGCCGTTGTCGCCCCGCGATATGCGAACCCTGGGGGCGGCGCGGATCACACTCGCCCGTCCGGTGCGCAAGCATTGGGGCCGACAAACCATAATCCCGCTCATGATTCGCCAGGCGAGTTTGACGGAGATTCGTGGCCTGCGGGCTGAATTTTTGCGCCGGTCCGGTTGCCAAGTGGTTCGATATTCTCGCCTACCGCGCGGATACGCCATTCCATTCGTGGCCGAGGTTGGGGGCCATTTGGTGGCGTACGGCGCGGTTCAGACCGATGACGAAGCCCGCACTCTCATCGAGTTTTTTGCCGAACATGACTCGATTCGCAATGCGGAGAGGCTTGTTCGAGATACAGGTGTTCAATTCATCGAAGCCCAAACAAACATGCCCGAAACGCTTGCCTTGGTGGACCATTTCTGCTCGGAACGCACACTTGGGCCGCTACTGTTCGCCGACGATTGCGACCCGGGGCTCCAGGTCGAGGGGGCCCTTTTTCGGCCGCGAAACGGGCAAGAAGAGATTTTCCCTCACGGCGCAGAGCCCGAGGGAGATTTGGTGATCGAATTCGCCGGAAAAGTTGTCGCGACCGGTGGTTTCCTCACCCATTACAACCCTCCTTATGCGGATCTTTTCATGGAAGTCGATCCCAACTTTCGACTTCGCGGGTTTGGGAGTTTCCTCATCCAGGAGCTTCGGCGGCTTTGCGTGAAGGAAGGATTCATTCCCGCCGCCCGGTGTGATCCCGCGAATGAGGCCTCGGCGCGATGCCTGGTCCGGGGAGGGATGGCGCGCTGCGGCCAAATTGTCACGGGAAAGGTTCGCGAAGACCCAAAAGTGCCCGAGCGCGCCTAGACGCTGGTCACAGCCACGCCCGATTCCAACGCCTGCATGAGTTGGAGAACGGCCCGCTCTTTCGCCTTTGCTTCCACGTCGATGGTGAACTGGCCCCCAAGCCATTCCGAGGGAAAATCTTGGGGGTCGATGAAATCGTGGTGCCGTTCGGGCTTGGGGCCATTCCAGCCTTCTCGGGGGCTCGAAATGTGAAAGAGCGGCTCGCGGTTCCAAGTGGAAAACGCGGCGTCTGTGGCCTCGGCGATGGACCAGCCATCCGGCAAGCATCGGTGGTGGTGGACGTCGTAAACCAAGGGGGTCTGGGTTCGGCGGCATACTCCGATCAGATTTTTCGGAGTGAATATTTTGTCGTCGTTCTCCAGGGTCAGGCGGCGCCGGACTTGGTCCGGCAATGCTTCGATCGCCCTTTCGAGATCGTCCAGCGCCTTCTTCTTGTCCCCATAAGCGCCGCCGCCGTGGAGGTTTAAGACATCGGCGCCGACCCAATTCGCGACTTCGGCCTGGTAGTTCAATTCGGCAAGAGAAGATTGGACCACCTTTGGGTTCGGCGAATTGAGCACCACAAACTGATCCGGATGAAACGTGAGGCGGATATCCTCGCTTCGCGCCAATTCACCTGCGCGGCGAAACGAGGATTCTATGGACGAGGCCAGAGGCAATTTGGCGGTGTTGTAGCCCACATCAGGATGGGTACGGAGGGGCATGATTTGGCTGTTGATGCGAAACGCGCCGATGCCCAGCAGCGCACATGATTCCACCGCCGAGATGAGGGCTTCGGCGTTGGCGAGGCAGAGCTCCGAGAGTCGCTGGCGGCGGGCTTCCTCGCCGAGTTTTGATAGGGCGGCGGCGGTGGTTGTGCGGAACTTGACCGGCTCATCAAGAAACTGGCAGCAAAGGCCGAGTCGCGGCGCGCGGGAACGTTGGTTCAAAGCATCTGCTTCTACGGTCTCCGAGCCGAAAACGTCTACCGCCCGAGACCGAGGGGTATCGTTTGCCGTATGAAAGTTCTCATCTCGATCCACCACGCTGATGACGATGATCCCACGGTTCAAGAAGATGATTCGATGCATCGCGATATCGATGCCCTGAACGATGAGATGGAAGCGGCCGGGGTGAGGGTCATGGCGAAGGGGCTTCACCGCGCGATTTACGCGAAGTCGTTGTGGGCTCAGGGTGGGGAAGTGGTCACCAAAGATGGTCCCTATTTGCCGACATCCGAGCATATGGCAGGGTTTTGGATCTTGGACGTTTCGAGCATGGACGAAGCTATGGAGTGGGGCAAGAAAGCGGTTGTTGCGTGCCGCGCACCGGTGGAAGTTCGCCAATTTCATTGAGGTAATCGAGCTCCGCTTTCTTGGAAAGCGATCAAATGAAGCGCACAAGTTTCCGCCGGAAACGCGATCCTTGAATGAGTCGTTCGGTAAACTAGGGGCGGATCCATCCTGATCCTTGGGCACCCCTGGAGACTCTCATGACGTTGGTCACCAAAAGCGCTGAACAAGAAGTGGAGCGGTGGTTTCGAGCATTAGAAACCGGAAATCCAGAGCACCTCATTGCTCTCTACGCCGAGGATTCCCTTTTGTTGCCCACGCTTCGGGGAGATGTGCGGATCGGACATCAACCGATTCGGAACTACTTCGTTGAGGTTTTTCTCCCGCGAAACCCAATCGGGCGGATGGTTGAACTCCACTCCAGACTGATCGGCGAATATGCCGTGAATTCGGGGCTTTATGAATTCGAAGTCGATGGCGGCGAAACCGGCCGCAGGACGGCTGAAGCCCGCTTCACCTTCGTGTATCAATGGCGAGATGGGGACTGGAAAATCATCGAACAC
>Ga0209573_1004631_pt1 | contig 13300 bp, 12 predicted proteins | sample TNRBio252014_DNA_FD_185870 | JGI IMG/M metagenome (GOLD analysis project Ga0209573, IMG submission 185870) | Wastewater treatment Type I Accumulibacter community from EBPR Bioreactor in Madison, WI, USA - TNR Reactor_6/25/2014_ DNA (SPAdes)... | ecosystem: Engineered > Bioreactor > EBPR >...
GCGGTCCACCGAGGTAATCACCACGTAGTTCAAACCCATGGCTGCCACGGTGCGCGCCAGATTGTCCGGTTCCTCGGGATCGAGCGGGTTGGGCCGACCGTGGCCCACGTCGCAGAATGGGCAGCGTCGGGTGCAGATGGCGCCCATGATCATGAAGGTAGCGGTGCCATGGCCGAAGCATTCCCCGAGATTGGGGCAACTGGCTTCCTCGCAAACCGTGTGCAGCCGGTTGTCGCGCAGAATCTGCTTCAGCCGCATGACTTCCGGCGTGCCGGGGAACGGGGCGCGAATCCAGGCCGGCTTGCGCAAGCGCTGCTTGGGATCGGTCGGCGCAATCTTGACCGGAATGCGGGCGACCTTGTCCGCACCGCGCAGCTTCTCGCCCGGCTGGAGAGCGGTTCTGGGCGTCGGCGCGGCGGACGTATCGGCAACAGGAGAATCGGACATGAGCGTTCCTGGGCGGGATCGGTGGCGAATAGCCGAATTGGACAATGGAGGACGCCCTGAAATTCACCCCAACGCCGGGGCGCTGGAATCAGGGCGGGACGGGTAGATCCTCGACATGGTCGAAGCGAGCGTAGCCGAGCTGGCGACCTAGATTGAGCAACAGTTCCCCGGCGGCGGCGTCCGGGCTGAGACCGATGCCGAGATCGCGCAACTGGGTCACTCGCAAACCGGGATAACCGCAGGGATTGATGCGGGTGAACGGCTCCAAGTCCATGGCGACATTGAGGCTCAAGCCATGGTAACTGCGGCCCTGGCGCAGGCGCAGCCCCAGCGAGGCCACCTTGGCGTTCTCAACGTACACGCCAGGTGCATCGGGGCGGGCGTGAGCGGCGACGCCATGCGCGGCGAGCAGCTCGATCGCCGACTGCTCCAGCGCCGTCACCAGCCCCCGCACGCCGAGACCCAGCCGCCGCACGTCCAGCAGGCAATACACCACCACCTGCCCCGGCCCATGATAGGTGACCTGCCCGCCGCGATCCACCCGAATGACGGGAATATCGCCCGGCGCCAGCAGATGTTCCGTCTTACCAGCCAAGCCCAGGGTGAACACCGGCGGATGCTCGACCGACCACAGTTCATCCAGGGTGTCGGCGGCGCGGGCCTCGGTGAAGGCTCGCATGGCGTCCAATACCGGGCCATAGTCGCGGCGGCCCAAGCGGCGAAACCACAGAAGTTCGGAACGAGGAACGGGCGCGGTCATGCCCGGGATTACAGCACCAGTTTGATTCGCGGATGCCCGCTGAGGTCCTGGTAGATGGCGTCCAACTGCGCGCGGTCATGGGCGTTCACCATCACCGTCACCGACTGATAGCGCCCGGCGCGGCTGTCCCGCACCCGCACGCACGCCTCATCCAGATCAGGCGCGCGCCGGCGCACCAGTTCCATGACCAGCGCCCGGAAATCCGCATCGCCAACGCCCATGACCTTGATGGGAAAGTCGCAGGGGAATTGCAACGGCGATTCATCATTCATGGCGGAAGCCTTCCCAGCCGTTCAGGCTCAACTGAACAGGGAATGGAAGAACAGCAGGATGGCGTCGATCATCCGCCCGAACCAGCCGCTTTCCGGCACGTCCTTCAGCGCCACCAGCGATGTCTTGCTGACCTCCTGATCGCCCAGTTTGACCACGATCTCGCCAAACGGTTGATCTTTCTGGGCCGGCGCGATGATAGTCGGCTGCACGGTGGTCGTGGTGCTGACCTGCGCGGCCTGGCCCTTGGGCACAGTCACGTACAGCGGATGAACCACGCCCAGCGGCAATTCGTTCTCTTGGCCCTTCCAAATCCGGGTCGTCACGATAGGCGTATTGGCGTCGTGCAGCTTGCGGCTCTCGAAAAAGCTGAAGCCGTAGTCGAGCAGGGTCTTGCTGGCCTGAAAGCGATCCTTTTCCTTCTGCGCGCCCAGCACCACACCGATCAAGCGGGTGTCGTTGCGTTTGGCCGAGGACACCAGACAGTAGCCTGCCGATTCGGTATGGCCGGTCTTGACGCCGTCCACCGAGGGGTCAGTCAGCAACAGACGGTTCCGATTCTGCTGCTCGATGTTGTTGTACTTGAAGCTGCGCTCCGCATAGCGGGGGTACTGGTCGGGAAAATCGCGGATCAGCGCCCGGGTCAGGGTGGCGATATCGCGGGCGGACATGTAGTGATTGGGATCGGGCATGCCCGGCGCATTGATGAAATGGCTGTTCTTCATCCCCAGCCGCTCCGCTTCCTGATTCATCAGCTTGGCGAAGGTTTCCTCGGAGCCGGCCACATGCTCGGCCAGCGCCACGGTGGCGTCGTTGCCGGACTGCACCACCATGCCCCTCAGCAGATCTTCGACCGACACCTGGGTGCCCAGCTTGACGAACATCTTGGAGCCGGACGTTCGCCACGCCTTTTCGCTGATGGTGACCTGATTGCTCAGATGAATCTTGCCGGATTTCAGCGCCTTGTAGACAACGTAGGCCGTCATCAGCTTGGTGATGCTAGCCGGCTCCATCCGCTCGTCGCTTTTCATCTCGGCCAGCACGTTGCCGCTCTGGTGATCGAGCAGGATATAGCCGCGCACCGGCAACGGCGACAGCGGCGGGATCGGTTCAGCCTGGGCGGCGGTCCAGTTCAGCGTCAGCAGCGCGAAAGCGAGCAACGGCAACAACAGGGTGCGGACTACAGTTGAATACGGCATGTCGCGGCGATCTTCCGGGGTGGCAAACTCGTTAGCGGGGGATTCTAGCCAGAAGTTCGGCTTAAAAACAAACCGCCTGGGCCGTAAGACGCCCTCCCCTGTTGCGGGGGAGGGTTGGAGTGGGGAGCAAGTGGTTACTCCGCATCAATCCACGACGTCGCGCGACCGGTTGAGCTTCAGGCTGGCCAACCGAACCGTCGTCGGCTTGGACTCGCTGGCTTGGCGCGGCGAAACCGGCTTGCCCGCGCGGTTGTTGGTGGCGGGAGCCGGCGGCCTAGTTGCCGCTTCTCTACCCTTCACCGCCGGCGCGGCGGACGGCGGACGGATGTCCGCGCGCCCTGGACCGCGATCATCCTCCACTCTCGCCGGCTTCACGCTCGCGGCCTTCGCCACTGCTTTCGGCGCGCTCCGCTCCACGTCCGCCAGCGCCAACCGCACCGGCGGCTTCGCCACCGCGGGCGGCGCGGTTCGCTCCGGCGCCCGCGCCAACCGCGCCAATGCCTTAACCGGGGGTGGGTTCCGCTCCACGTCTGCTCGCGCCAGCTTCACATTCGCTGTTTTCGCCGTCGTGGACGGCGCGCTCCGCCCCACGTCCGCCAGCGCCGAAGGCCGGATTGGCGCGGCGCGGGCGAATTCGATCTCGGCAGCTTCAACCTTCGGTTTCACCCGCTCGGCGCGGCTGGCCAGCCGTTCCCGCCGTTCGGCGCGGTAAGCCGCCAGTTTCGGCAAAAACTGATACGGCTCCAGCGCGACCACTTCCACCGGCGCGGTGCCCCGCCCCAGCATCCCCAGCCGGTCGGCGGCAGCGTAAGATAAATCGATGAGCCGCGTCCCGACGAAGGGGCCGCGATCCGTGACCTTGACCACGGTATTGCGGCCGTTTTCCAGATTGGTCACCCGCACGTAGGTCGGCAGCGGCAGGCTCTTGTGGGCGGCGGTCAGATCGAACATGTTGAAAGGCGGACCACTGGAAGTCTTGCGGCCATGAAAATCCCGGCCATACCAGGAGGCGACGCCCTGTTCCCGGTAGCCGGCGCTGGTCTCCTTGACCCGGTAGCGCCGGCCGAACACCACATAGGTATCGGCATTGCCGGTGCGACTGGGCGGTTCGGCCCGGGGGACCGGTTCGCCGCTGGTCGCAGCGTCCAGGACCAGCGGCGGACCCGCTGGCCGCTGGCTGTCGGGAACGGTGCTACAGCCGGCCAGCGCGCCCGCCAATGACACCCAAACCAAAGTATGGCTCCAAGAAGATTTGGCCATAAAAATTCCTCCCTACCACCGGTGGGCGCGCGGGGAGCACGCCCAACCGGTGCGGTTTTTGTGGATTTTCCGGATGACTCAGTCAGCGCGCGTCAGGCGTTCCGGTAAGGGGGCGCCGGCATAAGGCCGCTCGTAACGCTCGCGGATTTCCTGGCCCAGTTGGTACACCGCCATGGCGTACAACTGGCTGTGGTTATAACGGGTGATGACGTAGAAATTGTCGAACCCCAACCAATATTCCGGTCCGTCCCGTCCCTGGAATTCCAGCAGCATCGCCGCCTGGCCGCCGACCGGTTCCTGGGGGCGAACGCCCCGGCTTTGCAGGCTGGCGACGCTGTGCTGGGGTTGGCCCAGCTTGCGGCTGACCAGGGCCGGCCAAGCCGCGCCGCTGACCTCGGCCGGCGCGGCGACCGGTGCGCCGGTGCGCCAGCCATGTTTTTTGAAATAGTTGGCCACGCTGCCGATGGCGTCGCGGGGATTGCGCCACAGGTCGCGGTGGCCGTCGCCGTCGAAATCCACCGCGTAGGAGCGGAAGCTGCTGGGCATGAACTGGCCGTAGCCCATTGCCCCGGCGTAGGAGCCGCGCGGGGCGAGCGGATCAATGCCTTCGGCCCGGGTCAGCAGCAGGAAATTCTCCAGTTCCTTGCGAAAATAGTCCGCGCGCCGGGGATAGTCGAACGCCAGGGTGGACAACGCTTCCAGCACCCGGTACTTGCCCATGTTGCCGCCGTACTGGGTTTCCACCCCGATGATGGCGACCACGATTTCCGGCGGCACGCCATGGACCTGCTCGGCTCGGGCCAGCGCCGCTTCGTTGGCCCGCCAGAACGCTACCCCGCCTTGAATGCGCTTGGGATTGACAAAAATGGTCCGGTAGTCGCGCCACGGCTTGGCCTCGGCGGGCCGGGACATGGCGGCGATGATGCTGGGCTGGGCGTGGGCGCGGCTGAACACCGCCTGCAAGCGCGCTGCGTTGAAGCCGTGCCGGGCAGTCATCTCGCGGATGAACGCCTGCACGTCGGCCCGACGGGCCAGTGGCTGGCCGGCATTAACGGTGGAAGACCCCGGCGGGGGCGTCTCCGGCGCGGGCGCGGCGGGTTGACTGGACAGGTCTGGCGTCGGCCGGACCGGCGCCGGCGGCGCGCAGGCGCTCAACAACAGGGCGATGCTGAGTAGCGGATAGAGTTTCTTCACGCGTTCGTCTCGTCGTGGGCCAGAGTGGCGATCATCGCGTCAGGGTTCGGCGGTGGGTATAGAGACTCATCACCATGCCAAAACCCGCCATGAGGGTCACCAGGGAGGTTCCGCCATAACTGAACAGCGGCAGCGGCAAACCTACCACCGGCAACAGGCCGGACACCATGCCGGAATTTACAAAAGCATAGAGGAAAAAAATTAAAATGAGACTACCGCCCAGCAAGCGAGTGTAGGTATCGGGGGCCCGACTGGCCATGTACAGGCCCCGGGCGACGATGAAAAAGTACAGCGCCAGCAGCAAACAGGCGCCCACCAGTCCGAACTCTTCCGAAAACGCGGCGAAAATGAAGTCGGTCGAACCCTCCGGCAAAAAATCCAGATGCGACTGGGTGCCGTTGAGCCAGCCCTTGCCGTAGATGCCGCCGGAACCGATGGCGATCTTGGACTGGATGATGTGGTAGCCCGTCCCCAGCGGATCGCTTTCCGGGTCCAGGAAAGTCAACACCCGCTGGCGCTGGTAATCGTGCATGACGTACATCCAGAACAGCGGAATCGCCGCCGCCAGCGCGCCCGCCAGTCCAATCAGCAGAAACCAGCTCAGGCCGGCCATAAACAGCGCAAACGCCCCGGCGCAACCCACCACCAGCGCCGTGCCCAGATCGGGCTGCTCGGCGATCAGAATGAACGGGATCACGGTGATTAGCGCCCCGCCCAGCAGATGATGCCAGCGCGGCGGCAACGGCTTGTCGGCGAAGAACCAGGCTACCATCATCGGCACGGCGAGCTTCATGATCTCCGAGGGCTGGAACCGCACCACGCCCAGATTCAGCCAGCGTTGCGCGCCCTTGGAAATATCGCCGGCGACCATGACCGCCAGCAGCAACAGAATGCCGACCAGATAAATCCACGGCGACCAGAAGCGGAAATAGCGCGGCGGCAATTGCGCCAGCGTCAGCATGATGACGAATCCCAGGCCCAGTCGGATGGCCTGGCCGATCACCAGATCGGGATTGCGCTGGCCGGCGCTGTAGAGCACCACCAGCCCCAGGCCCGATACCGTCAGCAACCCCAGTAGCAACGGCGGGTCGAGATAGAGCAGCTTGCAAAACTTGCCGTTCTCAGTCTCCACGCGGCTGGCCATCCTGAGCGGGTTGCGCGCCAATCGTGGCGAAATCGCCGTATTTGTTCAGCAGCCAGGCGTCCATGACCTTGCGGGCCAGCGGCGCGGCGGTCGAACTGCCGCCGCCGCCGTGCTCGGCGATCACCGCCACGGCGATGCGCGGCTCATCAACCGGGGCGAAGGCGATGAACAGCGCATGATCGAGCAGATGCTTGGCCAGCCGCCGGGCGTTGTAACTCTGATTCTGGCGCAGGGTGAAGACCTGGGCGGTGCCGGTCTTGCCGGCGATCCGATACTTGGCGCCCGCGCCGATCTTGTGCGCGGTGCCGCCCTCGACCACGTGAATCATGCCGGTGATCACCGCATCCCAGAACCGGGGGTTCTTGACCGTGACCGGCGACAAGGGTCGCGGCGGCTCCGGCGTCTTGACCCGGGTGCCGGGATCCTCGGTGGCGTGCAGCACCCGGGGCTTGAAACTCCGGCCCTGCTGGGAAATGACGGCGGTCGCGTGAGCCAGTTGCAGCGGGGTCGCCAGAAAATAGCCCTGGCCGATGCCGGCGCTGAGGCTGTCGCCGCCGAACCAGGGTTGTTTCTGCACCCGCCGCTTCCATTCCTGGGACGGCAGCAGCGCGCCTTTTTCGCCGGGCAAATCGACGCCAGTCGGTCGGCCCATGCTGAACTTGTCCAGGAATTCATGAACGCGATCGATGCCCAACTTCAGCGCCAAGTCGTAAAAGTACACGTCGCAGGACTGGGCGAGCGCGCGGTCCATGCTCACACTGCCATGGCCGCCGCGCTTCCAGTCGCGGAACCGGTGGCTTGAACCCGGCAACCGGTAGAACCCGGGACAGAACACGCCGCTGTGGCGATTGACCACGCCATACTCCAGCCCGGCCAGCGCCATCAGCGGCTTGATGGTGGAGCCGGGCGGATAAATGCCCCGCAGGGCGCGGTTGAGCAACGGCTTGTCCTTGGAGGTGTTCAGCGCGCGATAGGAGGCAAAGTCGATGCCGTTGACGAAAGGATTGGGGTCATAGACCGGCTGGCTGGCCAGGGCCAGGATCTCGCCGTTGCGCGGGTCAAGGGCGACGATGGCCCCGTTGTGGCCTTCCAGCACTTTCTCCGCGACCGCCTGCAAGCGGATGTCGATGGAGAGATAGAGATGCTGGCCAGGCGTCGGCGGGGTGCGGCTGAGCACCCGCAACGGCCGGCCATCGGCGTTGGTCTCGACTTCCCGCCAGCCGGTGCGCCCGCGCAGCACGTCTTCGTAGGAGCGTTCCACGCCGGTTTTGCCGATGTGGGTGCTGCCGCTGTACTGGCCGGGATCGAGCTTGGTCATCTCGGTCTCGTCGATGCGGCCCACGTAGCCGATGGCGTGAACGCCCAGCGCCCCCAGCGGATAGCGGCGGGTCAGGTCGGCCTTGATGTCCACGCCGGGCAACTGGTACAGGTCAATCGCCAGTCGAGCGATCTCCTCGTCGGTCAGCCGGAAGCGCAGCGGCACGCCAGTGTAGGGCGGCGCGCGCCGGGCCAGCCTGTAAAAACGTTCGATGTCGGCGTCGGTCAGTTCGATGCGCTGCCGCAGTTCGGTCAGGGTGGCGTCCAGATCCTTGGCCTGTTCGCGAGTGATTTCCAAATGGTAGGAAGCCAGATTGTCGGCCAGCAATACCCCGTTGCGGTCGAAGATAAAGCCGCGGGTCGGCGGCAGCGGTTGCAGACGAATCCGGTTGCCGTCGGCCAGCAGGGTAAAACGCTCGTGGTTGAGCACCTGCAAATACACCAGCCGGCCCGCGACCGCCAGGAACCCCAGGAACACCGCGAACAGCGCGAACAGCGCGCGCCGGAAAAACAGCTCGCTCTCGGCGGTATTGTCCTTTTGCCGGGCCAGCAATTCGTCGATGGGGGGCTTGGCGAACGGACGCCAGATTTTCATGGTCAGCGGCCAGCGTGAATCAGGTGACTTGGAAATACTGACGCGCATCGCGCAGGACGATGAACAGCAGGGGCCAGCCGATCATACCGCCCACCGCTGGGGCCAGATACCACCCATCGCGCGGCGGGTAACCGATCACACCACTGATCCAGAACACCAGCACCTGCTCGATCAGCAAAAACACCAGCACGCTGAACGCCTGCCGCCAGGGCGAAAACACCCGGATGCGGCGGTGGGTCTGCACGGTCAGATAGGCCAAGGCGGCGAACGCCAGCGCGTACTGGCCCAGCAGTGCGCCGCGTCCCACGTCCACCAGCAGGCCGACCAGCCAGCTCGTACCGATCCCGAACCGGTACGGCAGCGCCAGGCACCAGTAGATCAACACCATCGCCACCCAGTCCGGCCGAAAGCGGTCCAGTTCGCCCGGCAACGGGATGCTGCCCACGACGAAGGCCAGCAGAAAACTGGACGCGATGACCCAGCCGCCGGTGGAGCGCGCCGTGGTCATGGCTTCTTCGGCGCGGCGGCAGCGCCGGTCAGCGCCGGGGCGGTGGGTTTCGAGGCGTCCGGCGCATTCTCCAGCAGCAGCACTTCCCGAATCCGGTCCAGTTGCGCCACCGGTTTGGCGACGATGCGGGCGAAGGGGCTGCCGGGATCGAATTCCACCCTGGTCACCGTTCCAACCGGGTAGCCGCGCGGAAACCGCCCGCCCATCCCGGAAGTTACCAGCACATCACCGACCTTCACATCCTCGTTGTTGGGAATGTGCGGCAGTTCCAGTTCCTGGAAGTGGCCGGTCCCCAGCGCCAGCGTGCGCGCCCCGGTGCGATTGATCTGGATCGGCAGGGCGTGATTGGGGTCGGTGATCAGGATCGCCGTGGAGGTCAACAGGTCGGTATGGATGATCTGACCGATGACGCCCTGCTGGTCGAGCACGGGCTGACCGACGTAGAGGCCATGCTGGCGGCCCCGGTTGAGCAGGATGTGATGGCGGTACGGATCGAAATCCACCGCCAGCAGTTCGGCGATCAACACCGGCTCCGGCGTATTGACCGCCGATTCCAGCAGGGAGCGCAGCCGGCGGTTTTCCGCTTCCAGGATGGTGAGCTTTTGCAACTGGGCGTTGAGGAACACCTGCTTCTCGCGCAAGCGGGCATTCTCTTCCAGCAGGGCGGCGCGACCGGCGAGGTTCTCGCTCAGCCAGGTCTGGATGTCGGTGGGCAACCGCGCCAGATAATGAACCGGATACATTGCGGTCGCCAACAGGTCGCGCACGCTATCCAGCGCATGATAGCGATGGTCTACCGTCATCATGACGATGGACAGCGTCACCCATAACCCAAGATGAAGCGTTGCCCGGGGGTTGACCGTGAACAAATCGTGGATGCGCCGGCTGGGTTTAAGAGCGGCCACCGCTTCATTCGATGGCGAAGGCGTCTATCGCGCGCTCATCTTTGGCGATCAGTTCCAGCACCCGCCCGCCGCCGCGCGCCACGCAGGTCAGCGGATCCTCGGCGAGGACCACGTTCAGGCCGGTTTCCTCCATGATCAATTTATCAATGTCGCGCATCAGCGCGCCACCGCCGGTCAGCACGATGCCGCGCTCGGCCACGTCAGCGGCCAGTTCCGGCGGGGTCGCCTCCAGCGCCATTTTCACCGCGCTGACGATGCCCGACAGCGGCTCCTGCAGGGCTTCGAGGATTTCGTTGCTGTTGAGGGTGAAACTGCGCGGCACGCCCTCGGCCAAGTTGCGGCCCTTGATCTCGATCTCGCGCACCTCGTTGGTGGGATAGGCGCTGCCGATCTCGTGCTTGATGCGCTCGGCGGTCGGCTCGCCGATCAGCACGCCGAAATTGCGGCGCACGTAATTGATGATCGCCTCGTCGAAGCGGTCGCCGCCGATACGCACCGCGCCGGCGTAGACGATGCCGTTTAAGGAGATGACCGCCACTTCCGAGGTACCGCCGCCGATGTCAAGCACCATCGCCCCGCGCGCTTCCTCGACCGGGATGCCGGCGCCAATGGCGGCCGCCATCGGTTCGGGAATCAGGTACACCACCCGGGCGCCGGCCCCCATCGCCGATTCGCGGATCGCCCGCCGCTCCACCTGGGTCGAACCGCAGGGCACGCTGATCAGCACCCGCGGGCTGGGGTTGAAGAACTTGCGGGCGTGGACCTTGCGGATGAAGTGCTGGAGCATCTTCTCGGTGACGGTGAAGTCGGCGATCACACCGTCCTTCATCGGCCGGATGGTGGACAGGTTGTTGGGCGTGCGGCCCAACATCCGCTTGGCGTCAGTCCCCACCGCCGCGATGGTGCGGATACCCCGAACCGGGTCTTGATTGATGGCGACCACCGAGGGTTCATTGAGGACGATGCCGCCGCCCCGGACATAAATCAGCGTGTTAGCGGTTCCCAGATCAATCGAGAGATCGTTGGAGAACTTGCCGCGCAACCATTTGAACATGTTGTTGAAAGCACCGGGTTGTCAAAAGCGGTCAATGCTAGCAAGCGGGGCAGTTAGGAGCAAGCCGACGAAATGTGCTAGGTTAGGGTTTTGTCACGTTGTCAGGAGAATTTGCCCGATGTCCCTTGGACCCGCCGAAGTCGCCAAAATCGCCCATCTGGCGCGGCTGGCCATCCGCGAACAGGATGCGCCGGCCTATGCCCGCAATCTGTCGGCCATTCTGGATCTGGTGGCGCAGATGAGCGCCGTGGATACCACCAGCGTCGCACCGATGGCCCATCCGCTCGACATGGCGCAGCGCCCGCGCGCCGATGAAGTCACCGAAGCCAACCAGCGCGAGCATTTTCAGGCCATCGCCCCCCGGGTCGAGGCCGGGTTGTATCTGGTTCCCAAGGTCATCGAATGAACCTGCCTTCCCCTACCGCCATGCACGACCAAACCATCGCCCGACTCGGCGCCGGCCTCGCCGCCGGCGAATTCAGCAGCGAGGAACTGACCCGCGTCTTTCTGGCGCGCATCGAACAATTCAATCCAGGGCTGAACGCCTTCATCACCGTCACCGCCGAATCCGCGCTGGCCCAGGCCCGCGCCGCCGATGAGCGCCGGCGACGGGGCGAGGCGGGACCGCTGACCGGCGTGCCCATCGCTCACAAGGATATTTTCTGCACCAACGGCGTGCGCACCTCCTGCGGCTCGCGGATGCTGGACCGGTTCATCGCCCCCTACAATGCCACGGTGGTCGAAAACCTGGCCGCCGCCGGGGCCGTGACGCTGGGCAAAACCAACATGGACGAGTTCGCCATGGGGTCGTCCAACGAAACCAGCTTCTACGGCCCGGTGCGCAATCCCTGGGATCTGGATGCGGTGCCGGGCGGTTCGTCGGGCGGGTCCGCCGCCGCCGTGGCCGCGCGGCTGGCGCCCGGCGCGACGGGAACCGACACCGGTGGTTCGATCCGCCAGCCGGCGGCGCTGTGCGGCATCACCGGCATCAAGCCGACCTATGGCCGGGTGTCGCGCTGGGGCATGATCGCCTATGCCTCCAGCCTCGATCAGGGCGGGCCGATGGCGCGCACCGCCGAGGATTGCGCGCTGCTGCTGGGCGCGATGGCCGGTTTCGACCGGCGCGATTCGACCTGCGTGGATCGTCCCGTGCCCGATTACGTCGCCCTGCTTGACCGGCCGCTGCATGGGCTGAAAATCGGTCTGCCGAGGGAATACTTTGGCGAGGGACTGGACGGCGAGGTCGCCCGGGTGGTCGAGGCCGCCATCACCGAATACCGCAAGCTGGGCGCAGAGATGGTCGAAATCAGCTTGCCCAACAGCCAGTTGGCGATTCCGGCCTATTATGTGATCGCTCCGGCGGAATGTTCCTCCAATCTGGCCCGGTTCGACGGGGTGCGCTACGGCCACCGCTGCGAGAATCCGAAGGATTTGCTGGACCTGTACACCCGCTCGCGCGCCGAGGGTTTCGGAGCCGAGGTCACCCGCCGCATCCTGGTCGGCACTTTCGTGCTGTCGGCGGGTTATTACGACGCCTATTACCTGAAGGCGCAGCAGATTCGCCGGCTGATCAGCGACGATTTCCGCCGGGCGTTCGACCAGGTGGACGTGATCGCGGGGCCGACTTCACCGACCGTGGCCTTCAATCTGGGCGAAAAGGTGGACGATCCGATCACCATGTACCTGTCGGACATCTACACCATCGCGGTCAATCTGGCCGGATTGCCCGGTCTGTCGCTGCCGGTGGGCTTCGTCGGTCAGCGGCCGGTGGGGTTGCAACTGATCGGCAATTATTTCGCCGAGGATCAGCTGCTGAACGTGGCGCATCGCTACCAGCAAGTCACCGACTGGCACCAGCGCTCGCCGGTGGCGTTCGCCTGACAAGCTCCCCTCGCCCTTCGGGAGAGGGGCTGGGGGCGCGGGTATTGCTTTCAAAAATTCGGGGTAGTGCAACATGATGGAATGGGAAACGGTCATCGGGCTGGAAATCCATGCCCAACTTGCCACCCAAAGCAAGATTTTTTCCGGCGCCTCCACGGCTTACGGCGCTGAACCCAATACCCAGGCCTGCGCCATTGATCTGGGCATGCCTGGCGTGCTGCCGGTGCTGAACCGCGAGGCGGTGCGGATGGCGGTCATGTTCGGGTTGGCGATTGGCGCCGACGTGGCCCGCCGTTCGGTGTTCGCCCGCAAGAATTATTTCTACCCCGACTTGCCCAAGGGCTACCAGATCAGCCAGTACGAACTGCCGGTGGTGCAGAAAGGACAGTTGACGATTGATCTGGAAGACGGCTCCAGCAAGGTCATTGGCATCACCCGCGCCCATCTGGAGGAAGACGCCGGCAAGTCGCTGCACGAGGATTTCCACGGGCTGTCCGGCATCGATCTCAACCGCGCCGGCACGCCGCTGCTGGAAATCGTCTCCGAGCCGGATTTGCGGTCGGCGAAGGAAGCGGTGGCCTACATGAAAAAGCTGCATCAGATGGTGGTGTATCTGGGCATCTGCGACGGCAACATGCAGGAAGGTTCGTTCCGCTGCGACGCCAATGTCTCCGTGCGGCGCAAGGGCGATCCGAAATTCGGCACCCGCGCCGAGATCAAGAATCTCAATTCCTTCCGCTTTGTCGAGCGGGCCATCGAATTCGAG
>Ga0209573_1004632_pt1 | contig 13300 bp, 11 predicted proteins | sample TNRBio252014_DNA_FD_185870 | JGI IMG/M metagenome (GOLD analysis project Ga0209573, IMG submission 185870) | Wastewater treatment Type I Accumulibacter community from EBPR Bioreactor in Madison, WI, USA - TNR Reactor_6/25/2014_ DNA (SPAdes)... | ecosystem: Engineered > Bioreactor > EBPR >...
GACTCCCCTCTCCCCTTGGGAGAGGGGCTGGGGGTGAGGGTGGAACCCCTCGATCACGTAGCGCACATGCGTCCCCTCTGGCAGGCCAGGGATCTGTCCCTGCCACAGCTCGGCGTAATCCCAATAGATGAACTGGAAGCGGGTCTCGACGCGCTGCAAGTCGACGGCGAAACCGTTCGTGGCCACGCCGCGCGCGCCGGCCGGCTGGCTGCCGTCGGTGGTGACGTAGGCCGTGACGCGCTCGACCAGCACGTCGCGGCCCACGGTGACGGTCAGCGTGACCGGCTGCTCGGGCTGGGGGTCCAGCGGGTCGATGGCGTGGTGATGGCGGACGCCTGACCAGCGCTGGCGCTCGGCGGCCAGGGTGTTGGCGTCGGATTCCAGTGCGCCGAAGACGAAGTCCTGCATGATGGTGGGGGAATCGGTGGGTTCGTTGTTCATGGTGTATCCTTGTTGAGTAGTCAACGGTGCCACAAGCTTGCTTAGTACTATCAAGATACGTATAATCCCTGGCGGACGATAAAATTGCCAGACAACAGGACAGAGAATGAAGCCAGACCGGCCCGACCAGTACCAACGACGCGTCATTACTGCAATCAGGACTGTGCAGACGCAGATCAGATGGAAGCCTGGTAAGGGCATCCAGCACCTGCGCACACGTCAGGACTACGGCCACTTGCCAGCCACGGCAACAATGGATGACTATGAAGCGATTATCGCCAACATTTTGTATGACGCTACCGCCGAGGTGTATGTCTACGTTTGGCAATCAGAGGCGATTTATCCAACTGTCGTGGGAAGTCACAACAATCATCGCTGGTTGGTAATGTTTGACCTGGATGGAGTCATGGAAACAGCGTTTCCACCGACTGATGCAGAACAATATCTATCTGATCCTCGTTTTCATTATTTGGGCACGATCCAGGAAGTGTTGACATGAACGAATACCTGAAGCGTTACGTAGTGGCAGTCGAACACCCTGAACTCAGTGCATTCGAACACCTCGACATGCTAATGGCGCGCGATCGATTGGCAGAGCAAGAGAATTCCCTAAGCAGTGATGAGAAGCGTCGCTTGAAAGAAGCCGATCATCGACTCATGGAGCATGCTGCGGCATTTCAAATTGAGTTAGAGCGCGTCACCAGCCTGCAGAGTGAACGCCGCCGCCGTCAGCCGCCGCCCCAGCGCTGGTGGTGGTATCTGGACGTGCTGACAGTGTTGCCAAGGACAGCGGGGGTGTTGCAGGAACTGGCGCCGGCCTGACACACCTGGACTTCACCACATTATCCCAACAAGAACCGCAGCGGCCCACCCACCCGCGCCCGCCACGCCGCCTCGTTGTGTTGCGCGCCCTCGAACTTGAGCGTCATCCAGTCCACATCGCGCGTGTAGCCGGCCGCGGCCAGATGGCTATCCATGCGCTGCTGGAACGGCTCGTACAGCGCGTCCAGCGTGGCTGTGCCGTAGTCAAAGTAGAGCTTGTGGCGGCCGGGCGGCGGCAGATGCGCGCCCAGGTCATCCACCAACGGGGCGCCGCCGGCCGGCCAGTGGGTGGACAGGCAGCCCGCGCCGCCGAAAACGTGCGGATACTGCTCCAGCGCGTAGAGCGAGATCAGCCCGCCCATGCTGGAACCCATCAGCAGCGTGTGTGGTTGGTCGGGCAACGTGCGATACGTCGCGTCGATGAAGGGCTTCAGCTCGTCTACCAGGAACTTCAGGTAGCCGTCGGAGCGGATCAGCGCGCCGGCCGCCCGGCCCCACTGGTCGAACGCGGCTTGCACGGCGGGCAGTTGCGCCGGCTGCTGCGGCATGTAGTCCAGCCAGCGCCCATCGCCGCTGTTCCAGACGCCCACGATGATCGCTCCCGGCAGGCCGCGCTCCCGGATCAGCCGCAGCATCGCCTCGTCGATACCCCAGTCCACGCCGCCGTAGGCCAGCGCGAGATCGAACAGATTCTGGCCGTCGTGCATGTAGAGCACAGGATAGCGGACGTCGCCAGACATTGTGTAGCCGGGCGGACACCAGACCTCGACCGTGCGCGGCTCGTTGGTGGGGAAGCTAAGGTCGGTATAGCGGTCGAGCATGCCACTGCCGTCGGAGATAGGGGTGTATATCATTGCAATAGACGCTCGAATCGCAGCCCGGTGAATTCTATTCACCGTCTGACAGCACGACACCTGCGCCGAGCCGAGCCGCTGGCGAGGTGCAGGTGAGCGACCACAGCCGCTGTGAATATACTCCGTCAGGCCCTGAGGGGCCTTCGTGCTGTCAGCCGGGGATTTCCAATCCCTGGAAAGCGGCCATGCGTGAGCTCGAATCAACAAGAGCCAGGACGCGCCTGGCTCTTGTCTGGATGGAAACGGTGGCGATCCTAGCCCTTGACTGCGCCCGAGGTCAGGCCGCCTTGCAGTTGGCTCTGCGAGATGTAGAACAGGATCATGGTGGGGATGGCCGCGATCACTGCGCCGGCGGCGAACTCGCCCCAGCGCTGGCCGAACTGCTGGCCGATGAACAGGCTCAAGCCCACGGCTACGGTGTACTGCTGGTTGCTGGACAGCAGCACCCGGGCCATCAGATAGTCGCTATAGGTGCCGATGAAGCTGAGCATGAAGATCACCGCCAGCACCGGCCGCACCAGCGGCAGGATGATAGTGGTGAAGGTCTGCCACGCCGACGCGCCGTCCAGCATGGCCGACTCGTCCAAGTCGCGCGGCACCGTGTCGAAGAAGCCCTTCATCAGCCAGGTGTTGAAGCCGATCGCGCCGCCCAGGTAGACCAAAATCAGGCCGCCCAGCGTGTTCAGGCCGAACATGGGGAAGTAGCGCCCAAGCTGTTGCAGCATCAGGAACACGGCCACGATGGCCAGAATGTTAGGGAAGACCTGGGAGAGCAACAGGCCCTGCAAGAGGCGTTTGCGGCTCTTCCAGCGAAAACGTGAGAAGGAATAGGCGGCCAGCGAGCACAACGCGACCGTCAGAATCGCTGTCACCGTGGACACGATCAATGAGTTGATCATCCAGCGCCCAAAGGGATTGGTCTGGCTGTTCAGCAGGCTGCGATAGTTATCCAGCGACGGATTGCGCGGAATGATCTGTGAACTCTGCAGGCTGCCGCTGGGGTTGAGCGAGGTGCCAATCACGAAGACGACCGGAAACAGCGCGTAGGCGATGAAGAGCAAGGCCACCAGCAGACGCAAGGCCGTATCCAGTCGCCGCCGCGATGCCATGGTCATGCCGGAGGATTTCTTAGAGGTGGCGCTAGACATTTTCGGATACCTCCTCCAGTTGGCCGGTGAAGCGGAAGTTCAGGATCGTAACCGTAGCCACGATCGCGAAGATGATGATCGAGATCGCCGCGGCCAGGCCATAGTCGTTGCCGCGCGCGCCGCCGAAGGCGATGCGGTAGGTATAGCTGATCAGGATGTCGGTGTAGCCGGCCGGCGTGGCTGAGCCAGGGATGGGCGGGCCGCCGCCGTTGTACAGATCGATAATCGCGAAGTTGTTGAAGTTGAAGGCGAAGGAGCCGATCAACAGGGGACCGATGGAGACCATCAGCAGCGGCAGCGTCAGCCGGCGGAACTGATAGAACGGCCCAGCGCCGTCGACGCGCGCCGCCTCGTAGATATCGCCGGGGATGCTCTGCAGGGCGCCGGTGATGATCAGGAACATGTAGGGATAGCCCAGCCACAGGTTGACCATCAGGATGCCCACCTTGGCCCAGAAGGGATCGGTGAACCAGCCGGGATTCCAGGCGCTGCCGATGACGCCCAGCACCGGGTTGAGCAGGCCCACCCAGACCTTGACAGTGATGAAGGCGGGGATGGCGTAGGGCACGATCAGCAGCACGCGCAGGATGCGCTGGAAGGGGATGTTGGGGCTGTTCATGTTCAGGGCCAGCAGCAGGCCCAGAATGAAGGTCTCCAGCACGCTGAAAAAAGCCCAGATGAAGGTCCAGATAAAGATGGTGAAGAACGGGCCGCGGATGGCAGGATTGGTAATGATGCTGGTAAAATTCTCCAGTCCTATCCACACCGGATAGCCAGGCGCCAACGTGCTGCCATCTTCAGCGGTGAAGATACCCCTCTGGCTGACAAAGACCGTTCCATCGCGCTGGTCGACCATGGCGTCCAGCGCAGGATCGTAGACGTAGCGCTGTCTGGTCTGCCGGGCCTCGGTCGAGGTCGTCACCTGCACCCCGCGCTCTTCATCGCCGAAGGTTACGCCCTGGTTGGCGGAGACGAACAGGAAGCGCTGGTTGTTGGGCAGGACCGTGAAGCCATCCATGCTAACGGGAGCGCCGCTTTCGTCCAACTGAAGACCATTGACCTCGGCCGCCGGGAGCAACTCTTCGTCTGCCAGGGCCAGATAAGCCGCGCCATCAGCCGGATCGATAATCCACACGGCCGCGCTGCCGTCGTCCGCCTGCAGCGGGGTCCAACCCCAGGCGGGCGAGCCCTCGGGCACGTAGGTCAGGCGCTCGATCGCGGCAATGGCCGCTGGCTTTTCGACATTGCGCCCCGTGGAATAGTTGGTGAAAGCTGTGTAAACTGTGAAAAAGATCGGATAGAGCTGAAAGAGGATCAGAAACACCAGGCCGGGCATAATCCAGCGCAGGGGAACGGTGCTCTGACGCACAAACACGAGGGTAAACAGCAATGCAGCGATAAAGAATGCTGCAGCGAAAGCATATGCCCCATCTCCGACCAGCCGCCAGCCGGTATAGGTCAGCAGACCCACGACCGCGGACAGCCCTAACACCTTGACCAGGAGACCGAGCACACTACCGTCTTGCGAGAAACGAGAGGCCTTGCGCCCTCCTGTTCCTTCAGCGGCGGGTACAGCCATGGTTGACCTCCCTGGCTATTATCATGTAGAAGCCGGCTAAACCTGCACCTGTGCAGAGGATGGGGAGCCGGTGCAGGCGCCCGACCCGGTGGATCTCGACAGAGCCAAAATCCACCGGGCCGAGTCAGACTAGGTAATCACGGGATGCAGCAACCCGACGCTATTCGCACCCGGCAGCGGCGCGCACCTGCTGGGCGGCAGTGGCCGCAGCTTGCTCAGGAGTCGCTGACTGCTGGAACACAGTAACGATCGCGTCGCCCCAGGAGCTCCACACTGCGGACATAGCCACGATGTTGGGCATGGGATGACCGGACGCCGTCACTTCAGAGAAGGCCGTGGCGATCTCATCCATGACGCCGCGCGCGGGCAGGTAGGCGGGCGGCCGGTCGCCGGTCTCGTACAGGGTCTCCATGACCGGCTGAGTAGCGACGTAGTCCAGCAGGAAGGTCTGCGCCAGCACACGGTCATCGCTGAACGCGTTGACCATGAAGCCCTGCACGCCGACGAAGGGCGAGCCGGGCTGCGCCTGGGCCGGCACAGCGCCGATGCTGAAGTTGATGCCGGCGTCCTGGAAGCGCTGAATCGCCCACGGGCCGGTGATCATGCAGGCCGCATCGCCGGTGTCGAAGAGCGTATGCGCCGTATCCCAGTTGACATCCGCGCTGAGCAGGCCATCCTTGACCATGCCGTCGATCCAGGTCAGGTAGTCGATGGCGCCCTGGCTGTCCAGGCCCACGTCGCAGGCATCATAGCCTGTTTCGGTCTGGCCGAAGATGTAACCGCCGAAAGCGGTGTTGACCGGCTCCTGATGATAGGGGTCGCCAGCCATCAACGCAAAGAACTGCTTCACCGTACCGGCGTCCTGCATCTCCTTGGCCATGGTCTTCAGCTCGTCGTAGGTGGTGGGCGGAGTCGGCACCAGGTCGGAATTGCAGACAAAGGCCACGTTCTCCACGGCATAGGGCACGCCCAACAGCTTGCCGCCGAAGGAGAAAGCCTCCAGGGCAACAGGATCGAAGTCGGCCGCCTTGGCGCCCAGATCGATCTCGGCCGGCACGCCGTTGGCCGCCAACTCGCCCAGCCAGTCGTTGGCGCCAACGAAGATGTCGGGGCCTTCGCCGGCCGGCGCAGCCAGGCTGATGTTGCTGCGGATATCGCCGAAGCCGACTTCCTGGATGTCCAGACAAATGCCGGTTTCAGCGATCACCTGGTCCCGAATGGTCAACAGAGCAGCGCTGCGCTCTTTGTCGGCCCAAACGGTCAGGGTCGGCGAGCCAGCCGGGCAGGCGCCGCCGGCTGCAGCGGCCGCGGTCGGAGCCTCGGTTGCAACGGCTGCTGCCGCAGCGGCGGCTTCGGTGGCTGCCGTATCAACGGCTGCTGCTGCAGCGGCGGCTTCGGTGGCTGCCGTATCAACGGCTGCTGCCGCTGCTGCGGCTTCGGTGGCTGCCGTGTCGACGGCAGGAGCGGGCACAGCGGTCGGCTCAGCGCCGCCGCCACAGGCTGCCAGCAGCATCGATGCTACTACGAGCAGCGCAAGTACGATAGACCAATTTCGTCGAGACATGGTTCTCCTCCTGAGTTGGAACCTTGAACATTATAAGATACTGGCCGCGAACGGCCAGAACCTTTCGTTGGTTGGACGCTGGCAGGCGTGCGGCCCGCCAGCGAAGACGGTAGGGCACGGAAAACCCACGCTACACATCGCTCGAAGCCAGCGGCTTGCTGAGGGAGTCGGGACGCGCAGAAACAAGGGTAGGGCATACGAACCGGGGCGTACAAGACATCTGGTGAGGAAAAAGAGAAACGGGTGGACAAGGCTCTGTCCGGTTGCACAAGCACCCTTGCCTTTGCAGAGAGTCGACGGACCTCCCGATGACGCAGAAGCCCACAGACCAAACCACTGGTATGGTGGAGTGACTGACACAGCTCCCTGGCGTCTCAAACTCGAATGCGCCAAGGATGTCAAACCTGTGGTATTATATTGCCATGAGCATGAAATGTCAAGCTGTGAAATTTGGAATCCGCCTGACGCATTCGGGATTCGATGCGCTGTTGATTTCCAGGCAAGCATGCTACAATTAAGCGCAGCCAGAACCCCCATCTTTGATAGACCGCCGTCCGATATGCTTCGCAACAGCGCGTGTGAAGGAGCCAAAGCATGCAGACCAAAGATAAGCTTGATTCTTCGCTGGCCGACCTGCCAGAGCACGTCCAACGCAATCGCGCCGCCTGGGACAAGTGGGCGAGCGAGTACGCAGCGCCCGGTGAAGCGGCCTGGGCCAGCGAGACGCCTACTTGGGGCATATGGGACGTCCCTGAATCCGATCTCAAGATGCTGCCGGACGACCTGGCAGGCCAGGACGCGATCGAGCTGGGCTGCGGCACGGCCTACGTGTCCGCCTGGCTGGCCCGGCGCGGGGCGCGCGTCGTCGGCATCGACAACTCCGCGGCGCAACTGGCCACCGCGCGCCGGCTACAACAGCAGTATGGGCTGGAATTTCCCCTCCTGCACGGCAACGCCGAGGCGGTTCCCTACCCCGATGCGTCGTTCGATTTCGCCATCTCCGAGTACGGCGCGTGTCTGTGGGCCGATCCGCAGCGCTGGGTCCCTGAAGCAGCGCGCCTGCTGCGCCCCGGCGGCCGCCTGGTCTTCCTGACCAACTCGCACTTGATAGCGCTTTGCACGCCGGAGGAGGATGGCGTCGCGGCCACCAATCAACTGGTGCGCGCGGCGTTTGGCCTCTATCGCATCGAGTGGCCGAACGCGCTGGAGGTTGAGTTCCACCTCTCCCACGGCGACTGGATCCGCCTGCTGCGCCGCTCAGGCTTCGAGATCGAGGACCTGATCGAGGTGCGCCCGCCCGAAACCGCCACGAGGACGCGCTACCCCTTCGTTACGCTGGAGTGGGCCCAGCAGTGGCCGAGCGAGGAAGTGTGGAAAGTCCGCCGCTCGTAAGCCAACCCAATGCGAACGAACGGTAAGTCATTCTTGAGCATAAGCTGCATTGTTCCTCCGTATCCCCACCCAATGTCGCTCGCGGATATCGAGCGTCTCTCGCCCCGTATGCACGAAGTAAAACTCCCGTAGCGGATGCTCCTGATGCAGTCGCTGGTAGCTATGGAAAGCACTGACGCCATCCTCGCAGGTTTCGACCACTGCGACGCGATCCAGTAAACGTTGCTGCGCCTCGGTATGCGCCTCCAGCGCCTCGATCACCAACCATGTGTCAGGATGCCTTGCGGACTTTCGACCAGTTCATAGCAGTCCTTCCCTTGCCAAAGAGGCGCATTGAATCGTTGAAAGGAATCCTGATGGCAAAACTGGGGCCCGGCAACCAGTCCGGCCAAGCCATCACGTTCATTATACTGGATACCCTGACTGTGCAGCAAAACGCGACCGACCATTTGGCTGGAAGCGTTTGAGTATGACATATCTGGATACAAAAACGGGGTGCGGCAAGACTCTAATCTCGCCACACCCCGTTGCTCATGGTTGATCAGATATGCAGCATGCTCAGTCAAGCACCGTCTGCGACTGCTCGTGCATGTACTGCTGGACGTAGTAGGGGCCGCCGCCGTTCTTGCCGGTGCTGCCGCTGCCCTTCCAGCCGCCGAAGGTCTGGTAGCCCGGCCATGCGCCGGTGGTGGCGCCGCCGGCCCGGTTGGTGTAGACCACGCCGGCCTCGATGTGATCCAGGTACCACTGCACTTCCTCTTTGTCCTCGCTGAAGAAGCCACCGGTCAGGCCGTAGGCGCTGTGGTTGGCCTCGCGCATGGCCACCTCCAGCGATGGCACGGCTCCCACGGCCACCAGGGGCAGGAACATCTCCACCTGCCACAGCTCGTGCTCCAGGGGCAGATCGTCGATGATGGTCGGCGCCACGAAGTAGCCCTTGGCGTAGTCGCCCTCGGTCAGCACGTGGCCGCCAAAGGCGATGGCGCCGTCGCGCGCGGCCAGCTCGGCGAAGCGCTGATAGTCCTTGTAGCCGCCCTTGTTGGCCGCCGGGCCCATGAACACGTCCTGGCGCGTCGGGTCGCCCACGGCCATCTTGCTGGTCAGGTCCACCAGCTTCTGCAAGAGCGCGTCCTTGACCGGCGCCTCCACGTAGACGCGGCTGGCGGCTGAGCACTTCTGGCCGCTGAGGCCGAAGGCCGAGCGCATGATGCCCATGGCGGCCTTGTCCAGGTCGGCCTTCGCGCTGACGATGACCGCGTTCTTGCCGCCCATCTCGGCGATGCAGGGCCGCGGCCACTTGCCGCCGGCGAAGGTCTTAATGATATGCATGCCCACGTCGTAGGAGCCGGTGAAGGTGATGCCGTCCACCTCGTCGTTGCTGATCATCTCCTGGCCGATGGTGCTGCCGGGGCCGGTGACGAAGTTGAAGACGCCGGCCGGCAGGCCCGCGTCGCGCATGCACTCGGTCAGCAGCCAGCCGCTGAGGGGCGTGTCCGAGGCCGGCTTGAAGACCACCGTGTTGCCCGCCACCAGAGCGCCGCCGCTGGGCCCGCCGGCCAGCGCGAAGGGGAAGTTGAAGGGCGAGATCACCACCCACACGCCGTAGGGCTTGAGGTGGCTGGTGTTGTGGTGCTTGGGCGACTCCTGGAGCATGGTCCTGACGAAGCCGTTGTTGGCCTCCATCTGGTCACAGTAGTAGCGGATCAGGTCAGCCGTCTCCTCCACGTCGCCGATGCTCTCCAGGCGGTTCTTGCCGACCTCCAGCGCCACGGCCGCGCCGATCTCGATGCTGCGATCGCTGATCAGGTCGGCCGCCTTGCGCATCAGCGCCACGCGCTCCTGCCAGGGGGTCTTGCTCCAGCCGGGAAAGGCCGCGCGCGCTGCCTGCAAGGCCTCGCGGCCGTGCTCGGCCGTGCCCTTCTGGAACATGCCCATCAGCCAGTCGGTGTTGATCGGGCTGCGATCCTCGAAGGTCTCGTCGGCGAAGCGCTCCTCGCCGTTGATTAGCATGGGATAAACCGTGCCGAAGCGGGCCTTGGCCTGCGTCACCGCGTCGTCGAACATCTGGTGCAGCTCAGGGCTGGCAGCCGACAGGGTCGAATACGTGATCTTGATCTTGGGTTTGGTCATGGGGTTACTCCTGGGAATATTGTGGGAATGGTCGGAATAGCACAGCGGATGAAGAACAACGGATGGGAAACGGGTACCCAGTGATCGTTAGTCTTCAGCGCCGGGAACTTGCTAATACCTGATATCGGTATCGTGATTATCGTCGGACGAATGCGGATCAATCTCCGACCTCCGGTATTCGTTGTTCTTCATCCGTTGTGGTATTCATCCGATGTTCTTCATCCGTTGTTCTTCATCCGTTGTGGTATTCATCCGATGTTCTTCATCCGTTGTGGTATTCATCCGATGTTCTTCATCCGTTGTGGTATTGTGGTATTCATCCGCTCATCTCCCCCAACAGCTCATCCAACACGCCCAGACCCCAGTCCAGGTCCTCGTGCAGGATGTTCAGCGGGGGCGAGATGATGACAAGATTGCCGCGCGTGCCCAGCACGACGCCGCGACGCTTGGCCTCGGCTGCCAGCTTCTTGAGGGCCGCCGGCGTCTGCGGCCACGGGGCCAGCGGCCGGCGGGTCGCGCGGTCGGCCACCAGCTCCAGCGCGGCGAACAGGCCCAGCCCGCGCACGTCGCCGACGACCGCATGGCGAGCGGCGATGGCGCTCAGCCGCTCCAGCAGCCATCTACCCAGCTCCGCGCTGCGCTGCACCAGCCCGTCGCGCTCGTACACGTCCAGCGCTGCCACGCCGGCCGCGCAGCACAGCGGATGCCCCGCATAGGTCAGCCCCGTGGGCAGCGGATGGTCGTCGAAGAAGGCAGCGCAGCGCTGGTTCAGCGCCACCGCGCCCAGCGGCAGGTGCGCGGCCGTCAGCCCCTTGGCCAGCAGCATCATGTCCGGCGCGGCGTCGGGCCAGTGCTGCCAGGCGAACCACTCGCCGGTGCGGCCAAAGCCGGTCATCACCTCGTCGGCCACCAGCAGGATGCCGTAGCGGTCGCAGATCGCGCGCAGCTCGCGCCAGTAGTCGCCGGGGCCGTGGAACAGGCCGTTGGTGCCCACCACCGGCTCGACGAACACGGCGGCCACCGTCTCTGGCCCTTCCCACTCGATCAGCTCGGCGATGTGTTGAGCGCAGCGCAGGTTGCAGGCCGGGTAGCTCTGGCCGAAGGGGCAGTGGTAGCAGTAGGGCGGCAGGGCATGCACCATATCCGGCGCGGCGACTGTGCCCCAGTTGCGGTTGTCGCCGCTGAGGGTGATGGCGTTGCTGGTGGCGCCGTGGTAGGAGCGGTAGCGGCCGATGATCTTATGCCGGCCGGTGATCCAGCGGGCCATCTTGATGGCGTGCTCGGTCGACTCGGCGCCGCTGGTGGTGAAGAAGACCTTGCCGCCGTCCAGCCCGCTCTTCTCGACGATGCGCTGGGCCAACTCGGCGCGCGGCCGCGCGCCCCAGGCGTTGTGGATGAAACACAGCTCGCCGGCCTGGCGCTGAATGGCTGCGATCAGGTCGGGGTGCTGGTGGCCCAGATGGTTGCACTGGGCCTGGGCGCTCAGGTCGAGATAGCGCTGGCCGCTCTCGTCCCAAAACCACGCGCCCTCGCCGCCGGTGACGGTCGGCGCGTTCCAGTCGGTTTGCTTTTGCTGCCAGGTGTGCAGCACGTAAGGTTCGGCGTTGGTGGGCATGATAGGTCACAAGGCGCCGGGCACTTCACAGGCTTCTCAGGTGCTTACCAAACGCCAAGTGCCCGGCACCTGGGTTGGTCAAAACGAAAAATCGGCCTGAGACAGGCCGATACGCAGTGTCGCGACCTCATTGTCTCAGACGCTCCCCATTGTACGAACGCGGCACATTCCTGTCAACTTGTGGAGTTCAAGAGAAAAATCGCGCAGCGGCGATCCCTCGCTCCCCATCCGCCGCTCCCCATCCGCCGCTCCCCATCCGCTATTCTCCATCCGCTATTCTTCATCTGTTGTTCTTCATCCGTTGTTCTCCATCCGCTGTTCTCCATCCGCTGCCCCCCATCCGCTGTTCTCCATCCGCTGTGGTATTCCGCTGCCCCCCATCCGCTGTTCTCCATCCGCTGTGGTATTCCGCCGCTCCCCATCCGCTGTTCTCCATCCGCTGTGGTATTCCGCCGCTCCCCATCCGCTGTTCTCCATCCGCTGTGGTATTCCGCCGCTCCCCATCCGCTGTTCTCCATCCGCTTGTGGTATTCCCCCAGTCACATGACCCCCACATGACTTCCGGCACTTCCCTTGGTGGCCGCAATGTTGTATGCTACGGGTAGCCGGGACGCCTCGGCGGCCCTCCGCATGACATACGTTCAGGAGTTTGCTATGCCTCCCATTCTTCAAGCCCAAAACCTGGTCAAGAAGTTCAACGATTTCACTGCCGTCGACGACGTCAGCTTCACCATCCAGGAGGGTGAGGTGTTCAGCCTGCTGGGGCCCAACGGCGCCGGCAAGACCACCACCATCTCCATGCTCTCCTGCCTGCTGGCCCCCACGGAGGGCGACGCGATTATCGCCGGCCATTCGGTCGCCAAGGATCCCATGGCGGTCAAGCGAGCCATCGGCATCGTGCCGCAGGACATCGCGCTCTACGAGGACTTGAGCGCTGTGGAGAACCTGCTGTTCTGGGGCCGCATGTACGGCATGAGCGGCGGCGTGCTGAAGCAGCGGGTTGCCGACGTGTTGGAAGAGGTCGGTCTGGCCGACAAGGCCAAGCAGCGCGTCAAGACCTACTCCGGCGGCATGAAGCGGCGCATCAACATCGCCGTCGGCCTGCTGCACAAGCCGCGCCTGCTGTTCATGGACGAGCCGACGGTGGGCATCGACCCGCAGAGCCGGCGCAACATCCTGGACAGCGTCAAGGCGCTCAACCAGCAGGGCATGACGGTGCTCTACACCACCCACTACATGGAAGAGGCGCAGGAGCTGTCGCAGCGCGTCGGCATCATCGACCACGGCAAGCTGATCGCCCTGGGCACGCAGCGCGAGCTGACCCAAATGGTCGGCCAACTGGACGCGCTGCGCCTGCACCTGCCCGAAGGCCAGGAGATCGGCCCCTTCGTCGAGGCGCTGCAAGCGCTGCCCGACGTGCGCCAGGTCACAGCCGCCGATCACGAGCTTGTCCTCCTGGTCCCTGAAGCCCAGGAAGCCATCCCGCCCGTCTTCACCCAAGCCGACCGGCTCGGCTTCAAAATTCGCTCGGTGGAGATCCAGGAGCCGAATTTGGAGGCGGTGTTCCTGCACCTCACGGGGCGGGCATTACGGGACTGAGGAATGGAAAATTGGTAGATTGGTAGATTGGTCTGTGCGGCCATGCGACACCCCTCCGCGCGACAACCCGACCAATTTCCCAATCTACCAATCTACCAACTCCCCCTCCGGAGCAACCACCATGACCAAACTACTCACCATCGGCTGGAAAGACCT
>Ga0209573_1004633_pt1 | contig 13299 bp, 9 predicted proteins | sample TNRBio252014_DNA_FD_185870 | JGI IMG/M metagenome (GOLD analysis project Ga0209573, IMG submission 185870) | Wastewater treatment Type I Accumulibacter community from EBPR Bioreactor in Madison, WI, USA - TNR Reactor_6/25/2014_ DNA (SPAdes)... | ecosystem: Engineered > Bioreactor > EBPR >...
TCGTCGTCATGGTCCACGCGGGCGACCAGGCGCTGTGCCGTGCGCATGAAGCGGAATCGGTAGCTTCCCGCGACGCGGCAGAAGGGCGAGACATGGAACACCTTTGGCGACCGCAGCTCGCACCCGTAGGCCACTCCGTCGCCGTCGAGCAGGTAGCAGTGACGTTCACCGAAGGTGTTGTTGACCTCGGCCACCACTGCGGCCAGGCGGCCGTCGGCGCGGTGGCAGTACCAGAAGCTCACCGGTTTGAAGACGAAACCGAGGACCCGGGGGTAGGTCTGCAGCCAGATCTCGCCATCGATGCCGCGCACACCTTCGGCTTGCAGCAAGGACTCCAGCCAGGCCAGCGCGTCGTCGCCGCCCACGCCATGATCACGGTCGTGGAACGCCAGTGCGCCGAAGCGATTGCGGCACAACGCGGGCTCGTGCGACTGGCGCAGCGCGCGCATGGGCAGCACGAGCATGCAGCTGCGGTACTCGAACTGGTGCGCCAGCGGCCGCAGCCGCCGGTGGCGCACCGGACCGATCAGCAGCTGGGGACGCGGCGCCACGCTGTCCGGGTGGTGTTCGAGTCCGTCCACGACACCCCTTCCTTCAGGCGGCCAGCGCGGGCTGGCGGGGGGCGGTGGTCCGCCAAGACTGGCGAAGGGCCGCCGCGACGTCCAGCGCCGACGCCAGACCGTCCTCGTGGAACCCGTAGCCCGTCCAGGCACCGGCGAACCAGGTCGAACGCCGTCCCTGCAGGCCAGGCAGCTGACGCTGCGCGGCGATCGCGGCTGCGTCGAACACCGGGTGCTGGACCTCCCAGCGGCCGAAGACGCTGGCCGGTGCCGGGGCTCGCACCGGGTTCATCGAGACGACCACGGGGCGCGACCACGGCAGGGGCTGCAGGCGGTTGATCAGGTAGTGCAGACAGACCTGCGAGCGCTCGTCGGCCGCGGTCGACGCGCGCTCGTAGTTCCAGGCGGCCCAGGCCTTTCGACGCCGCGGCAGCAGCCGCTCGTCGGTATGCAGCAGCACTTCGTTGGCCTGGTAGCGGATGGCGCCGAGCAGCGCGCGCTCGTCGGCATCGGCGTCAGCCAGCAGCCCCAGAGCCTGGTCGCTGTGGCAGGCCAGCACGACGTCGTCGAAGCGCATGCGGCCCTGGTCGGTGCACACGCTCACCCCCATGCCCTGGCGTTCGACGCGTCTTGCCGGCGTGGCCAGGCAGCGTCGCACCGTGCGCGGCAGCATCCGGTCGACGTAGTGACGCGAACCGCCCCGCACCGTGAACCACTGTGGCCGGTCGCTCACCTGCAGCAGACCGTGGTTGTGGCAGAAGCGCACCAGGCTGGCGATCGGAAAGCGCAGCATCTGCGCGGTCGGGCAGGACCAGATGCAGGCCACCATCGGCAGCAGGTAGTCGTCGACGAACGCCCGGCCGAAGCGATGGCGCTGCAGGAAGTCGGCCACCGGCTCGAGGGTGTCGGGGCCGCCGGTAGAGACCGCCAGCGCGCTGGCCAGGCGGTTGAAGCGCAGGATGTCGACCAGCATGCCGTAGAAGCGGGGCCGCAACAGGTTGGCGCGCTGCGCAAACACGGTGTCGAGGCTGGAGCCGCTCCACTCCAGGCCCTGCTGCGGCACCTGCACGGAGAAGGACATCTCCGCCGGCGCGGTCTCGACGCCCAGCTCGTCGAACAGGCGCACCAGCTTCGGGTAGGTGCGATGGTTGAAGACCAGGAACCCGGTGTCGACGCCGTGGCTCACGCCGTCCAGCGTGAGCGGCACCGTGTGCGCATGGCCGCCCAGCCGGTCGTCCTGCTCGAAAAGCGTGACCTCGGCGTCGGCGGCCAGGGCACGCGCGGTCGCCAGCCCGGAAACGCCGCCGCCGATGACGGCGACCCGCTTCAAGCCGCCACCCCGCGCTGCGCAAAGAAGAGCTGTTGTGCGGCGCCCCCGGACGAACGAGGGAGGGAGGGAGGAGGAGGAGAACCGCCCGGGGATTCCGGGCAGGCGCCCGGACCGCACAACAGGAAACCGCTGATCACTGACCGGGGCATGACCCCGGGGCCGCCGCGCCACACCCTCAAGGGGCGACGCGGACCTCGACTCTGAGCCCGCTCCCGGCCGAAAGTTCCGTTCGACCGGCATCGCATCGTGCGGACCGGCACTGTGCCTTTGCGCGCGGATGCCCTGGAGGGTGTGCACATGAGACTGATCAGTTCAAGTTCGATACCGATCAGTCTCATCGGAACCTCAAGACCTTGTCGGCCTTGGGGTCAAGGGCCAGCGTGTGCCCGGTGACCGCGCCCGCCACCGCGCAGGGCGGCCGCCGGCGGCCGCCCTGCGCGCGGGCCGCAGAGCGTCAGCCAGCGGACTTGCCGGCCATCATGCGGTCCTGGGCTTCCTTGCGGTCGGCAGCGACCTTGGCGGCGGAGGGTCGCTGTCCCACCAGCTTGGCGTAAGCCTTCCAGTCGATGCCATGCGCGGCCAGCAGGTCCTCGCCCAGCACCGACTTGGTGGCCATGGCCACCAGGGGCAGGCTGACCCAGGCCGAGCAGTCGGCCAGCGTGAACTGCTCGCCGGCCACGAAGGGGGCGAAGCGCGCCAGGCGCTTGAACGCCGGAATGCTCTTGTCGAGCAGCTTTCGTACACGCGCCTGCTGGGCGTCGCTGACCGTGCCGCCGAAGAAGGCCTGTGCGTAGAGCTCGCGCGCGACCAGCTCGAGATGCAGGTCGATGAAGGTCGCCAGCTCGCGGACCTTGGCCGCCGCGAAAGCATCGGATGGCACCAGCGCCGGCGTCGGATGGCTCGCTTCCAGCCAGTCGACGATGACCTGGCTCTCGCACAGCGTGCCTTGTTCGGTGCGGACGAAGGGGATCTTGCCCAGCGGCGTCGCGGCGAGCACCGCTTCGTCCTTCGAGCCGGTGAAGACGAACACCTCCTCGAACGGGATGCCCTTCTCGAGCAAGGCCAGCTTGACCTTGTTGTAGTAGTTGGAGACGGCAAAGCCGCAGAGCTGGATCATCGGGGTTCTCCTTGGGTGGGCGTGGCCGGGCTGGCCTCAGGGCGTGGATCATGGGGGCTGCCGGTGGCGGCGGGCGCCAGCCCCGGCACCCTGGAAACCGGGCGCTGCCGGTTCACCAGCGCGATGCCCCCGGCGACGGCGATCAGCGCGACCACCAGGCGCAGGGTCAGCGGCTCGTCGAGCAGCACGACGCCGGCCAGCAGCCCGAAGACGGGCGTCAGCAAGGTGAAGGCAGAGATGCGTGTCGCCGGGTAGTGGCGGATGAGCCAGAACCAGGTCAGGTAGCTGGCAAAGGTCACGACGACGGTCTGGAAGGCCAGCAGGGCCCAGGCCGAGGCATCGGCCCCATGAGGCCAGGGCTCGGCCACCCACCAGGACGCCAGTCCCAGGGCGAGCGCCGACACGCCCAGCTGATACAGCAAGGCCTGCTCGGGCAAGGCGGTGGCCAGCCGGCTGCCGCGCAGCACCAGCGTCGTCAGGCCCCAGAGCAGCGCCGCGGCCAGGCCCAGCGCGTCCCCTAGCCACTGCGCCGGCCCCGCCGCGGGGGAGTGCAAGCCTTCGGAAAATGCCCAGACGACGCCGGCGAAGGCCGCCACCAGCCCCAGTGACTGCCCGCCATCCAGCCGTTCGCTGCGCGCGATGAACGGCATGCCCAGGGCGACCACGAAGGGCGCCATGTACAGGAACACGGCCATGCGCGAGGCGCTGGTGAATTGCAGGCCGACGAACAGGCAACCGAACTCGGCCGCGAACAGGGCGCCGGCCAGCCAGCCGGCCGGCGCCGTGCCGCCGGCGCGCCAGACCGGCAGGCCCCGCCACGCCGACCAGGCCATGAGCAGCAAGGCCGCCCCGCCTGACCGCATCGCGGCCTGCCACAACGGCGGCATCTGCGCCAGCGCCAGCTTGGCAGCGACCTGGTTGACACCCCACAGCGCGCAGCAGGCGACCAGCAGCGTGACCGCCACGGTGTCGAGATGCTCCCTGCGGGCGCTCATTGGAGTACCTTCGTGCTGCGGCTATGCGCCATTCGGGCGGCCCGGTGCGCTCATTGGTGTACCTTCACCCCCAGGGGGCTCCGGTATGAGCGCTTGGGAGCGGCCCGGCGCGCTCATTGGAGTACCTTCGCCCCCAGGGGGCTCCGGTATGAGCGCTTGGGAGCGGCCCGGCGCGCTCATTGGAGTACCTTCGCCCCCAGGGGGGTCCGGTATGAGCGCTTGGGAACGGCCCGGCGCGCTCATGACGGCTGCCGCGGCTTCGTGCAAGCCGACAAGGCGACGGCCACCAAGGCCAGGCCCCAACCCGCAAGCGCGCCGCCCGCGTGGGCCCGGGTCGCCAGCACGAGCTCAGGGATGCCCACCGCCGCCCGCAGCCCAGCGGGCTGTGCCGCGGGGTTTTCGCACAGCAGCTTGACGCACAGCGCGGCGACCAGCAGCAGGCCCGCGCGCTGCCGTGGCGGGGTGGGCGCCACCAGCAGGGCCACCGAGACCACGGCCGCGCCGGCGTGCAGCACGCCGGAGAGCCCGCCGAAGTGCGACAGCTGCGGCTCGACCCAAAGGCCCAGGTGGCCGAGCGGCCAGGCCAGGGCCCAGCAGAGGGTCGCCCAGCCCGGCAGGCCCACCCACAGGCCGAACAAGGCGAGCGCCGCCACGCCCAGCAGGTTGGCCCCCAGGTGCGCCGGGCTCCAGTGCACGAAGGCCGAGGTCCACCAGCGCCAGGGCTCGCTCGCCGCCAGGCCGGGCTGCCAGTCGAGGGCCGCTGCCGGCATCAGGCCGGCCAGGCAGGCGCCGCAGCCCATCAGCGTGGCCATCACCAGCCAGGGCGACGCGGCGGCCCCCCCGGGCGCCGGCCCGCTCAGCCGAAGACCGCCTGCCACAAGGCCACCACGGCATCACGCTGCGCCGCCCAACGCGGCTCGTCGAACTGTGTCGCCTGCTCGTCCAGGCGCGCCCGGTGCTGGGCGCGTCGCAGATCCCGGTAGGCGTCCGCCGCCCGTGTGCCGACGCCCTCGGGCAACAGGCCGGCAGCCTCGGCACGCTGCAGCAGCGCGATGTTGCCGGCGTTGTCCGCCATCTGCGGGTGCTCGGCGGCCTCCGCCAGCACCAGGAACTGGACCACGAACTCGGCGTCCATCATGCCGCCCGGGCTGTGCTTGACATCGAACCGGCCCGCCGGCACCGGTCGCGCCGCCCGCACCTTCTCGCGCATGGCCCGGATCTCCTCGCGCAGCGAGGGGCGGTCGCGCGGTGCCGTGAGCACGGCCCGGCGCGTGGCCTCGAAGCGTTCCTTCACCGCCACGGCGCCGGCGGCGAAGCGCGCGCGGGTGATCGCCTGGTGCTCCCAGGTCCAGGCCGTATTGCTGCCACGGCCGCGCTGATAGGCCTCGAAGGAGGCGATGGAGGTCACCAGCAGGCCCGAGTTGCCGTTGGGCCGCAAGGCGGTGTCGATGTCGAACAACTCGCCGGCAGAGGTGCGCAGCGTCAGCCAGGTGATCAGCTTGCGCACGAAGGCGCCATAGACCTCCAGCGCGCGGTCGCGGTCGGGCTCGTCGATGTCGTCGTACAGGAAGACGACGTCGAGGTCGCTGCCATAGCCGAGCTCCTTGCCGCCCAGCTTGCCGTAGGCGATGACGGCCAGCCCGGGTGACTCGCGGTGGCGCTGGCGCAGCCGCTCCCAGCACCAGCGAACGGCGGTCTCCAGGACCGCATCGGCCAGCGCCGAGAGGTCGTCGGCGACCTGCTCGACGCCGAGCTCGCCCTCCACGTCGCGCACCAGCGTGCGGAAGACCTCCGCGTGATGGGCGCGGCGCAGCGTGTCGAGCAGCTTCTCCTCGTCCTCCTCGCCGGATCGCTGCCAGGCTTGACGGCGCTCCTCGAGTTCGGCGACGAAGGCAGCGCCGTCGAAGCGCTGCAGCCGCAGTCGCACATCGGCCAGCTCGTCGATCACCCCCGGGTGGCGCATCAGGTACTGCTTCGGCCAACGGGCGAGGTCCAGCAGGCGCAGCAGCCGGCGCTGCACGTCGGGCCGCTCGACCAGCAGGGCCAGGTAGCTTTCGCGCCGCAGCAGGGGTTCGACCCAGTCCACGAAGCTGAGCGCCGCGTGCAGCGAACACTCTTCGTCGCGCACCGCCTGGCCCGTCCTGTGCATCAGCCGCCCCAGGCGCAGCCGTCCTTCCTCGCGCAGGCTCTGCACGCGGGGGTGGCCGCCCCAGGGCCGCAGGCGCGCCGCCAACTCGGGCGGCAAGGCCTCGAGAAGTGCTTCGCTGTCCACCGCGGCCGGCCCGGGCCCGCACTGCCTGCAGCCCGGCCGCGGCGCCTGCGGCGAGCCTCCTTCGGCCAGCAAGGCGTCGAACTCGGCTGCCACCAGCTCGCGCGCCTCACCCAGGCGGTCGAGCAGCTGGCAGGCGTCGGCGCCACAGGTCAGCCCCAGGCTGGCGGCGATCCAGCCGAGGTCGGCGTCGGCCGTCGGCAGCAGGTGCGTCTGCTGGTCGTCGAGGTACTGGATCCGGTGCTCGACGCGGCGCAGGAAGACATAGGCCTCGGCCAGCCGGCCGGCCATGTCCGCCGACATCAGGCCGCGCGCGGCGAGTCTGTGCAGCGCCCGCAAGGTCGAACGCGTGCGGATCTCCGGGTACTGGCCGCCGCGCACCACCTGGATCAGCTGCACGATGAACTCGATCTCGCGGATGCCGCCGCGCGACAGCTTGACGTCGTTGGCGCGTTCAGGGCGGCCGGCGGCCCGGCGCTGCGCCTCGTCGCGGATCTTGCGGTGCAGCTGGCGCAGGCCCTCGAACACGCCGTAGTCCAGGTAGCGGCGGTAGACAAACGGCGTGATCAGCGAACGCAAGGCCAGCGCGCGACCGCTGGCGACCGCCGCACGTGGCGCGACGACCCGGCTCTTGAGCCAGGCGAAGCGCTCCCACTCGCGGCCCTGGACCTGCAGGTACTCCTCCAGCATGGCCAGGCTGACCACCGCCGGGCCGGAGTTGCCGTTGGGTCGCAGCGCGAGGTCGACGCGGAAGACGAAACCATCCTCGGTCGTGTCGCCGACCAGCGTGTACAGCCGCTTGGCGACGAAGCTGAAGTATTCGTGCAGCGACACCGGCCGCGGACCCCGTGTCTGGCCGTCGTCCTCGTAGACATAGATCAAGTCGATGTCGGAGGACACGTTGAGCTCGCGCGCACCGAACTTGCCCATGCCGACGATCCACAGCTCGACCCGGCGGCCTTCGGCGTCGAGCGGCTCGCCGTGGCGTTCGTCGGTGTCGGCCAGGGCCTGGGCCAGGGCCAGCTCCAGCGCTGCTTCGGCGAGCGCCGTCATGGTCTGGGTGACAAGCTCGAGGGGCGCGTCCAGCTCGATGTCGTGCACCGCCAGGCGGGCCACGACCAGCTGCCGCGCGACCCGCAGCGCCGAGGCGAGCGGGCGCCCCGCGTCCTGCAGGCGCTGCACCAGCGCCAGGATGGCCACGCGGTCCGGCAGGCCGGGCGGCAGCGACGCCAGTTCATCGGGCCAACGCCGGCTCACGCGCTGCACGAAACGGCTGTGCGCTGCAATCGCGGGCTGCAGCTCATGCGCGGGCATGCGTCCTCCTCCTGCTCGACACTTTCCTCGCCACCTGGTCTTCCTGCGCGAGCGAGCTTACGTGTTCGCGGCCACCCGACTCGCGTGCACGGGCATTGGGGCCTACGGACGCCAGCCGAACATCATCTGCCTGGCCAGCCGGCGCTTGAGCGGCGTCGCCCTGTCCAGCCCCGCCAGTGCCAGGTCGCGCAACGCGGCCAGCCCCGGCAGGTTCCAGGCAAAGCCGCGGGCCAGCAGGTCGGTGGTCGCGATGGTGCGCCAGCGGTCCGGGGCACGCGCCCACTCGACGCGGCGCAAGGCCTGGTCGATGTCGTCGGCAAAGCGCAGCGCGGCGACTGCCGCGGCGGCGTCGCGCAGGCCGAGGTTGAGCCCCTGACCGGCCACCGGGTGAAGGGTCTGCGCGGCGTTGCCGATCTGCACGCGGCGGCCGCTGACCAGCGTGCGCCGGGCGTTGAGTCCGAGCGGGAAGCCCTGCAAGTCCGACAAGGCCCGCACGCGGCCTGCCTCTCGCGGCAGCAAGGTGTGGAGCAGTTCCAGCCGGTGGCCGGCGTCGAGGGCGCGCACCGGGTCGTCGGCGCTGCCGACGCACCAGACCAGCGCCGATCGTGCGGCGCCACCGATGCCGTCGGGCAGCGGCAACAGGGCCAGCGGCCCGCCAGACGTGAAGCGTTCGTAGGCCACGCCGCTATGCGGCTGTTCGAGCAGCGCTTCGCCGACCCAGGCCGTCTGGCCATAGTCGCGGGACAGCGTCTTGCGTGGCTGCTGCCCGAACAGGCCCCCTTCGGCGACCACGGCGAGGTCGAAGCGCTGGCCGCCGGCCGTGCCGTCGACCTCGATGTCGACACCATGCCCGCGCGTCGTGACGGGCCCGACCTGGCACCCGAAGCGGCTGCCCAGCCGTTGCGGCTCGGCCTCGGCGGCGGCCAGCCAGGCCTGCTGCAACCCCTGCACGACGGCGCCGTAGCCGGTCACCGCGCCCAGCAGGGCCACACCCTGGTCGGCCGCACTGAGCCGCACCACGGGCTCTGCGCCGGGCCCCGGCGCAGCCGGCGGCGCTTGCGAGACATGGACCTGCACGATGGCGGCCGCCGCCTCGGGCCGCCAGGCGCCCAGGCGTTGCAGTTGCTGCACGCTGCCCAGCGACAGCGCCAGGGTGCGCGCGTCGTTCGTCGTCTCGCCGCCGAGCGGCCGCGCGTCGAACACCGTGACCCGCGCATGGGGCAGCTGGCGTGCGGCCTGGACCGCCAGCGCCAGCCCGACCGGGCCTGCGCCCACCACCGCCAACGAAATGGCCGTCCGTCGCGTCATCGAATAGCGCTCCCGGCCGCAGGCCGCCGCGTATTATTCGCGCCACCCGGATGACCGGGTTCTTCGTGGAGGGTTGGGGCCATGGCGCTGATGGATTTCATCAAGAAACAGTTCATCGACATCCTCGAGTGGACCGAGGACGGCGACGGTACGCTGGCCTGGCGCTTCCCGATGGCCGGCAACGAGATCCAGTACGGCGGCTCGCTGACCGTGCGCGAGAGCCAGATGGCGGTGTTCGTCAACGAGGGCAAGGTGGCCGACGTGTTCGGCCCCGGCATGTACAAGCTGACGACGCAGACGCTGCCGGTGCTGACCTACCTGAAGAACTGGGACAAGCTGTTCCAGAGCCCGTTCAAGAGCGACGTCTACTTCTTCAGCACTCGCCAGCAGCTCGACCGCAAGTGGGGCACCAGCCAGCCGGTGACCATCCGCGACAAGGACTTCGGCGCCGTGCGCCTGCGCGCCTTCGGCAACTACGCCTACCGCATCGCCGACCCCAAGCTGTTCCACACCGCGGTGTCGGGCACGCGCGAACGCTACTCGGTCGACGACCTCGACGGCCAGCTGCGCGCCATGATGCTGCAGCACATCAGCGACGCGGTGGCCTCCAGCGGCATCCCCTTCCTGGACCTGGCGGCCAACCAGCTCGAGTTCGCCAGCCAGCTGAAGGCGGCCAACGGCGAGGAGTTCGCCAAGCTCGGCCTGGCGCTCGAGAGCGTGACGGTGCAGAACGTCAGCCTGCCCGAGGAGCTGCAGAAGATCCTCGACCAGAAGATCGGCATGGGCATGGTCGGCGACATGGGCAAGTTCATGCAGTACCAGACCGCGCAGTCGATTCCGCAGTTTGCGCAAGGCGCAGGCGGCGGGGGGGGCGGTGTGGTCGGCGACGCCATGGGCCTGGGTGCCGGTGTCGCGCTGGGCCAGGTGATGGCGCAGCAGCTGCAGGGCGGGCTGGCGGGCGCCTCGCCTGCAGCCGCGGCGGCGGCCGCTGCCGCTGCCGCCCCGGCCGGGCTCAAGCCCGACGAGGTGATGGCCACGCTGGAGAAGCTGGCCGAGCTCAAGGGCAAGGGCATCCTGACCGAGGAAGAGTTCAGCACCAAGAAGGCCGAGCTGCTGAAGAAGCTGGTCTGACCCTCGCCTCGTGGCGACCTCTGCGCAACGCGCCTACCGCGCGGCCTGCCCCCACTGCGGCGCGCCGGTCGAGTTCGCCTCGGCGGCTTCGGCCAGCGCGGTCTGCGGGTTCTGCCGCAGCACCTTGCTGCGTGACGGCGAGACGCTGCGCCGCATCGGCACCAGCGCCGAGCTGTTCGACGACCACAGCCCGCTGCAGCTGGGGGCCGCGGGCCGCCTTCAGGGCCTGGCCTTCACTCTGGTCGGCCGCCTGCAATACGGCTATGAAGGCGGGACCTGGAACGAATGGCATGCGCTGTTCGACGCCGACGACGGCCGGGGCCGCAGCGGCTGGCTGAGCGAGGACAACGGCGCCTACGTCTTCGCCTTCGACGCCCCCACGCCGGCCGACGTGCCGGCCCTGCAGGGCCTGCGGGCCGGCGAGCTGCGGCAGCTCGACGGGCGCACCTGGAGCCTGGCCTCGGTCGTGCGCGCGCGGCTGTTCGCCGCCCAGGGCGAGCTGCCTTCGCCGCCGCGGCTGGAAGGCGACTTTGTCGTCGTGGACCTGCGCAACGACGCCAACGAGGTGGCGACGCTGGACTACGGCGACCCGGCCCGGCCCGCCTGGTCCATCGGGCGGCCGGTGGCGCTGGCCGAGCTGGCGATGAGCGGCCTGCGCGAATCGAGCGAGAAGTCGCTGTCGGGCAAGGCCATCGAGTGCCCGGGCTGCGGTGCCGGGCTCGAGGTCAAGCTGGCGAGCACGCAGGCGATCAGCTGCCACCAGTGCCATGCGGTGATCGACCTCTCGCAGGGCGTCGGTGCCGACCTCGCACACTATGCGCAGAACAACTCCGGCATCGGCGGACTCGAGCCGCAGATCCCGCTCGGCAAGGTCGGCCGCCTGGTGCTGGGCGGCACGCAGGCGGACGACTGGCAGGTCGTCGGCTACATGGAGCGCTGCGACCTGCCCGAGCCCGGCGACGAGGAGGAACAGACCTTCTGGCGCGAGTACCTGCTGTTCAACCGCACGCAGGGCTTCGCCTTCCTGGTCGATGCCGAGGACGGCTGGAGCTGGGTCAAGCCGCTGACCGGCGCACCGCGTGTGCGCGGCGAGCAGGTGCAGTGGCAGGGCGTCACCTACAAGAAGCGCTACAGCTACCGCGCCAAGGTGACCTGGGTGCAGGGCGAGTTCTACTGGCGCGTGCAGCGGGACGAGGAAGGCCGCGTCACCGACTACGACGGCACCGGGGCGGCCGGCCGCAAGCGCCTGTCGCAGGAGTCGGTGGCCAGCGAGGTGACTTGGTCGGCCGGCGAGACGCTGGAGGTCAACGTCGTCGCCCAGGCCTTCGGCCTGCCGGCGGCCACCGAGGCGGCGATGCGCCGCGACGCCGCGCCGCTGAGTGGCTCGAAGGCGGCGGCCGGCACGCTGCGCGCGGTGTTCATCGTGCTGCTGATCATGCTGGTGCTGATGGTGGTGATGTGCAGCGACAGCGTCAGCGGTTGCGACGACGAGCGACAGGCCTTCGGCGAGAACAGCGCGGAGTACCAGCAGTGCATGCGCAACCGGGCCAGCGGCAGCTCCTCGCGCGGTGGCTCGTTCGGCGGCTGGTCCAGCGGGGGCGGGCACAAGTGACGACAGGACAACCCGGAGGTGCAGGAACATGATGGGAATCGAGTGGCTCAAACCGGCCGTCTTCTTCGGCTCGATGCTGTTCGCGCTGATCGGCGTGGGCATCTTCTGGCTGTGCTTCGTCATCGTCGACAAGCTCACGCCCTACGACCTGTGGGGCGAGATCATCGAGAAGAAGAACGTCGCGCTGGCCATCGTGGTCGGGTCCATGTGCATCGCGATCGGGCTGATCGTGTCGGCGGCCATCCACGGCTGACCCGGCGATGAGCGGCGCTGCCGCCGCCGCCGATGCCGATGCCGCGCCCCGGCAGGTCTCGCCGGGCGAGCTCGCGCTGCTCGTCTCGGTGTTCGTGGTCGCCGCCTGCGGGCTGGTCTACGAGCTGGCGGCCGGCGCGCTGGCCAGCTACCTGCTGGGCGACTCGGTGCTGCAGTTCAGCACCGTCATCGGCGCCTACCTGTTCGCCATGGGCCTGGGGTCCTGGGCCAGCCGCTGGATCGAGCACCAGCTGGTGGCGCAGTTCCTGCGCATCGAGCTGCTGATCGGCCTGGTCGGCGGCCTGATGCCGGCCGCGCTGTTCACCGCGCACAGCCTGCTGCCGGTGCACGAGCTGGGCGCGTTCCGCGTCCTGCTGTACGGCTTCGTCGGCGTCGTCGGGGCCCTGGTGGGCATCGAGATCCCGCTGGTGATGCGCATCCTCAAGCGGCACTTCGCCGAGCGCTGGGCGCTGCGCGACCTGGTCTCGCAGGTGCTGACCTTCGACTACCTGGGCGCGCTGGCGGTCGCGGTGGCGTTTCCGTTGCTGTTCGTGCCCCACCTGGGCCTGATCCGCACCGGCGTCTTCTTCGGCCTGCTGAACTGGGCAGTGGCGATGTGGGCGCTGTGGCTGTTCCGCGGCGAGCTGCGCCGGCTGCGCATCCAGGTGCTGGCCGGCGTCGCGGTCGGCGCCGTGCTGCTCGGCGCGATGGTCGGCGCCGAACGGCTGACGCTGTGGGCCGAGGACAGCTTCTACGGCGAGGACATCGTGGTGCGCGAGAGCAGCGAGGTCCAGCGCATCGTCGTCACCCACGGCAGCGGCAGCGTGCGGCTGTTCCTCAACGGCAACCTGCAGTTCAACTCGCGCGACGAATACCGCTACCACGAGTCGCTGGTGCACCCGGCGATGGCCGCCCATGGCGCGCCGCGGCGCGTGCTGGTGCTCGGTGGCGGCGACGGCATGGTGGTGCGCGAAGTGCTGCGCCACCCGACGGTGCAGCAGGTCACGCTGGTCGAGCTGGACCCGCACATGACGCGGCTGTTCTCGACCCTGCCGCTGCTGCGCAGCCTGAACGGCGATGCGCTGAACTCGCCGCGTGTGCGTTTGGTCAATGCCGACGCCTTCACCTGGCTGGCGCAGGGGGAGGACACCTACGACGTGGTCGTGGTCGACTTCCCCGACCCGACGAACTTCTCCATCGGCAAGCTCTACACCACCAGCTTCTACCAGATGCTGGACCGGCGGCTTGCGGCCGACGGCTTTGCGGTCGTGCAGACGACCTCGCCGCTGGTGGCGCGCCAGAGCTACTGGACGGTGGTCACGACGCTGGAGGCAGTCGGCTTCACGGCCACGCCGTACCACGCGCATGTGCCCAGCTTCGGCGAATGGGGCTTCGTGGTCGTCGGCCGGCG
>Ga0209573_1004634_pt1 | contig 13299 bp, 11 predicted proteins | sample TNRBio252014_DNA_FD_185870 | JGI IMG/M metagenome (GOLD analysis project Ga0209573, IMG submission 185870) | Wastewater treatment Type I Accumulibacter community from EBPR Bioreactor in Madison, WI, USA - TNR Reactor_6/25/2014_ DNA (SPAdes)... | ecosystem: Engineered > Bioreactor > EBPR >...
GCGGAGTTCGCACCCCCAGGTGCGAACCAGCGCTACACGGCCAGGTCCGGCGAATGCACACATGATGACCATCTCCCCCCTAACCCAACGACGCGCAGCAGCCCAACAGCGCTGGCAGGCCGCGCAGGCAGCGGACCTGCTGATCACCGTCGGCGTGGGCACCTGCGGCCTGGCGGCCGGCGCGCAGGACAGCCTGGCCGCCATCGAACAAGAGCTGGCGCGCCGCGCTTTGAGCGCGTTGATCCGCCCGGTCGGCTGCGTCGGCATGTGCGCGTTCGAGCCGATGGTGGAGCTGCAAGGGCGCGGGCGGCCCCGCCTCAACTATGGCCACGCCAGCGCCCAGCAGGTTGCCGAGATCTTCGAACACTACTACGACAACCAGCCGCTGCACAAGGCCGTTGTTATCGGCGAGGTGCTGCCGACCGTAACCGAGAGCGACGGGCACGTTCTCCATTCGCTCAGCTTTGTCGAGCCTGACGACCACGAGCCCATCGCCTTCCACAACAAGCAACTGCGCATCGTGCTCAGCAACTGCGGCCTGATCGACCCGGAGAGCATCGACGATTACCTGGCCCTGGCCGGCTACACGGCGCTGGAGAAGGTGCTGGCCAGTATGACCCCGGAGGAGGTGATCGCCGAGGTCACCCAGTCGGGGCTGCGCGGGCGGGGCGGCGGCGGCTTCCCGGCCGGCGTCAAGTGGGGCCTGGCCCGCAAGACCCAGCGCTGGCCCAAATACGTCATCTGCAACGCGGACGAGGGCGACCCCGGCGCGTTCATGGACCGCTCCACCCTGGAGGGCGACCCGCACTCGCTGATCGAGGGCATGACCATCGCCGGCTATGCCATCGGCGCGCAGCAGGGGGTCGTCTACTGCCGCGCCGAGTACCCGCTGGCCATCAAGCATGTGCAAGGCGCCTTGCGGCAAGCGCGCGAGCTGGGGCTGCTGGGTGAAGACATCCTGGGCTCCGGCTTCTCCTTCGACATCGCCATCAAACAAGGGGCCGGCGCGTTCGTCTGCGGCGAGGAGACCGCGCTGATGGCCTCGATCCAGGGCGAGCGCGGCCAGCCCTGGCCTCGGCCGCCCTATCCGGCCGTGGCCGGCCTGTGGGCGCAGCCCAGCAACGTCAACAACGTCAAGACCTACGCCTACACCCCCCGCATCCTGCGCATGGGCGCGGACTGGTTCCGCTCCTTGGGCACCACGGGCAGCCCTGGCACGGCCGTCTTCGCCCTCACCGGCCAGGTGCAGCGCACGGGCCTGATCGAAGTGCCCATGGGCGTCACCCTGCGCGAGATCATCTACGACGTGGGCGGGGGCATGCCCTTCGGCAAGCGCTTCAAGGCGGTGCAGACCGGCGGCCCGCTGGGCGGATGCCTGCCGGAGGCCTACCTGGACACGCCGGTGGACTTCGACTCGCTGCGCGCCGTGGGCGCGGTGATGGGCTCCGGCGGCATGATCGTGGCCGACGACACCACCTGCATGGTGGAATTCGCCAGGTATTTCATGCAGTTCATCTGCGACGAGAGCTGCGGCAAGTGTCCCCCCTGTCGCATCGGCAGCATGCGCATGCTGGAGATCCTGGAGCGCATCACCGCCGGCGACGGCCAGCCCGGCGACCTGGACGAGCTCCGCCATCTGGCCAGGGGCATGCAGGAGGGCTCGCTGTGCGCACTGGGCCAGCTCGCACCCTCCCCCTTCCTCTCGACCTTGCAGCACTTCGAGGAGGAATACCGGGTCCACATCGAGGAGAAACGCTGCCCGGCCGGCAAGTGCAGCGCCTTTCGCCACCGCCTGGTGGTGCGGCCTGAGCTGTGCAACGGCTGCCAGTTGTGCGAGCTGGCCTGTGCGGTCGAGCACTCGCGCAGCCAGACCCTGCTGGGCGCCATGCTGGAGACGCCGACGCCGCACCCGCGCCTGTACATCGAGACCATCGCCGCCAACGGCGCCGGCCCGCGCTATGCGCCGGCCGTCTGCCACCACTGCGACCCCTCGCCCTGCATCGCGGCCTGCGTGCCCGGCGTGATGCACCGCGCGTCGCACAAGGGCGCGGTGATGAACACCGGCGGCAACGACTGCATCGCGTGCAGCATGTGCCTGCTGGCCTGCCCCTTCGGCATGATCACCCGCGCGCCGGCGCCCAACGGCCGGGTCATGGCGCTGCGCTGCGACCTGTGCCCGGATCTGGAGATCCCAGCCTGCGTGGCGGCCTGCCCCACCGGCGCGCTGGCCCTGAAGCGCGGCGATCAGATCGTCGAGGCCCAGGCGGCCGCCGCGGCCGTCATTCAGAGCGGCGTGGCCAGCCTGTCGCCCTCGGCCGTGGCCAGAGTGCTGGCGCAGATCGCGCCGGACGACATGACGCCCGATCCACAGGCCGGCGCGCGGCAATTGCTGGCCATGCTGGCCGAGCGGCGCAGCGGCGTCAAGAGCGAGACGAGGTAGCTTATGTTGCCATCTCAACAGTACCGCAGGCCCGCCAGCGGCGCCATCCTGGCAGCCCTGCACGACATCACCGCCCGCTGCGGCTATCTGCCTGAGAGCGAGATTCGCCAGGCAGCCAGCGAGCTGGGCGTGCCGCTGAGCCAGGTCTACGGCACGGCGACTTTCTACGCCATCTTCAGCTTCAAGCCGCTGGGCCGCCACACGGTGCAGGTGTGCGAGGGCACGGCCTGCTACGTCAAGGGCTCGGCCGCGCTGCTGGGCCGGCTGGCCAGGGAGTATGGCCTTTCGCCAGACCAGACCAGCGACGACCTGGAGTTCACGCTGAGACGGGTGCGCTGTGTCGGCTCGTGCGCGCTGGCCCCGGTGGTGCGCGTGGACAGCGACGTGTTCGGCCGCGTCGATGCGAGCGAGCTGGGCGAGATTCTGAAGAAGTACCGGGCAGGGTAATGCTATGAAGATGCGAACAGCGGCTGATTTAGAGAGCTTGCGCACGGCAGGGCAGGACAGCCTCTATCCCGACCGGCTCAAGATCACGGTCGGGATGGCCACCTGCGGCCTTGCGGCTGGGGCTGAGGCGATCTACGACGCCTTGCGCCAGCGCATCGAGCAGCGCGGGCTGGACGCGATCCTGGCGCGCACCGGCTGCATCGGCTATTGCCAGCAGGAGCCGCTGGTGGATGTGCGTTTGCCCGGCGGCGGCCGGGTGTTGTTCGTGCGCATGACGCGGCCGCTGGCCCGCAGCCTGGTGGACGCCCTGGCGCGCGGCGCGCTGCCGGCCGAGCGGGCCTGGGCAGTGATCGACCAGGAAGAGGCGCTGGTGGCGCACCAGGTCAGGCGTTTTGCCCGCCCGCCGGAGCTGGCCAGCGTGCCGGGCTACGACCAGCAGCCCTTCTTCGCCAGCCAGCGCAAGATCGTCCTGCGCAACTGCGGCTTCATCGATCCCACCAGTCTGGAGGAATACGTCAGCCGCGGCGGCTATCAGGCCCTGGCCAGCACGCTGACGACGTTCAGCCCGCAGCAGGTGATCGACGAGGTGACTCACTCTGGCCTGCGAGGGCGGGGCGGCGGCGGCTTCCCTACCGGTCGCAAATGGCAGGTGGCCCACGACTCGCCGGGCAAGATCAAGTACCTGATCTGCAACGGCGACGAGGGCGACCCCGGCGCGTACATGGACCGCACCGTGCTGGAGAGCGACCCGCACAGCGTGATCGAGGGCATGATCATCGGCGCCTACGCCGTGGGCGCGCGCCAGGGCTACGCCTACGTGCGCGACGAGTACCCGTTGGCCATCGAGCGCTTGGCCGGGGCCATCGCCCAGGCCGAGGCGCACGGCTTGCTGGGCGAGGACATCCTGGGCTCCGGCCTTGACTTCTCCTTGCAGATCGTGCGCGGCGCGGGCGCGTTCGTCTGCGGCGAGGAGACGGCCATCATCACCTCCATCGAGCGCGGCACCGGCGAGCCGCGGCCCAAGCCCTCCTACCCGGCCGTGGCCGGGCTATGGCGCATGCCCACCGTCATCAACAACGTCAAGTCGTGGGCCATCATCCCGGTGATCATGGCGCGCGGGGCCGAGTGGTACGCGGCGCTGGGCGCGCCGGGCAACAGCGGCACGGTGGTCTTCTCGCTGGTGGGCCAGGTGGCCAACACCGGCCTGGTCGAGGTGCCGCTGGGCATGAGCCTGCGCGAGCTGATCGAGGGCATCGGCGGCGGCAGCAGCAACGGCCACGCGCTCAAGGCCGTGCAGACGGGCGGCCCGTCGGGCGGCTGCCTGCCAGCCAGCCTGTTCGACATGCCCATCACCTACGAGCAGATGAGCGCGGTCGGCTCGATCATGGGCTCCGGCGGCATGGTGGCCCTGGACGAGAGCGCCTGCATGGTCGACGTGGCGCGCTATTTCCTCAACTTCACCCGGCTGGAGTCGTGCGGCAAGTGTACCGCCTGCCGCTCGGGCACGCGCCACATGTATGATATCCTGACCCGCATCAGCCACGGCCAGGGCACGCTGGACGATCTGACCCTGCTGCAAGAGGTGGCCGACACGGTCAAAGGCGCATCGTTGTGCGGCCTGGGCCAGACCGCGCCGAACCCGGTGCTCTCGACCCTGCGCTACTTCCGCGAGGAGTACGAGGCCCACGTGGTCGATCACCGCTGTCCCGCCGGCAAGTGCCCCATGAGCGCAGAGGTGTGACATGCTCACCCTGACCATCGACAACCAGACCGTTCAGGCGCCGGAGGGTTCGACGGTCTTGCAGGCCATCCGCCATGTGGGCGTGCGCTTTCCCACCCTGTGCTACTGGGAGGGGCTGCCACCCTACAGCGCCTGCCGGCTGTGCATCGTGGAGATGATAGCGCCCCGCCACCTGACCATCCCGGCCTGTTCCTATCCGGCGGAGGATGGCCTGGTGATTGCGACCGACGGCCCGCGCGCGGTGGCCATGCGCAAGATGATGCTGGAGTTCATGCTGGCCCGTTGCCCCAACTCCCCGGTCATCCGAAGCCTGGCCGACGAGGCCGGCGTGACCGAGACCCGCTTTCCGCTCAACCCGAATCGCGACGAGCTGTGCATTCTGTGCGGGCTGTGCGTGCGCGTGTGTCGTGACCTGGTGGGCGCGGCGGCGCTGGCCTTCATCGGCCGCGGCTCGGAGCGCAAGGTGGGCAGCCCCTTTGGCCTGCCGGCGGAGGCCTGCATCGGCTGCGGCGCCTGCGCGGCGGTGTGCCCCACCGGCGCCGTAAAGATGCAAGAGGTCGACGGCAAACGCGTGCTGACCACGTGGCACACCGAGGTGCCGTTGCAGCCCTGCCCCGCCTGCGGCCGGCCCTTCACCCCCGAACCGATGGGCTTCGTGCGCGAGCACGTGCCGGACATCGATCACGTCTGGGGCCTGTGTCCGGCCTGTCGCCGCCAGGCAACCGTTGGCGGATGAGAGCATGGCAGAGCCCGCGGCTTGCTCCGCTCTGATCGAACAATTCAACAATCCATCTTCAGGAGACCTAACACCCATGAGCACCCAGTCTGATCCAGCAGCCAGCGGCCCAGCCACGCCACCGCCTCCTGTTTTCAGCGTCGATGCGTTCATCCCACCGGAGATGGCGGTCAAGGCCGAGAACGTGGGCGTCAAGAAGGCCACCATGGGTTGGCGCAACACCTTCGCGCTGGCGGTGCTGGCCGGCGCGTTCATCGCCCTGGGCGCCATCTTCTCCACCACGGCGACAGCCGGCGCGGCCGGCCAGATGCCCTACGGCTCCATCCGTCTGACGGCTGGCCTCGCCTTCTGCCTGGGCCTGATCCTGGTCGTCGTGGCCGGGGCGGAGTTGTTCACCGGCAACAACCTGATCGTCATGGCCTGGGCCGACCGCCAGCTTCCGTTCAGCAAAGTGCTGCGCAATTGGGCCATCGTCTATGCCGGTAACTTCGCCGGCTCCATCGCTACCGTCGTGATGATGATCTTCACCCTGCAGTACACCTTCGGCGGCGGCGCGGTAGGGCTGAACGCGCTCAACATCGCCAATGCCAAGTGCAGTCTGGGCTTCGTGCAGGCCTTTGCCCTGGGCGTGATGTGTAACGCGCTGGTCTGTCTGGCCGTCTGGCTCTGCTTCAGCGCCCGCTCCACCACCGACAAGATCCTGTCGATCATCTTTCCGATTACGGCCTTCGTGGCGGCCGGCTTCGAGCACAGCATCGCCAACATGTACTTCATCCCCATCGGCCTGTTGATCAAGGCCACGGCCGCGCCCGAGTTCTGGACCGCCATCGGCAAGACCGCAGCCGACTACGGCAACCTGACCTGGGCCAACTTCTTCATCGCCAACTTGTTACCGGTGACCATCGGCAACATCATCGGCGGCGCAGTGATGGTGGGTTTGGTGTATTGGTTCATCTACATTCGCAAGGGATTGACCAAGCCATCATGATGACGTCCAGCGACGACCGGGTCAATGGGCTCGATGGTCTTGCTCCTGTTGGCGAAGACACGATGTGCGGCCATCATGACCCAAACGAATTGGCACCTAGCGACGCACAGCGCCTGCGCCGCGAGATCGAACTTGAGATTCTTCTTGGGTCGGCTGATCTCTATGCGGAGGTCTATCGCAAGGATCATGATCTGCAGGCGCTGACAGAGGCGGCTATCGAGGGATGGCCGGAATAGCCACCTGGCCCGGCTTTGCAGATCAGGCAGGAAGATGCTACAATGCATGACGAACCAACCAGACTGTACAATTCGCCCTAAAAGGAGTAACGGTCATGCAAAGTAGTATTATCAGCATCGCTAAAGCGCGCGAAGGCTTCTCTGATCTGGTGAATCGAGCGGCGTTTGGAGGCGAGCGTTTCGTTGTAGAACGCCGGGGCAAACCCCTGGCTGCTCTTGTCAACGCCGAAGAATACCGACAACTGATGCAACTGCTCGGCGAGACAGGGGTTCAGACCACTTTGCATGGCATCCCGGTGCGAATCCGCTTCGACGGCGACCGGTACTTCGTGGACGATGAGATTGTCGATCTCTACGGAACTGGCGCCACCTTGGCCGAAGCGCAGACCGATTACTGGATGGCGGCTCAAGAGGCTTACGAAGACCTGTCCGCCAACGAGGGCAATCTGGCGCCTAATCTTGAAGAGCAACTGGAGTTTTTGAGGAAAGTCGTCGTGACAGAGGCAGAGATAAGCCAATGACGCGATACAAGGTGCGCGATGTCGATCGAGCGTTGGTTGGCAAACTTGGCTTCGAAAAACACGACACCCACCATCATGTCTATCGACTTCGACTGGACGGACAGCTCGTGGTGCGCACTTTCATCTCGCATGGTGAGCGAGAGCTTGGCCCGTTCCTGGCCGACAAGATAGCCAAACAGATCCGACTGAGGATTTCCGAGTTTGACGATGCCGTCAACTGCCCATTGAGCCAGGAGGCCTATCACCAGCTCCTTCGCCAACGTCTCTCCGGCAAGCAATAGAGGTACTTTGTCCCATGCCCACCCTCACCATCGACAACCAACGCGTCAGCGCCCCCGACGGGGCGACCATCCTGGAAGCGGCGCGCGGCGCGGGCATCCACATCCCCACCCTCTGCCACCACCCCGACCTGAGCAACGTCGGCGCGTGCCGCATGTGCGTGGTGTCGGTGGAGAAGGCGCGGGGCGTGCAGACAGCCTGCACCACGCCAGTGTTCGAGGGGATGGTGGTGTCCACCAACTCGCCCGACGCTGTCGCCACGCGCCGTTTCGTGCTGGAGATGCTGCTCAGCGACCACCCCAACGCCTGCATGACCTGCGAGGTCAACGGCGACTGCGAGCTGCAAGACCTGGTCTACGACTACGACGTCCCCTGGCCCGAACACAGCGGCCGGCGTCACACCTACGCCATCGACCCTGACCCCAACCCCTTCATCTTCATCGATCGCAACAAGTGCATCCTGTGCGGCCGCTGCGTGCGGGCCTGCGCCGAGCGGCAGAACCGCGACGTGTGGAGCTTCGCCCAGCGCGGCTTCGAGACCAAGCTGGTGGCCGGCGCAGATCAGTTTATGCTCGATGCGCGCTGCGAGAGCTGCGGCCAGTGTGTGGCCTACTGCCCCACCGGCGCACTGTTCGACAAGATGAGCGTTGGCAAGGGCCGCGCTGGCCAGACCACGACCGTGCGCACCACCTGCTCCTTCTGCGGCGTGGGCTGCAACTTCGACCTGCACGTGCGCAACGGCAAGGTGATCCGCGTCACCAGCGCGCAGGACGCGCCCGTCAACGGCCTGGCCTTATGCGTCAAGGGCCGCTACGGCTACGACTACGTCCACAACCCCGAACGCCTCACCCATCCCCTGGTGCGCGCCAAGTGGCTGGACCCGGCGGAGGTGGAGCGGCAGGTGGCGAGTGGCAGGTGGCAGGTCAAGCAAGTGGCAGGTCGCAGGTCGCAGAAGCCGGAAAATGGTCAATTGTCAATGCTCAATAGTCAATGGTCAATGACCAGCGATCAGAGGCTGACCGACGCTCCGGCATTGAACATTGGCAATTGGCAATTGACCAGTGACCATTTCATCGCGGTCGACTGGGATACCGCCCTGGACGTGGTGGCGGGCAAGCTGGCGGCTGAGAAGAAGCTGCACGGCGGGCAGAGCTTCGCTATGCTGGCCTCGGCCAAGTGCAGCAACGAGGAGAACTACCTCTTCGCCAAGCTGACCCGCCAGTTGATGACCACAAACAGCATCGATCACTGCGCCCGCCTCTGACACAGCAGCACTGTCGCCGGTCTGGCGACCAGCTTCGGCAGCGGGGCGATGACCAACAGCATCCGCGACATCGCCAACGACAGCCGGTCCATCTTCATCATCGGCAGCAACACCACCGAGCAGCACCCCGTCATCGGCACGAAGATCCGGCGCGCCAAGCGCCAGCGGGGCGCGAAATTGATCGTCGCCGACCCGCGCCAGATCGACATCGCCGAGGTTGCCGACCTGCACCTGCGCCACCGCCCCGGCACCGACATCGCCTTGCTCAACGGCCTGATGCACGTCATCATCCGCGAGGGCTGGCAGGACGCCGACTTCATCGCCCAGCGCACGGAGGGCTTCGAGGAGCTGGCGGCCACCGTGGCCAAGTACACGCCCGAGCTGGCCAGCGCCATCACCGGCGTGCCCGCGGCCGACATCGAGCTGGCCGCGCAGATGCTGGCCGAGAACCGGCCTGGCGCGCTGGTCTATGCCATGGGCATTACCCAGCACAAGGTGGGCGTGGCCAACGTCATGAGCTGCGCCAACCTGCAGATGCTGCTGGGCAACATGGGCGTGGCTGGCGGCGGCGTCAATCCGTTGCGCGGCCAGAACAACGTCCAGGGCGCGTGCGACATGGGCGGCCTGCCCAACGTCTACAGCGGCTACCAGCCGGTGACTAACCCGGCCAGCCAGGCCAAGTTCGAGGTCGCCTGGGGTGTGCCGCTCTCCAACCAGGTGGGCCTGACCGTCACCGAAATGCTCAACGCGGCCGAGCGGGGCGACGTGCGCTGCCTCTACATCGTGGGCGAGAACCCCATGACCAGCGATCCCGACCTGGCCCACGTGCAGCACTCGCTGGACAAGACCGAGTTCATCGTGCTGCAAGAGCTCTTCTTCAGCGAGACTGCCCCTTACGCCGACGTGATCCTGCCGGCCGCCAGCTTCGCCGAGAAGGAGGGCACCTTCACCAATACCGAGCGGCGCATCCAGCGGGTGCGCAAGGCAATTGAGCCGCCCGGCGAAGCCCGGCTGGACACCTGGATCGTTACCGAGCTGGCCCGCCGGCTGCTGGCCCTGGGCGCGGCCGAGCCAAACGCCGACGCGCCGTTTGCTGGCTGGGACTACCAGACGCCGCAGGACGTGATGGCCGAGATCAACGCGCTGACCCCCAGCTATGCCGGCGTGACCTACCGGCGGCTGGAGGCTGGCGCACAGCTTCAATGGCCGGTACCCGACGAGGGGCATCCCGGAACGCCGATCCTGCACACAGCAAAGTTCACGCGCGGGCTGGGCCGCTTTGCCGCCGTGGATCATGTGCCGCCCGGTGAGCGCCCCGACGACGAGTACCCCATGGTGATGACCACCGGCCGCGTGCTCTACCACTGGCACGGCGGCGAGATGACCCGGCGGGCCAGCGGCCTGCTGGCCGTCTACCCGGAGGCGCTGGTGGAGGTCAGCGTGGAGGATGCGCAACGGCTGGGCGTGGCCGACGGCGACATGGTGCGCTTAGTCTCGCGTCGCGGCGCAGTCGAAGCCAAGGCATGGATCACCGACCGCGTCAGCCGCGGCCTGGTCTTCACCACCTTCCACTTCCCTGACCAGGCCGCCAACTGGCTGACCAGCGCAGAGCACCTCGACCCGGTGGCCAAGATACCGTCGTTCAAGGTCACGGCGGTGCGGCTGGAACAGGTCGACTGACCGGCGACTGAACTGCGAATATACTGCTGACGGGTCCCCCTACTCCTGCGCCCTTCCTTTCTGGCTTGGTCGGATTGGGAGGGCGTATTTTTGTGTGGGCTGGCTTCGCACCGCTGGTTGTGATCTGTTTCATCGTGTGCCATGTCTGTGGTATACTCTGCGCAACAGACTGGCGATTCTGGAAGCCCACGGTGTCATTCGGCCATGGCGACATCAACCTCGGACGTCTCCCCCATACAAATCATGACAGTCGATGGACGCATTAGCGCCACCTACGACGCGTCCGTTGAAATGCTTGAAGCCTATTTGACCATGCAGCTTGGCGCTTGTGAAGACGAGATTGCGCGCTTCGAGACCAAATACGGCGAATACTTTGCTGACTTTGCACGGGCGTGGGAGAGAGACGAAATTCCCAACGGACGAAGCCACGAAGTCGAGAGAGACTACATGGAGTGGGAAGGTCTGATAGTCGAGCGCCAGACCCTGTACACGCTCATCGAGGCCGTAGATGACTTGGGATGCGGTATCGCAGCGCTCATGACGGAGCTAGCGATTGCCAAGGGCAGGGACGAGTTCGAACGACTGACGTCCCAGGAGATCGCAAGCTGGGCCGATAGCAGCGATCCATGAATCATCGTGTTGCAAGCAACTTGTGTACGCCCTCTGACTGAGGCGCACATTCCCAATAGCGTTGATGACGCATCAACGGAGATACCAAGCAATGATCGAATTGATGCGGATTGCGACCGCTGATCTGGCCAGGTTCTTGGGCGCCAACTTGCCGGGTGTATCGGAGAATTGGTGGCAACAGCACGTCCTGGAACGACTGAGCTTTCAGCAGCAGCGCACGGTTCAGGAACGCGGTTATTCACGGCTGGAACAACTCGATTTCGCCGGATTGCTTCGTGTTCTCGACCAAAATTGGTACGAGCTTTCTAACGCGCTCGCCTTGCCGCGGGAGGGACGGAATTGGGTCAAGGAGCTTCAAACCGTTCGCAACAAGTGGGCGCATCTATCTGCCCAGGCAGTACCGCCCAGCGAAACCTATCGCGATGCCGATACCCTTGGCAGGCTGTTGGAGATGGTCAACGCTTCCCCTTCCTCGTTAAGCGCTGTGGAGTCGGTCAAGAACTCCGCACTGCGGGAGATGGCGCAAATGGTCGCTGAAAGGGGGCGAGGACCCTCCGGGACCGGCGCACTGCCTTCTGACAAGACAGACCGCAGTCCAGACGAGTTACACGGTGCTGGTCGATCCTCGTCCCGGCAGACGGCGCCACTGTTCAAAGTCGGCGATCTGGTGGCTCTACGGTCGAATCTCGCTCAGATCATGCCTGTGCTTGAGGTCATCAGCGGCGCGGATGAACCGCGCTACCGGGTGTTTCACAACAACCTGAAAACCACCTACTACGAAAGCCAGCTCCAGGCCCTGGCCCAGACAGATGACCGGCGCTCGCTGTCCATTGACGAGCTTCATGCCTGTCTGACCAGCCTGCACATCCTGTCGCCTTCCACAGCCAACCTGTTTTCGCTGCGCTCTGGCCGGGTCAACTTCGTTCCCTACCAATACAGACCGGTGCTCAAGCTCATTCGGGCCGACCGTCCCCGAATTCTGATCGCCGACGAGGTGGGCGTCGGCAAAACCATTGAAGCCGGACTCGTCATCAAGGAACTACGCGCGCGTATGGACCTTTCGTCCATCTTGATCATCTGTCCTAAGGCGTTGGTCGCCGAGCGCAAGTGGGCGTTGGAGATGAAGCGTTTCGATGAACACTTCGAGGCGCTGGATGGCAAGTTGCTCAGATACTGCCTGAGCGAGACGGAACTGGAGGGAGAATGGCCCGACAAACACGCCAAAGCGATTCTGCCCTTTTCCCTGTTCGACTCGGACCTTGTTCATGGCAAAACCGGCCGCGGCCAAGGGAGAGTCAAGGGCCTCCTGGCCCTGGATCCGCCGCCCAAGTTCGACCTTGTGATCGTCGATGAAGCCCACCACATCCGCAACTCCGAGACCTACCTGCACCGGGGCGTCCGCTATTTCTGCGACAATGCCCAGGCCGTGCTCTTTTTGACCGCCACGCCGGTGCAACTGGGCAGCGAAGACCTTTACACGCTGCTGAACGCCTTACGCCCGGATCTGATCATCGACCCGGCCAGCTTTCAACAGATGGCGGAACCCAACCGCTACATCAACACGGCTGCACAGCGTTGCCGCGCTGCACAGCCCGGTTGGCAGCCGGAAGCTCGCTTGCAACTGGCTACAGCCGCCCGAACCGAATGGGGTCGCCTCTTTCTCAGGGAAGCGCCGGCGTTTCAGAACGTCTACGATCAACTGCAGGAGGAAACGCTGGACGACAAGGCGCGCGTAGGCTTGGTCCGTTCCATCGAAGAACTATACACCTTCAGTTCGTTGATCAACCGCACCCGTCGCCGGGATATCGGTGAGTTCACCACACGAAAGCCAGAGACGGTCTCGATTGAGTTCACCCCGGCGCAGCGTGCGCTTCACGACGGCCTGCTCGACGTCATCGCCCGCATCCTGGCCTTCTGCCACGGCCAACAGAACGTCAAGTTCATGATGACCACGATTCGCAGACAGGCAGCCAGTTGCCTGTACGGACTGGCGCCGCTGCTTCGCGACATACTGAACGGTAAACTCGATCAACTGGAGATCATGGAAGCCGCCGATGGCGAGGCGGACGTTGACTGGAGCTTCGCCGCGGAGATTCGCGCCGACATCGAAGATCTGTTGGATCTGGCCAACCGGCTCGATTCCTACGATCCCAAGGTCGAAGCGTTTGTGCAGGTAGTGGCGGACAAAGGAGCGCTGTCCAACAACAAAGCCCTGGTCTTCAGCACGTTTCGTCACACGTTGGCGTACCTTGGCAGCCACCTGCAGCGCAGCGGCCTGAGATTCGGCGTGGTGCATGGCGATGTAGACGATGACCAGCGCTCTGACCTACGCCAGCG
>Ga0209573_1004635_pt1 | contig 13298 bp, 15 predicted proteins | sample TNRBio252014_DNA_FD_185870 | JGI IMG/M metagenome (GOLD analysis project Ga0209573, IMG submission 185870) | Wastewater treatment Type I Accumulibacter community from EBPR Bioreactor in Madison, WI, USA - TNR Reactor_6/25/2014_ DNA (SPAdes)... | ecosystem: Engineered > Bioreactor > EBPR >...
GATGTACCCGCTGTTGATGGAACTAAGCTTGTATTAAATGATTGCTGGGTGTTTACTACGGCAGCACAAAATTACAAATCGAAAGGTGCGCTGATTATTACCGGAACTAGAAAAAATTGCTTTGTAAAAGCGGCAACAAAAATTAGAGCTAATTAGAACAAGTAAAATCTCAATTATGAATACAATAAAATCAATTTTTTTAGGCACTGCATTATTGGCATTTACGCAAGTTGCTTCGGCACAGGTTTATGATTTGGCTGTTGTTAGTTATTTTAATGATGTGCCTAAGCCGCTAATTATTGTCTCAATCAATGATGATAAATTTGAACAAATACCAATTGAAAGAAGCGAATTGCAAGGGCAGTTGTGGGGTGCAAGTCTAAATCCTTTGCTTAAGCATGTAAATAAATTGCAAGCCGAAGGTTGGGAGGTAATGGGAGGTATGAGCACAAGTGGTTTACCTTCGCGCGCTACATTCTATTTTACTTTAAGGAAAAAGAAATAATAAGCATTGTTTTATATTGAAAGAGGGAACACAATATTGTGTTCCCTCTTTTTGTTTTTGGCAATGTAGAGTTGTTTTTTGTTTAAGTGTTTTTTATGGTTTTGTTTGTTGAAAATGATACTCGTAAATGAAAGATAGAAGGAGTGTAGTAGAAGATCAAGCGAGATTATTGTTGTAAATTGAGGTTGTTACACAAGTAGGTATTGTTGTTTGTGTTTTGTTTGTTGCCAAACAAAAAAGCCGCTTCACTTTCGCGAGCGGCTTCTTTTGACCAAATCAAGTTTTGGATTATTTCTTCTTTTTGCCTTTTGGCGCAGTACCGGTAGTTGCAAAGCAGTAAGCTACATTACCAGGAAGTACAATGCCCCACTCGGTTCCAGGAGTTAGTGGAGTAGAAGGTACAAATTTGTAAACCCCGGGAGCTACTTTAGTAAATTCAGCTTTGATGTCATCGCGTTGAACTGATTTACCTTTTCCGCCACCAAACATCATTGCACCAACTGCTGCAGATTGTGCTAACTCTAATTCGCGAGTGTCTTTAGCAACAATTACTTTAGTGATATACAAGAAACCTTCTGGGTCAGTTTCTGCATCATTTAGTTTAATAATGAAATTGGCTTCGCTTGGATCAATTTTTACTGATGAACTTCCACCTAAGATGTTCAAAAAAGTAACCGCGCTTGCACCGTAGCTGAATCCTTTAGTTTTTGATTTTACCTCACTGGTAGGTTTTTCAAGTCTGCTTAATGTGCCATCGCTTTTTACAAGCATTGGTGTTAATTTAAAGTCAGGAATTTGTACGTCCTGAGCAAAAGTTGTAGTAGCAATTGTTACAATTGCAGCAAGTAGGAAAGTAAGTTTTTTCATAAATCTGTTGTTTTTAAATGTGTTACAAAAAAGAATAACTTAATTCAATCTTGCAAGTGCAAAGTAAGAATTCGGTTATTTTGGTGCAACAGATTGTATATTTTACTCAAGGTTTAATCTCAAAAAAATCTTTTTCTTGGAGGAACGGAAACTTGTGTCGAGTTTCCATTAGCGATTCGTGATTGATAGTGATAGTAAACAGGTCTTCCATATCGCTTTTTTCATATAAATAGTGGCCTTCGGCAGTAATAACGACCGAATCACCTGAGTGGTAAATGTTATTGCCGTCATATCCAACTCTGTTAAGGCCTACAACGTAGCTTTGGTTTTCGATAGCGCGGGCTTGCAGTAGTGTTTTCCAAGCCAAATTTCTTTTTTGTGGCCAATTGGCTACATATATTATTGCATCATAGTTGTGCGTGTTTCTGCTCCATACGGGGAAGCGCAAATCGAAGCATATTTGTAGTAGCAGTTTCCACCCTTTTACCTCTGTTACTACTATTTTGTTGCCAGCAGTGTAATGCTTTGGCTCATCGGATAAAGAGAATAGATGACGTTTGTCATAATAGTCGAAAGTTCCGTCATAACGCACCCAAATGGCACGATTGTAAAATTTGTTATCTTCTGTAATCATTACCGAGCCAATTACAACGCATTTTTTTTGGGCGGCAATTTTTTTCATCCAGCAAAAAGTGTTGCCGCTCATTGTTTCTGCCAAAGAGGTATTCATGCTGAAACCTGTGGTGAACATTTCGGGTAGAACAATAATATCGGTTTCGATAATGGGCAATAACTTTTCATCCAGCATAGCAAGGTTTGCAGCTGTGTTTTCCCAGTGTATTTCTGTTTGAACAAGTGTAATATGTAGTTGCGCGCTCATCTCAATTATATTACAAATTGAATTTCCTGCATGGTAAAACGTAGTTCCTTTCCATTGCTGTGAATGATCAATTTTCCATCGCGGGCAATGCCGGCCACTTCTCCCTTTATAACTTGTTCGCCTCTTTTAAAATTGGCGGTTTGATTGTATCGAAACAATGCTTCGGTATATGCTCTTTGTAGAAAATGAAAGTTGCCCTTTCTTAGTTGCAAATAATATTTTTCTAAATAAATAGAGAGTTGATGCATTACTTCTTGAATACTTATTTCACGTTCGGTAAGCAATTTTAATGATGATGGATTAGGTAAAGATTCGTCAAACAAAGTTTGATTTACGTTGATACCGATACCTGCCACTGATGTAATTACCGAAGAGCCACGTATCGAATTTTCAATCAAAATCCCGGCAATTTTGTTTTTACCAAAATAAATATCGTTGGGCCACTTTACTTTTACTTCATCTTCTAAGTAAATTTCGCATACTTCTTTTACCGCCAAACTTACTACCATGTTTAGGTAAAAATGTTTGTCGGCCCCCAAAAAAACCGGATACAAAATGTAGCTGCATGTAAGGTTTTTCCCTTTTTCTGTTTGCCAAGTGTTACCTTGTTGCCCACGGCCTTTAGTTTGGTTATGGGCAATGATAACAGTGCCTTCCAAAGGTTTTGCTTCGGTAAGCATTTGTTTTGCATAATTGTTGGTAGAATCGGTTTCTTCCAATTCCACAATGTGAATTCCTGTAAATAATGGCGCTCCTTCCATCTAAATGTATTGATTTTGTTACTTTCGCGTATTGATTCATTAAAACAAAACGATTGGCAAAACAAACTTTATTAACCACTGCGAAATTGCGCAAAATTATTGTAGAGGCACTTTTAGAAAAAAAGGGGCAGGATGTTGTAACCCTTGACTTGCGCAAACTTAATGACAGGCCAACGGATTTTTTCATCATTGCACATGGCGACTCTAACACTCAGGTGCGTGCTTTGGGCGCGGGCGTGTTAAAGGATACTGAAATGAACGGAGCAATGCCTTTTCAAACAGAAGGCTCGAAAAATTCCGAGTGGATAATTTTAGATTTTTCTGATGTGATTGTTCATATTTTTCATCGCGAGAAGCGCGATTTTTATCAGTTGGACGATTTATGGCATGATGCCAAAAGAACATTGCATGAAGATTAAGATGAATGGGAGTGATTGATGCGCTTTGAGGTAGGAGCTGGGGGCAAGAACTAATTTACATTACAAATGGCACTATTAACAATATATTAAAGTGGTAGCCGTCATGGTTACACAAATTGGATAAAGAGAATTTTAAAGAAATGGACAACAAAGAAAATAAGGACGCTAAAGACACTACCAACAACGAAAAAAAGCCTAAACGTATTCCGCGCCCCAAAATAGAGGATCCGAAATTCAATTACCTGTGGGTGTATATTTTGCTTGGGGTATTTATTTTGTTTTCGCTCAATATGAACTACTTCCAAACGCGAGTTGAAGAAACATCGCAACAGAAGTTGAAAGCAATGCTTGAACAAAATGAGGTGGAAAAAATTGTAATTGTAAATAAGGAGGTAGCAGAAGTGTATCTGCGCGATACGAGCCTTTCTAAAGATGCTTACAAGGATATTTCCAAAACAAAATTTGGTATGATAAATAGAGGTCCGCACTTCTTTTTATCGGTGGCTTCCAACGATGCTTTTGATAGATTTTTGTCGGAATTTTATAAACAGAATCCACAACTTACTCCGGTAGATTTGCAGTTTCAAACCCGCAATGATTGGTTTCGCGATTTATTAGGTTGGGTGTTACCGGTGTTGCTGTTTGTTGGTATTTGGTTATTTATTATGCGCAGAGTGGGCGGTGGAATGGGCGGTGCCGGTGGGCAAATTTTCAATATTGGGCGATCGAAAGCTGTGCTGTTTGATAAAGATGAAAAAATCAACATCACATTTGATGATGTAGCCGGATTGGATGAAGCAAAAGTAGAAGTACAAGAGATTGTGAGTTTTCTTAAAAACCCACAGAAATATACTTTGCTGGGAGGTAAAATTCCTAAAGGAGCTTTGTTGGTGGGGCCTCCGGGAACAGGTAAAACACTTATTGCTAAGGCAATGGCTGGCGAAGCAAAAGTTCCGTTCTTTTCAATCAGTGGTTCCGATTTTGTAGAAATGTTTGTAGGTGTGGGCGCATCGCGTGTACGCGATTTGTTCCGCCAGGCAAGAGAGAAAGCCCCTTGTATTATTTTTATTGATGAGATTGATGCAATAGGTAGAGCGCGAGGTAAAAATATGATTGCCAGCAACGATGAGCGCGAGAATACATTGAACCAGTTATTGGTAGAAATGGATGGTTTTAGCAGCGAGAAAGGTGTAATTATTGTTGCTGCCACTAACCGTCAAGATGTATTGGATTCGGCATTGTTGCGCCCAGGAAGATTTGATAGAGTTATAAGTATTGATAAACCTGATTTGACTGGTCGTGCACAGATTTTTAGAGTGCATTTAAAGTCAATTAAAATTGCGCCCGAGGTTGATGCCGATAAATTGGCTGCGCAGACGCCAGGTTTTGCAGGAGCCGATATTGCAAATATTTGTAATGAAGCTGCATTGATAGCTGCGCGCAGAGATAAAGTGCAAGTGGATATGCAAGACTTTAACGATGCCATAGACCGCAGCATAGGAGGGCTTGAAAAGAAAAATAAATTGATTTCTCCTGATGAGAAAAAGATTATTGCTTATCACGAAGCCGGACACGCTGTGAGCGGTTGGTTCTTAGAGCATGCGCATCCATTAGTAAAAGTATCTATAGTGCCAAGAGGTGTTGCGGCATTGGGTTATGCGCAATATTTGCCTAAAGAGAAATACCTTGAAACCATTGAGGAAATGAACGACAGGATGTGTATGACATTGGCCGGCAGAGCGGCCGAGAAAGTGGTGTTCGATAAAATTTCTACCGGTGCTCAAAATGATTTAGACCACGTTACCCGTGTAGCTTATGCTATGGTGAGTATATTTGGTATGAATGAAAAAGTAGGTAATGTAAGCTTCTATGATATGATGCAGCAGAGTAGTGGTTTTAGTAAACCATTTTCGGACGAAACTGCAACAATGATGGACGAGGAGGTGCGCAAATTGATTGATAAGCAATATCAACGTGCCATTCAATTGCTTACCGATAAACGCGAAGCGGTAGAGGTACTTGCAAAAGAATTGTTGGAAAAAGAAGTGCTGTTTAAAGATGATTTAGAGCGCTTGATTGGCAAACGCCCTTTTGATAAACCGGAGGTGCCAGACAACACTCAAGCAGCAACAACTGAATCGGTTCCTACCGATTCAGTGTTAGATGTATCTACAAATGTGAACACAGACAATTCTGCTGTTGAGAATGACAAGGGGTAAATCGTTGCTGCGTAAGCATTAAAGTGTTGTTTTGGACTTCGGAAATAGTCCACAACCAATCAACACGCAAACATGTTTACTGAAGAGACCGGAATTTTTTCTCGATTTAAAAGTTTGTTCAATTCAAGCAACGAGGAAAAAGATACAGTAGCAATGCCAACTCGCAAGGTAGTTGGCTTTGATGAAAACGAGGTGCCTCGCCCTTCATCATTTGCCGATATTATTAACGAGCCAATTTCTACTTCGCCACCTGTGGGAGTAAGAACTGTTTCGCCTTCTGCACCAACAATCGCCACCGATGAAGTGCAAACAGATTTAGATATTCGTTTTGCTGAAAAATTTATTGAGCAAGGTGGTAAGTTTTTGTATTGCGAAACCGTAGCTGATGCAATTGAAGAGTTGAAAGCATTGAAGGTTGAAAACAATTGGCATCATGTGTTTACATGGGAGAATGAAATTAAAGATGCTTTTTGCAATTACAATTTCCAAAAAGGTTCAATAGGGTTTACTATCGAAAATTCCAATGCAGCAATTTCGCTTTGCGAGAATTTGATTGCCGAAGACGGCAGCATTATCTTCAATCCAAAACAAGCTTCGCGCAGAACACTTTCGTGTTTTCCTGATGTGCATATCATTCTTGCTGATGTGTCTAAGCTAAGTTCTACATTGGCAAATGGCTTGCAGCGTTTTAATAAACTGCATAAACCGGAGTTGCCTTCTGTGTTGAAGTTGAATGATGCTGAAGCAGGACATTTGTATGACCAAAGTCGCTTGATATTGCGTGCTGAGGGAACAAAAAATGTGTATGTAATTTTGGTTGATGAGTTGATTCCAACCAGTGTGCGTCCGTAGTTCATTTTAGATATTTAGAAAGGCTGTATTCATTGATGAGTACAGCCTTTTTTATTTTAAGGAACGCCCGAAAAACTCATTTTGTCGAATAGTATTAAGAGTGATATTGTTGTCAAAATATACTGCATCCCTTTTCAATCTTAAATGATTGAAAGCTATGAATGGACGAGTAAAGCACTTGAATTTATTTGTGGATTCGTGTTTTTTATGTTGAGTAATATGCTACAAGGAATTGTAATGGTTTTGGAATTTCCTTTTAAAATTTTGTTTTTATGCTTTATGATGGATGATGTGTTTCCTGCCTTGTAAAAATTCGTGTAATATTTTACTGTTCATCAACTACATTCGGGGCGTGAAACTTGTTTTAAGATTTGTAGTTATTGTGTGTCTTTTTTCGGGTTGCGGCAGTAAAAATTCTATTGTGCCGAGCGATGAGAATGTTATTCCATTTCAGCAAATGCAATTGATATTAAAAGATATTCATTTAGTAGATGGTTTGGCAAATCGTGAAGGCGACCCTAACGGCACAACAGAGGTGCTTACCAAAGCGTATTTCAAAGCTGTTTTTAATAAACATCATGTTAGCGATACCGCTTTTTACAGAAGCTTTAAATATTACATGTACGAAGCCAATCAGTTAGATAGTATGTATAACAACATTGTAACAGAGATAAGTAAGGAGCAAGCAAAAATTCAAGCCGAGTAATTAAATTCATGAAGCAATCTTTTAACGCAATTGTAGCTACCATATCGGTGATGTTGTTTGTGATTCTTTTATGGAGTACAAAACAGAACTATTCATTTCCCGATTCATACAATCAACCTTATTTTGATAGTGTGTTGATGTTGAAGCAGCTACCTGCGCGACAATATTTTCATCGCACAATCAATGCGTCTTTTAAAGATAAAAGTTCTGTTGCGGCATTGCATTGTGGTGCGCGAGTAGATTTTAAACCGCTTGGATATGCTACTGATAATTTACTTGAATATACACACGTTTACAGTAAAAATTGTTTGTACAGAATTGATTCAACGGTATATCGTTTTGCCGAGGTGGCGTTCCCAAATCCTTGTTTGGCAAATGGGAAATTGGCTGCAAGTGTTGAGATACGCAATACAACTTCGCACACTAAAGATTTTTACTTACGGCTGTTTTATCAAAATACTACTTATTGGTTTGCAACAGATAATTCTATCAACAAAAACAAGAACGATTACTTAGATAATTTTTATGGTGCTTCGGCTGTGTATAAAGTAAGACTTGCCGCAGGCGAAAAACAAACTGTGAAAATTCCATATCGCATTGGCTTAGACCCCAAAGGCGAGTTTGATGATGATGCGAATGTGCCTGCGCGCCCCGGCAATTATGAATTTTGTTTGCTGGTTCAGGATGATTCTACCAATACACTACTAAGCGATTCGCTAAATTTAAAAGCCATAAACCCTTTTGCCGAAATTCAGTTGAATGGCACAAAAGAACTAAGAGAAAACATTGCATACACCGATGCAAAACATTTTCGGTTTGTGTTTTTAGATGAAAGATTTGATGGCAAAAACGATACTGCGCTGGGACATATTTATGTTCCATTTGAAGATGATCAAAAACAGCTTTGCGATACCTGCACAGGATGGTACAAGGATGTGATTTCGGAAGAGTGGGTGCACGATGATTTTGTAAATGGAAACATTGCAAAAGCAGGAATGGTAAAAGCAGAGTATGGACAAAGAGCAAGAAATGTTTTGGTAAGCAATAAAGGAATTCGATTGTTGATTCCCGGCTCTACCAAAGAAAATAAGCAAAAAACTTGGGGTGAATTTTTCTTTGGTCAGGCTTTTAAGTATGGCCATTTAACTGTGCGCGCAAAGCTGCCGCGCATGGCAGGTAGGGGAGGGCGACCAAATGGAATCATTCATAATATTTGGTTGTATCAACGCGATTATGAAAGTGTGGATACCACTCATCCATACAGTTATCTTACCGATCCGGTACATCGCATTCAGAAGTATGAAATTGATTTTGAAATATGGAATTCAACACACGAGTGGCAGGCCTGGGATAACAAAAGCAATGTAAATTTTGCTGTTGTAGATTATATGCGCAATGCCAATGCACGCTTAAAACCCGATATGGAAATTTGGACCGGAAAATATTCGGTTGATAGATTTCCGAAAGTTTCAGCCAACATTATTGGCGAAGAGCTGCTGCCCGATTGGTTTGATAGATTTCATACTTACGAAATTCTTTGGGAACCCAATCGTGTACGTATGTATGTAGATGGAAAAGAAACAGCAGATTTTACTCCCGACTTAATCTCGGTGCCCGATAAGCATTTGTTTCTTTGGATTGGCAGCCCGTTGTATCAAGATGGAACAATCTATACGCAGTCGTTTGTTCCTTTTTTAGAGTCGGATAAAGAAGCAATTATTGACTTCATAAAAATAGAGTAGCCGTTAATGAATACCTCGGATAGCACATTGAAATTACTGATACGCGAATGCCGTAAGGAATTAGGCGTTAATTATACCATAATGATGCATCGCTATTATGTACGCTACATCGAGGCTATGGAAAAGCGCGATGCCAAAGAGGCTGCATCGGCAGCCGAAAGAATGACAGAGGTTGTTCAAAAGCATCAATTGTATAATCTACACAGCCGATTGTGCGAGTGTATTATTGATGAAATTTTGGCTATAGAATTTGTTCCTGGAATTATTGATTTATTTCGTCAGCTTGCTTTGTCTTATGATATACAAACGCGCTTTGCAGATGCGAATGCCATCTATGAAAAAGCCTTTGCATTATTAGAGCCTTACAACACATCGGACGATAAGAAGATTCTATGGTTTTTTGCTTCGATGTGGTACAACCGAGCGCAACATGTGCGGATAGGCGAGGGGGTAAAAGAGCTTACCGCATACACGCAAAAAGCTCTTGAGTATTATCAAGCAGTGGATGATCGTCATGGAATTTCGTTGTGTTACAATCGTTTTGCAACACTGCTGCCCGAAGATATGATTGACGAAAAAATTACTTTGCTGAAAAAAATTGTAACGCTTCGCGCTAATGATACGCCATCTGCTATTGGATTAGCAGAGATAAATATTGGGTATTATGAAATTAAAAAGGGAAATATTGATTTTGGTGTAAACTTAATGCGCGAGTCGGCTAAGATAATTGAGCGATATACGAACAAACGCTATGCTGCACTTGCCAACTTGCATTATGCAAAAGGCTTACTTGCTGCCAATCGTGCTTACGATGCCAAAAATGCTTGCGATTATGCGGGTGAAATATTGAAAGCTAATTCCATTCAGGCACATTTGCCAGAGTATGAAACTTTATTGGCAGAAATAGAAGCGGCAATTCAACAAAGCGAATCTTAATTTTCTGCTTTATAATAACCAACTGCCAAAAGCAGCCAGCCTGCAATAAAACACAAGCCTCCGAGTGGTGTAATTGGTCCTAAAATTGACTTAGGAATGTTTGTGAGATGAGCAGTGGCAAGTAAGTAAAGAGAGCCGCTGAAAAGTAATATGCCTACATAAAAAGCGATGCTGGATTTTGTTGATAGAGAATTATTGCTGTGTAAAGCAATAAGAATTGCAAGGGTATGTATAAAGTGATACAATACGGCTTTGTTGTAGATGTCGGTTTGGTAAGAGTCTAAAAATGGTTTTAATCCATGTGCGCCAAATGCACCTAATATTACCGCCAAAGCACCAGAAATTGCTGCAAGCATTTTTAATGTATTCATGCTTGCAAATGAAGTTATTGTTTCTTGTATTCCTATAATTTTGTGGGCTGATATAAACAATTTTTTTACTGTGTAGGAGTGGGATTGTGCTACAAATAGAATTTTACAAAGTATTGCTTCGCAAAATAATTCAACATAATTCCACACTTTAGCTGCCATAACCAACACATTTCAATGGAACGTTTCACCGGTTTATTAGGCATAGTTGTAATTTTAGGAATTGCGTTGCTTTTTTCAAAGGATAGAAAGGCAATAAATCTACGTTTAGTGCTGAGTGGGTTGGCATTGCAAACTGCCCTTGCTGTTTTTGTACTTAAAACATCTTTAGGTCAAGCAATTTTTGCAAAGGCAGGTGCATTTATTACCAAGCTATTGATGTTTGCAGATAAAGGTGGAGAATTTGTGTTTGGCGGCTTGATGAAAACAGAATTGTTGAAGCCGATTTTTGGCGATCAATATTCATTTCTGTTCATGTTTAAAATTATGCCAACCATCATTTTTGTAGCAGTGTTGGTAAGCATTGCCTACCACATTGGCATTATGCAATTTATTGTAAGTGCTGTGGCGCGCTTGGTTCACGCATTGATGCGCGTAAGCGGTAGCGAAGCTTTGAGCAATGTGGCATCGGCATTTGTGGGGCAAGTGGAAGCGCAGATAATGATTAAACCCTACTTGAGCAGTATGACACGCAGTGAGTTATTGGCAAGTATGGCGGGTAGCATGGCGTGTATTGCGGGTGGTGTGATGGCTGTTTATATTTCAATGGGTGTTCCTGCTCCGTATCTTTTAGCAGCAAGTATTATGGCAGCACCAGCTGCATTGGTAATCTCAAAAATTGTATTGCCCGAAACAGAAGAAAGCGCAACAAAAGGAGCCGTGAAGTTGGAAGTGCGAAAAGTTCATGCCAATTTGTTGGATGCTATTTCGCATGGTGCTAGTGATGGTTTAAAAGTTTCGTTGAACGTAATTGCAATGTTGATTGGCTTTATTGCATTAATTGCCTTGGTAAATGCTACACTTGGCTGGTCGGGAAGATTGATAGGCTTAACAGGGTTGAGTCTTGATTTTATTGGTATCAACATCAATGCCTTGAGTTTAGATGCAATTTTTGGTGCTGTGTTTTCACTCTTTGCTTTTGTGATGGGTGTGCCTATGCAGGATATTCATACTGTTGGTACGTTACTGGGTACTAAAATGGTTATCAATGAGTTTGTGGCTTATGCCAATATGAGTCCAATGATTGCCAATCAAACGCTTTCGCCTAAAGCAATTGCTATTGCCAGTTTTGCCTGTTGTGGCTTTGCTAATTTTTCATCTATTGCCATACAGGTTGGCGGTATTGGTGAGCTTGCGCCAGATAGGCGCAAAGACCTTGCTGCATTGGGCTTTCGTGCATTGTTGTGCGGCACATTGGCATCGTACCTTAGTGCTACAATTGCAGGTATTTTGTTTTAAGAAAATTGCAACGATTGATACACCGCTGCAACGTACACACCTGCTGTTTCGGTTCGTAAAATAGAATTGCCCAATGTTATTGGTTTAAAACCTTGCTGTTTTGCTGCTTCTATTTCATCGCTTGTAAAATCTCCTTCGGGCCCAATTGCGCAAACCAATTCTTTATCTGCTTGAATATGATTTTTTATGTGCGAAGAATTCGTTTCGCACCATGCTATACAACGCGTTTCGGGCAATGTTGTTTGTAAAAATTCAGCAAAAGTTTGTGTAGCATAAATTGTAGGTAAGTGATATTGTTTGCTTTGCTTACAAGCCGAAACTACCAACTTTTCTAAACGTTCAATCTTTAAGTCTTTGCGCTCGCTGCGTTTGCATACCACAGGCGAAATTGCGCTCACCCCAATCTCAACTGCTTTTTCAATAAACCATTCCAGTCGCTCCATTTGTTTGGTTGGTGCAATAGCAATGTGTAAGCCACTATTTTGCTTTTGCTGTATCAACAAATGTTGAATGTTTACCGCAACTTGCTTTTTACTTGCTTCAACAATTACACCTTGATAGAGATTTCCTTTTCCATCAAAAACATGAATGGTGTCATCTCGTTTCATGCGCAACACGTGTGTGGCGTGATGCGCCTCTGTATCATCTAACACCAGCAAGGAGTGCTCGTGTGCATCCGAAGCAAAAAAAGTATTCATGTTGCTTGTAGCTTTGAACTGGGCTTAACTTCTGCGCAGCAATTCAATGATAAGTTTTGTAAGTTTTGGTTCGGCTTCTTTTGCTTTTTGCAATACAAAGTCGTGTGTAACTCTATCTGCTTTTTCGGGCGGGTAGCCCATGTCGCTAACTACAGAAATTGCAAACACTTCCATGCCTGCGTGGCGCGCCACAACTACCTCGGGGGTGGTGCTCATGCCTACTGCATCGCCACCAAGCAAGTGATACATTCTGTATTCGGCTGGGGTTTCAAATGCTGGTCCCATAACGCCTACATACACTCCGGTGTGGCAGCGAATGTCATTTTCAAGCGCTATTTCCAAAGCCTTATTGATAAGTTCTTTGTTGTAAGCATCATTCATGTTTGGAAAACGAGGCCCTAACTGCTCTTCGTTTTTACCACGCAAAGGATGTTCAGGTTGCATGTAAATATGATCGCGCAAAATCATTAAGTCGCCCACTTCAAACTCTGCATTCATGCCGCCCGAAGCATTGGAAATAAAAAGATGCGTAACACCCAATGCCTTCATTACACGCACTGGAAAAACAACTTCCTGCATGGTGTAGCCTTCGTAGAAGTGGAAGCGGCCCTGCATGGCGCAGACGGTGACGCCGGCCAGCTCGCCGATCACCAGCCGGCCCGCGTGCCCGGCGACGGTGCTCGTTGGGAAATGCGGAATCTCGGCGTAGGGAATCACGTCCGCGCCGGCGATCTGCTCGGCCAGGCCGCTCAGCCCGCTGCCGAGGATCAGCCCGACCGTGGGCGTGTGGCGGGTGCGGCTGCGGATAAGGCCGGCAGCCGCGTCGTATTGGGCAAGAGTGAATGATTCGATCATAATGGCGCCATTGTACTAAGGAAGGGGCGGTA
>Ga0209573_1004637_pt1 | contig 13295 bp, 12 predicted proteins | sample TNRBio252014_DNA_FD_185870 | JGI IMG/M metagenome (GOLD analysis project Ga0209573, IMG submission 185870) | Wastewater treatment Type I Accumulibacter community from EBPR Bioreactor in Madison, WI, USA - TNR Reactor_6/25/2014_ DNA (SPAdes)... | ecosystem: Engineered > Bioreactor > EBPR >...
CATCGCACGCTACGCTCTGGACCTATTCCGTGAGGCTTGGGCCCCCACGCGGCGACGACTGGTGTGGCTACTGCACCTGCACCGGTCCGCTTCGCCACACGGCCTACCGCCATGATGCTACAGTGTCCCCAAAGCGCGTCTTAATTGTGCGGTGGACACGATAATGATGGACGGCCGCGAATGCACGGCGACCGGGGCGGCGCGATGAGCCGTCAGGCCAGCTCGAGCACGGGCTCGCTGTACAGCGCGATCTTGTAGCGGATCAGATCCAGGTGCCCACTGAGCTCGGCGATGTGCGCCTCAACCTCGCGCTCGAGCGCCTGGAGCATCGCCACGCGCTGTTGGAGCGTCTCGTCCCCTTGCCGCTGAAGCTCGGCGTAGGTCTGCATATCCTGGATCGACATGCCGGTGGCGCGCAGCTTGAGCAGGAATTGGATCCAACCGATATCTTCGCGCGTGTAGCGTCGGTGCGTGTTCCCGGCGCGATCGATCGGATGGATGAGCCCGAGCCCTTCGTAGTAGCGCAGCGTGTGTACGCTCAACCCCGTCGCCTCGGCCGCCTGCTTGATCGTCAGGGATTCCGTCGTCATGGCCCAAGCATAACACTTCGAGTTGACTCTAGGTCAAGGGCAAACAACGCGTGTGGCACTACCCCGGGCGATGTCGGGGGGGAGTGCCACACGCGTCTTCTCAGGGTTCAACACTTGACTTCGAGCGCACTTCAAGTTGTAGCATGCCGTCAGTTCACGGTTCAAGGATGGAAAGTATGGACACACGACGCATCGGACGTTCCGGGATCCAGGTCGCGCCGCTCGGCATGGGGTGTTGGGCCATCGGCGGCCCGTTTCGCTACCTCGATATCGAAGCCGGGTGGGGCGCGGCCGACGACGCCGAATCGCTGCGCGCGATCGACGCGGCGCTGGCCGCCGGCATCACGCTCTTCGACACCGCCGCCGCATACGGCACGGGCCACAGCGAAACGCTGCTCGGGCGCGCGCTGGCCGGCCGGCGCGCCTCAGCCGTGATCGCCACGAAGTTCGGCTTTCAGATCGACCCGTCGGCCCGCCATGTCGGCCGCTTCGTCGATCGCTCGCAGATTGTGGCCACCGCGCGCGAGGCGTGCGAGCAGAGCCTGCGCCGGCTGAACACCGACGTGATCGATCTGTTCCAACTTCATGATGGCGAGATGCCGCTCGAACTCGTCGACGATCTGCTGGCCGTGCTCGAGGCGCTGGTGGCCGCGGGCAAGATCCGGGCGTATGGCTGGAGCACCGACTCGGTGGAGGCCGCTCGGGCGTTTGCGGCCGGGCCGCACTGCGCCGCGATCCAGCATGACCTCAACGTGGTGCTCGATGCGCCTCGGATGCTGGCGCTGTGCGCCGAGCTCGATCTGGCCAGCGTCAACCGGACACCGCTCGCGCGCGGGGCGCTCACCGGCAAGTACACGCCGGCCAGCATCTTCCCCGTTGACGACGTGCGCAACGACCCGTGGGCCCAGGCCAACATCCTGCGCCCGGCGTACGATCATCTTGAGGCGTTGCGCGCGATCCTGACCAGCGGCGGCCGAACCCTGTCGCAAGGCGCGTTAGCCTGGATCTGGGCGCGCAGCGGCGTCGCGATCCCGATCCCGGGGATGCGCACGGCCCGCCAGGTCGAGGAGAACGCCGGCGCCCTGACGCTCGGCCCGCTGACCCCGGCTCAACTGCGCGAGATCGACGCGCTGCTGGGCCGAATGGATCCCGCTGCCACGCGCGCGTGATCGTCGCCATGGAGTTGGTGGGTGCAGCCCAGGGTCGGGGCTTCGCCCCGACCCTGGGCTGCACCCACCTGGAGCCTGAGGATCGCCTATAATGTCGGGGTCATCCGCCTTAGCGAAAGGAATAGCTTTCTCATGGGTATGTTCTCCTCGATCCTGGCAAAACTCGGTCTCGGCAAGAAGCCGGCTGTCAAACCCGAGAAGAAAGAAGCGGCCCGACCCTCTGGCGGTCAGCCCGGCGCGCTCGCATCGGCCGCGCCCAAGCCCGCGGTTCCTGTCGCCAAGCCGGCGCCAGCCGCGGCCGCATCCCCCAAGCCCGCCTCCGTGGCGCCCAAACCTGCCGCACAGGGCGACGGTCCCAAGAAGGCCAGCCTCTCGAGTAAGCCCGCTGCCGCGCCAAAGAAGACGACGCTGGCCAACACGCTCGGCGCGCGCGCGGCTGAGCCTGCGGCCGGCGAGCCCGTGGAAGCGCCGGCGCCCGAGCCCGTCGCCGAGCCCGAACCCGCCGCAGAGCCTGAGGTCGAGGCGATCTCGGTCGTCGACGTCGTCGCCGACCTCGAGGCGCGCGCGGCGAAGCATCCGGAGAAGTTGAACTGGAAGGTCTCGATCGTCGACCTGCTCAAATTGCTCGGCCTCGAGAGCAGCTTCGCGGCCCGCAAGGAGCTCGCTGAGGAGCTCGAGTGCCCGGCCGATCTGATGGCCGACTCGGCCAAGATGAACGCCTGGCTGCACAAGACCGTGCTCGCCAGGATCGCCGAGAACGGCGGGAACATCCCGCAAGATCTGCTCGACTGACGCCGCCTCACGCTCTGCGAGGCGCAACCAACGGAGCAGGGAGCGGATCACGTCGAGCCAAGGCTCTGCGCGATCCGCTCCCTGTCGTTTCCCGTCGACGAACGCCAACCGGGGCTCGCCGGCCCTAACCGTTCGTGTGGGGTGCCGTCCCTACAATCAGGGCATGGCGTCTGATGTATTCCTGCTCTTGACGGCGATCGTGAATGGGTTGGCCATCACGTTGCGGGCCGAGCCGGGCCTCGTGACCCTCGCCCTGGGCACCGGCGGTGTCTGGTTGGCGTGGCAGGTCTTTACGCTCGTCCTCCCGCAACGCCGCGCCTGAAGCACCTGCCCCCGCGCCCGCTCAGCGGATCCCGGCATCGAGGCACGCCTGCAGATCGCGCTCGCCCGGGAGCGCGCCGATGCATACCCCGACCAGCGTCAGCCGATCCACGTCCGGCGCGCCCGTCTCGTCCAGAAACATCCGACTCGCGGCCTGCAGATACGCCCAGCCCGTCAGGTTCTGTCGATAACGCTCGAGCGTCGGGCCATCGACCGGCATCCCGGCGATCCGTGGCGAGAGAAAGCGACCCTCGCGCCAGCCGCCTTCAAGAACGTACTCCGGCGGGTATGCTACGTCCAGGCTGATCCGGATCGGGAAGACCTCCGCGACACATGACAGACTGCTGCACAGCCGAACCAATACGCGTTCGATATGCGGCCCGACGTCGTCGACCACCAGATCGCGGTCCGGACCGGCATAGACGATGGCGACCCGTGAGCCCCAGAAGGTGTCGGGCGTGCCCCAGTATGTGTCTGGCGCGGGCATGCGCTGCCAGCCATTCGCGCGCCGTTCATAGAACTGGTCATAGCCATACCGATAGGCGACGCCGTCGGCATCCCGATACGTGCGGATCACCTGCACCTGCGCCACGTCGCCGAGCGTGACAAACGACAACTCGGGATCTGAGGCGGTCGGCGTCAACCCTAGATCGGGCGTCGGCGCCGCCAGGCCGGCACCTGCCAGTGTTTGTAGCCAGGCGGACAGCGCCGGGTCGGCGGAGGCGGCTCGGGCCAGCAATGCTTCGGCGTCGCGCGCGCGCGCGGCCTGGTCTTCGGCCGTGATGTGCTCGCGCAAAGCGGCCTGCGCGTTCTGGGCCGTCGACCAGCGGTAGACCCAGAAGGCCGCCAGCGCGAGCACGGCCAGCCCGACGCCGATCAATACGATGTTCGCATTGAGCCGCGATCGACCCCGGACGTGTTGCTCGGCCACCGGTCGTGAGCGGCCCGGTTCAGCGTCCCCGATCTGCCAGACCAGGTCGTCGTCTTCGCTGCCTTTGTGAGACATGCCTTCGATTGTAGCCCGCCCAGCTCAAAAAGAATCCCTCCCTGACCACTCCTGCATGCACCCGTGTCGTCGGCTTACAACGTGCGGGCCAACGCCACGAGTTGATCGAGGCAGAGGCCCCAGCCCTCGTGAAAACCCATCTGCTCGTGCTTCGCGCGCCCGGCGGGGTCGCGGTGGATCGCCCGGGCGACATAGCGCGTGCCCGCGCCCTCGGGTGTGAGGATCACGGCCGCCGTGAAGAACGGCTCGGCCGCCGGGCGGAAGCCAGGCAGCAGCGCGTCGGTGAAGACCAGGCGCTGCTCGGGGACCACCTCCAGGAAGCAGCCGCTGTTCGGGAAGGCCTCGCCCTCGGGCGAGCGCATGACGGTGCGGAACTGGCCGCCGGGGCGTAGATCGATCTGACACTCCGAGACTGTCCAGGGCGCCGGCGCGAACCACTTCATGATCAGTTCGGGTGTCGTCCAGGCGGCCCACACCAGCTTGGGCGCGACCTCGACGACGCGCTCGAGCACGAGATCGAGAGTCGGATCGAACGGGGCGAGCGGGGATGCGGTCATGGTTGCTCCTTGAGGGTGATGAGAAGAACGTCCAGTTGATCGAGGCGCTGCTCCCATAGATCGCGCTGGGTGTGCAGCCAGCGTTCGGCGCTCTTGAGTTGTCGCGGCGCCAGCGTGACGGTGCGCACCCGGCCGGTCTTCCGCGAATGGATGAGCCCAGCCCTTTCCAGGACCCGGAGGTGCTGGAGAAACGAAGGCATCGCCATGTCGAAAGGCTCGGCGAGCTGGCTTACGGCGCGCGGACCACGCCCGAGCCGTTCGATCACGGCCCGCCGGGTCGGGTCGGCCAGCGCGTGAAACACGACATCAAGGGCGGGTTGATACTTAGGCATTTGCCTAAGTATATCGCGCCGAGCGCGTTGCGTCCACAACGCTCGGCCGTGGTCAGTCACGCCCGACGAAGAACGCCAGCGGCAGTGACGACATCAGCACGATCAACAGCGCCGGCGCTGCGGCGCGGGCGAAGAAGGCCTCGGAGACCGCCGACCAGACTTCGGTGGCCAGGGTATCGAATCCCAGCGGCGCGAGGATCAACGTGGCGGGCAGATCCTTCATCGCGGTCAAGAAGACCAGGCTGGCGCCGGCGAGCAGGCCGGGGCGCAACAACGGCACTGTGACCTCCCAAAACGCCTGCAGGGGCCTGCGGCCGAGGCTGCGCGCGGCCTCATCGAGGCTGGGCGGGATCTGCAGCAATGTTGTGCGGAGCGCGCCGACGGCCTGGGGCAGATACAGCACGGCGTAGGCGAAGACCAGAAGCGCCAGGGTCTGGTACAGAAAGGGCGCCTGGCGTGCGCCGAAGAACACCAATGCCAGGGCGATGACGATCCCGGGCAGCGCGAAACTGGCATACGTCAGCCGTTCGATCAGGCGCGTCAGCCGACCCGGGTATCGCACCGACAGGATCGCCACCGGCAACGCCGCGGCCACGGCGAGGGCCGCCGCCAGCCCGGAGCCGAGGAGCGAGTTCCAGGTCGCACCACCCAGGGCCATGAGCGTCTCGCCCGAGTTCAGCCCGCGGATCAGCCAGTAGAGGAGCAGGCCGGCTGGAAGAAAGAGGCTCAGAAAGGCGACGCCCAGGGTGAACAGGAATGCCGGCCAGCGCCAGGAGCCAAGGGGCAGGATCCGTGGCGGTCGCGTCGCGCTCGCTGTCGGCTGCGTGACCCGGCGCAGCAGCCAGGCCTCGAACCCGAGCACGACCAGAGTGAGCACGACCAGCACGAGCGCCAACAGCGCCGAGCCTTCGCGATCGAAGGATCGATAGGAGACATAGAGCACGCGGGTGAACGTGTCATAGCGCAACAGCGAGACGGCGCCGAAGTCGCGCAGGGTATACAGCGCGACAAGCAACCCACCGGCGCCCAGGGCGGGGCGCAACAGCGGCAGAGTCACGCGCCAAAATGTCGACCACGCGCCCTCACCCAGGCTGCGCGCCGATTCCTCGAGCGTGGGGCTCATTCGCAGGAGCGCAGCGCGCGTGCTGAGGAAAACGTAGGGATAGCTTAGCAGCGTCAAAATGACGACGGCGCCCGGAAGCCCATAGATCTCGGGTAGGCGGGTCACGCCAAGCGGCGCCTCGAGGAGCCCCTGTAGCAGGCCGCGCGGGCCAAACGCAGAGACGAACAGATAGGCGCTGACGTAACTGGGTACGACGAGCGGCAAGGGAAGGATCAGCGACCAGGCCCGGCGGAGCGGCAGGTCGGTGCGCGTGGTCAGCCACGCGAGCGGCACAGCGACACCGATCGAGGCTGCCGTGACGGACGCCGCGAGCAAAAGCGTCCGCCCAAGGATCTCGAGGGTGCGCGTGCGCAGCAGCCCGGCCCAGACCTGCGGATCCGCTCCGGCCGCGCGCACGAACAGGTACACGGTGGGCAGGAGTACGGCGGCCGCCACCAGCGCGGAGAGCGCCCACAGGGCGAGCCTCGTGGGCGTGGTCCACCGCGCCGGTTGGCGACTCGCGTGCGGCATGAAGCTCAGGGTAGAACCCCGGTCTCCTGCAGCAGACGGGTGGTCCCGGCCAGGTCGTCGAGCGCGGCCATGTCGACGTCGAGCCGGTTCAGCTCGGCCAGGGCCGGCAGCCCTCGTTCGACAGCCACTCCTTCGACAAGCGGGTATTCATACGTCTGGCTCGCGAAGTACTGTTGCGCCACGGTCGACAACAGGAAGGCGATGAAGCGTTGTGCGTTGGCGGGGTTTGCGCTTGTCTCTAGTTGCCCGGCGCCGGCCGCCATCACGAGCGACCCCGGGCCTCCGCCGGGTAGGAAGTAATTGCGCGCCGCGAACCCATCGCCCTGTTCCTTGAGGAAGCGGTACAGGTAGTAGTGATTGACGAAGCCGATCTCGACCTCGCCGGCGCCGACCGCCTCGACGATGTTGGTGTTGCCTTCGAAGACCTTGGGCGCGTTGGCCTGCATCGCGGTCAGCCATTCGCGGGTTTTCTCTTCGCCCCAGGCGACGCGCATCGCCGTGACCATCGCCTGGAAGGAGCCGTTGGTCGGCGCCCAGCCGAAGCGGCCCGCCCAGACCGGGTCGGTGAAATCCCAGATGTCGGCCGGCAGATCCTCGGGCGCCAGGGCCTCGGTGTTGTAGACGACAACACGGGCCCGGCCCGAGACGCCGACCCAGAGCCCGGCGGGCGAACGATAGCCCGCCGGGACGAGGCTCAAGGTTTCCTCGGGCAGCGGCGCGAAGAGCCCGGCGTTGGCGACGGCGCCGAGGCCGCCCGGATCCTGCGCGAAGAACACGTCGGCCGGTGAATTCGCACCCTCTTCGAGGAGCGTGGCCGCGATCTCGGCAGTGCTTCCGTACTTCACATCGACCTGCACGCCGGTCGCCGCGGCGAACTGGGCGATGATCGGCCCGACAAGGCTTTCGCTGCGGCCCGAGTACACCACAAGCCGCCCAGGCTCGGCCGCCACCTGCTCGGGCGGCGCCGTGATCACGATCGGCGGCGCAGTCACCTCAACCGGGACCTCGACGGTCTCCCGGATGACCTGGGCCGTTGGGGCAGCTGCGGGCCCGCAGGCGCTGACCAGCGCGAGGGCGGCCAGGGTCGTCGTCGCCAGGGCGGCGTGATTCTTCTTCATCAATCGATTCTCCTTGAGCGTGGCCGCGGGCATTAGCGCGCGAGCAATGTCGGGACTAAATCACGGGGATACCGGGGCTCTCGGCGGGATAGGCGACAACCGGGCCCTGGACGGTCCAGCGGACGCGTGCGCCAGGGGCCAGCGGGTCTTCAGGCCAGGTGCGGGCATGGATGCTGAGGTCTGGGCTGACGCGAATCTCTGCGAGTTGGTCGTGCCCAAAGAACTGGAGGCGCTCGACCCGGCCGGCCTCGCCGTTGTGGCCCGGGGCAAGGGCGATCTGCTCGGGGCGCACCAATACGCTGACGGCGCCATGGGCGGGCACGGCGAGCGGCAACTGGCCGAGCGCGCAGGTGGCGGTGTCGCCGTGCGCCCAGCCAGGGAGCAGGTTGGCGTCGCCGACGAACGACGCGACCGCGCGTGTGGCTGGCCGTAAGTAAATCTCCTGCGGCGCGCCGATCTGGGCGATGCGCCCGGCCTCCATCACGGCGACCTCGTCGGCCAGGCTGAGCGCTTCCTCCTGATCGTGGGTGACGAGCAGGGCTGTGGCCCCGGCCTGCTTCAGAATGCGTCGGACGTCAGCGCGCATGCTCTTGCGCAGCGCGGCGTCGAGGTTCGAGAACGGCTCATCGAGCAACACGACCGCGGGCGCAAACGCCAGAGCACGGGCCAGCGCGACGCGTTGCTGCTGGCCGCCCGAGAGTTGATGAGGCAGGCGCTTTTCAAGGCCGATCAGGCCGACAAGGTCGAGCATCTCGCCGACCCGCTTCGACCGCGCCACGGGTTCGTGACTGCGCTTGAGCGCGAAAGCGATATTCTCGGCGACGGTCAGATGCGGGAACAGCGCGAAGTCTTGAAACACAAGACCGACCCGACGGCGCTCGGGTGGCACCCAGGCCCCGCGCCCTGCAACGACGGCGCCGTCGAGCCGGATAGCGCCTGTGTCCGGCTGCTCGAGCCCGGCGATCAATCGCAACGTGGTGGTCTTGCCGCAGCCGCTGGGGCCGAGCAGGGCCAATAGTCGCCCGCGCCCGACAGAGAGCGAGACACCGTCGACGGCAAGCGTGGCGCCGAAATGCCGGGTGACGGATTGCAAGTCGATTACGGGGTCGATCGAAAGCGAAGCCATTCGTGAAATGTAGCGCGAGTGGATCGATATGGTCAATATCACGAGTTCAATCGGGTTTTGTGACGGCGAGATGGCGTTGTTGACCGCGATTAACTTTGATGAAGTCGATCGACATTGGATGGACCTTGTAGCCGCAACCTGACGGACGTATGCTGATCAATCTGAGTGTTGTTGGGGGTAACGCCATGTCCATCGAGCGAAACAATCGACGCCAGGTCGTCTGGATCCTGGCCGGAGTCGGCGTGCTGGCCTTCTGCCTGTGTGGCGGGATGTCGTTGCTGGTTGCGAGCGTCGTGTTGATGACAGCCGCGTCTCGGGCGAGCAATGGGGCGCCGCCGCCGGCCTGGACCCAGCCCGCTGGCGAGCTGGGCGAGTGGCGGGCCCTGTCGGATCTCCCGCGCAAGACCAATGTCTTCCTGTTCGACCCGAACGACCCGAGCATCGCCTATGCAGGCACCGGGCGGTATGTCGAAGGCGACAACGGCCTGTATCGCAGCGACGACAGCGGGGCGACCTGGTCCCTGGCGAACGCCGGTCTGCCGGATGATCCGGTGGTGGCGCTGGCGCTAAGCACCGACTCGTCGATCCTGTATGCCAACCTGGCTGTCGACACCACGATCTACGCCAGCACTGACGGCGCGCAGACCTGGCATGCGGTCGGCGAGAACCCCGAGCTGTGCTGCAATGTGCCGAGACAGCTGATCGTGGATGTCGAGGACCCGGCCCGGCTTTATCTGGTGCAACCGGCGGCTGACCCGAACCTCTCGATCAGCACCGATGGCGGCGCCTCGTGGACGCGGGTCGCGGATCCGCGCGAGGAGCTCAACCCACGGACCCTGGCGCAGGATCCACAGGATGTCGAGCATCTGTACCTCGGCTCGGACGGTCACGGCGTATACGTCTCGACCGATCGCGGCGCGACCTGGACGCTCGCCAACACCGGCATGATCGACTACGCCGTCCTCTCATTGGCTGTATCGCCGATTGACGGCGACCATGTCTATGCGGGCACGGCCGATGGGCATGTGTTTGAGACTCTGGATGGCGGCGCGACCTGGCGTGACCTGACGCCGGGTCTGGCGCTCGAGCCCCACGAGCGGCACGGAGTCACGGATCTCACGCTCGATCCGGCGCACCCCGACACCCTGATCGCCACGATCGACCTCGCCGGTGTGTTGCGCTCAGACGATGGCGGCGCGACCTGGGAGCGGATGGCCGTGCCGCAGCCGCGCGCGATGTTCCCGTTCCCGCAGGAGGCCGCCGTGGCCTGGGCGTTCACGCCCGAGCTGCGCGGCCTGCTCGGCCTGTATTATCCCGACGGCGAAGACTCGGGCGCCTGGTTGTGTACGCCCTGAGCCCTCGCCGGTAACCCGGCTGCCTCAGCGCCTGAGCAGCGGCAGATAGACGCGCTCGGAGAGCCCGACGACCGGGCCAGCCGGGCCGCCACCCGACCAGACGACCGTTTGCGCCGTAACGCCGAGATTCCGCGGGCTGTCGCCATCGGCGCGGACGACATGGATCCGCAGATCTTCGCCCATGCCGGCATCGATGTCGCGCAAGAAGGCCACCCAGTTGCCGTCGGTGGAGACGCGTGGCCGGGTCGCGGGCTGGCCAACCGGCCCCCGTGTGATCTGCATCAGGTTGACAAGGCCGCCATCCCCGGCCACGCTGGCGCGCCAGATCTCGTTCTGGCCACTGTAATTGGCCGAAAACACCAGCAAGCTCCCGGTGTTGCCGAAGTCGCTTCCCTGGACGTTTGCGGGCTCCAGACAGGTCTCTTTGAGACCGACTGCCGTGGTGTCGATCAGGCAGAGCCGATTGGTGTCGTAAAGCACGGTGCCTGCGAGTGTGCAATATAGCCGGTTGGTATACGCCACCCAGCGCCGATCGGGCGAGACCGCGACCGAGTCGACGTTGGTGTTGGACGTCGTCGCCACGGTCGCCCGCGGGGCGTTCTGGACCAGCCGGGCCTCAAAGGGCACGCAGGCGCCGTTGTAGTCGTCCTGAAAGATGCCGGCGATGAAGTTGGCATCGGCCGGGAGATCGAACTCGGCGATCGCCTGCGCATCGGTGAAGACTGTCTGTGGATTGGCGCCGCTGCGGTCTCCGGCAACGACGCCGCCGCCGCTCAGGAAGTACAGCTTCTGCCCATCGATTGAGTACGCAGGGAAGCTGCCGCCGCCACGCAGCGTCTCCGCGCCGACCACACCCGCGGTCAATTGACGCACCCCCACGCCGCCGGTTGTGTCATAGGCCATGACGCCGGAGAGGCCGGTCACGGCTCCGCCGACCGTGGCTGTAGCGCTGACCGTCGCGCTTTGGGGACCGGGATTCGCTGTGGTGTCGACTGCCTGGACCCGATAGTAATACGTGCCGGCCGTCAGGCCGACATCTCGATATGCGGTTTGTGTCACAGGCAGCGCATTGATCCGTGTGAACGGACCGCTGGAAGCTGTGCTGCGCCAGACATCGTAGTAAGCCACACCGTTGGCGTCGCTCGCAGAATCCCACTCGAGCCCGATGCTGGAGTCGCCGTCGGTCGCGCGCAGGTTCGCGGGCGTCGTCGGTGGCGTGGCATCGAGCGCCGCGCTTGCGGCCCAGATGAGGTCAGACACCACCAACGGATCGCCGCGGTCATCGGCGAAGAGGAAATGGGCGCGGGCGTCCCCGGCCGTGCCGGTAGCGGCGACCGACACCCGGAACTGGGTCGAGATGCCGAGATAGGGTTCACTTCCAGACTCGATCGGTCCGCGGATGCCAAAGGTCAGGCCACCGTCGATCGATGAGACCACGTTGAGATCGCTCTGGCTGGCCGTCGAGGTTGAGCTCATCACCACAGGCATCAGGATCTGGTTGTCGGGCCCGACCGTGAGATCGTAGTGGAAGGTGTAGTTGCTCCCGATCGTCGTCGCGGCCCGGGGCGTGCCCCAGGTCGCGCCGTTGTCGGTCGACGTGCGCACGACGATGTCTTTCTTGTCCTGGTCTTTGTAGCCGAGCACCAGGCGACCATCGGGCGCGAACGCCAGACGCGGCTCGGTATCATTGCCGTTGGTTGACCAGCGGGTCGCGGCCGGGAACGAGACGGCGCGGTTGGTCGAACAGGTGCCATAGATCGAGGCCGAGTCGCGCTGATCTTCCCAGGCCGCGCAGACCGTGTTGCCGCGAACGGCGAGCGCCGACAATGGGCCGCCCAGCGTGCTCTGACGACCCGTGCTACCGCCGGGCGTGAGCAGCACATAGCCGGCCGTCAGGCTGGTCGTGCGCGTGATGACGTGCAGCACGACATGAAAGCCGTTCACGTCGCCGCCGCTGAAGGTCGGGTCGTGGGCCAGGGTGAAGATCCGATCGTCCTGGGCCTGGATCTCCGGGCGCTGATCGACGTCGTCGCCGATCCCGGCCTCGGTCCCATTCCAGAGCGTGCCCTCCGTCCAGGTCGTTCCGCCGTCGGTCGACCAGGCGGCGCGCACGTCGTTGTTGAGTTCGCTCCCGCCACACGTGATCCCGACGTCGTAGCAGGCATCGAGCCCCCAGGCGATCCAGATCGTGCCGTCGGGCGAGACGCTGATCGATGGATTGTGGGTGAAGCCGACGAACTGGTTGTTGGAGACGATCCGGTTGGCGCTCCAGGTCGCGCCACCGTCGGTTGATTTCGCGAAGACGATATCGGCCTCGACCTGGCTATCGGTGCGCCGACCATCGCGCCACACTGCGTAGAGCGTGCCACCCTGTTGGGTGATATCGGGCTCGCCGACCCAGGCATCGAGCTGTGCGGCATCAGTGACCCGCGTGTTGGCGCCTCCGAGCACGATGCCGGCGTGCGCACCACGTAGTGGTGACAGCACGAGCGATACGACCGACACCAGGACCATCCAACGTAGTTGTTGCATCCAGGACCTCCATGTCGAATTGTGCGATTCTGGGTTGCAGCCGAGCCTGCGGCCGCTGTTTCCGGCACACCACATCTATCCGGGCCGGATCTGCAGGCGGAAGGGCGACGGGTCGATGGCGGGTTGCGCATCACCCATAGACCGCCTGCGCAAGAAAACGATTGTATGCGGTGTGGGACTTGCGATCGGCGTTGTATCAGGCGGGGTGTGCGCCGTGCCCGAGCGCACAGGCAGGACTCACGCAGGAGCGCTATCCTTCCAGCCGCAACCCACATCAGGATTCGACCTCACGATGACTTCAATGTCCGCTCACCCCGCCAGCGCGATCGACACGGCCACGCACATGGGCCGGGTGCACTACACAACCGCCGACCTCGAGCGCCAGATCGCGTTTTATCGCGATCGGCTCGGTTTCACGCTGCTGTGGCGCGAAGGTCAGACGGCTGCGCTTGGCACGGCGACGCGCGAACTGCTGCGCCTGACCGAGGTCCGCGGCGCGCGCCCGGCCCATCGAACGACCGGCCTGTACCACACCGCCTTCCTCGTGCCGACGCGCTGGGATCTGGCGCAGCATATCCGCCAAATCGCCGAGACGCGCACGCCGATTCAGGGCCACTCCAACCACCACACGCATCTGGCGCTGTACCTGCCGGATGCCGAGGGGAACGGCATCGAGCTGGCCTGGGATTTCCCGCGCGAAGTCTGGCCGATGCGTGACGGCCAGCTCTACCCCGACGGCATGGAGCGCGCCGGCATCGACCTCG
>Ga0209573_1004638_pt1 | contig 13290 bp, 10 predicted proteins | sample TNRBio252014_DNA_FD_185870 | JGI IMG/M metagenome (GOLD analysis project Ga0209573, IMG submission 185870) | Wastewater treatment Type I Accumulibacter community from EBPR Bioreactor in Madison, WI, USA - TNR Reactor_6/25/2014_ DNA (SPAdes)... | ecosystem: Engineered > Bioreactor > EBPR >...
AGAAATACAAAAACAAGGAGCTGAATTTTGAATCATGTTCGACGGAGATGCAGATAGAATATGAGTAGTATCTCATACATGAGAAATTATTCCTGGCGATATTATATACGCTATTATTGCCAAACAGATATTACAAAATACACAACAAAACAATCCTATATTATTATATGACTGCATGAGTTCCAAGATAGTTCCAGAAACTATCGAAAAAAATTGAGGAAAAGCACAGATTTCCAGAGTATGAAGATTTTTTATAAACAACAAAATGATCGAAATCAAAGCTGTAGCAGGAGGTGAAGTAAGTGGACACTATATGTTTGGGGAATTGGGTTGTGTAGAATCAGTACTCATAGCGCAATACTATATTATGAAAGAGCTGGAAGAATATAACGATATGGACACTATGATACAACAATACAAAAAATACTATAAGTGACCAGTACAAAGTATTACTGTACAAGATAAGGAAAAAGTACTCAACAGCATAAAAATTGCATTCAGCGAATACAAACAAGAATTTTTAGACGGCATAAGTGTTTACACAGATACATATCGATTCAACGCAAGATGATCAAACACCGAAGAGAAAATAAGATTTAGTGTAGAAGCAGACAATCAACTCACACGAAATCAGGTAGTTGAAAAAATCAACAACATTGTACAGCAATAAAAACTTTAGACAAAAACAAAAACTATGATCATCGCATTCGCGATTATTGGACTCATTATCATAAGTTGATTGAGCATAGGAATGTATGCTACATTTATTCCATTTATGCAAAATATATCATCTATACAGTCATACAACAATGCATACTATGGTGCTATAGCAGCAACTGAGAGAGCTTTGCTTGTAGCCAAGCAACAACAATTTTGATTCAATGGTTCATGATGACGAAAATGAACAGTCCAACGAGGACCCATCAGCGACCAAAAAAATACATTTATGGGAATAGTTGCCGAAGAAAACAATGGGATACAACGAGATATACAAGGAAAAACAACTCGCATCCCACAACTCGGTCAATGAGATATTCCAAAGATACTTTCTGCAAATGACAGCAGCGATTTCAATGCATTTACCATCCAAGACACAGTAGTTATAAACACATATATCAATAATAACAATAATCCCAATCTCTTCTATGCACAGACAAACAATAGTATACAACCAAACAGATCTTTCATAAATACACAACGAAGAATCCCTCCATACATATACAATCAGCAAGAAGAAACTACTGCCATGTTATGTGATACATACAATCCATTATGTGACAATGATAGCGACATTGATGATGATATAAATATATTTCGACAACGAAAATGATCATACAACAATGAGGAATTTACTATCATTCCAACAACACAAGTGTTTAGTGGACCTACAGCAACATATATTGGCGATGAAGATATGCATATAAGAGAGAGTATCATAAACCAAAACAATACACCAACAATACAATTTGCTGATAGGTACAATCCCATACCAACTAGAACTGATACAACAGCACATACAACCCAATGATCATGAGGTGATGCTATAAAAAATATTGTATTTAGCAATATATTCAATACACCAGAGCTGCAATGACTATATGTACAGTACAGTATGACACAACAACCCGAAAGTAGAGCTGGGTTTATCTATCCATTCATAGAATATGCTATCTCATCAGACGCAGAGATGAGCGATACGCATCGACATATACAAGCAAAAAGTACTGTAGGAGATTATGAAATAAAAATACAAATTAAAAAACCGCAAAACAAACAAACAAAAGGATCAAACTTTACTACTGTTTTCTAAAAATGGAGACACAAACACAAGGAAAGCTATTCATTGTAGCCGGAAGCATTGGATTAATTATATCTGCATATTTTCTTGTCTCTGCTTTCTTTCCTGGTGAGCAAGAAACAATACAAACTCCAACAATTATAAACACTTGAACAGAACAATGAGAAAATGGAGAGGTCGACTTCACACAAATACTATTAGAAGGACAAAATGAAAAGAAAATTAATGTACTTATTCCTGACTTTTTGTTCACTTCTTGATTTGAAAATATCGCCCAAGAAATACAAGAGAAGAGTGACTTAACAGTAGACTTCTTTACTCCCATCAATAAAGATATCTATGCATCATTGGATGAGAAATGGACATATGAAGGAGAAGAAATGGATATTATATTAGTACCAACAGATATACTATTATCATTCATCAGCCAAAGCAAATTCATTCCCATAGCAGAAAAGATAACTCCATATTATCATACAGCACTCAGTGGTATTATAGATACTGAAACATATACATTTATACCACATATTATAGATCCGATAGTTATCTATGCACACAACAACAAAGCATATCCAGCAACTGTAAACAACTGGCTCGATACTATCATATGATGGGAATCTCCCAAAAGAGGTCATTTTCCAATATTATTCTGATTTAGTAATCAAGACAACCACTTTGTAAAACAAGGAAGAGAGATAATGGAAGACCACTTTTTTATACTATACAATATAATAACATACATTGCACAATGACCAAATCCAATACAAGATATGAAAACACTACTCGACATCCCAAACCTCACAAGAGCTGAATCATGGAATGTGGCTGATTTTATTAATACAAGTAATAAATTGACATCAGAAAATAGTATGTGTAAGCAATATCCTAGTATATGTTTATTTGCTTACAATTATGGAGATAGTCGCATAGGCTTATTATCAGATACAAGTAAGATAGATAAATATTTTTCAATACGTGATTATACTATAAATCCATTTCGATATACTGACACCTATCCAGCAAGATGACGATGATTTATTGCAAACAAAGAGAGCATCTCTAGTAGAATAACGATGTTTTTAGAGGCATACATCCAAGCAAGTTTAGTAACAATAGACTGATCCTTGCGAAATAGAACCATTCCAGCAAGTACACTGGCTAACAGTACGATCAACGATCCATCTATTCAATGATGACTGTATGACAATAACAATCGAAACATCTATATAGGAGAAAAAAAATCTCTCCATACAGCAATACAAAACACAAAAATGATTGATCTCCTAGAGTGAACATACACACCAGAGGCATTCATACAGGACGTACAACAATAATTACTTCGCATTTCTAAAAATAACCTGTCATCATGAATCTCCATCAAATGAATCTAGGTCGTCTGGATCTGCAAGCGCATATACAGCTTGTTCTTCTGGAGTGCGTTTCACAAAAGGCGTATCTAAGAGTATAGACTGGTACAGCATCTCCTGCACATCAATAGTAGCATTTTTGATATCTATAGCAAAAACTGGAGAGTCATCTTCCTCATTATATACTTGTGCAGCTGGATCAATAACAAAATATGCTCAGAAAGATGGAATACGAACATTTCTTATATAGGGAGTGCCAGATACATCTGACTCCTCATGAATATAACAAACAACATCTTCTAAGGTTGCAATAATTGTTGAATTATCTATTGATTGAAGCAGTAGCTTTCAAGAAATTCATCTAGTGTCCAGTCATACAATATCACCAATCATCAATCAAGAAAAAGTAACTGTATCAATACGTCAGACGTTAAGTAGCAGATCAGATACTTTAATGCGAGTAGTTTGTTTCATACAGAGGAAAAGGGGAAATAAAGACAGTAGAATAATACTATTTTACCAACCATAGTCAATAATGATAGAAAAAAACACACTTATTCCAGAAAATACAGAAGTCTATGGCTTTCTAGGCAGCATATATGCAAAAGCAGAAAGCACACTAATAGCCATATCATGATGAGCAGACAGCATATATGTATCTCTTATTATACAACAATATCGAGAATACAAAAATCGGGACACAAAAAAAATCCATTACATATACTGTGATCATAACATAAGGAAAGAGAACAATGATAAACTGTATATACAAAAATACGTCAACAAAGAGCAGTTGCACGTTGTCACAAGACAAAAAAAAGAAAAAAATACAGAATCATCATTAAGAAAACGAAGATATGAGCAAATACAAAAATATATGAAACAACACAATATAAAAAAACTTATAACAGGGCATCATCTGTCAGATCGCATAGAATCAACATTTCTTAATATATTGCGTGGTTGCGCCATAGACTGATTCATAAGTATGCACAGAATAGAAAAGAACAGCCATCTTATCCAATGAGAAATAATTAGACCACTATTAAAGATGTGAAAAGAGCATATAAAAAATATTTGTGATAAGCATAATATACAATACAGCAATGATGACACAAACAACGATATAACTATATCAAAAAGAAATAGATTAAGACACACAATATTAAAAGAACTCAAAGAATTATCACACAATAGCTCAAGCGATAATAGCTCTTTCGAAAATAGTATGCTAGAAATATATACAGCAATAGAAAGCATGCAAGAGAATGAACATCCAATCCAAATAGAAACAATACCCATGTACAAACATCGAAATACGAAACGAGCATACAAATGGAATATTCATCCAAAAGATATAACAACCAATCATATAAAAAAAATATGCAAACAGCTACACATACAAAACAATATGGGTAAAAAGAATATGAAAGAATTGAGCGATTTTCTGCAAAAAAAGAAAAAATGACATAAGTATATCAATTATACATATTTTTTTCTAAGCCACTGAGCCATTTACATCATCAACGGTCCCAAGAAGTTTTGGGAAGCAAAAATACAAAATACAGAGAACATCCAAGACCTATTTGATCAAGTAGTCATGAGAAAAACCGTCAACAAACGACGCTTCAGCCAACACGAAGACAAGATTCACGGAAAATCAATAAAAAAACGATGTATAAATCAAAAAATTCCTATGTTTTGGAGAGAGAATATTATCGTACAGATACAAAAAAATTGATCTATCGCTCCTGTTATTCGAGACTTTATGAAAAGCAAGTAACGAAAAGTTAGTCATTAGTGTCTATTTTTTTCTTGGTTTCAGCAAGATGATCTTCCCGACGAGAAAGGGATTGTGAAATCTGTTGTGGAGGAAGCTTATCTCATTTTTTTTTAGATGATCACATAGCAACCATAAGATCCTCATAACCCTTCCACAAAACTCATCAAATCGCACGAGCCAGTGAATCTTGAGATTGAGACATGATTAATACATAGCAAATAAAGACTACTTTATAAGTATTCTATCGGTAGTAAAACTATAGAGACGGACTTTGCCAGTGATGGTATATTTCTTTTTTACTGCAGCTAGAGCATCTTTGCTGGAATGAATTCAAGTTGTTCAGGGAAGCATAATACCACTCATTCCATTTGCTACAATACAAATACCATATGTAGACATATCCAGTCAAACAAACTTCTCTTTGTCAGTTTGTTCAATTACATCTTTGACTATATCAACAGCAAACGATGATATATCTTGAGATGAACCAAGTGCATTATACAGAATATTAACCAATTGTTCTATTGATTTTGTAGTTTGCAATGTTCATTGCGACGCCACAAGAGAACCATCAAGGGTAAATCAAGAAAGTATAACACCACGTACATCAGTTAAGGCATACGATGAAGCAATTGCATGTAATATTTTTTCTATCATAATCAATAGTATTAATAAAATTATTTTTTACTTCTTAGGTGACTAATTAGTGGCCAAAAACGAATAAATTCCATAACCTGCAATCCTGTATATCTTCAAAGCGCAATAAGTAAAATAATAGCAAACAAGACAGCACTAGGATATAAAAGCACCACATGACGCAATAGTTCAGATTGGATAATAAGATATGATAAGTAAGACACAATAAGAAATATAGCAAACGATAACAATTGTTTAAATGATAACGAGGTAAAAGAACCGGTCCATATTTTTGATGCGATAACAACCATGAGAATGTATGCAAGCAATATCATAGGGTTGCTAAATATGACAAAATCGTTGGTTATCAATCAGAGAACATTGAGTACGACAAGTCCAAGTATAGTTAAAAAGATATATACAACAGTTTGTAGTCATAATTTTGCTGTTGCTAGAAGAGTAAATCTACGTGTAAAAGCTATAATAATCATCTTTGCAATTACTGCCATAATAAGCAAAAACAGAGAAGTTTTTAATCACACAACATGAAACGAAATAGCAAACATAAGTGGATAATATACGCCATAAGAAGATATACCAACAACTTGTTTACAGAAAACAATAAATAAAACAGCAAAAATACACAGCAACAAAAGAACTAACATATCTAAAGGAAATCATTGAAATAGCAAATAATCTACAACATGACCAAACGAATAAGAAAATCTAGATCATGATGCCTGCAGTACAGAACGATCAAGCATAGATTGATCATATACAGTTTTACCGATAGAAAGTTGGAGAAAAATATTCATTGCTTCCTGGGACGATATGACGAAAATATTTACTCCTGGGATTGTTTTACTAAATCTAGCCAAAAACTTTTTTACAATAGATTTATTCGTATCATCAATAATAAATATATTTTTGTCTGATAAATCAATAGAATCATCCTGCTGCATAAGACGGAGAACGTCAAATATCATAGAATAATTTTTCATCGAAAAGTAGATATCTTTTGTATGAACTATATGTGACCAATTTTGCCTCAAATTAGAGAGTAATAATGATGAAGAGTTCAACGAATCATCATGAACAATAAATGGACGAAGAAATAGATTATTTTGGCTCATATTTTGTATAATTCCGACTCAAAACTCATCGATATATGGACCAATATAGGTATAAATAGCATTGTACGACTGTATAGATTTTTCTAAAGTATAATTACAAGATCCATAACTAACTTTTGCACGCAATGTGTATGATCATAATTGAGGAAACTGATATAAAAACTCTGAATCAGAAGAACGTTGCAGCACTCTAGAATTTTGAAAAAGTTCATATTGGACACGTGTAGATGCAAGAATATCTTGTGGTACTATAACTCTTTCCAATGAGTCAGAAACAGCACTAGAGGCATTGAGTAATGCAACAGACAATGCATAAGTGTAGTTATGTTCTGCGACAATGCTATCAGAGCCAACAAGAGTAAAAACAACATCTTCACAACGAAGAAATGCATCAGATTCCTGCGCAAAAACAAAAGAGATAGAAAACAAGTAAGCCGCTATTGTTGCTATTGTGAAAAATAGGGATTTGTATATAATAGACATCATATTGTTTATTCGTAAAGACCTCATGACCAAACTATGATTTAGCATACGCAAAGAACGTGGAAATGCAAGAGTATGAGAAATAACCCTCAACGGCATAACAATACAAACTCCTATATTTATGCCTGTTGGTACTAAAGCTACGATAAAAGGACTTTTCTTAGAATTATTACAAGATCCTTACCGGATAGGAGAACACAACGACATTATAAAACTCATACTTGCTAACACATTTCATTTATATCTTCGTCCAGGCGATGAAACAATAAAACAGGCTGGATGATTGCATACGTTTGAAAATCGACCATGATTGATATTGACAGACAGTGGATGATTTCAAGTGTTTAGTTTAGGATTGGGAAGTAAGGAAGCAACAATGGGATCACATGCAATCAATATGAAACTCAAAGAGGAATGAGTGTATTTTCGTTCTCCATATGATTGAAGTAAGCATGTATTTACTCCTGAAAATGTTGTAGATACGCAAGCAAATTTCTGATCAGATATTATGATGATGCTCGACGTTTGCTCCCCTGCAAACGCAGACAAAAAAACCATTCATCAACACATGGATAGAACACATCGTCGAGCAAAGAGAGCATATGATCATTTTATACCAAAATATGATGCGTGTCGTTGAGTACTTTTTCCAATAGTACAATGATGATCTCACTTAGATTTAAGAGAAAAATCAATCGAAGCACTCACACCATTTGCAATCGACTGAATTGCTGTTGGTTGAGTAAGCGTTGGTGAAAGCAAAGAAAAGATACAAGAAGTTGTAGCATTTACATGACCAAAGCTACCAAAAGACAAACCAAGATACCTCATGGGTATAGGGACTCCTCAGGATATATTATATGCTATACAAGAAGGATTTGATATGTTTGATTGTGTTCTAGCAACAAGGTTATGAAGGCACGGAGTTATGTTTTCTGATGAAGGAAATATTCATATTACCAACACACAGTACAAAAAAGATTTTTCGCCTTTCAGCAAACTGTCACTATGATTAAGTAAATATAGCAAAGCATACATTCATCATCTTATCAAAGAAAAAGAAATGCTTTGAGGTATATTATTATCACTACATAACATCCTCTATCTACACGACATGCTAGAAAAATGGAAAAAAGATCTACTTGGCAACTAATCTTGTAATCTAAACAGTAAAACAATAATATACAAGAATTTATACTATCATAAAGATACAATGCTATTAAAACTTAACTCAATTATTATCTACGGACTTGGAGCTTTTTTCTTAGCACTAGCACTATACCCTGTATATATTATGATACTCAAAAAATGGAAAATCGGGAAAACAATCCGTGAAGAAACCATAACAGGAGAAAAGGCAGCAATATTTGTTGATCTTCATAAACACAAGACTGGAACACCAAATTTATGATGAGGAATGTTTCTCGTAATTATGGGTATAATGATAGGGTTATCCTTAGTACTACAGCATTATAACATTATCAACAATTCCCTCATATCCAGACAAGAAACCTATATCATACTTTTCGGATTCTTTAGTATGTGAATACTAGGTCTTATTGATGATTATCTCAATGTAAAATGACATGGAGCTATCAAATGACTAAGTGCCAAAGCAAAACTTATTGGGATGTTTATCTTCGCTGGGTTTATTAGCCGATTCTTTTATAGCAGACTAGGTATTGACTACATAAATTTTTGGCCTATTGCAGGGAAGATAGAGATGGGAATATTGTATCCTATCCTAACATTCTTCGTTACTATTAGTATTGTAAACGCAATTAATATAACTGATGGACTTGATGGACTAGCCGGATGACTCATGGCAATAATCTTAATGACAATGGCTATTGCAACATTTTTTTATCAAACATATATAGCAACAACCGTTATTGTTATTCTTATAGCAGTACTACTAGCATTTTTACGATACAATATAAACCCTGCAAAAATATTTATGGGAGATAGTGGTGCATTTGCTCTATGATGATTACTAGCATCATTGATATATATACTCAATATGAGAATGGGTATATTTATACCCTTTATAATTATCTTTATAATATTCATCGCTGAAACTGGATCAAGCGCTCTGCAAATAGTACGAAAAAAAGTACGGAAGAAGAAACTTTTCTCTGTTGCTCCACTCCACCATATGTATGAAAAAGCCTGACACAAAGAAACAAGTATTGTTATGAAAGCTCGACTTATTCAGTGAATCCTCGCAGCTATAACTATGATTGCAATTTTCTACCAATTCAATATACCTCTATTGCCATAATTTATTTTTACAAGAATACACATTGTCATGTTAACTAAAAAAAATATAACTTCTCTAGTTTCTACCTCAATAAAAATATTTTTTATTGGACTCATTATTCAGTTTATAGCACACACATTTGTTACTTATACATTGGGTTGGGACAATATATTTTGGAATATAGTGCGAATGCGAAAAGAACTCTGGATTGTGTGAGCTATAGTAATTATAGGAAGTGTATTGTATAACCAATCAACCAAACTGCAACTTTTTTGGCAACAATTTCCCCTCAAAAAATATAGTATCATACTAATAACAACAATAGCTTTCGTATTGCTTATAGGAACAGCATTTACAAATAGCGGATTCATAACAACTATCATGTCCTTAAGATACAGTATGACTGGATTTATATTATTTATCATAGGATTTATTGTAGCAATATTTTTTGTTAAAGATACCAGTATATCTTGGGAAAAACGATACATTAAAGCAATAAAATATATGCTGATAGGATGACTTATTTGGCGATGGTTGGCATACTTTCTTCCTGCATTTATCGAACTTTTTGGCTACAACAAGCGAGTATTTGAATGACAAGTAGGACAACAACCACCAGCTGTATATTACAGCAATATTACACAATGAATGGTACGTAACCAATTTCTCTTTGAAAGACCCATTCATCGAGGAATGTTTCTAGTAATGTTTTGGCCTTTATTTTTTCTTGTAGCCATAAGAAACAAATGACGACAGTCACAACTTATCCGGGGATCAATCTATGGACTCAATATACTTTCAACATTATCAAGAGCAGCATGGCTTGCCTGGATTATGCAAACAGCCATCATATTACTTATCATGCATACACAAAATATAAAAAAGCTTATCCTATACGGATTTTTACCATGATTAATTTTTTTACTAGGATTTACCTACCGAGCTAAGGACGATATTATCAATAGAAGTTTTTCAAACCTTGGTCACATAAAACATACACTTACAGCTATCCAAAAAGTTAGCCAAAAACCCATAATAGGGCGAGGACCAGGAATAGCGGGACCAGCATCGCATCACCGCAAAGATATACAAAACTACAATCCTGAAAATCAATACCTACAGATACGATTAGAATATGGACTCATTGGATTTGCATGATGGATGTATCTATATCTTTGGCTGCAAATACTTGGATATCGCAGTTATCGTAAATTACAGCACGATAAGCTTACCAAAGAACAAAGATATCGAAGTCGAGTTATTATAGCATTTGCAATAGGATTATTGGGACTGAGCATAGAATGATTTTTCTTGCACAGTTTCGTAGACAGAATGATCGTATATCCTAGCATGTTGTTATTTGGTATCTGCTTTGCTATTTACTACAAACATTTCAATCATGAATATAAGACTCAGCGAGAACAATAAAATAAGATGCTGGAACTTCTTATAGAGGTTCAACGTTAAAAAATTTCTATGTGATAAAAAAACATCTCGAATTAATCGAGATGTTTTTTTATAATATTATTAATGTTTGGCTCTTCTATATCTTGCATATCTCACTATTCCATAGATACACAATGTTGCAAATAATACATATGCTAAATCCTGTTCTGGTCACACCTTCGGAACTGTAGGTACTCCTGGTCTGGTTGGAGTTGTTGGTGTAGTTGGAGTCGTCGTCTGATTACATAATCTCAAGGTATAGTCCTTTTCTGTTCATGCTGGAGTTCCATTACTAGTAGTCGGAACAAATCTTACTACCTCAGGTGGCGTAGGATTTGGCAATGTATATATATGTGTTCATGCCGACATTGCTTTATCTGCAATCAATGTACTTGGTTGACCTGTATTAAGAACCTTATAGATTTTTACTCTATCTGCTCCTGGAACAGCTGTCCATGTAAGAGTGATTTGATTTCCATTACATGTATTGGATATATTTGCCAAAGCCATATTTGCTCCTGCAGCATTATGTACAGTTCATGTTCCCAATGAAGAACAGGCTAATCCTTCAGCATACAATCATCATTGTAGTTTAAAACAAATATCTGGACCAGACAATTCTCATAGTTCACCATTGTTCGCTATAGGAACAACAACTGCATAGTATGTTTGTGTAGCAGAAAGACCGTCTGCAACACCCAGTGTCATAGTAAATGTAGATCCTGAAAATGAAGGATATGTAAATTCTTTAGATTTAAAATCTGCTGTAGATATACCAGATCAGCCATTAAGTAATTGACTAAATGGATATGGACCATACCAAAGAACGTATTTTTTAACATCTTGACTTGATCCATCACGAATAACAGGAGATTTTATAACGACCTGTGTAGATGAAATAGAATCCACTGATATGTTAGTCAATCTATATCCAAAATTACCAAATCATTGAATAATACTAGATAAAAAAGCATCTATCGATGATCATGTTGACTGTGCCGACGTCAATGATCCAAAGACACATAGACTAGATACTAAACCTAGTAAAGCTATTTTCATGGTTGTTTTCATGCACACACATAACAAATAAATATACCTGATTATATAGCAAATCAAATATATTGCAAATTATCTCCCACTCCCTAATACAAAAGATTGACAAAGACAACAAAACATATCTATATATCATTCTCCACAAACATAGTCTTGCTTCTATATTGCATCGCTTCAGCCAAATGCGATACTCACACCTGATCTACTCCCTCATAATCCGCAATTGTCCTTGCAAGTTTCATCATCCTATGAATTACTCTTCATGATAAATGCATTCTATTGGCTGCAGTAGTGACAAAGTCCTTTGCTTGCTGATCAAGTGGAATAAACTGATCAATATATTTAGGTCAAATATTGGCATTACTCATAATATTTGTGCCAGCAAACCTTTCTTGTTGTTTTCTCCAAGCATTGATAACTTTTTCTCTCACTATAGCAGAGTTTTCTGATTTTTCTGTATCAAGCAATCTATCTATTTTTTCACGGGGGATTTCGAGTATCATATCTATTCTATCCATCAAAGGCCCAGATATTTTTGACTGATACCTCTTAATATCATTTAGGGAGGATGTACATTCTATTTCTGGGTCCTTATAATACCCACATGGGGAAGGATTCATTGTTGCAATAAACATCACATTGGCAGGATAGGATACCGAACCACTCGCACGAGAGATGTTGATAGATTTATCCTCCAATGGTTGACGTAATACTTCCAATACTTCCCTGGGAAACTCAGGCAATTCGTCAAAAAACAATATTCACTTATGAGCAAGGCTGACTTCTCATGGTTTCAATTGCTGTCATCAGCCAATAATCGATACTTTCGATGCCGTATGATGGACCTGACGAAAAGGCCTATCCACAATAAGTGGAGTATCTTTACCCAATTTCCCGACCAACGAATAGATCTGACTTACTTCCAATATCTCTTCAAAACCCAACGGTGGAAGAATCGACTGCATTCACTTTGCTAACAAAGTTTTTCAGCTTCCCGGCGATCATACCATCAATACATTGTGTAGTCCAGCTGCAGCTATTGCTAAGGCACGTTTGGGCAGCATATGTCATTTGATATCAGCAAAGTCCACAGGGAAGCTGCCTACTCTTTCATACAAATCTTCAATACTCTTGGTCTGTGAAATTACGGGAATATCTCAACCATACACAAAATAATCCACTATCTGCGAAAAATGTTGCAGTGGGTAAATACAAACACCTGGCACATACTCAAGTTCATATCTATTTTCTTCTGGGACAAAAAAATGCTTATATCACTGCTGCACAGCACTTAATACCGACGGCAACAAGCCATCTACTCTCCTGAGCGA
>Ga0209573_1004639_pt1 | contig 13290 bp, 6 predicted proteins | sample TNRBio252014_DNA_FD_185870 | JGI IMG/M metagenome (GOLD analysis project Ga0209573, IMG submission 185870) | Wastewater treatment Type I Accumulibacter community from EBPR Bioreactor in Madison, WI, USA - TNR Reactor_6/25/2014_ DNA (SPAdes)... | ecosystem: Engineered > Bioreactor > EBPR >...
TCTTATGAGACAGATCACCCTCTATGAGGGTCACTATGTCAGAAACAGATGCCATTTGTGTCTTGGTTTGTGAAAAATCTTAAACACGGCATCTGTTTTTTTGTTTTATACTTTGGCCAACATATAGTCAAGAGGGTCATTCAATTATTTACCGGATTTTTGCTTCAGAAGCGCTTTCATAAAACCAAGTTCCAATATTATTTCGTACTTTAGAATGTTTAAACCCTGCCAGCAAAATAATCTACAGAAATAAAACCTTTATGGCACAAGTCGAAGTCGTGATGCCCAAAATGGGCGAAAGTGTAATGGAAGGCACAGTGCTTACGTGGCACAAGCAAATCGGCGAAAACATCGAAGCCGATGAAATCCTTTTAGAAATTGGAACAGACAAAGTGGATTCCGAAATCCCATCGCCCGTAGGTGGGAAACTCGCTACCATTTTGGTTCCAGAGGGCGAAACCGTCGAGGTGGGGACACCGATCGCCCTGATCGAGACAGATGTAAACGCCCAAATTAGTGCCCATGTACCAGCCTCTGCCCCACCCGCTCTCGAATCTTCCTCTGTTGACGTTCACTTAACAACTACACAAGTTGAAGTAGCGCCACCCGCACAAAGTGTTGCGGTTTCTGGCGGAGGCACCTCGCCGGTAGTAATGCCTAAAATGGGGGAAAGTGTTATGGAGGGAACGGTTCTCACTTGGCATAAAAAAGTTGGTGAACACATTGAGGCAGACGAGACCCTCTTGGAAATTGGAACAGACAAAGTGGACTCCGAAATTCCATCGCCCGTTTCTGGTATTCTCGCACAAATTATTGTCCCAGAAGGCGAAACTGTTGAGGTGGGAACACTTTTGGCCATTATTGCGACAGGCGAAGGTGCAACTCTTTCCACAACGCCAATGACTCCGGTGGCTACACCAGCAACCAGTACACCCGTTGTTGCAACAGCGCCAAAGGAGGTACCAGCAGTCTCACAAAACGCTGAAATTTCGCGAATTGGCGCAGACGGTCGGTTTTATTCCCCACTTGTCCGAGAAATGGCCAAAGTTGAGGGCTTATCCGCTCAAGAGTTAGCAACCTTGCCGGGTTCTGGGCACGAAGGCCGTGTAACCAAAAAAGACCTTACACAATACCTGCACCAAAAAGCCTCAGCCCCAACTCCACGTCCGGCAGAACCTAAGCCGGCAATCCTTGCACCTGCATTTTCAACAGCTCCCGCATCAACTTCCGGAGGAAGAACGGAAATTGTTGAAATGGATCGAATGCGGCAAATTATTGCAGATCATATGGTGCGTTCAAAAGCCACTTCGGCACATGTTACCTCCTTTGCTGAAGTGGACGTAACCAATTTGGTGAAGCTGCGGGAAAGAAACAAAAAAGCCTTTATGGCACGCGAAGGCGTTGGGCTAACCTATACCCCATTTTTTGTCTATGCGGCCATCGAAGCCTTAAAAGCATATCCTTGGTTGAACGCCTCGGTTGAGGGAAAAAAGGTCATTCTTAAAAAGGACTATCATATCGGGATTGCAGTAGCACTTCAAAACGCCGGATTGATCGTGCCCTGTATCCGAAATGCAGGAACCATGAACCTTGTTGGCTTGGCACACGCGGTGGCGCAGTTGGCTGATCGGGCCAGAAACAAACAATTACTCCCCGATGAACTCCAAGGAGGAACTTTTACCGTAACCAATGTTGGTTCCCTTGGCTCTATCATGGGAACACCCATTATCAATCAACCTCAAGTAGGGATTTTGGCCACAGGCGCCATTAAAAAACGTCCGGTTGTGGTGGAAACACCAGATATGGGGGATGTGATCGCCATTCGTCACATGGTCTATTTGTCACTAACGTATGACCATCGGATTGTAGATGGAGCGATGGGAACCGCCTTCCTTAGAAAAGTAACCGAAGTTCTTGAAAACATTGATCCTAACGCAACGCTTTGATCACAAGGGTTTGGATTTGTCCAGACCCTTTTTCACTTAACCAAAACCCAAATGGCGGATAATTTTACTTCAGAAACATTCCAAGGACTTTACCTTACTTTGGATGGTTTAGAAACGACCCTCACCTCATTTTTAGACGAGTACCTTCACGATAAAGGAGCAGAAACGGTTGGCACGTACCGTAGATCATTAAACGAATTTGTCCGATGGTTTGCGCATCCACGTAGCGATTTTAGGTTTCGTATTCAGGATGTTGAAGCGTATAAAACCTACCTAATGAATGATCGAAAGTTGTCACAAGTCTCTGTTTCAACCTATTTGACCGCCCTTCGCCGGCTTTGTGATTTCATGGTTGCTACGGGTCAGCTTCCTGAAAATCCGGCAAAACAGGTAAAAGGAAACCGCAGACCCACGGAGCATACACGCGCTGTTCTTAGCGAAGAAGAAGTCGAACAATTAGTCTCATCTTTCGACCAAGTGACCCAAATGGGGAAGCGAGACCAAGCCATTATGTTTATGATGCTTTATGCAGGTTTGGGCGAAATTGAAATTGTACGGGCAGATTTAGAGGATTTGAACCAGTACGAGTCTGGCACTTGGTATTTACGGGTTCAGGGAAAGGGTCGTTCCGAAAAAGACCAATTAGTGCCGATTGATCCGCCGGTTATGGATAAAATTAGGCTTTATTTGGACACAAGAGGTCGCACACGCCCTGAAGAACCCATTTTTGTTTCTCATGGCCATCGTTCAGAGGGAGAGCGTCTTAATACGCGCTCCGTTCGTGGAAGAATTAATCATTGGTTGGATTTGGCCGGACTTAAGCGTGCCGGAATTACACCGCATAGCCTTACCCATACAGCAGCCCTCATTTGGCTTCGGCAAGGAATGACGGTCGAGGAACTCAAAAAGCGGATGCGACACGGTACTTTTGACACCACGATGATCTATTTGCGGAAAGAAGCCGGAAAAGCAGCTATTGGACATTAATTACCATATTGAGCCAGCCTATAACTTGTAACCATTAAACATATGTTATGGGTTGATCAAGTCGAAGCTTGACGGTTGAGCGCGGCCAGGCCTAACACTCGCAGACGGGTCTGGCCGCGACCTTCTTTTTACGGCAATAGAAGCCGGCGGCTGAGCCAAGTCGAAGCCCGGCGGATTTTTCTAAGTGTTGCCCTGCCATTCTTGAACAACACATCATCCTATAAGATAGAGCGATCTCAATTCGTAAAAAAATCTGACTTACGTAAAAACAACGGTTTTTTATCTAAAACTCAATAGTTACTTTATGTTTTTTACACAGATAAACAGGAAAGAACAATTATTTTTAATTATTTATGAACACTTGAGGCTTTTAATATAACAATTGATTAATTCCCATAATGGACGCTTGAAAAACACTTATTTGAACCAAAAATTTTTAAAGACCAAAGTCGCTGTCTTATTTTCCCATCAACAATGGATGGCTCAAGCCACAAGTTTCCACCAATCAAACAAGTTTCGATGACTCAATTACAGCAAAAGGTATGGTTCTTAATCCCTTTCTTTTGTTTAACGCCCATACTGGCATGGGCGCAAAATACGCCAAACATTTTCTTCAAGTCGTGGGAAGCGACAGGTGTAGAAAAACCTGTCAAGGGCTTATCATTTGGTGACGACCAAAATCTCTATGGCTACATTGATCGTATGATTTACCGTTACGATGGAAATCGCTGGATACCAATGATTGAAGCTGATCGGTCGGGCGGTGCTTATTTCGCTTCTAAGCAAGGGTTTTATATTGGCGCATCAGGTGTGGCAAATTTGTACAAGCCTAATCCCGCAGGAACATTTGATGTCATAGACCTAAATTCTGAAGTGTCGAGGCGAATAAAAATACTACCTTTTTATATTCAGAATACCCAAGACGCGGTCTATTTTGTGAGTCCAGACGGCATTTGGGCTAAAAATCATGCACAGCAAGGCGGAAAATTAGAACACGTTTGGCAAACGGGTGCCATTGCGTACTGTAATTCACCTGATGCTTTCTACATTGTGGATCATCAGAAGTACCAATTGGTGAAAATTCAAAAGGGCAAAGCACAAATACTTTCAGAAGTTGCCAAACCGGGTGGACAGGTTACGAATATCTTATATCTTCGCTGTTCGGCAAAGGGAAACTTATTGATGAAAAGTTTTACACATCAATTTTTTCGGTTTTCCCCAAGTTCAGGTTTGAAGCCTTTTAGCATTCAAGGATTAGCCTCCAATGTGGCTGTTAGAATGTATCGTGCGCTTGCTTCAGGCGGATATGTTTTTCTTTTGGATACGGCGCAAATTATCATGGCCGATGAAGAAGGCAAAATCCTTCGGCAGTGGAGTCCGACCGACTTAAAACTGAGTTCGCCCCCCACCGATATTTTGGCAGATAAGCAAGATCGTATTTGGTTTACCAACGCAGATGGCATGGGTTATATAGATGTGCGCTCTTATTTTGAAGTCCCGATACAAGCCGAATCCATTCCAAGCGTAGCCAAGACCTTTCGAGACAAGGAAAATGCCTACATCATCACCAGTGAAAAAATCCTACGTAAAAAGCTAAGTGAAGCATGGAATGCGCCTTTTCAACCGATTTATACGACCGCAAAAGGATTGGTTGGTGCTGCTGCGCTTGGGCTGAATAACAGCCTTTGGGTTTGTGATGGCAGGCAACTTGTCTATTTGCAAAATGGTGCAAAAACGGCATTTCCGCCTGATACACCTTGCAAAGCCGTAGCCGCATTGGATATTGCGCCTGACCGTGTTTGGGTGGGCGACGAGAATGGTTTACGGATTTTGGATAAACAAGGAAAAGTGCTGTTTACGCAAAAGATTTCCGTAAATGATGTCTATGCTTTGTCGCACGATGAACTGTTGGTGCAAGAACGAAAGGACAAAACAGATCGGTTTACCAAATTCAAATTCGATGCAACGGGAAAGGTTATTGCGACCACGCGATACCCTGAATTTACCCAGCAGTTTTTCTCGTTAGACCGCATTTTTCAGTACAACGGCAAGGTTTTTATCTATGATTCAGAACGTGTTTATCGTTTTGAGCGCGATAATTGGGTAATCGCGACCGAGATTTGGCAGCCTAATGCCGCCATCCGCCTGAATGCTATGTTGCCTGCGCCCGATGGTAAATTATGGCTCGTAGCCGAAGACAGAACGGGGTATTTTACGGTGGAAAATGGGCAATATAAATGGAATGGGCTTCCGTATCGTTTAGACAAACGCAATAGTGCGGCGATGCTCTTTGCCTTGCCCGATGGCTCGGTAATGATGCGTTCTTTATCGGGGAACGTAGCCCGAATCCAGCCAGAAGCCATGAAAAAACCCCAAGCGCCGATTGTGGTGGAAGTGTCTGCGGTGTTTAACCACGATTCAGGCGAAGCGCTATATTTGGGGACAAAAGCCAATTTACCCGCCTCATGGATGCTTTCTACCGATGTTTCTACCTTGCGTTTCCATTTCGGGCATCGAGAAGGCGCAGAAGCGGGAATAGAATACCAAACGCGGCTTGAAGGCAAAGAAAACCAGTGGCAAGCGTGGAATACCGATGCCGAGCGGCAATTTTCCAATCTTTCAGGCAGTTACACGCTACACATTCGCATGAGAGATAGTTACGGACGAATCAGCGAAACCGCATTCCCGTTTTATGTGTATCCACCTTGGTATGCGCGTTGGTGGGCGTTAAGTTTATGGGCATTGCTGTTGGGCGTTGGCGGCTATTTTGGGTTTCGTTATGCCGTTCGATATCGAACACAACAATTCGAGGCGCGAAATCGGGAATTGGAAGAAAAGGTGCAAGAACGCACCGAGGTCATTGCCCGCCAAACCGAAGAACTCCGCTCCTTAGACCAAGCCAAAACCGTCTTTTTTGCCAACGTCAGCCATGAATTTCGTACGCCGCTTACGTTGTTGCTGGCTTGGGTGCAACGATTAAAGAAAGAGCGCTTAGACTTGGATTCGGCAGAAGGCAGCGAAGCACTTTATCAAATGCAGTCACAGGTCAAGAACTTACAAGGGCTGATTAACCAAATCTTGGACTTAACCAAAATTGAAGCTGGACGCTTTGAACTCAATAAAGCGCCTTTGGATATGACGGCTTTTGTGAAACGTTTTGCAGGTACATTCCAAAGTCTTGCTGATTATAAACAGCTTAAAATGGTGATAGATGTACCGAATGTACCGATTCCTGTTTGGGCAAGCGGGACTGCGTTAGAGCAGATTCTTGGCAACTTATTAAACAATGCGATTAAATTCACAGATGAGGGTGGCAAAATAAACGTGCAACTCAGAACCCAACTCGATCAAACCGTTTCGCTCTCGGTTTCAGACACGGGCTGGGGCATTTCGTCCGAGGATTTACCGCATGTTTTTGAACGATTTTATCAGGCCAAAAACAGTAGAAACAAGCAAGGTGGTGGTACTGGTATTGGATTGGCGCTTGCTGCAGATTTGGCAAAACTGCATGATGGAACGCTTACAGCCACCAGCGAATTAGGAAAAGGCAGTACCTTCACGCTTGAATTGCCCGTTTCGGAAATTGTACCGCTCCCAACGTCTGAACCAATTCCTGAATCGTTGCCCGAACGTACACCATTACCTGCACCAAGTTCACACCCCTCGCCAGCGGAGGACTGCCCGCGTTTGCTCATCATCGAAGATCAGCCCGATTTGCGTGCCTTTATTCGCCAAATGTTTGAAGCTGAATATGTGGTGTACGAAGCCACCAATGGGCAAGAAGGCATTGTGCAAGCCAAAACACACTTGCCCGATTTGATCATTTGTGATGTAATGATGCCGATGATGAATGGCTTTGAGGTTGCTGAAGCCTTACAACAAAACCCAGCCACCAAAGGGATTCCATTTGTATTCTTGACAGCTCGTGCGGCAGAGGAAGACCTAAAACATGGTTTGGCTTTGGGTGCAGTAGATTATATACTGAAGCCATTTGATATTGATCTGCTACAACTGAAAGTTCGGAATTTATTGGCTTACATGCGGCAGACCTCCTTAGACAAAAAGCCGCTCGCCATAATTGCGCAAACACAAGCCTCTGAATTTGTTATGGCCGTACAACAATTTGTATTTGAACACCTTTCCAATCCCGACTTGGCGATTGAAGAGGTTGCTGCTCACCTAAATATGGGACGAACTGTCTTTTTCAAACGTTTCAAAGAAGAAATGGAGCTAAGCCCTTCGGCATACTTGCGTAATAAACGCTTGGAAGTTGCCGCAGAATACCTGAGCCAAATTGATTTGACCGTCTCTGAAGTCGCTTATCAGACCGGATTTAATAGTGTGGCCTACTTCACCAAGTCGTTCAGAGATCAATTTGGCATAACCCCAACGGAGTTCCAACGAACCCAAAAGAAGACGTAAATATACCTTCTATCATGAGGCCCTAAAAAGATGGGCCTTTTTTTTTGATAGCGTTCGTCCTCAATTAGCGCGAAACTCTTGACCACACACTTGGTAGTAGATTGTATAACTCATAATACAATTAAGTCTTTTAATAACAAATACTTCGTTCACTTTTCTTCTCTTGTGCTAAACCACCTCGCCGTACAATTTTTATAAACTTCCGTACGATTTTGATAACACCCAGAAAAGGATTTAGGGTAGTTTTTCAATTACTTGTTGATCTGTTTGCAAACCCAACACCGTTTTGATTTTGCCTCTATTGGCATTTCCCCAAGATCACTTAATCTAAATGACATGAAAGAAAACCCCCAAAGTCTCTTTCAGCAGAAGGTGCGCCAGTACATACGAGCACACCTAAAAAACCCCAACTTTGGCATAGAACACTTGATGGCCGAGTTCAAACTCGGACGCACCCGCTTCTTCTTGCGGTTTCGGAAGGTGTTCGGTGTCACGCCGAATGATTATATCCGTATTACACGGCTTGAAAAAGCGGCACTAATGCTACGTATGAATCAATTCTCGGTTGCCCAAATTGCTACAGAAGTAGGTTTTACCAATCCGGCCTACTTTACCAAATGCTTTCGCCAGCATTATGGTATAACCCCGAGCGAGTATCAAAAAAAGCCTAAATAAACTGCTGGCGACTGGATATTTGATGTTTGGGTGTTCAAAACGCGCATGAAAGTGAAAACAAATTCAGACCGTTGTTGCTTCGTGCAGGTAAACGCCGAGAAGAGAGCGCATTTTTTTACGAGGCTTTTTCTGGGATGAAGGTGCCCTCATGCTAAAGTTATTCAAGGATATAAACAATTTTTTCATATTTGTGTACGATTGTTATATGCTCTGGGTATGGCGTTTGGCTAAATTCGCCTATCTGATCTGATGATTCGGAACACACAAGCCCCACCACTCCCCAAATCGTCAATGCCTATTGGGTATTTCTTGGACATAAAGGCGTTTTTTGTCTAAAAACCCTCCGTTACCGCTACCCTTTAGTGCAATGATGATAACCCTTAAGGGTGAATTTGCTCCATCTTACAAACAAGTACGGATGGCATGAAGATGCCTCCTCCTTGCTGTAAGGCGCAGAATTGCCTCACAACCCTAACCCTCATACAGACGTAGTTTTTTGCGTCTCAAACCAAAAACAAATGAAAAAAACACTACTCTTTGGCGTATTCGCATTCCTTGCAATGTGCCAACAAATGGCGCTCGGGCAAGATCGTTCCATGTACGATTTCCCCAGCAGCGCACCAACTTATGCGATGCGCAGCAACACGATGGCGGCAAGCAAAAGCACGGCTGCGGCTTGCTTTACGACAACCAAAACAACCTACGCCACAGACAGTAACCCACAAGGCATGGACGCAGGCGATTTGGACAACGATGGCGATATGGATTTGGTAACAGGCAACACGACTACTGCCAACGTGAGCGTTTTGATGAACCAAGGAGACGGCACTTTTGCAGCAAAAGTGGACTACGCGGCAGCAATTAATACGTTCTCCATCACCATAGCAGACCTAAACAAAGATGGTTTCAAGGATATTGTTGCGGTGGGTGCAACTGGTGCTGTTAAGATACTCCTGAATAGTGGAACAGGCACGTTTACAGCAGGGGCTTCATTGACTTTTTCAATCTCGAACGAAGCCGCAGTAGGCGATGTGAATGCCGATGGAAACCCCGATTTGCTGGTTACGAATAGTGGCACGGTTTCGGTCTTGATAGGCAATGGCGATGGCACGTTTGCGGCTGCCGTTACCTATACCATAGGAAGCTCGGCTGTTGGGATTGTGCTAAGAGACTTTGATGCAGACGGAGACTTGGACATTGCAACGGCAGACTATGGTTCAGGCACGATTTCGGTGTTATTGGGTACAGGAACAGGTACTTTTGGAGCACGCGTTACCTATGCTGTAAACACCGAGCCACAAGGACTTGTCAGCGGCGACTTCGATGGCGATGGCGATTACGACTTGGCAACCAATAACTTTGGCAGTAACAATGCGTCTGTGTTATTGGGCAATGGCAATGGCACATTTGCGGCAAAAGTGGACTACGCTGTGGGTAGGGCACCCCGATTTATAGGTTTGGGTGATATGAATGGCGATGGTAAACTTGATTTGGCGGTTACCAATCGGGATTATAGTACCTACTCTTTGCTCTTAGGCAATGGCGATGGTACCTTTGCCGCCGATTGCCAGATTGCGACTTCAAGTCAGCCGCGTCCGATTGCCGTTGCCGATTTGAATGGCGATGGCGTTGATGATGTTGCCACCGCGAATTTTAACGCAAGCACGGTAGATATTCACCTCACGTCTGCAATTACTGCTACAACAACGGCTGCTTCTGATGTTAGCCCAACAACGGTTACGCTAAATGGTACAATCAACCCAAATGGTTTTACGGTAGGTTCGGCTCACTTCCGTATTAGCAGTGTATATTCTACACTTTCCACATACAGCTCGATCTCGGTGAGTGTATCGGGCATTGGCACAGGTACAAGCGCTGTTCCTGTTTCTTCGTTTATGCCTGGGCTTTATCCCAATACGACCTATTACTACCAAATGGTGGCGTGCGAAGCTGTTCCAACGGCGGCGTTGGGTAGAGCGGTACAAGGGGGCAGCAACCTGAAAACACGCGACGGCAGCAAATCGCTTGCTGGTACTGCGCTTAAATGCTACAAAGGCGCGATCATGTCGTTCACGACTTCGGCTGCGCCTACGATTGGCGTAACCACGACCGCCGCTACGAGCGTTACCTCAACAAGTGCTACCCTTAATGGCACGATCAACCCGAATGGCTTGTATGTGAGTTCGGCAACGTTCCGTTATGGTACAAGCCCCACACTTGCTACATTTAGCATCGCACCAGTGGATGTATCGGGTCTTGGCACAGGTACAAGCGCTGTTCCTTTTTCTGTACCCATTACAGGACTTACGCCTAATACAACATACTACTTCCAATTAACAGCGACCGAAGGTTGTGCAGAAGCAGCATCATGTGCTATGGGCAAAACGAGTACCATTTCACCGATAGTTAAAGGTGAAATTCTAAGTTTTACAACACCTGTTCAGTTCCGTCCGCCCGTGTTTACGATGCCAGATGTAGCCGCTGGAGAAGACGGGAAGCCTTTTGATCTCGAATTGAAAGCCGAAGATCCAGACGGCGATCCGATTACCTACCGCATTGTAAGTGGTCCAGAGTGGCTTACGTTAGTACAAGAAGGTGGGGTTTTCCGTCTTAAAGGACGCGCTGGACAAAAGGATGTTGGGTTGCATGTTGTAAAAATTGAGGCCACAAGTGGTGCTGGTGCGGGTCTTCACAAAACCGAATTTACCCTTAACATCACGATCTCAAATGTGGACTATCCGCCCGTATTTAGCAGTTTAAACACGGCAGCCGGAGAAGATTGCAAGCCTTTCTATCACTTGGTAAAGGCAACGGACTTGGACGGAGATAATATAGACTATAAAATCGTATCTGGTCCTTCTTGGCTAATGTTGAAAGGTGAAGCGAATGGTGTGTATAGCTTACAAGGCGCACCGGGACAAAGTGAAACCGGAGTTCATACTGTCAAAATTTCCGCAACAAGCGGTTCGGGCGAAGGTCTTCGCACGGTCGAGCAAACGATCACGGTCACGATCGCCGATGTTGCGCATCCGCCAGTATTCAGTAATACAGGCATTTGGGGCGTAGTCACACAGACGGGCAGTGCATACAGCCAATCCTTTACCGTAAATGACTGCGACGGCGGTTCCCTCCGCTTGTATTCGGATGATTTGCCAAGTTGGATATCCTTCGGAACCGCAATTCCGGGTCTCAATAGCCTTACGCAAAGCATTTCTGGTTCCACCCATACGGTAGGGCATTATCTGTTCTCGCTGATTGCAAGTGACGGGGTATCGAATGCGGTACTTCCACTTTCGGTATATGTTAAGCCTTACTACACGCCGGTAGTATCGAGTGTGCCCACCGCGACGTTCGCCAATCAAACGGTTTCATATCCGGTAGAAGTGGTTGCAGAAGACGGTGACCCGTTCACCGTATCGGTGGTAAGTGCGCCTTCGGGCCTTTCATTGGCGTGTAATGGCACGGCTTCCACGAATGGGATGTGTAAAGGTGGTGCGCGTGCGGAACTGAAAGGCACCGTCAATTCGGCATCGCTTCCGGCATGGGTCAAAATTCGGGTGTCGGATGACGTGGCGTTCAATGCGCAATCAAGTTGTCAGGAGTTTGAATTGGTGATGGACGGCAGTACGCTTACGGCGCGAAATGTGCAAAAGACCAAGTGCGACGGTACACCGCTCGTCCCGACGATCCAAAAACGTATTGCCACCGCTACAGAAGCAGAAGTTCCGAATAGTTTTGCATTGACGTCGGTTTATCCAAACCCCTTCAATCCTTCCACGCAGATCAGTTTCTCGGTTCCGGTCAGTTCTCCGGTTCGCCTTGAAGTGTTTGACCTGAATGGCCGTGTGGTGGCTACACCGTTTAATCAGACGGTCTCAGCAGGGAACTATACGGTTTCTTTCCAAGCATCTGGCTTGGCGTCAGGGATGTACTTTGTACGGATGACGGCCCAAGACAAGGTCTTTAGTAAACAAATGGTGCTGCTGAAGTAGTGCCCTAGCCGCTTGCAACTGCTGCCCAAACCAGACGCTTGCAACTGCTGCCCAAACCAGACGCTTGCAACCCCTGCGGTGTTGAAAGGTCTTGTTGTGGCTGTTGTGGTGACAACCCAGACGATTGCAAGGGCTGCCCAACCCAGACGCTTGCAACCCCTGCGGTGTTGAAAGGTCTCGTTGCGATTTGAAAGCCTTGGTGTGCAAACATCGGGGCTTTTTATTGATTGACATTCAAGTGTTGACGTCCAACCCAGACGCTTGCAACTGCTGCCAAAACCAGACGCTTACAACTGCTGCCCAACTCAGACGATTGCAACTGCTGCCCAACCCAGACGCTTGCAACTGCTGCGGTGTTGACGTCCAACCCAGACGCTTGCAACTGCTGCCCAACCCAGACGCTTGCAACCCCTGCGGTGTTGAAAGGTCTTGTTGCGATTTGAAAGCCTTGGTGTGCAAACATCGGGGCTTTTTATTGATTGACATTCAAGTGTTGACGTCCAACCCAGCCGCTTGTAACTGCTGCCCAAATCAGACGCTTGCAACTGCTGCGGTGTTGACGTCCAAACCAGACGCTTACAACCCCTTCGGTGTTGAAAGGTCTTTTTGTGGCTGTTGGATCGCTAACCCAGACGCTTGCAACTCCTTCGGTGTTGAAAGGTCTTGTTCAAACTCCTGCGGTGTTGAAAGGTCTTGTTCAAACTCCTGCGGTGTTGAAAGGTCTTGTTGTGGCTGTTGGATCGCTAACCCAGATGATTACAACTGCTGCCAAAACCAGACGCTTACAACTGCTGCCCAAACCAGACGCTTGCAACTGCTGCGGTGTTGACGTCCAAACCAGACGCTTACAACCCCTGCGGTGTTGAAAGGTCTTTTTGTGGCTGTTGGATCGCTAACCCAGATGATTACAACTGCTGCCAAAACCAGACGCTTACAACTGCTGCCCAAACCAGACGCTTACAACTGCTGCGGTGTTGACGTCCAAACCAGACGCTTACAACCCCTGCGGTGTTGAAAGGTCTTGTTGCGAATTTCAAAGCCTTGGTGTTCAAACATCGGGGCTTTTTTTGAGGATTTGGCTTGTCTTTTAGTAGGGAGTGAAGTTCAAATTTTGTATATTGCACTTATCAAGCCAAAACCCCCATGTCCACAATCGAGCCGATAGACCACGATAGCCTTTTCAAAGAATTGATTCGTGTGTTTACCTATGAATTTATCACACTTTTTGCACCGAAATTGGCTGCAGACCTTGACCGAAATTCTTTTGA
>Ga0209573_1004640_pt1 | contig 13284 bp, 16 predicted proteins | sample TNRBio252014_DNA_FD_185870 | JGI IMG/M metagenome (GOLD analysis project Ga0209573, IMG submission 185870) | Wastewater treatment Type I Accumulibacter community from EBPR Bioreactor in Madison, WI, USA - TNR Reactor_6/25/2014_ DNA (SPAdes)... | ecosystem: Engineered > Bioreactor > EBPR >...
AAACCGTCTGTCCGGTTAACGACTGAAAGGTTGCCGGAGCTATAAACTGACAAGCCGCCTCAGTCATTACCGTTTGCACTTTAACCGCATTCTGGGTTAACAAGCGCGCTAATTCAGCAACTTTATAGGCAGCCACCCCGCCGGTAACACCCAGTACGATGCGTTTCGCAGATTCGGCAGAAACCAGGATTGTCATGAAATGAAATACCTTAATTACATCACAGCCATTCAAGGCATCAAAATTGTGTTAAAACCAATACATTCTCGTAATTGTTCAATCTTTCATATTGTGTGCCGCTAACTGAAAAAAGGCAATTCTCCTGTATTTCATAAAATTTAAGACTGATTAATATCACAACGCAACGCAAACAGCACCATTTTATGGCAATCACCCATTGGCCCCTATCCGAACGCCCTCGCGAGAAACTGCTGCAAAAAGGTGTAAACACACTGTCGGATGCTGAACTACTCGCGATTTTCTTGCGCACGGGCATAACAGGCAAAAGCGCTGTCGATCTTGCGAGGGAATTACTGTCTCATTTTGGTAGTTTGACCAGTATTTTTGCAGCCAGCCAAAATAATTTTTGCCAGATCCCCGGTATGGGAATTGCCAAGTATGCCCAATTACAAGCCGTACTGGAAATGTCCCGGCGCGCACTGGGTGAAGAACTGAAAAAGGGAAATACCTTGAGTTCGCCGGAATTGGTTCGGAATTTTCTACGCCTTAGCCTGGCAAACAAACAACACGAAGTTTTTATCGGTATCTTTCTGGATGCCAAAAATCATGCGATCGCAACCGAAGAACTCTTCAGCGGAACATTAACACAAACCAGTGTTTATCCAAGGGAAATCATAAAACGCGCGCTCTTTCACAATGCAGCCGCCATCATCTTCGCGCACAACCACCCTTCCGGCGTAGCCGAACCGAGCCATGCCGATAAAATTTTGACGCAATCACTCAAACAAGCATTGGCATTCATTGATGTAAAAGTCCTTGATCACTTCGTGATTGGCAACGGTACCGCGTTATCATTCGCCGAACATGATTTAATTTGAGCAAATCACGCAAATCAGGATATAATTTAAGCTTTTAAGAATTTTGGAGAGCGCATCATCATGGCACGCGTATGCGAAGTAACGGGTAAAAAACCAATGTCTGGTCACAATGTTTCTCATGCTAACAACAAAACCAAAAGGCGTTTTCTGCCGAATCTGCAGCGTCGCAGATTTTGGATCGAAAGCGAGAATCGCTGGATCAGCATGCGACTAACGAATGCCGCATTGCGTACGATCGACAAAAACGGTATCGACGCTGTCTTAGCCAAAATGCGTTCTGAAGGTAAATGCATTTAAAGTAATGATATTAGTGACAATTGATAAGTTAGGAACTCATCGGAATGCGTGAAAAAATCAAACTGGAATCTTCAGCCGGCACTGGCCACTTCTATACAACGACCAAGAATAAACGGGCAAAACCGGAAAAAATCGAAATCATGAAATTCGATCCGGTTGCCCGTAAGCATGTGAAATACAAAGAAACAAAGCTTAAATAACCGTTAAAGCACCCCGTTGCTGGCACACGGGGTATTAATCTGCGGTTTTAATCACAGTTTCCCCATCTCAAGTATGCGGTAAGCCGGAGAGGAGACGCAGTGATTAAATCAGAAATCAATCACAATGGATAGAGTCCGAACGGGCTTTACTGCTCGGATACCAGTGATTCATCCAGAATTCTTTGATGCCAAGTTTGCTGCCAGATCGGCAGGTCTGCAGGTAGCAATGGTTCAGAAATAAAATTTCCTTGCGCCATATCGCAGCCCGTTTGCCGTAAAAGATCCCAATCATTCCGGTCTTCCACGCCTTCGGCGACGATATCCATACCCAACTGCTTACCCATCGCCAGACTGGCATCATAAATCGCGCGTAAAGTATCGTCCTGCCATGCACGATGCACAAATCCCTGGTCGATCTTCAGTTCGTTGAAAGGAATATCCCGCAATTGTGCTAATGACGAATGGCCGGTGCCAAAATCATCGATCGACAAATGAAAGCGTTTCAGGCGCAAACGCGTCAGAATCTCCAGCGGCACCCGCGCATCCGGCCCCATCACTTGACTCTCGGTGATCTCAATCACAATTTTCTGCGGCGGCAGATTATTCTCATTGACCAGATTAACCACCATGTCTTGAAAATCCAACGAAGCCAGGTTATCCATGGTGACATTGATGGATACGCGCAATGTTTGACCTTCCTGATGCCATTTCCCGGCTTGGATAATCGCTTGCGTCAACACCGAGCGCGTCAAATCATCGATCAAGTTATTCGCTTCGGCAACCTGAATAAACCGGTTCGGTGCGATGACGCCATCTTGCGGGTGGTGCCAGCGCACCAGTGTTTCCACTCCGATCACTTCGCCGCTGACAACCGATACCTTCGGTTGATAGTAATTGACTAATTCCTGATGGGTAATGGCTGATTGAATATCCGCAGCGCTATAGGCTTTGCTGATCGGTAACGGCGAAGCCGCAATGCTCTCCGTCCATTTTTGCAGAATTTCCGATAATTTGTCCGGATCAACGGGTTTGTGCAAATAGCCCAGCATCGGGATTTTATGCGCTTGTACCAGCTTCTCGGCGGTTCGCAACATCCGTTCATCCTCACCGCTAACCAGAATCAGCTTGCCACGATAATCGCGATCAACCAGATAACGGACAAACTCGATACCATCCATATCCGGCATATTCAGATCGAGCAAAATCAACTCCGGCCGCGTATCGATCTGATCGATTTTCCTTAATGCATCGGAGCCATTGTCGCAAGTGGTGACAGCGGAATAACCTAATTTTGCCAGCATCCGGGTCAATAATTTGAGCATGAACGTGTCGTCGTCCAGGATCAGGATTTTAATAGTGGCGGGCCCCTGCATAGTTTATTATTAATGGATTATCAAATTCACGGATCGGGTATCGCAGTCCCCAAGATCATACACTGTACCGGGAGCAAGCGGATAATTATCGGTTCAATCGTCGATCAGCAAATGACCGAACATTGCGAAAATCCCGATGGCGATGCCGGTGACAAACTGCGCATGCACCCAATAGGAAAACTGTTTCAACTCCACCGGCGAATAGCGCAACGTCAGAAACATCCCGAAAACGCCCTGCCAGATCACCAGACCCAGCAACGCCGGGAAAAACAAAATATGGCTGTACCGCGAAAAACCCATCAGCGCAATGTGCAGCAAAATCACTGCGACAGCCGCGATACCGAAATAAATGTGAGTACGGTTCAACCAAATCAATAAACGATTCAAATACGTGGAATCCACCAGCGGCACATAATCCGGAAGCAAGCGTTGCGACAGTTTTCCCTGCCCCAGCAACAATTTCAGCAAAGTACGGCCATAGATAACAATTAACAGCGCTAAGCCAAACTTGCCGAATACCTCGCCAATTTCGGTCAAAAAAGTCTCGCGTTCTTCGGGAATCGGATGAACCGCGTAAGCATAGAAAAAATACATCAACGAAATTAAGCCGACAGTTGCGGTATAGATCAGAATATTTCGAATATTTTTTAACGATTGCTGCATATCAAAAAAGCGAACAAAATGATGATTCAAGTGACAAATATAACGGATTCATAATTAAAGGCCGGTTATGATTGATAAAGCTTGAAAATACCGGGAAAAACCGCATTTTATCAATCAATGCGCAACAATGCAGTGTGATTCAATAACATCTCTTCAATAAAATTGTATGGAGGTTAATGATGATCAAAGAACTCTCGTTCGACGATGACGACGGATTTTATCCCATTGATAATTTGGCCGAGGACGAAGAACCCATCGTCGAAGACAAAATTCCACGCGGAAAACTCGCGAAAATCATTGACGAATATGAAACCGTCAAAGATGATTATGATGATGGCGCTGATGTTGGTGTCGACGTGGATGTGGATGACGACGACGATATCACCATGGATTCGCTAGGGCTGCGTTAGTACCGGACTTGACCGCCACGTCATTGTCGCTTACCAGCGCAGCGTTTAACACAACTGCGCCGTGAGGATCGTGCAATGACTAAAGATTTTGAGGTTGTTGAGAAAAACGTCTGTTATCAAGGTTTTTTCCGCTTGGAGAAATACCACCTCCGGCACCGGTTATTCAGTGGTGAATGGAGCGCTTTGCTGACACGGGAAATGTTCGAACGCGGTCACGCGGCGGCCGTGTTGCCGTATGATCCCGTCCGGGATGAAATCGTCATGATTGAGCAATTCCGGCCCGGTGCGATCGATGCGCCCGGTGGTCCGTGGCTATTGGAAATCGTCGCCGGCATGATCGAAACCGGTGAAACCGCCGAAGCAGTGGTCAAGCGCGAAAGCATCGAAGAATCCGGTTGCGTCGTCACCGATTTGATTCCGCTGTATGATTTTCTAGTCAGCCCCGGCGGCACCACCGAACGCATCGCGCTATTCTGCGGCCGTGTCGATGCGGCGAGCGCAGACGGTATTCATGGCGCCAGTGAAGAAGGCGAAGACATCAAAGTGCATGTCGTCACGTTCGACACCGCGATGGCGCTGCTGAAATCCGGAAAAATTACCGCCGCCAGCGCGATCATCGCATTGCAGTGGCTGGCGCTCAACCGCGGTGAAGTCAGAGCGCGGTGGATCGCCGGTTAATCGGCTTCAACGAATACACTCGATATCAATCATAGTATCAATCGATGCTTAAGCTTTTGCATGAGGTCCATCCGTTCATGCAACACGGCCAGGATGACCGATTTCTTGCTGTCCTTTGGCTGCCAATAAAAAATGTAATGATGTCAGCAGTGCGAATACAGCAAATCCGGCCTGCTTCTCAGAAATACTTTCGGAACAATAATACCTTGCGCAATCGCATCAAACCGCTCTGACAATAGCGCGGCATAGCGTTCAGCTTGTGCCGTTCCCCACTGTTCAAGGGTATAACGGGCAATCGCCCGGATATCCGCTTCAGCTAGCGCAGCGATTCATAGCCGGACATTACTTCGTGCTTTCGTTATAGACTTCCTGAAAGATTTCGGTGACTGATTTTTGGCTGATCTCTCCAGCCTGTGCGGACTTCAAACGCTCATCCAACAGCCTTTCCAATTTCTGCAAGACTATTTCATCTTCGTCCGATGCAGGCAAAATTTGGGCCAGCACATATTCCTTAATGGATTTTCCTTGCATCGCGGCCACCGCCTTGATTTTTTGGTGCTGCTCCGGTGTCAGGTCAATCGATAAGCGGCTCATGGTTTTCATCCTGTTATGAATTGTGAAGTCTCTTGCTGAATGCTGCATCATTGTAATAAACGGTGAACAAATGCACAAATGTTCATGACGGCGATGTTGGCAATCTTATTTCTGGCAATGCTGAATGCTATTGAAGCGGCAAACCTCAATAAACAACCTTCGCCATTTCCCGTCCGCGCTTCTCATCGACCGCTGCCAACATCAATAAACCAGCAACAAAAAATGCCAGCGTGCTGAGCAACGCCGTGCGGTGATCGCCTGCAAACACATACACCATGCCGCCGTAGGTCAACGGCCCGATGATCGCGGATAGTTTGGTCGCCAATCCCCACAAGCCGAAAAATTCGCCCTGCCGCCCTTCCGGTGTGAATTGCCCGACCAGCGCGCGCCCGGCGGATTGCGCGCCACCCAAGGCCGTGCCGATCAAATTGGCGGCGACCCAGAACAAAAATTCATCGACGGCGAAATACGCGCAGACGATTGCCGCGATCCAGATCAGCAGCGTGATAGCGATACAGCGTTTCGAGCCGATGCGGTCTTGCAAATGGCCGAACAAAAATGCGCCGATCGCGGCGGTGACGTTGACCACCATGATCAAAATGATCGTATCCTTGGTTTGAAACCCCATCACTTCCTGCGCGTATACCGCCGCCAGCACGATGACGATGTAAATCCCGGCGTAATAAGTCGTCAACGACAATAGAAAACGGAACAAATCGATATGCTGCCGTGCCTGCCGCCAAGTTGCGCCAAGCCGCTGAAAACCGGCGCTTATCGTCTTGGCGCTATCGAAAGCTGCGGTAACTTGCACCCGCTCACGCAGCCACAACAGCGTCGGCAACGCGGCCAGACCGAACAACACCGCCACGATCAGATTGGTCACCGGCACGTACTCGGCCGCCGGCAAACCCCGCTCTTCTGCATACGTCACATAAACCAGGCATAGCACCAATGACAACAACCCGCCGAAATAGCCGAGCGCCCAGCCGTAGCCGGACAGCCGCCCCATCGTCTCCGGCGTGCTGATCTCCGGCAGAAAAGCCGCGATCAGATTTTCGCCGCTGGAAAACATGAACGTCGCCAGAATCACCAGCGCCATCGCCAACGCGATATCGCCCGGCCCGGCAAAATACAACAGTGCGGTAAACACCACGCAACCGATGGTTGTCGCGGTCAGAAAGCGTTTTTTCGCGCCGGAGTAATCGGCAATCGCGCCCACCACCGGGGCGCTGACTAAAACCAGCAAATTGGAAACGGCGATGGCTATTGTCCATAATAAGGTCGCATCACCGTTGCCGCTACCGGCGGCGATCACGCCGACAAAAAAAGCATTGAAAATAGCGGTCAGGATAACCGTGGTAAAACCGGAATTGGCGAAATCGTACATGCACCACGCAAAACGTTCGCGCTGCGTGACCGGTCCGGAAGTATGGGAAAAAGCAGCCATCAAATGCTATTTACCGACCATCTTTTCCGGCACCACCCAGGCGTCGAATTGCTCCGCCGTGACATAGCCGGTGGCAATCGCGGCGGCTTTCAAGGTTGTGCCTTCGCGGTGCGCTTTCTTCGCAATCTCGGCGGCCTTGTCGTAACCGATATGCGGATTCAACGCGGTCACCAACATCAGCGAGTTGTACATCAGCGCGTCGATGCGCTCGACATTGGCTTCAATGCCGACCGCGCAATGCTCGTTGAAACTCACCATGGCATCGGCGAGCAGCCGCACGCTTTGCAGGAAATTATGGATGATCAGCGGCTTCATCACGTTCAGCTCGAAATTTCCCAGCGCGCCGCCCATGTTGACCGCGACATCGTTGCCCATCACCTGGCAGCACACCATGGTCATCGCTTCCGATTGCGTCGGATTGACCTTGCCTGGCATGATCGAACTGCCCGGCTCGTTCTCCGGAATGCGCAATTCGCCGATGCCGCAACGCGGCCCAGACGCCAGCCAACGGATATCGTTGGCGATTTTCATCAACGACGCGGCCAGCGTTTTCAGCGCGCCGTGCGCATGCACCAGCGCGTCGTTGCAGGCCAGCGCCTCGAATTTGTTCGGCGCGGTGACGAACGGCAACCCGGTCAAACGCGACAACTCCGCCGCCACGCGCGCGGCGAATTCCGGGTGCGCGTTCAGCCCGGTGCCGACCGCCGTGCCGCCCAGCGCCAGCTCGCATACATGCGGCAACGCCGCCTGCACATGCTTCAACCCGTGATCCAATTGCGCAACATACCCGGAAAATTCCTGACCCAGCGTCAACGGCGTGGCATCCTGCAAATGCGTGCGGCCGATTTTGACGATGGCCTCGAACGCTTGCGCTTTGGCCGCCAAAGTGCCGCGCAACAACTGAATCGCCGGAATCAAGCATTGCTGCAATTCCTGCACCGCGGCGACGTGCATCGCGGTCGGGAATACGTCATTGGACGATTGCCCTTTGTTGACGTCGTCGTTCGGATGCACCTTGCGATCCGCGCCGCGCCCGCCGCCGAGAATTTCCGACGCGCGGTTCGCCAGCACTTCATTGACGTTCATGTTGGTCTGCGTGCCGGAACCGGTTTGCCACACCACCAATGGAAACTGATCATCGAAATGGCCCGCGGTCACTTCGTCGGCCGCCTCGATGATCGCCGCCGCACTCGCCGCGTTGAGTAAACCCAGATCGTGATTGACCTTGGCGGCAGCGCGCTTGACCCGCGCCAGCGCATGAATCAACGCCACCGGCATACGCTCGCCGGAAATCTTGAAATTCTGCAACGAACGTTGCGTTTGCGCGCCCCACAATGCGGCGGCGGGTACTTCGACCACGCCCATGGTGTCGCGTTCTTCACGGGTTTGCATAGATAGTTACCTCATCAAATTGGATCATTGATTAAATTGCGGTTCTGGTTTACCAACGAATCGCTGAATTGCTATGAGTTTATCATTCCAACAGTTAACAGGCCGTTGAAAAACGTTTTCGAGGTAGTCGATGCAAGGCAAAAACAGGCGAAAAAGCGCAGTTTATGCATAATAAATGAGCACTTTGAGCCTGTTTTTTACACCGCAGCGGCAACGCAGATAGTTTTTCAACGGCCTGTTAAGAACGTGCAAATAGCAGCAGTGGCTTTATATCGTGATTATCAGCGGAACGTAAGGCTTCAATATAGCGCGCGCGGGTTTCTCCGGCATCGACCAGATTTGCACGCCCCCATGTGAATGGCTCCTGTTCAAGCTGCTGGGCGAGAAGATCGCCGATAAGACGCGAGACGCGTCCGTTTCCGTTGGGAAACGGATGGATTGCAACCAGGCGGTGACTAAACCGCACCGCAATTTCATCCGGAGGGTAAGTTTATGTTCGATCCAGTAACAAGCATCGCCAATGGCCTGCTGCACATCCGTTGTGATCCGATAAGCATCGGCACCAATGTTGCGAGCTGAGGTGCGATATTGCCCTGCCCAACGCCACACATCCCCAAACATGCGCTTGTGCAATTGCCGCAAGAATTTCTGGTCAAGCACATCCCGCTTCTTCCGTGCGGTAGTCCAGCGCAGCGCCTGGCCGATGTTGATTTGCTCCGCTTCGTTGAGTTCGTGCCGCAACGTGATATAGGCGGGAACAAGCTGCTCACGTTCTTCGGCTGTCAGTGGGGTATTCGCATCATCGTCATCGATAAGTAATGGATCTGGCATGACAATGCTACTTATCCTCCCATAATCCTTTTAGTGAGCCCGATAGGATAAGTTCGACCATGCGCCGCTGTTCATCGTCGAGATCGGATTTGAGCAAAGCTTGGTTTTCCAGCCGCATGGTGTGATCGAGCCGGGCAATGTCTTTGCGCGTTTTCTGGATGGCACGCTCACGCAGAATATCATCGAGCGGTTTTGCCGGCACGAAGGCATACACAAAGGTACAGTTCATTGCCTCGGCAGCTTCACGCAAGGTCTTGATCGTAGTTGCTCCAGTCACTTCCGCTTTTTCGATCACCGGAATACGTGAAGGGGAAGCATCCATACGCGCGGCAAGCTGGCGGGCAGTCATTCCAAGCGCTTCACGAATGGCCTTTATCCATCCCCGTGGCGGCGCAACAACCCCTGCCTCACGCAAGGGTGCGAGGCGTCTTTCCAATTGTTTTCTAGCGAGCGATGCTTGGTCTTTGTTCATATTAATATGTCCATATTATCGATCATATTAATACATAAATATGAACAAAATTTCTTTAATTATCTCTATTTGCGTGCACTGTTGGCCTACCGCGCTTACTGTAACCGACACAGGAGCCGATAACAGACTCGATCTTTTTCTTAAAATGATCACAACCCAGCGGCGTACCCGAATGTAAGCAAGCACGGATTAATTCAAGTTCATCCAATCGGGTTTCACTATCAAATCCAGCGCGATAGGCAGCTTGACGGGATTCGGGAGACTCGCCCAATGCCAGATACAACGCATGCGGCTGCAGAATCGCATTATCAATCCCATGCGCATTCGCCGCGTAGCTGGACCACCGGTACTGTCCAGGATGCTCAACCATTGCAGCGCGCACCGGATTCATTTCGATATAGCGCATACAAATCAGAAAATAAGCGTCCGATTCTAAAATATTCCCCTTATGCCGCCCTTCCCACAAACTTCCTCGACGTCGATAAGTTTTATTGATATAAGGCACAAAATGGCGCCCTACCTGTTGAAACAACAGGCTAATATCATTCTCAGCTTGCGGTGTTACCAATAAATGCACATGATTGGTCATCAACACATAAGCATGGACCAAACACCCCAAATCATCGGTTGCAGCTTTCAGAAAACGCAAATAAGCCAAATAATCCTGATCATCAAAAAATACCGGTTCTTTATTATGTCCGCGTTGAAATACATGCACCGGTACCCCAGGCTGATAAAAGCGCTTTTTTCTTGGCATCAGGCATCCAGCAAAGTAAGCGGATGACGTACTTTTAAACCTTTAAACCGTTTAAAACCCTTATCCGTCGTCACCCATACACAATTCCATTCCATCGCCAAAGCCGCATGATAGGCATCGGCAATATCATTCCCTTTTGCATCAATTTGTTCGATACATTGTAGAAAAATCTTCCAGTGCATCGGCCCGGGTGCAAGACAAACTGCAGACTGCGATTCTCTGACCTGATTTGCGAAACGAATCGCGCCGGACAATGTAGAAGGCATCTCAAAAATTCTCGGATGCGTAACAACCCGCAAAAAACCGCTTAACACCAACTCCGAATAACCATAAGGAACAGTGCCGTTAATGGTTGATTCTAACCATTCGCGATAAGCGGAATGTTCCGGCGTATCCTCCCGATGTGCATAGACCAAGACATTCACATCCATTAGAAACATTAACGACCATCCATAATGTCGCGCAAACTGCGGCTATTGTCCAAATCAATACCCGGCTTGAGACCGGCGCCCGAGGCTGTTTCTAACTTTACCGGATCGTGTTTCAAAAGATGGCGAGAAAAAGACTCACGCAGCGCATCTTCAATAACCTGTTTTAATGTGCATCCCTGTTGAACCGCTTGGAGTTTGGCATAAGCTAATAATTGTTCATCGATATTAATGGTCGTTCGCATGATTTAATGTCCAAAAATAAAATCGTATCATAGGCTGACAAATATCACACATCAATATGATTTATTTTTATAGGGTCTGACCCCTTTTCTTTTCACCCCAACCTACGAGCTAAGAAGCCGCTGAATCATTCTAAATTTGTCATTCCGGCGAAGGCCGGAATCCAGAAAAACCAACGAACTGGACACCGGCCTTCGCCGGTGTGACGAATAATTTAGTGTTCTCATAAGACTCCGGTTTAGCGTTTCATTCATTGCATATGTGACGTTTTCCATCCGAGGTTGACACGACTGCTAAACGTTTTATCCGATTACAAGGCTCCTCGCGATTGCAACCAACATTATGAGCGGAATATAAAGCCCCCATACTATCACCGAGCACCGCATCATCTTCAATGGCAACAACCCGTAGGTTGGGTTGAATGAAATGAAGCCCAACGATTGGCGGCTTTGTTGATGTTGGGGTTCGTGCCTCACCCCAACCTACGAGCTGCAATTTCTTGCAGAAAACGGACTCCAGTCATTGTAAGTCTGCCATCATCAAATAAACCATGACGCTTAAGATCATCTATATAGACTCTTGGAAGGTCAGCGACAAGAATCTCGAACTTTCTTCGCAGTATCGAGGGAGTAGCGCCGAGTACTTTCTCGATACCAATCTCCCGAATTACCCGATCAAAAGTGAAGCTTGCCAGGCCGCTCTCTAGATCGAGACTTCTCTCGCGATCACTTCGTTTCGCTATTCTTTCCATAAAGAGACGCTTGTTCAGCTTATTAACTTCGTGTTGGGATTGCGAAAGTTCTTCCTCTTTTGCTTTTAGTTCAGCAAGGACACGTTGTTTCTCTTCTTCCTGAAGCTGTGATTGTTCTACCAAACGCTGAATTATCTCGTTACGTTCAACCACGACCTTCTTAACTTCCTGCTTTTCAGTTTCGAGTTCCTTTTTGGTTTTCTCAACGTCATCCGACGATTTAGAGGGTATGTTCTGAAAGTAATTACGCATCGACGAATAGCCTTCGTCAAGATTCCTTAGGCGTTCACCAAATCCGCTCTCGATCTTCACAAGCAATTCCGCAATGTCCTTAGTAAACTTGTAGGTATTGTCGTAGAAGGTATTGCTAGTTTCGGTAGCTTTGAAATAGAACAACGCCGACAAAGCAACCGAAAACAAGGCCAGTAATAGTGACAGGAGAGTTGGGAAATCTACGGTCAGAGACGTTGGGGTAATGTATATCTTATAAGCAACGACCCCAACCAAAACGAGCGTCGATATTGCTTTAACCCATTCCCACAGCTGGAATTGAGACTTTTCTTGTTCCATAGAATCACCGTGTGAAGAATGCATAACGTAACGTATACAACAAAAAATGTCGCATAAACTGATTGCAGGCTACGGCAACCCTCAATCCCAACTCAGCGCTCCCCCCGTTTGATACTCGGTCACGCGCGTTTCAAAGAAATTCTTTTCTTTCTTCAGGTCGATCATTTCCGACATCCACGGGAACGGGTTGTTGGCGTTCGGGTAAAGCGCGTCCAGGCCGATTTGCTGGCAGCGGCGGTTGGCGATGTAGCGCAGGTATTCCTTGAACATCGGCGCGTTCATGCCGAGCACGCCGCGTGGCATGGTGTCTTCGGCGTAGCGGTATTCCAGCGCCACGGCTTTTTGCATCAGCGCACTGATCTCGTCGCGGAACGCTTTGGTCCACAAATGCGGATTTTCCATTTTGATCTGGTTGATGACGTCGATGCCGAAATTGCAGTGCATCGACTCGTCGCGCAGGATGTATTGATATTGCTCGGCTGAGCCGGTCATTTTGTTTTGCCGTCCGAGCGCCAGGATTTGCGTGAAGCCGACGTAGAAGAACAAGCCTTCCATGATGCAGGCGAATACGATCAAGCTCTTGAGCAGTTGCTGATCGGTTTCCAGTGTGCCGGTTTTGAAGCTTGGATCGGTCAGCGTGTCGATGAACGGAATCAGAAATTCGTCCTTGTCGCGGATCGACGGGACTTCATGGTAGGCGTTGAAGATTTCGCCTTCATTCAACCCCAGCGATTCGACGATGTATTGATACGCATGGGTATGAATCGCTTCCTCGAACGCCTGGCGCAGCAAATACTGGCGGCATTCCGGGTTGGTGATGTGGCGGTAGGTGCCGAGCACGATGTTGTTGGCCGCCAGTGAATCGGCGGTGACGAAAAAGCCGAGATTGCGCTTGACCAGGCGGCGTTCATCCTCGGTCAGGCCGTTCGGATCTTTCCACAACGCGATATCGCGGCTCATGCTGATTTCCTGCGGCATCCAGTGGTTGGCGCAAGCGCCGAGGTACTTGTCCCACGCCCATTTGTACTTGAACGGCACCAGTTGATTGACGTCCGCTTTGCAGTTGATGATTGATTTGTCCTCGACTGAGATGCGGCGGTTCGCGCTGCCCGCCACGTCTTC
>Ga0209573_1004641_pt1 | contig 13282 bp, 10 predicted proteins | sample TNRBio252014_DNA_FD_185870 | JGI IMG/M metagenome (GOLD analysis project Ga0209573, IMG submission 185870) | Wastewater treatment Type I Accumulibacter community from EBPR Bioreactor in Madison, WI, USA - TNR Reactor_6/25/2014_ DNA (SPAdes)... | ecosystem: Engineered > Bioreactor > EBPR >...
TAGCGATTGTTTCATCATTCTGAATACGCCGTGAGCGTTAACGAGGAAGTGCCCTTGGGGTGCAGTGAAGAATCTTTGTAATTATTAAGATCCTTCGATGTCACTACGCTTCACTCAGAATGACTGTTATATCTGCACCACACGGATTGGTTTTTTCAATTTCATATACTCAATCAAATGCAAATCATGTGTAACAAGCATAATCGTCACTCACTTGCTATGCAAATCAAGTAATACATCAGCAATACGCTTAGTATCTTCTCGATCAAGGTTACCTGTTGGTTCATCCGCCATAATAAATTCTGGATCATGAATCAATGCTCTGGCGATAGCCACTTTTTGTTTGTATCCTCCACTCAACAATTGTACTGGCGTATCGATATATTTTTGTAAATGTAATAACTCTACCACCGCATTGAATTTCTGTTCAATCGTTTCTGGATCAAGCTCGGAAATACGCAATGGATACAAAATATTATCTTTTGCTGTCATCCATTCCAAAAGTTTATAATCTTGAAAAACAACACCTATATTTCTTCTATACAATTGTAATTCATCGTACGAATATCTCGCCATATCTTCACCTTTATGATAAATAGATTTAGCAGGAGCAGATACTTGCCCAAGCAAAAGCTTTACCAATGATGATTTTCCTGCCCCAGATTTTCCACTCAATACAACAAATTCACCCTGATCCAAGTAAAAATCAAAATGATCAAAAACCAGTGAAGGACTATCGTCATATCCCCAAGTAAGATCAGTAACAGTAATAAGATGATTTCCCATACAGATAAGCTATAAAACTAAATGATAATCTATTATACCATCAAAACACCCAAAAAACAAAAAAATCCATCAGTCCCCACACATCAGAATTGACAAATATATTTTTGTGTAAAAAATAAGCATATATTCTTTTCGATATCATCAATCCTATCTATGTTCAAAATGACATATAATTATCGAACTTTACACTGTCTGAATCTACAAAACACAAACCTAGCCAATCTAAACTAAACAAACTATCCGCGAAACGCTGGAAAGGAACAATTGACAGCAATGCGCAAAACCACGCGCAGGCTGGTTTTGCTAGCCTTTTTTGGTTCTTTTTGTGGCAATGACAAAAAGAACAGAATCAAATTACGGCATCTATAGCAAAAAACAAAGACAAATTACTACACAACCACAAAACCTTGCAAAATCACCCCAAAAACCTATCCTCCAACCATACTTTAACCTACTAATACTATCATGATCGACATCCAACAAGCTATCAAGGATATCCAAGGAGCCACTGATAATACAAGCCTTCAAACTATTTTCGACTCCTACCTCGGGAAAAAAGGACAACTCAGTGACCTGTTCAAAAAACTCGCCACAGCTACTCCTGAAGAAAAAAAGGAACTAGGACAAACACTTTCTACAGCCAAAGAACAAATTACCAACGCATACACCACCAAGGCCAAAGAACTCCAACTCGCTGAGATAAACATCCAACTAGAAAACGATATCGTCGACGGCACTATCCCAGCAGCACAACGACCCACAGGACACGCATCACTCTTAACCAACACCAGAAGAGAAGTCGAAGAAATCTGCCACAATATGGGCTTTATCGTCGAACACGGACACGATATAGTGACTAAGTTTGAAAATTTCATGTCACTCAATATCCCACTCACCCACCCAGCAACCGAGATGCACGACACCCTCTATATGGACCAAACAGATCCTGACGGTGCACAACTCCTGCTCAGAACACACACCACGTCACTGCAAAATAGTCTCATCAAAAAATACGGACTCCCACTCAAGGTCGTCATGCCAGGAAAAGTCTATAGAAACGAAAACACCGATGCTACCCACGACACCACGTTCTACCAACTAGACGGTATCGTCATCGACAAAAATATCACTATCGGACATATGATGCAAACGATGAAAACTATCATCGGTGCATTGGTAAACAAAGAAGTCGAAGTCAGAACCAGACCTGCATATTTTCCTTTTGTCGAACCAGGCATAGAAATGGATGCCAGATACCCTATCACTGATGCAGATGGTAACACTACCCGATCCAAGTGGATGGAAATCGTCGGCGCAGGGATGATCCACCCCGAAGTCCTCAAACAAGCAGGCATCGATCCTAGCGAATACAACGGCTTCGCCTTTGGATTTGGTATCAACAGACTGGTGGCAGTCCGTCATAGCATCAAAGACATCAGATATTTCACCAATGGGGATTTAAGATTTGTGAAGAGTTTTTAATAATAGAGCAACTATAATGATAGATGATATAATATCTTATAGAGATCTATGTGAAATAGAAAATGTACAAACTCTACAGAGATGAATGAATTTTAGATTAAACAAAGATTATTCAGTAATACTAATGTCAAGAAGGAACAATGCTCCATATACAGACAAAATATTAAATGACTGAATAACAATAGAATACGAATGACATGATGAGCCAAGAAGTGAAAAAATAATTGATCCTAAAACAATAGATCAACCAGAACTAACAAAAAACGGAACATTAACCCAAAATGGAAAATTTATTAGAGCAATAAATGAATACAAAAATTGAATGAAAGAAGCCGAAAAAATAAAGGTTTATGAAAAAATACTGCCATGAATACGATCCTTAAAATGATTTTTCGACTTAATAGAATATAAGGAAGAATTTGATGGGAAAAGAAATGTATTTAAGTTTATACTCAAACTAGCAAAAATACAAGACATAACCACAAAACAAGAGATAGAATTAGATCACACAAGATTGATACCCTCAGAAATAAAAAAAGAAGTATGGAAAAGAGATTGATGAAAATGTGTTATATGCAATTCTACTAAAAACCTTCACTTTGATCATGATTTACCATTTTCAAAATGATGAACAAGTTTAACAGAAAAGAACATAAGATTGTTGTGTATGATATGTAATTTAAAGAAGTCAGATAAGATAGAATAAACCGGAATGCAACAAAATAAATCACGTTAAGAAAAAAAACAATCCACACGCGAAATTCTGCAATCCATACATCGCTATGGAATATCTGGACAAATCAAGAAGAAGCCAATCGATCGAAAAGAAGGAATACCCATTTCGCTGGAATACATACTCTGACTAAGTAAGTAGGCAAACACACTCGCAGGCTGTGTTTGCCTAGCTTTTTGCTGACTTTTTGGCAATGAAAAAAGTTAGCCGCCGGAGGCATTGAAACATATAGAGAAATCCTAGATTCTTCACTCCGTTCAGAATGACAATATTACCCCAATATATAAATAATCCTCTCAATCCCTCACTCCTCCAGCACATACCTGTGCTCTTTTTGTATAGAAATTTTATATTTTTGACATAACTTGAGCAACACCTCCTTCTCCTCTTCCTTATATTCTTTATACAAAACAAGCGTTCCTTTCTTCTTTACAATCTGCATCATCCACGGAATCAATACCTCTACATGCGCCACCGCTCTCGCTAATACGACGTCAAACTTCTTCGGCAAGCCATCATATCATTTCGACTGAAGCGAATGAAATGAGCGTAATGGAGAAATCTTGGGGATATGAGATCTCTCGACTTCGCTCGAGATGACGTGTTGTGAATACTCCTCCACCCTCGACCGAACCAAATCTACATTATCCAATACAGGATCTGTAGTCTGTAATCTGTAGTCTGTAATCATCGACGCAATAGCATCGATCTTCTTCTTCCTCGCATCCATACCAACAAAACGCACATCAGGATTTTCTATGGCCAACGGCAACAATGGAAAGCCTCATCCCGTGCCAAGATCACATACCACCTGCCCTGCTTTGAACGAAAAAATCTTCATCAACTCCAAACTATCCAAAACATGTTTTATATATACACCCTCAGCATCTCTAATCGCCGATAAATTAATCTGACTATTCTTGGCCAAAAACACCTCTATCAAACTCTCCCACTTCCCAAAATCCATGCAAATAGAAAGATATATAAAAATCGTCATTCTGAGTGCGCTGTGAGTTCCGCGACCCTGCGGGACGAGGAAGTACTCCTGGAGTATAATGAAACGAAGCGAAGAATCCAGGAAATCAAAAAAACTTGACATATATAAACAAATCTCTATATAACGAGTATTTATCGCTTTAATATGTATTGTTATGGAGACAAATCAAAATCAAGTGAATGCTGTAGAATTGAGAGTAGGAAGCGATTCAGACTTTCCAAAATTAGATTTATTAACTACCCTACTCAAACAAGAGAAAATTCCGGTTCTTAAAAGAATTCTTTCCGCACACAGAACACCAGACAAAATGGCACAAGCTGCAAAAAATTTCCCATCAGTGACCGTCCCATCAATGATCCAAAATACAAAATTGAATATAAAACTATGTTTCGCAGCAGCAGGATGATCAGCTCATATTGCTGGGATGACAGCCGCAGAGACAAACATTCCTGTCATAGCAGTTCCTGTAGAGGATAGTTCTACATGACATACCGCAGCAATGTATTCAATGATAAATATGCCGCCAGGGGTTCCAAACGGATATGTGCAAAATCAATGATCAGCAGTAGTTTTAGGAAAACGTATAATGGAACTTACCAAGGATAGCGTACAAAAAATTTATATTCCTACTTATCTACAAGCTGGATTAAAACCTCTCATAGAACAATTTTGAGTTGAAATAACAAACAACCCAGAAGAATTCCCTATAGGAATATACCCTATCGCAGTAGATGAAGAAAAAATGCAAAAAGAAAATGTTCCACACATCCCTATTATAATACCAACCGTGAGAGAAAAAATCACACATAGGAAAAAAGGTATGACAACAGCCCGTGATGGCATTGCAGACATCGTAAATGAAAATTTAGAAAATCTACCATGACTTTCTATGGGGTTACAAATAGAAAGTAAAATAAATGCAACCAACGCATTTTTATACTGCATGAAGATGGTTGCTCTTTTCAATCCTGAAGTAGACAAAAAGCTAACAGAATACCGTGAAAAATTAGCAAAAGAAGTAGAGGAAAAAGATGCAAGACTTGTGCAAGAACAGATTGATTCGTGAGAATTAAATGAAATATTTGATGTAGTTTTACCTGAAAGATATAAACATATCCATGGAGGGAAAGTAAGAGAAACCTATCAGCATCCTGATAATCCCGATCAACTTATTATGATTGCGACAGATCGTATATCTACACACGACGTCGTACACAAAAACAGAATACCATGAAAAGGAAAAGTACTTACACAGGTATCAAATTTTTGGTTTAAATACTTCCAAACACAAGAAGTAACTAAAGATATTCCAACACAACTTGTAGAAGATGCACAGTTCCCAGCAGATTTCCCTGAACAATACAAAAACAGTGCTATTATTGTAAAAAAACTCCATGCATTGCCAGTAGAAGCAATAGTTAGAGATCGCTTGTATGGATCTATAGTATCAGGATATAACTCAGAAACAGGGATGTTGGCGACAGGAGAATTTGTCGGTAAATGATTGATAAAATGAAGCAGTTTTGATGAAACGAAATTTACACCATCGACTAAAGGAAAAGTTGACGTAAATATAAACTTTGATGACATGGCAAATATTATAAAAGAACGATTACAAGAAAATCATCCTCAATATATAGATAAAGCAACGCAATACGCAAAACAGGTAAAAGATTATTCAATAAAAATGTTCACTGTAGCCAAAAATAAAGCTGAGACTAAATGAATCATTTTAGCAGATACAAAATTTGAATTTGCAATCGATAATAATGGAGTTCTTCATATTATTGACGAAGTATTAACGCCAGATTCTTCTCGTTATCGAAAAGCCGATGGGTATGTCGAAGGAGAAGAACCAGAATCATTTGATAAGCAAGATACTAGAGACTACGTCATGAAAACATGGAAAGAGAATTGACAAACAAAAGAAAAACCACCACTAAAACTACCTGATGAAGTAATAGCCAAAACACAACAAAGATATACTAATTTACAAGAAATTTTTGCCTAAAACCAATAAATCTACTTTCTCAAACTCTCAAAAAATCTATTTTTTCTCTCCATCCACCAGTTATTCTGCCTTGGCAACAGCCCAACATCTGCAGGATCTGCCAATATTTGCTTGATCGCCTCTTCAAGAAACACAGTATTTTGACTACCCTTAAAAACGACTATATATTTCTCTTCACTATCTTTGAGTAATGTTCTCAACGCATCACCAATATCCAATGCCGACAACGACGTCTGCACCGTATCCATATCAAATCCAATCTTATCCAATTCATCAGCCGCAAAACGAGTCATCATATCGCCAACCAAATACACTCTATCAGCAACTCATTGCACATAGGATACGATCTGTCTATGTTCTTGCTCTGACAAATCTCACAACTCCTTCATATCTCATAACACTACCAATATTTTGTGTTCAGGATACAACTGCTGTCTGAGCATATGCGCCGCACCGATAGTTTTCTTTACACTACGAGGAGAGGCATTGTAACTTCCATCTACAATCACACTATCTCTATACCCACCAAATACGCTCAATCTTCCTGGCTGCAAGGTATATTCGATAGTAATTGCATCCAAATCCGCTAAAATACTTCTTTGTTCATATCTATACACCAACATATCGGCTATAGTCAACGCAACACCGACATAGCCATTGTGCGCCTTACCAATCATGTTGGTTTTAATCGTTGTTTTTGTATTTTTTACATGTAAATCGAACGTGACATACACACCATCATCATAGACAAAAAGCTCGTTTTCTATACGAATATCAGCATCACTATCATATCCTTCCGTTTGATACGAAAATTTTTCTATCTGCACACGAGGATATAACTGCACTGCATAATCATCATCTCTATTCAAAAATGCCGTTTCTTTGGTCGCTAGTATCATTTTTATTTCTTCTTGCGCGATAGCTCCAGGATCACCAAACTGTTCGCTATGCACACTGTCAATCGCGGTAAACACACCAATATCCGGCTTCACAATTGAAAGCAAAAAATCCATCTCTCCAGGCGTATCGATACCATACTCCAAGATAAGAATATCATATGGCTTTTTTCTACTGATAAATACTAAGTCTAACGCATGAAACAACGCATACAGAAAATCATATACTCTCGGAAAAAAACTCTCTATACCAAATATAGATAAGGACAATCAGAGTTCTCCATTAAAATTTTTGGGAGATGTATATATTTTTTGGTGTGGCAAAAATTTCTCCAGTGTCTGTGCAATAATCATCCTTGAAGATGTCTTTCCTACACTTCCATTGATGCCGATAACCAATGGTTTATGCTGCGCGATATATCTCTTTGCTAACCAAGCAAGTAAACGATAATACCAACCCAATATCTTTTTCTTCATCACGACACACAAAAAAATGAAACGAAGCAACTATAATAAAAAGCAGCTCAAAGTAAAGAAATCTATACTACCTCGTCATTGCGCGCCCTGAGCATCAGCGAGGAAGTGCCCTTGGAGGAGGGAGCAAAGCGACCGCGGCAATCTTAAGTATCCCTAAAGAGAGACAACTGACCGGTTGCTTTTATTTATCCTCCCCATATACCATACTAATAATCACGGCAATAGGAACCGCTAACACAACTCATACAAATCACATAACTAAACCTCCTATAATTAAACAAATCAATATCAACAACGGACTAATGCCAACTGTTCTATTCATCACATATGGAGTAAGAAATGAGCTTTCAAGTTGTTGTATAAGCCCATACGCAAAAAACACAAACAAAATACCCCATCCACCAAAATTAACAAACGCCAACAATACAGCAGGTATTCCTCAAAGAAATGGTCATAGATATGGTATAAAATTAGTCACTCATGCAATAATCGCAAGTGATCAGATACTTGGCAATGCAAATCCGAAGAGAGCAAGTATCTGCAACACAATAAACACAGCTATTCATACACAAAGACAAACAATTGTTTGTCCTCTCAACCATAAACCAAGTCTTGCATATATTCTATCCAATTTTGCATACACAAAATCATAATCTTTCTTACCCCATAAGCCAGAAATAAATCTCATAACCATTTTCTTCTCAATAGAGAAAAACACTGCCAAGGTTACAACTACACCAAGTTGTGCCACAACGGAGAAAAAACCACTAATCAAACTAACGGCAATATTACCAATATTTTGTGCATAACTTGTTCACAAACCTACAATTTGAGATATATTATTTTGGAGATCAGATTGAATAGTGGCAGAGAATTGTGGATTGGAAACAATGTCCAAAACGTATTCTTTGGCATATCCTGGTAACCAAGAAATATCTTGAATAATAACAGCCAATCACTGAGTATTCAATGCAAATTGAAATGCTCTTACACTAGAAACCAAGGTGTCTAACATAGATGACATCTGACTAAACACAAACGGAACAATCAATATAAATCACGAAAGAAATACTGCAACCAATATAATATACGACAATGTTAGCGAAAATCCTCTTGAAAGTCCACGACGTTCAAAAAACAATACAACAGATTCCAAGGCAACAGAGATAATATAGGCACCCAATATAAGATATAAGGCAGAAAGTGACTGAAAAATAATATACGCAACAGCAACTATCGCAAGACCTACTCACCAAAATTTAACCATAAGAAGCGTTTCCACATGTCGATGCACATGTTTATGATTTTTTTGATCGACAACAGGAATTGATTCAGTAGTAATCTCAGCATCCGTCAATGTTTCATGTTTAGGAAGTAAGCCAGAAAATCATTGTTTTATTTTACTGAAGATGCTCATAGGCGTTGATACAAACGAGTAAAAAATACTGCAATCTTCTCATTCACTACATCTTGTATAGCTTTTCTCTCCATCGTTGCAATAAGTTTTTGTGTAGCAGGCATCTGTGCTTTATGTATCATGATAAAACACTTATAATACCCTGATCAAAATTTCTTCATATGAAGATCATTCTTGGCAACATAACGCATCACAATTCTTTTCAAAAAATGCCTGACTACAGCACTTTTAGATGCCCCCAATCCAATAAAGACAGAAAATTGATTGTATTGACGATTAGGATACTGTGGCACATAATACGCACCAAAAATATCATACACAAAATAGTTTCTCTTCTTCACAAGATAATTAATATCCTTTCATTTTAACCTAAGTCCTTTTTTAATCATTAAATAATTATAATAATGCAAAACCGATTCATCATTTACAATTTATCATTCACCATTATGGTCTAAGAATATCCACTTCCCTTCCTCTAAATCCCCCAATTCATATTCCCCTTGCGACACTCTACATAAATCCAATACATCATATCACAGCACCCCCAACATCCTTCTGATATGCCTATTTTTCCCTTCTTGTAATGTTATACGTACAGTCATACCACTAAGTACATCAATTCATACCGCACGCAATATCTCCTCACCATCCTGAACTCATTGCAGGCAGGCAGATATATCTTGTGGAGACATTTTTTTATCTAAAATCACTAGATATACTTTTTCAGATGCATGTGAAGGATGTGACAATTGATGAACCAAATCGAGATCATCAGACAACAATAACAATCCACGACTATCTTTATCAAGTCTCCCAATATAACGATAGTGAGAAAATTCTTTTGGAAGTATTTGATAGATAGTTTGATTATGTGGATCTGATGCTGACACCACGTATCCGGTGGGCTTATGAAAAGCTATAAGTTGTTTTGCTTCATCAGACAAGACAACCGTATATGTTCTCATCATATCTCCAGAAAGAACAATACTATCAGAATCAACCACCTGCAAAGAGAAATCAGAGACAATTGTACTATTTAGTAATATCTGTCATTTTTGCATTAAATCAAAAATTTTTCTTCTTGATAATCCACATTTTTCTTGTAAATAACGGCGCAATAACATCAAACTATACATTATATAAAGAGCACACGATATATACTATGAAAAAGCATACAAAAAACAATAAACAAAAAAGACTCCATACGGAGTCTTTTGTAAGAGAAATACCCAAGAATTAGTATACTTCAACTTCCATAGCTGCATCAGCTTCAACAGCTGCATCTTCCATAGTTTCTTCTTCAGCAACTACTTCTTCTACAACTACTTCTTCAGCAGTAGGCATAACTACTTCTTCAACTACTACTTCTTCTTCAACTACTACTTCTTCAGCTGGAGCTTTAGCACAACCAGCAACTACTGCAAATGCAGCAACCAACATAACAGCGATCAATTTGTTCATTTTATACAAATGTTACATAATAAATAAGACCAATACTTCAGTATTGTTCGCAATGAGCATAGATAAAAAAATACCATTTTCAAGAGATTTATATAATTTTGAGAAAAAGGCAACCACAAGCACCTAAAATACACAAACATACAGCAAAAACAACTAGGTAAATCGCAATATAGACTTTACAATCATAGCAACATAACTATATAAGATATATATATTTTATATATAGGGATTATGAATGTTTTCAGTTGACCAAAAGAAATATATAAACCAATATATAAAGATACTTTTTATAGCCAAAAAAATTGTACCAATAGTAACCATAGCAATTATAAGCATTATAGTAGCAATATATATCCTCAATCGTCCAATACAATACAATCAATATTCTCCCGTCCAAGTGCAAACAGCAATCATTCAAACTGCTATAAGTAAATTTCAAGAAAGCATAGATATCCCTGGATGAGAGCTTATAATAAAATTATGACCTGTACAGAATACAGACAATGGACTACAATCACAAAATAATCTTATAAAAACAGCTTGATTCATCATACCAAAAAACAGCACTATATATAATATCAGTACATTAAAACCAATAGAATACTTTCAAAACACAGGATATGACAAAGAAGAACTTAGACTGCAAATTTGAGCATTACTCAATGGAACTATACCAACTATAAGCAACAACAGACATAACAACAATATATTACCAACACCCTCATTATATAATGTATTTGATATCAACTGCATAAAACAATCTATTCACTCACCATTATGCACCCAAAATATCGAAAATTTCCTAGAAACGTTTTATACATTTGACATACAGCCAGTCGAATCAGAACTTCCATCTATCATGGAACATCTACATCAAGCAAAGCATAAAGAAAGCTTTTGTGAAAAGATTTTACTATATAGTACCTACAATCAAGTATTTAACAATCACATACAAACAACAGTACAAGAATGCAACCAAAATATAAGGAACAACTACGAACGTGCAAAAAATCTTCATACTATCAATACAGAAATACAAAACAATACATTCACGCAGACAGTATATGAAGATAAAGATATCAATGCATACAAGATCATGTCCTTAGCTCAGTCAATAATATATGACATCCAGCAAGACAATATAAACACTAGACGTATAGAGGCGTATAGCAACCAAATGCAAGCATTATTAAGAAAACCTATAATAGATAGCATCTATCGAGATATTCATTACTGGATTATAAATTATCATATACTACCGTACATACAACAAAATAGCACAAGAAACCAAAACTACAGCGCAATAAGTAGCTTACTTCTCTCACTCAACAGAGAAAATACACTACTGCAACATCGCTGATTACAAAATATGGTAAACAACAAAACAATTATCACACAACAAAGAGAGATACAAGCAAATGAAAGCAACAACACCCAAAATATTATACAGTGACTCAAATCTCTTCCGTATATAACAATTATGCAAACACAAGAATCACAAGAATTTATAAATATCATCTGAGAGCTCAATATTGTTGATCCGATAGCAGGAGAGAGTCGTACAGCATTCAATGCAACAGGGCAAGTAAATCTAAATCGTCTTATTATACAAGAGATCGAACTTCCTGAATACAAACTATTTACTAGCATTATTAATGCGTTTCTTCAAACACGTAATACAACACTTCCATGATTATACAGTTATATTAACGAAAATATTGCATTATATAGAATACAGAAAAATCAAGAAGTATGTGAGCAGTTAGAAAACATAACAACATTTACTATAAATATATGCAATACATCTCTTATTCAATGAGAACAGAGAATACAAAATACCATTACAACATATAACATAACAATACAAAACAATACCATAGAACAAATCAAAACTTCTGATATACAATTAACTAATTATCTTAGTCAAAAATATCAATGAGTGCTCAGTGATCCCATAAGACTGCCTGGACTTATTCAAGAAATAATCATGACACAGATGACACAATTCCCTGAATCAGAACAGATAACTATTGACACTGACAGCATTCAAGTTATCAATACATTTTCAATATTTTTTAAAACAAATCCAACTGATGTGAAACGTATTCAAGATCTATATTATATAGATTTCACAATAGATAATATCAATTTTGTACTTACCTACAATCCACAAAGAAACATAACAGGGCCACTATTCTTCAAAGATATTATCATTAATGGAAATCCTCTGCGTGTGAGCAAACGATCAATACCTCTTGAACCAGACAGTAGTCAAATTATAAATAAATTTACAGCAAATCCTCTCTCTTATATACAAGAAGTAGACCCGTTCACCTATCAAACTTATTTGCAATTAAAATAAGAAACCATAAAAACAGATTAGCCAAATTTGCAATTTTAAACATATGTTTTCGATATACTATGTACAAAAGATTTTCTTTCCAAGATCTGCAAAGCATTAAAAACAATTTTTTTGCACACTTCGAAAGAATTGCACAAAAAGAAAAATGTCTCCATATTAGAGATTTCTGTAAAACAGTATTCAAACAATGACCAAGCGTATATTATTACTATAGATCAGAACCTCAATTTGTCTGCCATGATCAAGATACAAGTTATAGTTTTATCGATCCGATAGATAGCATAGAAGTCATAGTTCCCAAGGAACAACTTCCACAATTTTCGCAGCTATTTAAGACATATCTTACAAAACACAAAAAAAGAGACAATTCTCAAACCATTGAGCAGATACTTATGGAACAATTTACTCAATGAACATTCAACACTATTAACGGAAAATCATATATTGTCTATGATATAGAAACCGATGGTGATGTGTTTGATGTCACACAACAAAAATTCATTATGGCATATGCCGCACAACCAGCAGCAAACAACAAGATGAAATATGAATATATTGACACAACTAATCTTAATAGATTTGTACAAGAACTCCTGGATTTTGATTGATATATTGTTGGATTCAACAATATATCATTCGACAACCCAGTCATTGTACATA
>Ga0209573_1004642_pt1 | contig 13280 bp, 9 predicted proteins | sample TNRBio252014_DNA_FD_185870 | JGI IMG/M metagenome (GOLD analysis project Ga0209573, IMG submission 185870) | Wastewater treatment Type I Accumulibacter community from EBPR Bioreactor in Madison, WI, USA - TNR Reactor_6/25/2014_ DNA (SPAdes)... | ecosystem: Engineered > Bioreactor > EBPR >...
CAATCTCAGCCGCGTTTTCCTCGAAACCATCAACGGCATCAAGCAGGGCGTCGTCTTTCCTTTCCGCGGCGGCTTCAACAGCGGCCTCATCGGCGGACGCATGGACGAGGAAGGCCGCGTCTTCGTCGGCGGCAGTGATCGCGGCTGGGGCGCGCGAGGCGGGAAGCCTTTCTGCTTCGAAAAATGCGAGTGGACCGGCAAGACGCCCTTCGAGGTGCATGAGATGCGCGCCAGGCCCGACGGCTTCGAGCTCACCTTCACCCACGCCGTCGATCCGACCACCGCAGGCGACGTGAAAAGCTATTCCATGCGCGAGTTCACCTACGCCTACCGCGAGCAATACGGCGGCGACGAGATCGACGAGATCATTCCAAAAATCACCACCGCCCAAGTCGCCGCAGACGGCAAGTCCGTCCGCCTCACGATTTCACCGCTCACCAAGGGCCACATCCACGAGCTCCACCTCGACGGCGTCCGCAACGCTGAAAAACTGCCGCTGTTGCACAACGTGGGTTATTACACGCTGAACGAAATCCCCAAATAGCGCGCTCAGCTTGATGCCGCCTGTCTCGGACTGGAGTTGAGCTCCTGCTGCACCACGTTGGCGAGGTCGGCAAAGCGTTGAATCGCGGTCTCGGCAAACTGACGCGGGCGCGTGTCGATCAGGCACAGAGTGCCCAGGCAGCCGCCATCCTGGTGAAACACCGGAAACCCCGCATAAAAACGAATGCGCGGACCTCCTGTGACCAGCGGGCTGTCGGCAAACCTCTCGTCCAGATGCGTGTCCGGCACGATCATCGGTTTGCGGCTCACGGTGACATGCGCGCAGAATGCCACCTCACGCGAAGTTTCGCTCACACCGAGCCCCACGCATGACTTGAACCACTGACGGTGCTCGTCCACCAGCGTGACCAGGGCGATGGGCACATCCGCCAGCGCGGCCGCCACCCGTGTGATGCGGTCAAACCTCTCCTCAGGAGGCGTGTCCAGGATCGACAGCTCACGCAGCGCGGTCAGTCGCACGTCTTCATCCTGCGGCAGCGGGGCGCGCAGCCAGCGGCAGGCGGAACGCATGAGCCAGGCCTGGATCTGCGCCTTGGCATACTGGGCTGAGAAAGGCGTGGTCAGCCATCCCGTCACGCCTGCGGACATGGCCTCACGTTCTTTTTCCTGTTTTCCGACAATGACGATGGGCACGTCGGTGAGACGATGATCACCATCCATGCGCAGGCTTCGGCACACACTCAGGCCGTCCATGTCCGGCGGGTTGTCTTCAACGATGATCAGTGACGGTGGAGAGGACTTCGCCGACTGAATGGTGTCCGCTCCATTGGAGACATGCACGGTGCGCACTCCTTCTGCGGAAGCCGCCTCGGCCAGCACCGCCGCCAGACCAGCGTCCGAAATCCCCAACAACACCGCCGAGTCCTTGATCGCGGGCGCGGCGGCAGATTTGGATGAGCCCGCTCCACGTCCGCCATGCCTGCTGGAACTGTGCAGTTGCACCAACTGCCCGTCGGCAGCGGCAAAGACTTCCATCTCTGATCCAGCCTTCTTCAGGTCGGAGCGGACGGCTTCGACGATCTTGTCGAGATCGGCATCGGTCCGGCTTGGGTCATGATGGGTGAAAGCCATCCGCGTCACACCCGCCATTCGTCCGATTTCAGCGACGTACTCCACCGGGCTGTGCCCCCAGCCCTTCTTGCTGGCGTACTCGGCATCGGTGAACTGCGCGTCATGGATCACCAAATCGGCCCCTGCCAGGAACTCGCTGTGCAGCCGGTCATCCTCATGAAGCGGCGCGGACTTCCCTGGGGTGCGCGAGTAAGGCTCGTGATCGCAGGCATACACCACGCAGGCATCCTTCGTCTCCAGCCGATAGCCGAGGGTCAGGGCCGGATGATTCAAAAAGCGCGTGCTGATGCGGATGTCATCAATCTCAAAACTGCCCTCGGCCAGATCATGAAAGCGGATGCTCGCCCCCAGTTCGTCGAGCGTGACTGGAAAATAAGAGTACTGCATCTGCCCCGCCAGCGTTTCACGCAGCGACTGGCCCAGTCCGGCCGGCCCGTAGATGTCCCAGTGGCCCCCACGCACAAACAAAGGCGCGAAAAACGGAAATCCCTGGATGTGATCCCAGTGCGTGTGGCTGATCAGGATGCTGCCTCGCAGCGGACCTGCGGCATGCGCCACAAGATGCTGCCCGAGATCATGCGCGCCGCTGCCGCAATCAATGATCACAACCGCGCCGCCCGGTGAGGTGACCTGCACACATGAGGTGTTTCCGCCATATCGCAGCGTGCTGCGGCCCGGCCTCGGAATGGAACCCCGCGTCCCCCAAAACTGAACACATGTGGGATTTTTCATCGGCTGGGTGAGGAAGCGGGGTTAGACACTTGAGAATAGGCGTCCAGCCTTCGCATTGGCAACCAATTTCAACAACACAGCCATACGACAGGCCGCCATTTTGAAGGCTCCACCTTCCAGCACTTTGGAAACATGCCAGATTGTCACCCCTCCATCGCCAGATCGACAAACACGATGGAAACCGGCTCCCCGGTCATCTGCGTGACTTCGAGGCTGTTTTTGCCTTCACGCAGCAATCGCGCAGGCACGAGCCACGCACGCAATTCTTCAGGTTTCGCGATCATGGATGGATAAGGCACCGCAAACGGCTCGGAGACATCGGCGGAAGCTGCAATGGCCTCGCCGTTGAACGTGGCGGCCCATTGGCCATCACCGAGCGACTTGTCGGCTTGAATGCGCACACGCGCGTCATGCTTCCAACCGCCAGAGGGCGTGGCGAGGTCGAAATTGAACTTCGCGGGCTTTCCCAGCTCGATCTTGCGGGGCACGGGCAGAGGTTTTGCTCCGGGCGAACGCCAGCCATAGGCAATGAACCAATGCTGCGGGCCTTTCGCGAGGGCTTGCGGATCACGCAGAGCTTTGAGTGCTTCAAAAGGCGGCTCACCGAAGACACCACGGCCTTCGCCCTGGCCGTGCTGGCGGTAATAGGCGAAATTGAACAGGCTGATGCCATCCGTACCGCGTGCATACGCGAGATGCGCGGAGGTATGCAGGTGCTCGCGAGTGGCACGGCGGAAGGGAAACACGTCGTAGCCAGTGGTGACTTTGTCGCCCTTCCAAATCGTGTGGCAAAGCTCGAAGTAGAGCGCCGCGCCCTCGGTTTGTTTGCGGATGACCGCCAGATCGTGCTGCTGCGTGGTGAAGTAGTGTGCGGAGGCGTTCACCATGTCGAGACCGGCAGCGACGAGTGCTTTCAAGTCGAGTCCGAGCACATCAAGTGCCGTCAAATAGCACGGCACTCGTGCGCAGAGCCACTTTTTCGGTCCCAGCATCTGCCGCACTTCCCTGATGAGGCCAGTCATGATGGCGCGGCGTTGCTCCAACGGCGTTTCCTCGCGGAAGTAGCTATAGAAGCGCAGGAAATCGAGTTCCAGGCCGTCGAGGTCGTAGTTCTCACAGAGTTCGCGGATCAGCGCGAGCTTCTGCGCACGCACCTCGGGCACCGCGAAGTTATGCACGAGGTCCGCCCCCCGCTGCGAGCCTGGCTTGATGCGATGCTCGGGATGCTCCGCGTAAAACTTCGTCACGCTCATGCCGATGCTACTGCCCGGTTTGTCGCCCGGCTTCGGATCGACGAACTCCTTGTGATGCGCGTCGTTCATGCGCAGCGAGATAAAGGCCGCCTGTCCCTTGGCGCGGCAACGGTCGATGAAGACCTTAACCACATCGCCTCCATTCAGCACGAACTGCCCGAAGGAGTCAGGCTTCTGCGCGTAGCACTGCTTGATCCACGCATAGTGTTCCGCCAGCGGCAGCACCTTGCTCGGCCACATCGGCACCATGCCAAGTCCCGGCTGGAGGAAATGGGCGTCCACCAGACCAGCCACTTCATCGACCGATGCTTCGAGCATCTCTTTGCGAAAGGGCTCACGCGCCTGATGAAACGGACTGACGCAAGACGTGATGTTTGTCGTGTCGTTGCTGTAAAGAACGCGGAAAGGAGCCTTGCGCGGTGAATCCGCCGCAATGAGCGGCGCAGCGGCGAGTGTGTGGAGGAAGTGGCGGCGATTCATGCGTAGAGTTGGTGGTCAGGGAAGATGACCCGATTCCTTCGGCCTCTCTGCCATTTAAGATGCTGGCTCATTCCTTCCGCCACACGACACCGGACTTCTCCACCGTCACACCCTCGCCACGGATGACGATGTCCTTGTCCTGATGATGAATGACGCAGTTTGTGACGCGGTGCGATATGCCATCAAAGAAGAAGGCGGCGTTCACGTTGTGATGCAGCTCGCAGTTCGTGTAGGTGGTGACGGAGTCGTTCACATCGGCCACGCCACCGGCTGCGGAGCCGTTCCAGGCGATTTCGGAGTCCACCACATCCATCTGCACGGTTTCATGCGCGCTGATGCCTTCATCGCCATTCGAGAGCGCCTTCACGTTCTCCAGCCGGATGCCGACGCGATTGCCATGAATGTTGAAGCCGTCATTCGCGGCATGCATCGCGGTCACATTGCGCACGGTGATGTAGGAGCAGGCGATCACCACACCGCTCGCCAAACCCGGTGGCGGCTGAAAGATGCGCGCCTCGCCCGGCTTCTTCTCCTTCGGCCAGCGGAAATAGAGCGAGCCATCCTCAGCCCAGCCCATCTGGCCCGGTTGCAGGGCTTTGGGCACCACAAAGATGCGTTTCTTCGCCACACCGGATTTCTTCTCGGCCTCGCGGTCGCGAGTGATCCGCATCGGAACCTCGTCGATGAACAATCCGGCTCGCTGCTCGTCATCCACCGGCGGATGACCTTTCAACGGGCCGCGCGAGGACCACACGTCGCCGTCCTTGATCCAATCGTGCGCCGTGATGTCGAGGCCGAGGTCGATGATCATGCCCTTGCCATCGAACACCGCTGGTTTCTCCGCCGTGCCGCCCAAGGACAAGATCAGCGGCTTGCGGCGGATTTCCTGGGCATGAAGCGAGGCCGTCAGGGCGACGAACAAAAGCAACGAAGTGATGAGAGAGCGCATTGTCAGGGGAAACAACCTCGAAGCCGAGCTTCTATCCTGACATCGCACTATCACTTCTTCTCCGTCACTTTGGCCATTCTCAAAGTCTTCCACTATCAACTGCGGTTCACATGTTTTGTGAACGCCACCGCCAGAATCGGCGAGGCGGTTGATGAGTTGTTGGAGCTTGCTGGCTTAGGGGACGGGGTTTCACGAGTCATCGCGGGGTGCTTGGCACACGACCGCGCATGGGACTATGGTGGAAGCGTGCCGCGTAACTTTTCCCGGCGCACGGGGTTTCCCAGCCGCCATGAAATGCTTTCTCGCTCTCGTCTTCACCTCCGTTTCGCTGCATGCCGCCACAGCAACTGACTGGCCGCGCTTTCTCGGCCCCACGGGAGCCGCCATCGTCGCGGAATCAAAGGCGCCGCTGAAGTGGAGCGACTCTGAAAACATCGTGTGGAAGGCGGAGATGCCCGGCCCCGGCTCCTCCAGCCCGATTGTGTTTGGCGACAAGGTTTTCATCACCTGCTGGACCGGTTATGGCGACAAAGAAGGCGCGAATGACATTGCCAAACTCACACGCCACCTCATTTGCCTCAACCGTGCCGATGGCAAGATCGTCTGGGAAGCGAAAGTGCCCTCCGCAGCCGCCGAAGATCCATGGCAGGGCTTCATCACCGAGCATGGCTACGCCACACACACGCCGGTGACGGATGGCGAGCATGTGTATGTGTTTTTTGGCAAAAGCGGTGCGCTGGCCTTCGACATGACGGGCAAGCAGCTCTGGCAGACCTCCTGCGGCACTGGTTCCGGCCGCATGCGCTGGGGTTCGGGCGCAAGTCCGATCCTGGTGGGCGATCTCCTCATTGTGAACGCCAGCGATGAGGCGCAGGCCATCATCGGCATCGACAAGAAGAGCGGAAAAATCATGTGGAAGGCTGAGGGTGAGTTTGGCATGGCCTACGGCACGCCCAATGTGTTTCAGCGCGATGGTGTGACTGATCTCGTCATCGCCGTGCCGCAGGAGTTGTGGGGATTGAATCCCGAAACCGGCAAGCTGCGCTGGTATGCCACGCACGGCCTCAGCGGCAATGTCTCCCCCAGCGTTATTCCTGGCGGCGACACCGCGTATGTTTTCGGCGGTTATCCGGCCACGCGCAGCACCGCCATCAAACTCGGCGGCAAGGGAGACATCACGGCCAATGCGATCCTTTGGAGCAGCAACACGAGTTCCTATGTCCCCACTCCCATCCTCAAGGGCGGCCATCTTTACGTCGTGAACGACCAGGGCTTCGCCACCTGCATCGAAGCCAGGACCGGGGCCGATGTGTATCGTGAGCGTGTCATCGAAAGCAGCGGAGGAGGTGGTGGAGGCGGACGCCGTGGAGGAGGGAAGCCGTTTTATGCCTCGCCCGCGCTCATCGGCGACAAGCTCGTCTGCGTTTCCCGCAAAAACGGTGCCTACATCATCGCCGCGAAGCCGAAATACGAGCTCGTCGGCCACAACGTGCTCTCGCTCGATGGTTCTCAGTTCAACGGCACGCCAGCTGTCAGCGGTGATCAGCTTCTCCTGCGCAGCGACAAGGCCGTTTACTGCATCGGCGTGAAGTAAGACGCGCCACAACGAAAGGCCGTGCCACGGCAAGCGTAGTCATCGGCCCATGACTCGCTCCCTGCTTCTTGCCTTCAGCGCCCTGGCGCTTTTCTCCCTCAATGCCGCCGCCCAAAACATCCGCGCCGGCATCATCGGCCTCGACACCTCGCATGTGCTCGCGTTCACGAAGACGCTGAACGCCACGCCGCAGAAGCCGGAAGTGATGGGCGTGCGTGTCGTCGCCGCCTATCCGCAGGGTTCCAAGGACATCCCGTCCAGCACGCAGCGTGTGCCGGAATACACCGAAAAGGTGAAGGAACTCGGTGTCGAGATCGTGCCCAGCATCGACGTACTGCTGGACAAAGTGGACGTCGTCTTCCTGGAGACGAACGACGGCCGCCCGCACCTGGAGCAGATTTTGCCCTGCCTGGAGGCGCACAAGCCGGTCTTCATCGACAAGCCGATCGCCGGTTCACTCGTCGATGCGATCAAGATCTTCGACGCCGCCAAAAAGGCCGGCATCCCCATCTTCTCCTCATCCTCGCTGCGTTTCGGCAAGTCCACGCTGGCGGTGCGCAATGGCAGTGTGGGCCGCGTGAGCAATGCGGAGACCACCAGCCCGGCCAGTCTCGAAGAACACCATCCTGATCTCTTCTGGTATGGCATACATGGTGTGGAATCTCTCTTCACCATCATGGGCACCGGCTGCCAGGGCGTGAAACGCGGCACCACCGCCGACGGCAAGATCACCGTCACCGGCACCTGGGAGGGTGCGCGCACCGGCACCTTCACCGAGTCCAAGGGCTACGGCGGCAAGGCTGTGGGAGACAAGGGCGAGGACGCCACCGTCGGCAAATACGAGGGCTATGATCCCCTGCTCTTCTCCATCGTGCATTTCTTCCGCACTGGCATCACGCCCGTGACGCCGGAGGAGACACTGGAGATTTACGCCTTCATGGAGGCCGCGGATGAAAGCAAACGCCGCAACGGAGCCGATGTGACGATCAAGGAAGTGATGGACAAGGCGCTGGCCGAGGCGCGCAAATAACGCCGCCGGTGTTGCGTGCGTCCCTGCGGGGCATGACACGCGTAAACGTCATCATAGCGGGGCTTTGTATGTAAGTTTTTCCAGGGAAAACCTGCCCTTTCTTTCCCTCAAAATTGTTTCAACATTCCCGGCGCTGACTCGTCTGTATGGCGTGCCCACGCCCGACGTGCGCATTCCAAAAACCAACCCAAACACTCCAATGAACGCTCGCTCTCGCATCTGCACCGCATTCACCTGCGCCAGCATGCTGGCCCCAGGATGGCATCCAGCCCTCGCTGAAACCACACCGCCCAAGGTGAACCCGGCCGAGTTCCAGGCCAAGATCGCCAAGGACACCAGCCCGCTGCCAAACAACGGCCAGCTTCAAATGAGCTACGCCACGGTGGTGGAAAAAATCCTCCCCAGCGTCGTCACCATCTACTCCTCCGCGCCGATCAAGACGCCGGAGGTCGATCAGATCCCACCGCAGCTCCGCCCGTTCTTCTACCGCTTCTTCGGCGCGCCTGAGGATTTCGGCAACGAAGGTGATGAGGAGCAGAGCCCCAATCCCCGCCGGCGCGGCCAGCCCCAGCGCCCGCAGACTCCGCCGGAAGATGAGCAGCACCAGCAGCGCGGTGTCGGCTCGGGTGTCATCATCACCGCCGACGGTTACATCATGACCAACAACCACGTCATCGCCGACGCGAAGAAGATCGAGGTGGCCGTCGATAATGGCGGCAACACGAAAAATTACACCGCCGAGGTCATCGGCGCCGATCCGCTGACCGACGTGGCGCTCATCAAGATCAATGCCACCGGCCTCAAGCCCGCCACTCTCGGCGACAGCGCCCAGCTTCGTGTGGGAGACATCGTGCTGGCCGCCGGCGCACCGATGGAGCTCAGCCGCTCCGTCACGCAGGGCATCGTCAGCGCCCTGGGCCGCAGCAACGAGGGCATCGTCGGCAAAGGACGTGTGCGCGGCTACGAGGACTTCATCCAGACCGATGCCTCCATCAATCCGGGCAACTCCGGCGGCCCGTTGGTCGATTCCCTGGGCCGCGTCATCGGCATCAGCACCGCCATCTTGTCCCGCTCCGGCATGAACGCGGGCATCGGCTTCGCCATTCCGATCAACATGGCCATGAACATCGTCGAGGACCTGCTCGATGACGGCGCGGTGCAGCGCGGCTTCCTCGGCGTGCAGATCGCCGATCTCGACTCCGCGCTGGCGGACCGCCTCAAGATGAAGGAGCAGGGCGGCGCGGTGGTCATGATGGTCGGCGCGGGTTCTCCTGCTGAAAAAGCCGGTGTGCAGCTTGAAGATGTCATCGTTGCCATCAACGGCCAGAAGGTGGACAGCAGCAGCCGCCTGCGCCTCATCGTCAGCAGCACCAAGCCGGGCACCGCCATCCCCATCGAATTGCTGCGCAACGGCCAGCCCATGACCGTCACCGCCACGCTCGACGCCCTGCCTGAGGAAGCGCTGGCCGAGGTTGGCCCGGGGTCGCGTGGCATCCCACGTTCCGCCCCTCCGCAGCAGGAAAACACCTCCGAGCTCGTCACCGGCGTCACCGTGCAAAACCTCTCCAAAGCCCTGCGTGAACGCCACGACGTGCCTGCCGACGTCAATGGCGTCATCGTCACCAAGGTCGATCCGAGCAGCCGTGCCGCCGCCATGGGCGTCGAAGAAGGCGATGTCATCTCCCATGTGAACCGCAAAGCCGTCGCCACCGCCGCCGAGGCCCGCACCCTGGCCAAAGGCAGTGATAAAACCGTCCTCCTCCGCGTCTGGCGCAAAGGCGACACGATGCTGCTCATGATTGGCAACAATTGACGTTCGGTTGACTCTCTAGCCCGCGCACGCCAGTCGGCATGCGCGGGCTTTTTTGTGCCCTTCAATGAAAAACTCTTCCTCAGACGCACCAGAAATGGAAGAACTAAGAACTGAAAATGATGGAATGGAAAATGGACTTGCGAGTCTTGCCGAAACATCGGGTTCAGACCATTTTCCATTTTCAGTTCCGCCATTCTCAGTTCTTCCATTCCTCCCGTGCTCTACGACGCCCACAATCACCTCCAGGATGAGCGTCTCGGCCCTTGGCGTGATCAAATCATGGCCGAGATGCCGCAAACCGGCCTTGCCGAGATGGTCGTCAATGGTTCCTGCGAGGAAGACTGGCCCCAGGTGGCTGAACTCGCCCGGCAACACTCATGGATACGCCCCGCTTTCGGCCTGCATCCATGGTACGTCAAAGAACGCGGCCCCGACTGGCTCTCCGCGCTCCGCAGTCATCTTGAGGCCTGCCCAAGCGCTGCTGTTGGCGAGATCGGCCTCGACCGCTGGATCGAAAATCCCAACATCGACGCCCAGCTCGATTGTTTCCGTGCTCAAATGGCCCTCGCCGTCGAATTGGACCGTCCGGCCACGATTCACTGCCTGCGGGCCTTTGGTTTGCTGGATGAAACCCTCCGCTCGATCCCGCTGCCGCGTCGTGGATTTCTGCTGCATTCCTACGGCGGCCCTGCGGAGATGGTTCCCGGCTTCATCAAGCTGGGCGCGTATTTTTCCATCAGCCCGTATTTCGCCCATCCGCGCAAGGCCGCGCAGCTCGCCACCTTCGCCCAAATACCCCTCCACCGCCTTCTCACCGAAACGGACGCCCCCGACATGTGGCCGCCGGAGGATCTGAATCCGCATCCGCTCACGTCTGCCAGCGGGGCCGTGTTGAACCACCCCGCCAACCTCTCTGTCAGCTACGACCTCCTCGCCAAACTGCATCGCGTTGAGCTTCAGAAGCTCCAGACGGTGATCGCAGCCAATCACCGTGCCCTCTTCGGCGCGGCATAACCTTTCCTTGCACCCTTCATCTGGCCCGCCATCTGCTCTTACATGCCAACCATGCGCAAAACTAAAATCCTCTGCACTCTCGGCCCCGCCACGGAGAGTCCCGAAGTCATTGCCAATCTCATCGCCAAAGGCGCTGACGTCATCCGCCTGAACATGAGCCATGCCTCGCACGATTGGGTGCGCACGGTCTATGCCCGTGTCCGCGAGGCCGCCGCCGCCGCCAAGCGCGAGATCGCCGTGCTCATGGACCTCACCGGCCCCAGCATCCGCACCGGCGATGTCGAGCAGCCCTGGCAGCTTCAGGTCGGCGACACCGTCGAGTTTCGCTGCAAGCCCGAGATTCCCGCCACCACGCAGTACTCCGTCGGAGTGAACTACGCCGAACTCGGCAAGGATCTCAAAGCTGGAGACACCATCATGGTCGATGGCGGCATGATCCAGATCAAGGCCACCGAAGTCTCCATCACCCGCGTCATTGGCACCGTGATGACCAAGGGGGAGATGAAATCCCGCCGTCACATCAACCTCCCCGGCGTCCCCGTGCGCCTCCCGCCGCTCACACAGAAGGATTACGCCGATCTCGACCTCGGCGTTGATCTCGGCGTCGATTTCTTCGCCCTGAGCTTTGCGCGTGAGCCCGGCCATCTTCAGCATCTTCAGCTCCTGCTGGAGCAGAAGCAGAGCAAAGCCCGCGTCATCGCCAAAATCGAAAACCAGCAGGCCATCGACAACATCGACGCCCTCGTCGAGGCCAGCGGCGGCATCATGATCGCCCGTGGCGATCTCGGCAGCGAGTGCCCCATCGAGGATCTGCCGCTCATCCAGCGCCAGATCGTCGAGCGCTGCTCCTACCATGGCCGCAAGGTCATCGTGGCCACCCAGATGCTTGAAAGCATGATCGAAAACCCTGTGCCGACGCGGGCCGAGGTCACCGACATCTTCAACGCCGTCATTGAGCAGGTGGATTGCGTCATGCTCAGCGGCGAGACCAGCGTGGGCCGCTATCCTGAGAAATGCGTCGAGGTGCTCGACACCGTCATCAGCCGCATCGAGCAAAAATACCCCTCCGGCCGCTTCGCCAGCGACGCGCCGCTCAAAACGAACAAGCACAAGACCGTCAAGGCCGCCATCCTGCTCGCCAACAGCATCCCCGGCTCCAAACTCCTCGTTTTCACCATCCGTGGTGTCATGGCGCATCTCCTCGCCCACCAGCGGCCCGAGTTCGCCCCCATCTTCGCCTTCACGCCGAATCTTCACGTCTCCCGTACCCTCGTCACCGCCCGCGGCGTGCATCCTTTCGTGCTCGAGTTCAGTGAAGGCCAGCCCGAGAGCAGCATTCGTGACGCGCTCGACCTTCTGCGCCGTGAAAAATTCATCAAGACGGGCGATCCTCTCGTCATCCTCAGCGACGCGCTCTACGACGGCATCAATGTCGATGCCATTCTGCTGCGCGAGGCCTGATGACGGCGGCTGCAATCTCCGCCATCGCCTGCCGTATCCATTCCCAACCCGAATGCGACCGCCGCTCCTTACGTTGTTGATCCTGCTCGCCTGCACCCCGCCGGAGCTTCAGGCCCGGATCTTCGTCAGCCTCGCCGGAACGCTGCTGGAGGCGGAGATCACCGCCGTGGCGGGAGACAACGTCACGCTGCAACGCGCCAACGACAGCCTTCAGCTCGTCGTGAAACGCAACACGCTCTGCAAGGAGGATGACGCCTACATCACCCGCTGGGCGGCGGAAAACCCGGACAAGAGCACCACGCCCGCCGCTTCCACGGCCAGCGCCCCTGCGCACGCGCAAAAATACAACCTGCTCTGCGAGGTGCAGTCCTCCAAAAGCAATCGCGGTGCAACGGACGGCGGCCCGCGCACCGTCGAAATCTCCTACGCCTTCCATCTGCACAACCGCGAGGTGCAGCGCGATCTCGAAGACGCCAGCGGGATGATCATGACTTTGGGCAAAGACGCCACAGGCAGCGGCGGAGATCTCATCGTGTTGCAGAAAGTGCATTTCGACGTCGCCATCCGTGCGCAGTCCAAGATCGTGCAATCGACTGAAAAAGTGCTCCTGACCTATTTCCAGGGCGCGGGGCCGCGCATGGGCGTCCTGACCCACGGCTACGTCATCTTCATTCTCGACGCCGCCGGAAACGTGCTGCTGTCCCAGTCCAATCCGGTCGGCAACACGAAGCATCTGAAGGAAATCCAGGCCATCAACGAGGTGCCCTGCGTCATCGACCGTGATTTCACGGTGCAATCCAACGCCCAGGTTCCAACCGGCTACATCGAGTTCTGAGCCGCGTGGCAGGACTCACATCCCGCCCTCTTGATACACGCCGTAGTCGGTGTTGATGCCCCACAGGTCATGGCCCGCATTTTCGCCCAGATTTTCCGCCGCCAGCAGACCCATGAGGATGCTGTGGTCCTGGTTGTTGTATTTGAAGGCTCCATACCGTCCGATGGCCGTGACATGGGCCAGCGCTGACTTCAAATGCTCCATCACCACCGCCAGATCACGGCGGTAGCCTTTGCGGTAAACCGGGTAGCATTTCGGGATGCGGATCACTGTGGCATCCAGCACCCGTGCGTCCTTGATCAGGCCGGTCGTGCGAATTTCCTTCACCGCCAGCTTTTGCAACTCCTCCGCGCTCATGCCATGCAGTTCATCGCCGTCCGAGCACCAGTATTCCAGCGCCAGCACGCTCTGCCCCGCCGCGCCACGAATGCCCGGCGACCAATTGCGAAAATTCGTCACGCGCCCCAGCCGCAGCTCAGGCGAG
>Ga0209573_1004643_pt1 | contig 13279 bp, 15 predicted proteins | sample TNRBio252014_DNA_FD_185870 | JGI IMG/M metagenome (GOLD analysis project Ga0209573, IMG submission 185870) | Wastewater treatment Type I Accumulibacter community from EBPR Bioreactor in Madison, WI, USA - TNR Reactor_6/25/2014_ DNA (SPAdes)... | ecosystem: Engineered > Bioreactor > EBPR >...
GCAGATCATCAGAATCACCATCAAACCGATGCTGATCAAACTAATTTGTAGTTCACTCATAGGGAGAATGATATGGCAGGTTAATTATTTGGCTAAGCAGCATAGTTTTTCCTATCTGAATTCAATTATCGCAAGAGAGCCGGGAAATGGCAAAAGACACGATTTGTTGCGATGCCACTTATCAAAGATGCCACTTATAAATGAGACCGATGGCATTCCCGTTCGGACGTAACCGTGACAAACAGCAAATAGTTTAAAATTTCTGCAATAACCACCAATATTGCCTAACAGTTGCATGGCAATACTGTGCCAGCAATTCAAATATTTATATATATAGCAGCTTTCGTGAATAAATATAACGATTTATTTTAGCAATAAGGATTGAATTACCTGGCCCAGATCTTTTTTAATTTCCTCTGGTGTTCGGGAAGCGTCAATCAACACTATGCGTTCTGGATATTTTCTGCAGCGAGACAGGTAGGCTTCCCTCACCTTCTCGAAAAATCCCCTTTTTTCCTGTTCGAATCGGTCCAGGGTAACATTTGCGGACAGTCGATGACGCGCAACATCCACCGGAAGATCGAATAAAAGCGTCAGATCCGGCTGGAAACGACCGTGTACCCAGCTTTCAAGCTGTTCCATCTTCGACAGAGCGATTCCCCTGCCCCCGCTTTGATAGGCATAACTGGCATCACTGAAGCGATCGGAAATCACCCAGGTTCCCTGTTGCAGGGCGGGTTTGATCACCTGCTCGATATGCTCAAAGCGGGCGGCAAACATTAACAAGGCCTCGGTTTCGGCCAGCATCGGCTGACTGAGCAATATTTCCCTGATGCGTTCCCCCAGCGGGGTGCCGCCCGGTTCACGCGTTACCAGCACGTTTTTACCCTGATCGCGCAGACTGTCGGCAAACCAGCCTAGATGGGTACTTTTTCCTGCACCATCAATACCTTCAAAGCTGATAAATTTTGCCTTATTCATTTATTTATTCCCCCAGGCTGACTTTATTTTGTTTGTGGATGAATGACGATGTATTTTGCCAGACAGCAAGCTGGCAGAAACAATCAATCCGGCACCGATGATTTCCCTTGAGCCGATTTCTTCCCCTGCCAGCAGGTAGGCAGATACAGCTGCAAAAACCAGCTCAGACAGAAACAGGACAATCGCCTGATTGGCAGGCAGGTGTGTCAGACCGTACTGCACCGAATAGGTAATGACGCATATCGCCAGCCCGACCGCCAGCAACCACCCCCACGCATCCGTCGGAATGTTTTGAAAACCGGTCATGAAACCGTCTTGATATCCTGCCAGCACGACAGTGAACAATGCCGTGCCGAACCAGGCGCTCACCACTTTGAAATTCAGGCTCAGATGCTGGATGCGACGCACCATGACATTCATCAGGGCAAAACTCATGCCCGCACAAAGGCCGATCCATTCCGCAAGATTCTGCGGCAGCGGCAATCCATGATGCGCATCCCACAGAATTACGAACGCCCCGGAAAGGGAAAGCAAAATAATTGCATAGCCGAATGAATTCAATTTTTCCCGCAGCAGCCAGTATGAAAAAAACACCGTCCACAGGGGAGCGAGATAGAACAGCAGCATGACGCGCATTATTTCGCCTTCCAGCGTTGCAAGCACATAGCCCAGATTGGTCCATCCTGCACTTGCCAGCAAGACTATGCTCTGCCACCCGGCATGCCTCAATTCGCGCCATATCGGCCCCATGAAGAACAGGCCCAGTAACATTGCCACGCAATAGGTGATCAGCGTGGACAAAATACCGTCTACCCCCATTCCATGCAACAAACGGTAGGGATACCACATCACCCCCCAAACCAGAGCGCCGCTAAGCAGGCCTGCAACTGATAAAATTTTTTGTTTTGATGACACCTGTTACGCCTTTATAATTGCACCCAGCCAGTTTATTCAACCAATCATGAATCCTGATCTCGACCGACTGCAACCCTACCCTTTTCAGAAGCTTGCCGCACTGTTCGGCTCCGTTACCCCTGATCCGACTTACCGTGCAATCAGTCTGCACATCGGGGAACCCAAGCATGAAACCCCGCAGTTTATCCGTGATGCGCTCAGCGCAAATCTGGCTGGGCTTTCAAATTATCCCACAACTACCGGTAGCGATAGTCTGCGTAACTGCATGGCCCGTTGGTTGGAGATACGTTACAACCTTCCTCCGCTGAATCCAAAATCGCAAGTGTTGCCAGTAAATGGCAGCCGCGAAGCGCTGTTTGCTTTTGCACAGGCTGTAGTTGATCGCAAGCGCGTCAATCCAGTCGTAGTTTGTCCTAATCCGTTCTACCAGATCTACGAAGGAGCCGCTCTGCTGGCTGGTGCCACGCCCTATTTTCTCAATACGCTGCCTGGAGATAATTTCGGGCTGAACCCCGATCAGTTGCCGAAGCAGGTTTGGGAGCGTGCTCAGCTTATTTACGTCTGCTCTCCCGGAAACCCCACCGGACGCGTTCTGGGACTGAAAGAATGGAAAGAACTGTTCGATCTGGCCGATCAATATAACCTGGTCATTGCTGCCGATGAATGCTATTCCGAAATTTATTTCGATACGCCGCCAATGGGCGCGCTTCAGGCAGCAAAAGAACTGGGGCGCAGCGATTTTCGCAATCTGGTTTCGTTCTTCAGCCTGTCGAAACGCTCCAATGTACCCGGGATGCGTTCCGGGTTTGTTGCTGGCGATGCCAGAATACTCGAAAAATTCACGCTGTATCGCACCTATCACGGCTGTGCCATGAATCCCGCGGTACAGGCTGCCAGTATTGCCGCCTGGCAGGATGAAGCACATGTTGCCGAAAATCGCCGCATGTATGCAGAAAAATTTTCGCAAGTGAGCGGAATATTAAAACCCGTATTACCGGTAACTATCCCGGATGCCGGTTTCTATCTGTGGCTGCGGGTGCCTGTGGCGGATACGGCTTTCGCGCAGGGACTGCATCAGGATTATAATGTCGCCGTACTGCCCGGCAGTTTTCTGGCGCGTGATTCAAACGGAACCAATCCTGGTGAAAACCATGTTCGTATCGCCCTGGTTGCAGAACTGAATGAAACGATAGAAGCTGCGCACCGCATTGCCGAATTTACCCGCAAACTAATTTAGGAAAATCATGGAACAACTGCAACAGATCATTGAAACCTCCTTTGAGCACCGTGCCGAAATTACGCCACGCAATGCAGATGCCAAACTGAAAGATGCCGTGGATACCGTGATCGGTCATCTTGACCAGGGCACGTTGCGGGTGGCTGAAAAAAAGGATGGCCAGTGGGTTACGCACCAATGGTTGAAAAAGGCCGTGCTACTGTCTTTCCGTCTGGAGGACAATTTTTTCATCAAAGGGGGATTTACCAATTATTACGATAAGGTTGCTTCCAAATTTGCCGATTACAACTCGCGTGATTTTCGCGATGGCGGGTTCCGCGTTGTGCCTCCGGCTGCAGCACGCAAGGGAGCATTCATCGCCAAAAACGTTGTTCTGATGCCTTCTTACGTCAACATTGGCGCGTACGTGGATGAAGGCACCATGGTGGACACCTGGGCTACCGTAGGTTCCTGCGCTCAGATTGGCAAGAATGTACACCTGAGCGGTGGAGTAGGGATTGGCGGGGTACTGGAGCCAGTCCAGGCGAACCCGACCATTATCGAGGATAACTGCTTTATCGGCGCACGTTCAGAAATTGTAGAAGGCGTGATCGTGGAAGAAGGTGCAGTCATCTCGATGGGGGTATATATCGGTCAAAGCACAAAAATCTACGATCGGGAAACCGGAGAAGTGCATTATGGGCGCGTACCGGCAGGCTCCGTAGTGGTTTCCGGGAATCTCCCTTCCAAGGATGGCAGCTATAGCCTGTACTGTGCCGTGATCGTAAAGAAGGTAGACGCCAGGACGCGGGCCAAAGTGGGGATCAACGAGCTGCTTAGAGGAATCTAGTCATTCTCCGCAGCAGACCCTGAAAAAAGGAATCGATCTCCTCTTTCACCTCGGAAAAGCGGCATAACACAAATTTGCTGGATGCAGGAGGGTATCGTCTGTGGCAAAACAGGAAACAGGCTGCATGAACCGGTCTCTGTCCTATCAAACATGACATCACGGTCGCATGGTTCCATGCGGCCGGAAATTTACCCGCTACAGGACACATTCAACCCAATGAAATTATACGGCATAGCAAATTGTGACTCCGTCAGAAAAACCCGACGCTGGCTGGAAGAACATGGCATCGCATACCAGTTTCACGATTTTAAAAAACACGGAATTGCGCCGCAACAGGCGCAGCTTTGGCTGCAACAGGCTGGCTGGGAGAGCCTGATGAATCGCAAGGGCATGACCTGGCGTGGTTTATCGGAAGGGCAGAAAAAGTCTGTCTCGAACAATGCCAGTGCATTACCCTTGTTACTGGAAAATCCCAGCTTGATAAAACGCCCTTTACTGGAACAGGATGGCAGATTGCTGCATATCGGTTTCGACCAGGCCACACTTGAAAAAATCTTCCATATCACGACCTGATTACGCTATGTCCACTCTAGAACTTGCCAAACAACTGATCGCCTGCCGTTCCGTCACCCCACTGGATGAAGGCTGCCTCGATATCATTGGTGCGCGCCTTGAATCGCTGGGATTCACACTTGAAAGATTGCGTTACGAGAACGTGGACAACTTGTGGGCGAGGCGTGGCCAGAAGCATCCCATCGTATGCCTGGCGGGTCATACGGACGTTGTGCCAACCGGCCCGTTGGACCAGTGGCATTCTGACCCCTTTACTCCGGTGATCCGCGATGGAAAATTGTACGGGCGTGGCGCTGCCGATATGAAAGGTTCCCTGGCTGCCTTCGTCACCTCAGTCGAAAAGTTCGTGGCAGAACACCCTGAGCATGACGGAAGCATCGCTCTGCTGCTGACTTCCGATGAAGAAGGCATCGCCGTCAATGGCACCGTACGTGTAGTAGACGAGCTGAAACTACGTGGAGAAAAAATCGATTACTGTATTCTGGGCGAACCCACCTCCTCCACCCGAACCGGGGATACCATTAAAAACGGACGGCGCGGCTCTCTCTCCGGGACGCTGACCGTAAAAGGGGTGCAGGGCCACATTGCTTACCCGCATCTTGCCAGAAATCCGATCCACCTTGTCGCCCCGGCAATCGCCGAACTGGCCGCTACGGTATGGGACCAGGGCAATGAATATTTTCCGGCTACTTCCTGGCAGATTTCCAATATACATGGTGGAACCGGAGCAACCAATGTCATCCCAGGTACGGTAAACATCGAATTCAATTTCCGCTTCTCAACCGCCAGCACAGTAGAAGGACTGAAGCAAAAAACCCATGCCATCCTGGACCGGCACGGACTGGAGTATGACCTGGCCTGGTCCCTATCCGGGAGGCCTTTCCTTACCCCACGCGGCAATCTTGTGGATGCGGTAAGCAACGCCATCGAGCAAGTCACCGGAATCGTGACCGAACTTTCTACCAGTGGCGGCACTTCGGATGGACGCTTCATCGCCGATATCTGCCCGCAGGTAATCGAGCTGGGGCCTCTGAATGCAACCATACACCAGCTGAATGAATGCGTAGCCGTAGACGACCTGGAGATATTGTCCGAAATTTACAGGCGCACACTGGCCATTCTGCTTTCCAGACAATCATGAGCAGGCTGCACCGTTTGGATACCGCTTCCAACCAGCTATACACCGTTCGAGACTGGATGCGTTTTGCAGTGAGCGCATTCAATGAAGCAAAGCTCAGCTTCGGACATGGTTCGGCCAATGCCTATGACGAAGCGGCCTACCTGATCCTGCACGTCCTGCATCTACCACTGGACACGCTGAATCCTTTTCTGGATGCCCGTCTCACAGCAAATGAGAAAGAGGCACTGCTGGAACTATTGCATCAACGCATCGAAAAAAGAATCCCCGCTGCATACCTGACCAGTGAAGCCTGGTTAGGAGATTTCCATTTTTATGTGGACCCGCGCGTAATCGTACCGCGTTCATTTATCTCCGAACTAATCCGGGAACAATTTTCTCCCTGGATTGAGGAAGCGGAAAGCATCAGAAATGTGCTGGACCTGTGCACTGGAAGTGGCTGCCTGGCCATCCTGGCTGCGCATGCCTTCCCGGATGCCATAGTAGATGCAGTGGATATTTCTGCCGCAGCACTGGAAGTGGCACAACGCAATATAACCGAATATGGGTTGGAATCGCGGGTTCACCTCATTGAATCGGACCTGTTCTCAAATCTGAAGGGCAGGCAATACGACCTGATCATCAGCAACCCGCCTTATGTCGATGCTCCTTCCATGGACACGCTGCCCCCGGAATATCTGCATGAACCGCGTCTGGCGCTTGGCAGTGGTGACGATGGGCTGGATGCCACCCGAAAGATTCTTGAACAGGCAGCCCGGTATCTTAAACCGGACGGATTGTTGATCGTGGAAATTGGCCACAACCGCTCTGTGCTCGAAGCCGCTTATCCCGAACTTCCGTTTGTCTGGCTGGAAGTTTCCGCAGGAAATGAGTTTGTCTTCTTGCTTCGGCGCGAGGATTTGGGCTGAATTCTTCCCATATCGCCTTTTACTATCTCCTGTAACCGGGATGCCGTGGGGGTATCCTGATTCAGTCTGTCTTTTCACCTGAACCAAAATAACCACGACGGAATGCATTTTCCAGCTGTTTGCCATAAAAGGCAACCTGGGCGCCGCTGGAAGAACCGGCCGGTGGAACGGAAAGACCAGCGTCGCTGTAAGGAAGAACCGGTTCGCCGTTTCGATGCGTCATGACATGCCAGGGTTGCTCCTGGCCAGGGTGCAAATTTTCGTGCAGTTGTGAAGACTTTCCGGCAATCTCCAGGGACTTGCAACGCTCCTCGATAGAAACCGTATGCCGGTGAGTCGCGATAGCCCCGTAAACAAACTGCGAATATCCACCACTCTGAACCAGACGCCTGCTAAATTCAAAATCGTCTCCGGCATCATTCAGGAAATTTTCATTAAATCCACCAAGAGACTGAAATTTTTCTTTCCGAATGGATGCATTGCCGACATAAAAAAAATGGCTGGGCCAATTTGCCATGGCGCGACGCATTGGCAAGCCAAATACCTGGCCGGAATCTTCAAGCCAGCGGCAGAAAAAATCTTCCCGGATAGGGTCCGGAAATAATCCGGGGCCTATCCCCACTGCATTCACATCCGGATTCAGCGTGTGATATTCCACATAAGATGAAATCAAACCTGGGGAAGGATCGAAATCGTCCCCGAGGAATATCAGTAATTCGCCGCTGGCTTGTGCGGCACCCAGGTTGTTTTGAACCGACCGTGCCGGGCTGGAGCAGGACAAAAGCGAAGCGGGGATTTCAGGATGGTGCTGGCGAAAATCAGCAAAATCTTTTGCTGTGGAGGTTCTGTGCATGCCATCGACCAGAATAAATTCAAATGCATCATAGGGATAGTTTTGCGCAGCTACCGAGGAAAAGAAATCTCGCTGCTTATGGTGATAATCATCCGGTTCAGACGTCACGATCAGGGAAACGCGCATCATGATTCTTTTATCCTATAGGTATGGTGAACGAGTGAGGATCCTGAAGAGCCTGCTCGACGATTTCGATCGGTAAATGCTGTAACGCCTCGGTTAGGCCAAGCAGTGCAATAAACTCCCCCCCCCAATTGGCCAGGGTAGGAGAAAAATGGTTCGCCCGGGAGGGGTGGTCCTGTGCTGCGCGGACAAAGCTGGCCATGACCTTGCGCTGTTCCAGGCGCGGTGCATGGATTGATTCGCTGATGGTATTCCGTTCATGAATGCGGTATTCGTACAGGGAATGCGGCACCAGAACAGGCTCGCTTTCCAGTGTTGCGCGCAGGCAGAAATCCCAGTCATGGTTATATCGGTAGTCATGAAATCCACCCAGTGTTTCCCAGAGACTCTTGCGGAACATGAGATTACCGCTGGTAATGGCGGAATTTGCACGAAGCATCGCCAGCCCAAGCGTCGGACACATCACTGCTGCATTCTGTTGTGCCATCAACCCGATCTGGCGGTTGCTTTCATGCTGCCTGAAAGCGTGCCCATTGCCATCCATGAAAGATACCCGCGCAAAACCCCACTCCGCATTTCTTTCCAGCAAGGAATCCAGCATCGTTTCTATGCGATCTGCCGGAAGCCTGTCGTCCGAATTGAGGAGCTGGATATATTCCCCCCTTGCCAACTGGATGCCCTGATTCAGGGTGGTGGCGGCTCCCCGGTTTTCGCGGGCGATCAATGTAACCGGAAACGGAGCTGAAGCCAGTGCTGCACGGCAGGATTCAGCCGTGCCATCGGTAGAACCATCATCAATCACGATCAGTTCCAGCGGTGGCCGGGTCTGGGCAAACACGGAACCGATTGCCTCGGAGACATAACCTGCATGCATGTAAGCCGGTATGACCACTGATACGGAAGGACCGTTACCGGACGATGAACAAGCAGTCTGTTCCTTGCCGGCGCGGGTTGCCTTCAATACCGGATGCATGCAACGGTATGCATTCAGCTTGCTCTGGACAGTCACAGATAGCGGGTCGGAGCAAACAGAGGCCAGCAGCAGGCCAAGATTCGACCAGAAACCATCAAAATGCACCGCAGGAGTCGAGAGCAATGCCGCAAAGGCAACGCGCGCATCATCCAACAGGCCAATCTGCAGATACGCGAGAGCCCTCATGTGCGCAACTTCCCAGTCATTTCCCTGCTCCAGGAGAATGGCATCGTATGCCTCGATCGCTTCAAAGGATCTCCCGGCTTTCTGCAATATGAGCGCAGCCTGACGCCTGGAATTCGGACCCTTTGAAGTTTCACCTGCCAATGAACCGCAGCAATGCTTGTACCGCAAACCACTGTTGCAGGCACAGGGTGCATTTCGTAACAAGTTAGCCATTGCACATGCCCGCTGTGTTTGAATTGTGTCGGGTTGTCATATTTATGTAAAGCAGATATGGCGAGCCACGCAATGAATGACCCATGCATTGATGCCACCGGTATACAACATGCCGAAATTGCACCCCAATTCATTGCCAAGGTAACAATGCATTAGGTAATTCGAACTCAAAACCACTCAAATCCCAAGTCAATGCATATTCTGGATTGCCGTAAACAGCTGATCAATAAAAAATGCTAGCATATGGGAGCAGAAATTGCGACCTGAACAGGATCATCCTTTATGAAAAACCCGTCATCTGCAAAATTCCTGGCACTTTGTCTGCTGATCGCCTGCTGGCCTGCGAATGCAGAAACCGTAGGCTGCGTGACCACTGCATGGAAGCTCATTGGCGCCAGCCATAAAGTCTGCGTCGAAGCCTTTCACGACCCCAAAGTCTCCGGGGTTACCTGTCATGTCAGTCAGGCCAGAAAAGGTGGGGTATCCGGTTCACTCGGCCTTGCGGAAGACCCATCGCAGTTTTCACTTTCCTGTCGCCAGACAGGGCCCATTACCCTGCCAGCAAAGCTCCCGAAGGATGAAACCGTTTTTACGGAAGATACTTCCCTTCTGTTCAAGGAAACACGCATCATTCGCATGTGGAACAAGGCAAACAATACCCTGATCTATCTGGCGATCAGCCGCAAGCTGATAGAAGGAGCGCCTGCGAACAGCATCTCCACAGTACCGGTCATGCCCTGGGGAAAACGTCCATAGAGTCGATCATCCTGCCGCATGCCGTGAGCGGCCCGGGCGATCTATCGCATGAACCGGAATCGGCATGGTTTTCCATACCTGTAGCCAGTCATGGCACAACATTTGGCAGAACCATTTATACCACCATTACTCGGTAAAATGCCCCTGGGCAAATCGGTGCTTGCGTTCCTCGGTATAAGCCCACCACGGCTGAGGTTCTGCTCCATCCATGAAGCGGGTAATCGAAAGCATGACATCCAGCAGACAGGGATCCTGCCTTTTTCCGCTTATATTGCAGATATCGCGGTACAACTGCAACGGATCCCTGCCTGCAAGCTGCTCCGGGGAATGAATATCAATCATTTTCAGCATCCCCGCCACAACCGGACCAACATTTGGCAGGTCCGTCAGGTGCCGGACACAGGAGCGCCTGACTTTTGCCGGATTCATGAGGATTCTCGCCTGATGTGCGGTATGACGTGCCAGATGCAATCCATCGCCACGCCGGAATCTCCCGATTACCGGTGATATTCCCCAGCACGTTCAGGCTGGTAGGTTACGGTTTCAATACGGACATGCAATACCCCGCCACCCGGTTTGGGCCATTCAATTTCATCTCCCTGGGAAAGACCCAGGAGGGCGCTTCCCACAGGTGCCAGAATGGATATCTTGTTGCTGCTGGAATCCATATCCCTTGGATATACCAGCTGCATGGTAAAACTTTGGGACGAAGATTCCACCCGAAATGTGACGGTGGAATTCATGGTCACCACGGTTGGCGGAACATCTTCCGGATCGACGATTTCTGCCCGCGCAAGCTCGGCTTCCAGTTCCTCCTTTCCGGGAAAAGCCTCGCTGGATAAGGAATCCAGCAACCGTTCAAGCCTGTTTGCGTCCACAGAAGAGATAATGATTTTAGGTCGGGTATTCATGGTTCATCGCTTGCATGATTGAAACTTGTTATTGTGACCTTCAAGCTTTCGTGTAATCAAACCGTCAGCACAACTTGCGCGCAGAGCGGGGTATCCATCCACATCATAAAGACAACATGAACTGATTGCCATTCCTGAAATCCGTTCATGCAATTTCTAAAGCCGGGTCAGCTTGCCATTCCTCACCCTGACGCGATCCCCGGTCTGAAAACTGACTGGATCGGAATACTTGAAAGTCTTGCTGGAGCCGTTGTCCATCTTCACGATGACACGGTACTGAGTTTCGGATTTTACCTGCTTTTCCACCTGATGGCCAACATAGGCACCCCCTGCAGCTACACCAATGGTTGCCAGGTCTTTACCCGTTCCGCCACCAATCTGGTTGCCAATCAAACCACCCAGCAATCCGCCTGCAACTGCTCCCACCCCGCTGCCCTCCCCTTCGATCTTGACTGTCTTGACGTCGCTTACTGTTCCGCATGAGTTACATACTGCTTCGACCGGAGGTGGAACAGCAACTGGAACGGCGCCCGGTGGTGGCGGGACCATGACTGGCTGGGCCACCGTCGGAACGGGCGAATTGGGGGATGCCACTGGTGCCGGTGCAACGGCCACCGGTTGGGTCGGCACGGCCCCGGATGTCATACTGGCTGGCGCCTGCTCCTGCCCTGGGGCGGATACGGGCGGTGCAGCGACAGGCGCACTACCCGCCACCGGAACTGGCGCGGCTGGCGTCGATGCCTGTTCGCTTTTATCCCCGCAGGCTGACAATATCAGCGCGGAAAAAATGATTACCCACCCAGACTGTTTCATGATTTACCTTTCGAACCCGGAAAATGGATTGCCTGAATTATTGCGGCCAAACTCCGCTGAATGACGTGACACAACCTGATTTCCCATGGTGTCTGCTCCTGTTTATATTAATACGAATAAAAAAAATAATCATCCATGTTTTAAAATTCCTTGCTTTCCATACGCAAAACGGATCATGCTATTTTCGCCAGACCCATCATTCGCACGCAATCTTCGCCGTGGCATTCCGAAAATGCAGAGATCATTTTATTTTGTAGCAGAATGTCTGAAAAAATCAAAAATTGCATCGTCTGGCAAGCAACCTGAACTGGGGAAAGACTATAATATTCCCGTGGTCTATTCGGAAAGGAGGAAAAACCTTGAATTCACAATTTGTGAAAGGATCAGTTGCCGTTCTGGTCGGAATGGCGTTGATCTATCTGGGCGACATGGCACTGGGCGTCAACATCGAAATCTACCGTGGAATTGCCACCTTTACTTTTCCTTGGGTGATCGATGTGTTTCTCGTGCCTTTTATTGCAGGCGTCGTGGTCTCCCTGATTTATGGCCGGCACGGAAAATGGCTGGCCTGCCTGCCACCGCTGTTCGTGCGCGGCATCAGCTTTGCCCAGCTAACTTTCTTCGATGATTCCTATGAGTACGTGGACCTGTTTTTCAGAATTCCTCTTGCCTACTGGGGCCTGTGTCTCATCCTCGTGGTGGAATCGGCCAACTTTGGCGGCATTATTGGAGAAATCATGAAAGGAGTGTACAGGCTCCCCGGCCGAAAACGGAAAGAAAGCCCAATGAATGCCACCCCGGAATAAAATTCTTTTCAGGGCACGCCAGCCTGCGGGCAACTCCCGTCCTGGCAGAACCTGCCAGTCAGAACAGGCAATATATCATCCAGCTTGGTTATAGATCGTTTGAAAGGAAAACCTGCCATGCTCAAGTCGTTTCGCGTTTACTACCTGCTATGTTCGGTGATTGCCATCAATCTCAGCGCATTTACCGGGGTACTCTATATGGGAATATTCCAGCCTTCGATCCTGACCCAGGTGATCTCCTGGATATTGACAATATGCGCATGGATCATGGTGTACATTTTTCGTGACCGCTAAAATACCTGGCAGTCAGAGCATCCAGACCGGAAATTCTGGCAGGGTAAATCAATGGCATTCCGTGCATTGCGGCTTGCGGGGTTGCAAATTCAATAACGGTCGCCCACTGTCAGTGATCGGCCGTTGTGTTCAGGACAGAGACCAAGCAACCAGGGAACTGCCGTGTTCGCCCATTCCATGGCTTCCGGGAAATGCTGCGCCTGCGAACCGAAAGATATGCGCAGCATGTCGGTGTTGATGATGCCCGGATTCAGCGGTACTGCCGCCATCCCCTGAGGCAGTTCCTGTGCCAGCGCCTTGGTCAATCCTTCTATAGCCCATTTGGTAGCACAGTAGGGTGCCACTTCCGAATCTACCGAGCGTCCCCATCCGGAACTGAAATTGACGATCACCCCCCTGCCCCTGGCTATCATGGCTGGGGTAAAATGCCGTATCACACTGGCAACGCCCTTGATGTTCACATCAATGACCGCAGAAAATTCACCAGCCGGAACTTGCCAGAGCGGCGCATTCTGATTGACGAGCGCGGCATTGTTGATCAGCAGATCGGGAGAACCGGCCCTGTCCAGAGACCTTCTTGCCCATTCCTGTACCGCACTGTCGTTGGCCACGTCCACCACATCAAATCGATGATCCTTGTCCCCGTACATGACATTCAGTTCATCAACCGCAACCGCTGACCGCCCGCAGCCCAGCACCGTATGACCCAGACGAATAAACCCTTCAGCCATGCTGCGTCCCAGACCGCGGGTCACTCCGGTAATGACAAT
>Ga0209573_1004644_pt1 | contig 13270 bp, 15 predicted proteins | sample TNRBio252014_DNA_FD_185870 | JGI IMG/M metagenome (GOLD analysis project Ga0209573, IMG submission 185870) | Wastewater treatment Type I Accumulibacter community from EBPR Bioreactor in Madison, WI, USA - TNR Reactor_6/25/2014_ DNA (SPAdes)... | ecosystem: Engineered > Bioreactor > EBPR >...
CCTTACCACAAGCTTCTTGTTTTTCAACCACGAATGAGGTAGAAATGCAGGAAGTCAACGACCGATGAGTCCCTCCCAATGCAGACCTTGCTCCACGCTGAACCCGCGGCCGTTGCCGAGGCCCTTGCTCGCCTTGAGCTGACGGAGCAGCCGCTCCTGACCGCGGCGATGCAGGGGTACCTCGCGCGCACAAACTGCACCGCCAACCATCCGCCGCTGTTCCCTTCCTTCGTGGCCTGGGGCGAAACCGTGCGCGCGCTGCGCGAACAACTCGCGCCAGCAGGATGGGTGCGCAATGACGAGAAGAACTACTCCCGCGCGGTTCACCCCGATGGGCGCGTCGCCATCGCCGTTGCGACCGGCAACGAAGCCACGGGCATGTCCAGCGAGTCGCCGGCCACGAAGTCGGCGAAGGGCCCGAGCACGGTCGAGGCCCTGGAGGTCAATCGCTTGCAGGCGTGGCTGCCCGGCATGGAGCCGCCGGAAGAGAGCGCTGACGAAGAAGACAAGCAGCCTGTGACGACGTGGATGCTGTTGGTGCATCACGCCGAGGATGAAATCCGGGCCGAGCTTTCGCTACCGTTCGACATCGGCATTGATGGACGCATCAGCATCTGGCAAGAGCGCATCTTGTTGCGCGCCATGCCGTTGGATCCTGAACCCGTTGCGGTGGTCCCGCCGACCCAGCCCGACATCGATGTGGTCGTGCGACGGAAAGCATGAATGCCGCAATTGAGTTCAACCCCAAACGCCTGACTCTCGCCCGGCGGCGCCGCGGCCTAACCAAAACCAAGCTTGCCGCGTTGGTCGGTCTTGAAGCCCGTTCAATCACGGCCTACGAGAACGACGAGTGGAAACCGGAGAGCCTGAGCGCCTGCAGAAGCTGGCAGCCGTGCTCCGGTTCCCGGAGCGCTTCTTCGGCGGCGACGATCTCGAAGAGATTGCGCCCGACATTGTCAGCTTCCGATCCATGTCAAAGATGACCTCTGGACAGCGCGACTCTGCGCTGGGCGCGGGCGCGATCGCTTTGCTGTTGAACGACTGGATCGAGGCGCGTTTTGATTTGCCGCACGCGGAGTTGCCTGACCTTAGTCAGGAACCCAGCCCCGAGGCGGCGGCGGACACGCTCCGGCGGCTGTGGGGCCTAGGCGAAATGCCGATAAAGAACATGATCCACCTCCTGGAAGCCAAGGGGGTGCGCGTGTTTTCGTTGTCGATCGACACGGCGCAGCTCGACGCCTTTTCGATGTGGCATGCCGAGACCCCCTTCGTATTTCTGAACACGAAGAAGTCGTGCGAACACAGTCGCTTCGACGTTGGTCATGAACTGGGGCACTTGGTCTTGCATCGGCATGCGGGAGCCAGAGGTCAAGAGGTCGAGCGGGAGGCAAACGCCTTTGCATCGGCGTTGCTGATGCCGCGCGCGAGTGTTCTAGCCAATGCGCCGCATATGGCGACGGTCGATCAACTCATCCGCCACAAGGCGTACTGGACAACGTCGGTTGCGGCGCTGTGCTACCGGCTACACGATGTTGGGCTAGTCAGCGATTGGCACTATCGAATGCTCTGTATCGAGATTGCCAAGCGCGGTTATCGCAAGAGAGAACCCAATGAGGCCCCGCGCGAAACGTCGCAAGTGCTGGCCAAGATCTTTGCGGTGCTGCGTGAAGATGGCGTTAGCCGCGCTGACATTGCCGCGGCTCTGGCCGTCCACGTCGAAGAGATCGATCAGTTGGTGTTTGGCCTAGCCTTGACCGCGTTGTCGTCGGCAAGCGGCAGAGTAGCATCAGGTAAGCCTCGCCCGGAACTGCGGGTGATCCCTGGAGGTGCCCGTGACGACAAGTGAGGGCGCGACGTCAAGCGCCGAGTAGTGGGAGGAGGCGGCGAAGGACGCCGAGACACCGAAGTGACCAAGGACCAGTTGTTGGCATTGCTGGGCAACCACGAGGACAACTTCGTGGAACGCAAGCCTGAAAGCGTCGGGCCCGCCGAGTTGCGCCAGACGGTCTGCGCTTTTGCCAACAGCGTGCCGGAAGGCCGTTCCGGGGTGTTGTTCATTGGCGTTCACGATAGGACTGGCGACGTGCTTGGCGTTGGCAACCCCGACCAGGTGCAGAAGCGGGTGCGCGATGCCGCGCAGGGTGATTGCTTTCCGCCGATCACCTACACGGCCGAAGTCTTGACCGTGAACGACAAGGCCGTGGTGGCGGTCGTGGTGCCGCACAGTCCAGGAAAGCCGCACTTCAGCGGCCCAGCCTATGTACGCGTCGGTTCCGAGAGCCCCAAGGCCTCGCCGCAGATGTATGAGGAACTGATCCTCAGCCGCAACGACAAGGCACGCGAAATCCTTCGGCAGAGGAACAACGTGTTTACGGTGCTGGGCATTGGCTACAAGTTGGGCAGCAACAAACCGCTGCCTGATAAGGCCTATAGGGAGATGCGCGAATGCCGTCTTGAGGCCTGCACCGCGCATCTCGTGACGCTCATCGACATCGCTAGCGGAGTGCGGTTCTCAGAACCGTTGGCGCACGTCTTGGTCACTCACGATCATGAGAGATACCGCACCATGCTCATGGTGACGTTCCCGAGTTGAGCCGCCGGCGCGTGGAAGACCAGGCGCTGCCTCAGCCTTGTGCCGGCAGTTAACCCTCGTCAGCTTTCCTGCCGCCGGTTCAGCAACCGGTGCGCGCCGAGTTCGAGTTCCGACAGGTCCGGCAGCGGCCGCACCGGAAACGACGCCTGCACCCGCTGATCCGTGCCGTAGCGCTGCACGAGCTTGCAGAACGGGCACTCGTCGTTCGACCGCGGCGCCGAGCCGTAGGCCGCGAGGTACTCGCTGTGGCAGGTGGGACAAGCGACGAGCGAGAAGCTCTGCACGCTGGTCAGCCACAGCCCGTCGGTGTGCGCGGCGAGGTCGAAGGCGCGGTCGAAGCTGATGCGCTGCGGTGGTTCGCAGATGCTGCCGTAGTGGCGGTAGGCGGCAACGAGCGCTTCGGCCGCCGCGAAGCCACCGTCGCGCAGGCGCCGGTAAAGCGCCACCACGATCGAGGCCTCCGCGCGGTAGAGCAGGTTCGCGCCGTGGTACCACTCGGGGGAATCGGGTGGTCGGCCGCGCGGCACGCTTTCGCGGTCGGGGAACAGCAGGCGCAGCAGCTCGCGTGGTGGCAGGCCGGTGAGGTGGCCGATCGTGCGCACGCGGGCGCCGAGGGCGGCGCAGTCCTTGGCCAGTTGCAGCGCACGCAACTGCCGGTCGACCCGCAACGGAGGACGGGGCTCGCCCATGGCGTTCGCCAGAGGCGGCGGTCAGGCGGCGAGATGCTGGGCGGTGTGCACCGCGGCGAGCGGCCGGGCCAGCGGCAGCGGCGCTTCGAGCAGCGCCAGCAGGTCGCGGCGCGCGGGAAAGAGGGTGGCGTCCCCGACGTTGGCGACGATGGCCATGATCTGCTGGACGCCGAGGCCGGCGATGCGGTCCGCCTGCGCGGCATCGAGCGCGTACTTGCAGCAGGTGGCGGGGCGGTCCTGCAGGACGCCGTCGCGAATGGTGAGCAGCAAGGTCAGGTTGGTGAGCTGGACGTCGGAGAGCTGCGCCTGGTTCATGGTGCTGTCCTCGGGTAGGCCCTGGCCGGGCACGGTGGATGGGTGGGATTGGGATGTGTCGGGTGGCGGTCGGGTGTCGATCGGTGTGCGCCACAGCATAGGGTTCGGCAGTGAGATTGCGACGGCATGCGGCCCCGTCGGGGCCGCATTGCCATGCACAACCGCCCGGACTCGCGGGCGAATCCGTGCGGCCCAGACCCGCGAGGGGTCTGGGCCGCTGCGGCAAGTGCCGCGCTCAGGCGGCTTCGGCGAGGCTCTTCCACTCGTTCTGCGGCAGTTCGATGAGCCGGCCGCCCAGGGCCTCGAACTCGGTCGCGCGGTCGTAGTCGTCGACCTCCTGCGAGTAGTGCGTCACCGCGTTGACCAGGCCGTAGCCGGTCAGGTCGGCGTCGGCGATCAGATGCCGCAGCACGCCGGCACGCTCCTGCTCGTTGAGGGCGTAGCGGTTGGCCAGCACCTCGACGGTCTTCACCGGGTCACCGGTCAGCGGGATGCGCAGCGTCTTCTGCAGCTTCTGCGCGGCCTGCAGGAAGGTCGCCTCGGAGACCGCCGCCTCGACCACGTCGCGCACCTTCAGGAAGAAGGCCTTGTCGTCCGCCTGCAGCGTGTCGTCCTTGAACACCGTGATGGTGTCCGCGACGTTGCCGATGCTGCGGCCGACGTGGGTCTTGTGCAGCGAGAAGTCGGGCACGATCAGCCCGTTGAGGCAGCGCAGCCGATAGATCAGCGGCTGCACCGAGAGCGTGCCGTGCCCGACCTCGGAGTTGCTCACGACCACGCCGGCCTGCACGACATCGCCGGGCGACATCTCGTGCTTCAGCTGCGGCGTGACCACCTTCAGGTACATGCGCGTCTCGGTCAGCTCCACCGACTCGAAGCGCACCTCGGGCAGGCGCTGCAGGATCGGCAGCACGCTTTCGGCAAGGTCGTAGTTGTCGAGCCGCCGGTAGCGGTCCGACAGCACCGCGCGGACGTTGCCGTCCAGCGTGCGCAGCATGCGGCGGTCGTCGTCGCTCTGCAGCCAGGTGTTGACGTTGCGGTCCAGCAGCACCGGCTGCTCGCTGCGCATGCGTTCGAAGTACGCATACGGAATCTTCAACTTGTCCGCGAGCTGGCGGCGCGCGAGCGGCGTCACGCCATAGCGCGCCGGGCCACCGGTCTCTTCGACGACGAGGCGCGTCTGGCCCGTGTCGTCGGTGTCGTGGCGCATCAGCGCCGACGGGACCACCAGGTCCTTCTTCGAGTTCAGCTGGCGTTCGAGTTCCTGCGCCAGGCTCACGAGGGTGCGTCCGTTCTTCATCACAAGCTCCGATCGGAAGTGTGGGGCGCCGTGCCCCCGTGGGGCTGGGCCCCGCGGGGTGGGTGATGGATTCGGCACGGGGCCGGATCCTCTCGATGGCGCGGGTTCATCCGCGCCGACTGCATGCAGTTCAAGGTCTGCCTTCGCCCTGCGTCATCGACACAAGGTCCGGTGTGGCAGCGACCGGTGGGGTTCATGTCTCTGTTCCGCTACGCCGCCTGGGCTTCGGCAGCCGAACTGCGCATGCGCCACACGTCAGCCCAGTCGTGGCCGGGCTGGCGCGGCAGGAACACGCGCACCTGGCGAGCGTTGTTGCCCGGCGTGCTGCGGGTCAGGCGACGGGCCAGCGCGTAGGCGCAGGCCTGGCCTTCGAAGCTGCCATCGGCGTCGTTGTCGGCATAGATGCAGACCTGACGCACGCACTCGGGCAGCCACAGCTTCTCGAGGTTGCCGGCGCTGACGGCGGCCCACGCCGGCTTGCCGGTCGCGAGGTGCACCGCCAGCGCGGTCTCGATGCCTTCGGCTACGGCGAGCTCACGCGCCGGTTCGCACAGCCGGACGGCGGCGCCGTTGATGCCGGCCGAGAGCACCTTGCGTGCCTCGGGTACCGGCGCCTTCTCGCCGTCGTTCAGGTAGGTCCGGTGCAGCGTCACCGCGTGGCCGTCCGGGCCCTGGATGCAGGCCAACATCGCCGGGTAGTCGGCCACCTTGCAGGAGCGGCCGGCGGCGTTCTTCTCGTAGTAGCCCAGCGCCGGGTGACGGCGCAGGACACTCGGCGCATGGCGCAGGTGCAGCCCACGGCGGCGCAGGTAGCAATCGACCTCGTCGCCGGGCTGGACCGGCATGGCTTCGTCCCACAGGCGTTGCGCCAGGCGGCGCATGCGCTGTGCGGACGGTTCGGCCGCCGCCGGCGGGGCGCTCGGTGCAGGCGCTGGCGCGCCGACGCAGGACTCCACCTGCCGCAGCGCGGTCGCAAAGTCGAGACCAAGCGCGGCCTGCAGCAGCTTGAAACCGCCACCGGCGCCGCAGTGGCGGCAGTGGTAGTTGCCTTCGCCGAACTTGTCGGTGTACTGGAAGCGGTCGGTGCCGCCGCACGACGGGCAGGGGCCGTTGCGCTTGCCCAGGATGCGATCGTCGACGCCCAGGCTGCGCAGGATCTCGGTCCAGCGGCCGTGTGCGCGGCGCTTGGCCTCGTCGATGCGGTGCTCGAAGACCGTGTCATTCATGGCGGCCTCCGCGGCCGCCGCGACGGCATCCGGAAACGCGTATCGCTCGTTGTAGGTTCATGACTTCTCCTTGACGGGTGAACCCACCACGCCGGGCCTGCGCCCGGTTGAGGGCAAGGCTCCGCGGCCATGGCGGGCGGGCCGGCGCTAAAGCGCCGGAGGGACTTCGGGGCCGGCTTCGGAGCAACGCGCTCCAGGTGTGCCTGCGACCTGCGGGAAAACCTCTCCGCAGCGCACACGCGAGGTGCTGCGCTGGGGAGAGGAGGCCCGAAGGCCTCCAACCCATCAACTCAATCGACCAGCTCGACGGCATGGCCGTCCGATCCGGTGCCGACGCTCAGGCGGAACTGCCTGCCATGCAGCACCGGGTAGCGTTCGAGCTTCAGCTCGCGCAGCAGCGAGTCGAGCGTGTCCTTCGGATCGACGGAGCGCAGTCGACGGATGAGGTCGGCCAACGCATCGCGGTCCGCGTCCAGGTCGGACTCCAGGAACTGCTCGTTCTCGTCGGTGAAGTTCGAGACCTGGCGCACCGGCTCGCCGGACCATTCACCATCCGGGATGTAGAGCACCGCGTCGTGGTGAACGCCGGCATCGGTGATATCCACGCTGTCGCTGCCCACGCCGACGCGAACGGCGGTACACAGCACGACGTCCGGCCAGATCCAGCGGCCCTCCAGCGTGCGGCGAACACGCTCGCCGAGCGGGTCGACGGTGACCGGCTCGTCGTCCAGCCAGCGCACATGGGCTTGCACCCAATGCTCGTGATGCAGGTCGCCCAGGTTGAAGAGCAGGCACCCGGTGGCACGCGCGAACATCCAGCGGCCGGCGTTGTTCTCGTCGAACGAGTCGATCGAGCACAGCTTGACCGAGCCGACCTCGATGGCCGCCCGTGCCGGTGCGATGGCCACCGTGCGCAGGTAGTCCCGGTTACCCGAGCCCTCCTGGCAGGGGTAGCCGCAGATCTCGTCGAACACTGCGGCTGGCAGGATGTCGATGTCGTTGAGCAGGTCCAGGTGGCCCCAGCCTCGAAGGGCCGGGTAGAACCTGTTGACGAACACCTCGGCGGGCAGGGCGCGCTTGGCGTCCTCGAGCACGCGGCGCCATTCGGCGCGCAGCGCGGTGTCGATGCGCTTGCGCTGCCGGTCTTCGTCGATCAGCTTGTCGCGATCGGGCAGCCGGGCCATGAACTGGCGCGCATCGAGGTGCAGCACGTTCGCGCGCTCCGGCCGGTGGTAGATCGGGCGCAGCACGCAGAAGCCCTGCAGATAGACCAGGGTGTCGTGGCTGTGCTCGCAATCGCGCGCGCCGCACAGGTGCAGGCCGCCGACAGGTGTCGCTACGAGCGCCAGGTGGTCCGGGGCATGCGGGCGTTCGAGAAGCTTGCCGTTGAAGCACACCGGCACGGGGAAGCCCGCGCACAGCGTGGCGATGCGCGACGCCAGGTCGGGCAGGTCGACGCCGTGCAAGTCGATCTGCGTGCCTTCGGAAGGCGCCTCGACCAGTTCGATGACGTCGATCGGCGTTCGGGCGAGCGCCGCTTCGGTGTCGAAGTCCGCGCGCTGACCGCGTGAGCGAACGATGCAGCGCGACGCGGCGTAGAGGCACTTCGAGAAGCCGACGCCGAACGGGTTCTCGGCGTCGCAGGTGGGTTCATCCCAGCCTGACTCGTTGAAGGTCAGCAGCTTCTGGAAATCGTCGATGCCGCGGCCGTTGTCGCGGACGGTCAGCGTCCTGGCTTCGGGGGCGTGGTCGACGGTGATGGACGTGGCGCCTGCGCGCCGGGCGTTCTGGAGCAGTTCCGACACGAGGGTGAATCGGTCGGTGAAGGCGAAGCGCTGGTTGCGCAGCGCGCCTTCCTCGTTGATGCGGACTTGAATCTGCATGGTGTTTCTCCGGTGTGGCGGGTGCCCCCGAAGGGACGCCCGCCTTTGGGGTAGACGAGTCAAACGCGTGGCGAGTCGAACTCGATCGGCGCGGTGAAGAGCTGGCCGGCATGCAAAGCCTCCAGCAGCGGGTGGTCGAGGAACTCGAACAGCAGCAGTTGCTGCACGTGCAGCGCGCGGCCGCGGCTGTCGAGCCGCTCGACCTGGAAGCCGAGCGGATGCCACTGCAGCCGGTAGGCAAGGCGGTCGGCGCCGGCGATCACGAAGGTGCGGCCGGGCCGGCCGGTGACGATCTCGCTCTCCTTGACGAGGTACTCGAGATCCTCGGGTGCACGGACGGGCAGCAGCAGCGCCGCGACACGCCCGGTCTGGGAAACGATGTGCATGGCGGCTCCTCAGCGGACCGGCATGGCGCCGGGCAGGCGATGGCCTTCGGCGCGCGAGGGCGGCGTAGGCAAATCGGTGGCGTCCAGGTGGGCGCCGAGTGCGTGCAATGCGAGAACGGCCAGCACGCCGGCCGCGCGATAGAAGCGGGACATGGTGTGTTCCTTGAGGTGTTGGTTGCCGCGGTGTGGCGGCAGCCGGGAAGGGCTCAGGCGAAGAGGTCGCCCTGCAGGGCGACCGCGCGGACCTGTTGGTTGATCCACTGCGGATTGCGGGCGAGTTGCAGCTCGACCCACTCCGGATTGCGGGCAACGGCTTCGCGCACCCACTCGGGGTAGCGCGTCAACGTGGCTTCCAGCCAGCGCTTCACGCCATGCCGGATGCGACTGCGGATCTCTTCGGCATCGACGAGGCCGCAGTAGGCAATCGGCGACAGCGGGCTGCAGCCGACGACGCGCAGGCAATTCACGAACGAGAACGGCCGTGAGTCCTTCTCGCGCTCGGTGAAGACCCAGCGCAGCGTGTCGAGCTTGGCTTCGAGCGGCGTCTCGGGGTCAGACAGCGCATCGACTTCCTGCAGCAGGCGCCAGTGCAGGAACACGACGTCCTGCTCGGTCCAGTCGATGGACTCTGCGCCGGTTTGGGCGATGTCGTCGTCCTCGGTCGGAACGTCGTCAAACGAATCACAGTAGGCGCCGGCCGTGAAGAGGGGCGCGCGGGAACGTTCGAGCGATGCTCGGGGGTGTGGCATGTTGGCCTCCATGGGGAACGCGGAGGCCATGACCGCCCGCGGGGCGATGGCCCCACGGGGTGACGAATGCCGGCTTGGAGCCGGCGGCTGACTTCAAGGGCTGGCTGGGCGCGGCGCGTGCCGCGGGATCGGGATGCCAGCAACCGATCGAAGCGCGCGTTGCAGCCGTTGGCCGCACGAGGCCCGGGCAATCAACGGCTCGAAAGCGCGCTCAGGGTGCGAAGCGGTCGCAGCGTTCGAGACGCCCGCATGCGCACGAGGATCAACGGGGCTTGCCGAGTTGGACGCAGGGCCAGCTACTGCGTGTGCGAAAGGTAGCGAAGCGAACGCCGTCGGTCAACGGGGGTGGCGCCGTGCGGCGCGGGCTGATGGCGAAACCACCGCCGCCGCGCGGCCGTTTCGCGTGGCGATGGGTGCCGGCCGCGGCGAACACTGGCCGCCAGCGCGTCCTCAGTGTGATTGTTGCGGGAGAGGCCCATGCACAACGATGTCCTGCCAACGACCACCAGCCTGCAAATCGTGCGGGTGGACCAGGGTGGCGTGAACGAGCGCATCCTCGCGCGCGAGGCCAAGGTCGACTATCGGCGTGTCGAAGCGGCGAGCGTGAAGATGCCGGCCTGCTTCACCAGCGCCGAGGGCAAGCGCCTGTTCGTGCGCATGTTCGCGACGCTGCAACTCAACGCGCACTTCATCTCGGTGATCGCACGCACGCGCCTGGACCCCGAGGACGTTGCGCGCGTCGAGACGGCGCTGCGTGAGCGCCTGGATGCCGTTTCGGCCGCGCTCGACCGCGCCATCGACGGCGCCGAAGCGCTCTTCAAGGCGCACGGGATCACGCGGGTGGCGACCTACGACACTCGAGCGCTGGAGATCGAGGTGGGCGTGCTGTCGTCGAGCGGCCGGCGCTATCTGGAACTGCTCGGCAAACTCGACCAGCTGATGCCCTTGTTGCAGACGCTGGAGATCCACGAGGTCATCACGACGCGAGAGGTCGACAAGCAACGCGCGCTGGTGAAGCGCCAGGTGCGCGGCGTTGCCACGGCGGCACGTAACTTCGCGTCGGGGTTGCGGCGACGCATGAACGCACCGGAGGTCGAGATCGAGGGGCAGGGTGTATCGGTCGAAGATGCGACACGCGATGATGCGAATGCCCTGGCCGGCCAAGACGCGGCGATCTCCGCCTTGCCGTCCGCCGAGCCAGTGGCCGAGGCTGGCGCATCTGGCGACGGCGAGAACGATGAAACCCCGGCGCCGCGAGTCGCCACCGCGTAGCGCCCGCGCAAGGCCGCCGTTTCGGAGGCGCGTGCTTTGATCGACGTGCATTCAGCGACCGCCGCCGCTACGGTCTCACGCAGGCGCATGGCGGCTCCAGGGGTCGCGGCGCTTCTCCCATCGAAGGTCGATGGCGTCGCAGTCGACACCTGCCTTGATTGCGCTTGAGGCGACCAGCGGCAACGCTGGCTTCCCGCCATCAGCAACCACCTTTTCAGGGCCGGGCATCAGCGCCGGTTCGCATGAGCCGCCAGCTGGGAACGCACTGGCGGTGGACCTCGAGTCTTCGCGTTCCTCTCCGCAGCGATCCGACCGTGACCCTTCGCTGCCGCAACGAGCTGGTCATGCCTTCCGGTGGAGCCGTCCGCCGCGGAGACCGAACATGCCCACGCGAACCTCTTTGCCCGGCAGCGCCGCCGCTGCCACGCCCTTGCGCGCGACCGAGCCCGGCGCGGCCACCAACCCCTCGCCCTGCTTGCCCGACACGGGCTTCCTGCGCCAACGTCAGGTGCTCGCGTTCGTGCCGATCTCGAAGTCCACGCTGTGGCGTCAGGTCCGTACGCGCTCGTTTCCGAGCCCGGTGAAGCTGTCAGCAGGGGTCACGGCCTGGCGCGCCGAAGACGTGCGCCGCTGGATCACCGAGCAGGGCGGCAGCTAGACGGCGGGCCGCGCCGAGGGGCGCGGCGGTGCCGAAATCGACGCCAGCACCTTCAGTGCCTGCTGGGAGTGACGGGTCGGCACGAACAGGTGGTCGTGGTGGTAGCCCGCGACGACGTTGCACGGGATGTCGGCGTCGGCCAGCCGGCCGGCCAGCGTCGCGATGAAGCCTACGGCGTCGAGTGCCGAGTGCACCGTGAGAGTGATGAGGTGCGACTCGAAGACGTAGGGCACGGCCGAGACGTCCGCCTGGGCTTTCTCGACGATCGCGGTGACTCCCTCGGCCTCGCGAAAAGTGCAGATCGGCTCCAGGCCGGGTGGGATGCGGAAGTCCGGAAAACTGCAGTAGACGAAGGTCTCGGGGTGCAACTGCGGGGCCATATCGCGCCGCAGGGTATCGAGGTCGCGTTCGCCACTCATCCGGGGCTCTCCTTGCGTGTGTGGGAAGGCTGGTTTCTGTAACTGATTATGAGGACTCGGCGAGGCTTCTCGCGGTTCGACAGCGCGGTTTAGCGAAGCTCACCGAGGGCCAAAGTTGCTAAACGCCCTCCGCGCGCCGTAGAGCGCTGCTAGCGTCGATACCCGGGCCTTTGCAGAAGCGTTTCCACTGGCGCGAAGCCGGTGGCGCGCGCGATGCGTTGCCGCCCGGGGAAGGAGTTTCCGGACATGTTGACGCATTCGGAAGTCCTCGGGGACCAGTCGGCGTTGCGCGCGCAGTTGCAGCGCGACGGCGGCGCGCACCGCGAGCTGCTGCGGCTGAACTGGGCGCGGCCCCTCGGCGACATTGCCTTCGATTGGGCCGCCATCCTGGCCGCGACGGCGGCGGTGTCGTGGATTGGGCTCGAGATGCTGCCGCTGGCGCTGCTCATCGTTGCGAACCGGCAGCGCGCCCTGGGCAACATCCTCCACGATGCCGGTCATCGCAACCTCTGCCGAACGCTGCGCGTGAACGATGCCGTCGCGGGGCTGCTCGTCGCGCCTTTGGTGTTCGCATCGCTCGAGAGCTATCGGGCGGATCACTTCAAGCACCACATGCAACTCGGCGCCGCAGGGAGTGATCCCGACCTGATCGATCCGCCGGAAGCGCTGCCCGGCCATTGGCTGTCGAGCTATCTGCGCCAGGTCTTCTCGCTGCGAGCCTGGTGGGGCAACTTCCTCGGGCACCTCGGGGCCGCGGGCGTGCCTTGGTCGGCCCGGGTCGGAATCGCGGCCTGGTGGTTCGGGGCGCTGACGCTGCTGGTCGAGTTCACGGGCGCGCAGTTCACGCTGACGTTCGTCGGGCTGTGGCTGCTGGCGCGGGCGACTGTCTTTCACCTGATCACGACACTGCGCGAGATGTGCGACCACTTCGGCCTGCGGCCGGGCGGCATCCTGAGCTTCACGCGCGACATGGCGGTGCGCGGCCCCGCGCGCTGGCTGATCCACCCGCGCAACAACGGCTACCACCTGACCCATCACCTGCTGCCGGCCGTTCCCTACTACCATCTGCCGCGAGCGCATGCGCTCTTCCGGCACCTGCCCGCGTACCGGGCGCATGGGACGGTCTGCGACGCGTACTTCGCCGGTCCTACCGCGGTCGTGCGGGCCTGGGAGCGGGGGGCCAGATCATGACCACGCGGGTGCTCGGCACGCTGCAGGTGGCAGCCCTGCTGGTGTCGGCGAGCTACGGCATCGGCTTCCTGTTCGGGTCGGGCGAGATGGCGCTGTCGCACGCCATGGCAGGCGGTCTGTACGGTGTCGCGACCGCACTGGGCATGCTGGCTCTTGCGACCTTCGCAGGCAGGTTGTGGAAGCTCGGCGTACCGGTCTGGGAACTGTTCGGGCAGGCCTTCGGCCAGCCGATCCAGCGCGCTGTCGCGCTACTGTCCCTGGTCTGGATGAGCGGTGTCCTGGCGGCCCAGATCGCGGGTGGCGTCGCCATTGCGCGAGTGATCGGCCTGCCGGGGTACTTGTCCCAGGCGCTGGTGCTGGCGCTGATCCTCGGCGCATCCAGGCTCGACCTGCGTGTCGCATCGCGCCTCTTCGCCGCCTGCCTGCTGGCGAGCGCGCTGGTGCTGCTCTACGCGCTGGCTGACGCGGGCGGCCTGGCGCTGTACGCGCAGGCGGTGCCACGGTTCGTGAGCGACCTCGGCGGGTTCAGCACGTCCCGGCTGGTGTCCATCGTGCTGGCGGTCGGGCTGCTCGTGTGCTTGGGCGCGGA
>Ga0209573_1004645_pt1 | contig 13270 bp, 8 predicted proteins | sample TNRBio252014_DNA_FD_185870 | JGI IMG/M metagenome (GOLD analysis project Ga0209573, IMG submission 185870) | Wastewater treatment Type I Accumulibacter community from EBPR Bioreactor in Madison, WI, USA - TNR Reactor_6/25/2014_ DNA (SPAdes)... | ecosystem: Engineered > Bioreactor > EBPR >...
CGGCGCGATGATGCCGGCTTCTGCGCTCAAGGCGGAGGATGCGGCCGTGCGCGGCGCGGCGTTCTCGCGTCCGGTCGGTCTGGGTAAACTCGCGCACCCCGATGCCGCCCCGTCCGCGACCGCCGCCCGTCAAACAGGCGACCTGATGCGCGCCGTGAACGGATTTATTTTTCTCACGTGCTCCTGCGGGCTCAAACTCAAGCTTCCGCCTGACTTCGCCCATCCGGCCGTGCAATGCCCCAAGTGCGCCGCGAGCCTCGCGGTGCCCGGTCAGGCCAAGCCTTCCTCGCCCGCGGCCGTGTCGGCGCCGGCGCCTTCGGGTTGGCGGACGATCGCCTGCGGCGCGTGCGGCAAGGCGCTCACGCTGTCACCGGCCTTCAGTTCACCCTACGCGGTCTGCCGTCACTGCGGCGGGAAAAATCCGCTGTGATCGCCGCGCCCATCCCGCTGGATGAGCAGGAGCGCCTCGCGGCACTGCGCGCGCTCAAGATCCTCGACACGCCTCCGGAAGAGCGCTTCGACCGCGTGACGCGGCTGGCCGCCAAGCTTTTCGACGTTCCGATCGCGTACGTCGCGATGATCGACGCGTCGCGCCAATGGTTCAAGTCCAAGCAGGGGCTCATGGCCTGTCAGACGCCGCGTGACATTTCTTTTTGCGGTCATGCGGTCCTGATCGACGACGCGCTCGTGATCCCGGACGCGAAGCTTGATCCCCGGTTCGCGGACAACCCGATGGTCACCGGCGAGCCCTTCGTGCGTTTCTACGCGGGACAATCGCTCAAGACCCCCGACGGCAAGCGCGTCGGCACGCTCTGTGTGGTGGACCGCCGGCCGCGCGAGTTCGGCGACCGCGACCGTGCGATCCTGAGGGAGCTCGCCGACATGATCGAAAAGGAACTGGGTCTCGTCGACATCATCAAACTCCAGAGCGAATTTCTGAACACCAAGCAGAAACTCATCGAGAGCCAGGCCGCGCTCGCGCGCGAGATGGCCGAGGCGGCCGCTTACGTCGCGTCGCTCATCCCGGCGCCTTTAAAGGAAGGCCCGCTCAAGACCGATTGGGTTTATCACCCCTCCTCGGAGCTTGGCGGCGACGCTATCGGCTACCACGAATTGGAAGCGGGGCAGGATGCCGCCGGCAGGGGCTCCGCCGCTCCCAGCCTTCCCAAGACCGCCATTTACCTGCTGGATGTCGCCGGACATGGTGTGGGCGCAGCTTTGCTCGCGACGACGATCGTCAGTCTCTTGCGCACGGGTGCCTTGAGGGACACGGACTTCACGAACCCCGAGAACGTTCTGGATTCCCTGAATTGCGCCTTTCCGATGGAGCAGCATGGCGGCCGGTGTTTTTCGATCTGGTACGGGGTGTACGACCCGTCGGACCGTTCACTCCGGTACGCATGCGCGGGACATCCCCCGGCGTTGCTCAAACAGCCAGGACAGCCGGACCAATGGCTGGACGCGGGCGGGATATCGATAGGCCTTATTTCCAACGCTGATTTTGAGCAGGGAAAAGTGACGATCATGCCCGGGGCGGCGCTCGGTCTTTGTAGCGACGGCGCCTACGAGTTCAAGGACACCTCCGATGAGGAATTCGGCTGGGACGCGTGGACCAAGCTCTACTCGGAACACCTGGACCGCCGCCCCGCCGCCCCCGCGGTGGAACTCATGTCCCGTCTCCGGACCGCCAGCGGTACGGACGGTTTTCCGGACGATATCTCCCTCCTCACTGTTCGCTTTTTCTGAGCCGCCCCGCGGCCCATTCCGTCCGATCCGCTCGGCCCCTCTACGCCGCCGAAAAAGCATTTGAGGGTTTTTTCTGAAAAAGGTACAATAAACCTTGGCATTGTTTATTAATTTTAAGCGATTCTAACTCCCCAAAGTGAGAGCTCAAGCGATGTCAAACCCGAGCACCAAAGCCCACGTCCACCGCATCGAAAAACCCCTTTCCAAAGAAGGCATCGCGCAGGCCTTCACCGACAAGTGCAAATACGCGCTCGCCAAGGACCAGTACACCGCGACGCATTACGACAACTACCTGGCGTTGGCGATGGCCATCCGCGACCGCGTCGTCGAACGTTGGGTCCTCACCCAGCAGCGCTATCACAACGAGAACGCCAAGCGCGTGTACTACCTCTCGATGGAGTTCCTGATCGGCCGCCTCATGGGCAACTTCATCTACAACCTCGACATCGAGAAGGAAGTCAGCGCCGCGATGAAGGACCTGGGGCTGGACCTCGACGAGATCCGCGGTCAGGAACTCGACGCAGGTCTAGGCAACGGCGGTCTGGGCCGTCTGGCCGCGTGCTTCCTCGACTCGATGGCCACGCTCGGCATCCCCGCGCACGGCTACGGCATCCGTTACGACTACGGCATCTTCAAACAGCAGATCCGAGACGGCTATCAGATGGAGCTTCCGGAAGAGTGGCTGCGACTCCCGAACCCCTGGGAGTTCGCCCGGCCCGAGTACACCGTCCGTGTCCGTTTCTACGGCCGGACCCAGAGCTGGCAGGACGACAAGTTCAAGTTCCATGTGAAGTGGGTCGACACCGAGGACGTCCTCGCGGTGCCGTACGACGTGCCGGTCCCCGGTTACAACAACGGCGTCGTCAACACGCTGCGGCTGTGGTCGGCGCGGAGCACCAACGACTTCGACCTCAACTACTTCAACGGCGGCGATTACACGAACGCGGTCTACGGCAAGATCCAGTCGGAATCCATCTCCAAGGTGCTCTATCCGAACGACAATTCCCAGGAAGGCAAGGAGCTCCGCCTCAAGCAGGAGTACTTCTTCACGGCCGCGGCGATCGCGGACATCCTCCGCCGCTACAAGTCCGAGAACACCGACCTCAAGAAGCTCCCCGAAAAAGCCGCGGTCCAGCTGAACGACACGCACCCGACGCTCGCGATCGTCGAGCTCATGCGGATCCTCATCGACGACGAGCGCGTGGAATGGGGCACCGCGTGGGACATCACCCGGCGCGTGTTCGCGTACACCAACCACACGCTTCTGCCGGAGGCGCTGGAGTGCTGGGACCTCAAACTTTTTGAAAAAGTGCTGCCGCGCCATCTCAGCATCATCTACGAGATCAACGCGCGCTTCCTTGAAGAGGTCGCCACGCGTTTCCCCGGCGATGTGGAACGCCTCCGTCAGCTCTCGGTGATCGACGAGGGCGGCGGCCGCCGCGTGCGCATGGCCCACATCGCGGTGATCGGCAGCCACTCGGTGAACGGCGTGTCCGCGCTGCATTCGGAACTCATCAAGGAACAGCTTTTCAAGGGCTTTTATGAGCTCACGCCCGAAAAGTTCAACAACAAGACCAACGGCATCACCCAGCGCCGCTGGCTCCTCAAGTCGAACCCGCGCCTGTCGCACATGATCCACCGCGCCATCGGCGACGACTGGATCACGGACCTCACCCAGCTCAAGAAGCTCGAGCCGCTGGCCCAGGACGCCGCGTTCCGCAAGAAGTGGCACGAAGCGCGCCACGAGAACAAGAAGCACCTCGCCGACTACATCCAGCGGACCCAGAACCTCGCGGTCGACCCGGATTCGCTGTTCGACGTTCAGGTGAAGCGCATCCACGAGTACAAGCGGCAGCTCCTGTTCGCGTTCTACGCGCTGTCGGAGTTCCTGCGCCTGCGCCGGGACCCCAAGGCCTTCGTCCAGCCGCGCACGTTCATCTTCGGCGGTAAGGCCGCGCCGGGGTACGCGATGGCGAAGCTCATCATCAAGTTCATCAACAGCGTGGGTGAGCTCATCAACAACGATCCTTTGACCAAGGGCCGTCTGCGGCTCGTCTTCATGGAAAATTACTGCGTTTCCATAGCGGAAAAAATATTCCCGGCGAGCGACCTGTCCGAGCAGATCTCCACGGCGGGAACGGAAGCCTCCGGGACCGGCAACATGAAGTTCATGCTCAACGGCGCGCTCACGATCGGCACGCTCGACGGCGCGAACATCGAGATGGCGGAAGAGGCCGGGATGGACAACATCTTCATCTTCGGTCTGAAGACCGAGGAGGTCCGTAGGCTCAAGGAAGCCGGGTACCGCCCTCAGGACTTCATCCGCAATTCGCCGATGCTGCCGGAGATCCTCGAGCTCATCCGCCAGAACGTGCTGTCGCCGCATCAGCCGGACCTGTTCCGGCCGATCCTCGACTCGCTGAACGGCCTGGACCCGTACCTGATCTGCGCCGACTTTGACGCGTACTGCCGGATGCAGGAGCGCGTGTCCGCCGAATACCAGAAGCGCGACGCCTGGGTCACCAAGTCCATCCTGAATACGGCCCGCTCCGGCAAGTTCTCCAGCGACCGCACGATCCGCGAGTACGCAAAGGATATCTGGAAAGTTCAGGCTTAAGCGACCCGCGGCGGCAGGAATGCCGGTTCCGCGGGAACGCTCGCCGCATAGAGATGCGGCTCGCTTCGCATCTCTGCGTTGCGATCTAAAGGTCACAACGCAGAGATGAAATCCCGCGGAACCGGCATTCCTGCCGCCGCGGTCGTTCAAAGGTTCACATGATAAAAATATTCGTTTGGGCGATGGTGCTTCTGCCGGTGGCGGGAGAGTGGGGCAGAAGGTTTTGGCTGCTCGATCTCTTCAACCATTTCAGGATCCAGGCGGCTTGGGCTTCGGCGGTCCTCGCGGCCGTTCTTTTTTCAACGGGATGGGGGATCGAGGCGATCGCGGCGGCGGGGTCTGCGGTGTTTTGTGCGGCGTCCGTACGGAAACGCGCCTCGGGAACGCGTCCTTTGGACGCCGGCGCGGCGGGCCTGGGCGCGGACGTCCGGGAGCGGACCCTGTCGGTGCTGACCTGCAATGTCTGGATGATGAACCACAGTTATGCGGGCCTCACGGCGGCCATCCACGCGAAGGACCCGGACGTGATCGTCCTTCTGGAGACCGACCAGCGCTGGTACGGCGAAATGCGCAGGGCGCTGACGCACTATCAGCACCACAAGGCCGAGATCCGCGAAGATTACTTTGGCGTCGCGGTTTTTTCCAAATACCCGATGGCGGCGACCGTCGAGCGCCTGCACGCGGAAGCCAAGCCCAGTGTCCGCGCCCGGATCTATCACCCTTCGGGGGACTTCGCGCTCTGGGGGATGCATCCCGAGCCACCCTATTTGCCGGCGGCGTGGGGCCATCACCGGCGCGAACTGGAACAGGTCATGTTCCGGATCCATGAGGAACGGCTTCCCGCGGTCGTCACGGGGGATCTGAACACGGCGCCTTGGGCGTGTTCCTTCCGGGACCATTTGAGCGGTCTTGCGGACAGCGGCGCGGCGCGGGGGCTGGCGGCGACCTGGCCGTCGCCTTTGCCGGCGCTCCTGCGCATCCCGATCGATCATTTGCTTCACACGGAGCACTTCAGGACGCTGTCGCACGAGGTGCTGCCGGGGGTCGGGTCCGACCATCGCCCTATTTTTGTCCGGCTCGCGAGGCGTGAAGCCGCGGAAGCGCCGGTCCGTGAACTCTGAACTTTAGCTCCGTCGAACCAAAGGATCGAACATGGAAACGCTGGAACTCAGGATAGAAAAGATCGTCTACGGCGGATCGGGCCTCGCGCGGCATGAGGGGCGGGTCATCTTCGTGCCCGGCGTCGCCGCAGGGGAAAAGGTCCGCGCGAGCATCGTCAAGGACTGTAAGAATTTCCTGGAGGCGGAGCTCGTCGAAGTGCTCGAACCCTCGCCGGAGCGCGTGACGCCCCCGTGCTCCTACGTGGGTCTCTGCGGCGGCTGCCAATACCAGCACCTGAGTTACCGGGAAGAGCTCAAGTGGAAGGAGGCGCAGGTCAGGGAACTCCTCACGCGCCACGGTGGTGTCGATGACACGAAGATCAGCGCGATCGTGGCCTCACCGTCCGATTACGGGTATCGGTCCAGCGTGACGCTGCACCGCACCAAGCCCGGAGCCGTGCCTCAGCGCATGGGCTTCATCGGCCGCGACAAGACGACGCCGCTCGTGATCGACCGCTGTTTACTCACGGAACCGCAGCTGGAACGTGTTTTTCAATGGGACGAGAACCTGGTCCGCGACGAGGACCGGCGCACCTACCGCATCGCGGCGGACGGCACTTGCATGACCAGCCGCACTGAGCAGTATTACCGGGTCAAGATCGCGGGCGAAGAGCTTGTCGCGGCGACCCAGGGTTTTTTTCAGAACAACCTCGCGGTCGCGGAGGCGATGACCTATCAGGCCGCCAAGTGGCTCAAAAGTCTCAAGGCCGAGCACGTCGCCGACCTTTACAGCGGCGTGGGGCTCTTCGGTCTTCTGGCATCCCCGTCCAAGGCGTCCGTCACGTTCGTCGAGGAGAACGAGATGAGCATCCAGGCGCTCCGGATGAGCATCGCCGACCGTCCCGGCCGCCGCTTCCGCGTGCATGCCGCCCGCGTCGAGCGCGCGTTCAGCCGCGTGATGTCCGACGCCCAGCCCGCGATCGACACGCTCGTGATCGACCCGCCCCGGAGCGGCATGACCCGCGACCTCTGTCAGAAGATCGCCGACGCCAAGGGTCTCAAGGGGATCGTGTATATTTCCTGCGACCCGTCGACGCTCGCGCGCGACCTCAAACTTCTCGCCACCGACGGCCGGCGCAAGGTCGAGGCCGTGATCCCGTTCGATATGTTCCCGCGCACCCAGCACATCGAAGTGATGACGCTGCTCAGGTAGTGCCCCTGACCCCTTTCTCGACACCCGCATGAAGCGCAGCGCCCTTCTTCTCGAGCTCAACGCGTTCACGTGGCTTTCGGCGCTCAAGACGAAGTACGACCGCCGTCTGACGCTCGCGAGCGTGCCGGACGCGGAGTGGCGGGCGGTCCGCGCGCGCGGGTTCGACGCGGTGTGGCTCATGGGCGTGTGGAAGCGCAGTCCGAAGGCGCGTCAGCACGCGTTCCAGTTCGCTGAACTCAAGGCCGATTTCACGCGGGTCCTGCCGGGCTGGAAGGATGAGGACGTCGCCGGTTCGGCCTACGCGATCGGGGACTACCGGCTCGACCCCTTCCTGGGCGCGCCGTCGGACCTCGAAAAGGTCCGCGCCGCGGTCAACGCGGCGGGTCTCAAGCTCATCCTGGATTTCGTCCCCAACCACGTCGCGTTCGACCATCCTTGGACGCTCAAGCATCCCGACCGCCTTGTCCGGCCGACGCCGACCGAGCGGCGCGCGCACCCCGAGCGGTTCTTCAAGCCCGCGGGCGGCGCGTACCTGGCGCACGGACGGGACCCCTACTTTTTTCCATGGACCGACACCGCCCAGATCGATGCGTTCAGTCCGGAGGCACGTTGGGCGATGCGCGAGACGCTGGAACGGATCGCGCTCGTCGCCGACGGCGTGCGTTGCGACATGGCGATGCTGGTGCTGAACGACGTCTTCAAAAAAACCTGGGGCCCCTGCGTGCCCGCCGCTCCGCGGACGGAGTTCTGGGAAGAAGTCCTTGGCCCGGTGAAGGAAAAGCACCCGCGCTTCACCGCGATCGCCGAGGTCTACTGGAACCTGGGCCAAAAACTGCTCTCCCTGGGCTTCGACTACATTTATGACAAGACCCTGTACGACCGTTTCATCGAGGGTGACGCCGCGCGGATCCGCGAGCATCTGCATGATTCCGCCGCCGACCAGGAGCGCCAATTGCGCTTCGTCGAAAATCACGACGAACCGCGTCTTTTCCGCGCCTTCGGTCATGAAAAAGGGCTCGCCGCTCAGGCGGCGGTGATGACGCTGCCGGGCCTGAAGCTTGTGCACCAGGACCAGGAAAAGGGGTATCTGGACCGGGTCCCGGTCCAGCTCAGGGCCTTTACCGGACCCGATCTGACGCGCGTCGCGGGTCCGAGCGGAGGGTCCGCGTACGCCGCAGGTTTCGTGCCAGACGAATTAGCCCGTGTCCTCACGTTCGCCTCGGACCTGGTCCTGAGCGAGGGGAGCTGGCATCTTCTGACGCCGCACGAGGCCTGGCCGGGCGGCCAGGAGCATCACACGGTCCTGGCCTGGATCTGGACCCGAGGTCACGCCTTCCGGCTCATCGTCGTTAATTACGGTCCTCAGCCGGCCCAGGCACGGCTCCGATTACCGGAAGCCTGTCTCATTCCCGCTGAGGTCGAATTGGAAGATGCCCCGACCGGCCAGGTCTACCGGCGCTCGACACAGGAACTTCGCGCCGAGGGGTTGTACGTCCGCTTGGACGGCTGGAAATACCATCTTTTTGCGGTCCGAGAGGGGTGTCCTGTCTGATTTGACGCGGCAGAGCGGAAGGCGTATCCTATCGCTCGATTCCACGTTTTTAAAGCAGTAAAGGGAGAATGTTTATGGCCGCCAAATCCAAGAAGACCGCCGCTCCGATCGTCCGCAAGACCGTGTCCGTTCCGGCCGCCAAGGCCGCCCTGTCCGGCTCCGGCAAGCCCAAACTGGTGGTGAGCCAGCAGGAGCTCGATCAGCGGATCCGCGACCGCGCGTACTTCAATTACCTGAACCGCGGCGCCTGTGAGAGCGGCTGCGCCAAGCAGGATTGGTACGATGCCGAGAAGCAGGTCCGCAAGGAGCTCGGTCTCCGCTAGAACGGGTCCGGCCCTCCTCGAGACCGTTCAAGATCCGCTCCCATCCGGGAGCGGATTTTTTACATACAATTGACCCGCCGCCGCGCGGCCCTGCGGTACAATAACCCGTTCGATCCCCGGCCTACAGGAGGTCCTTAGAACGTCATGAAGAACAAGAAAAAATTCATCATCGGTGTGGATGCCGGCGGCACCAAGATCATGAACACGCTCCTGGACAGGAACTTCCAGATCCGGAAGGTGGTCAAGTCGCGTCCCGTCACCGACAAAGGCCCCAAACACTTCCTGAACTCCGTAACCGGCGGTATCGAGGAGCTTCTGTCCGAGTCCAGGGTCAAGATGAAGGAGGTCGGCGCGATCGGCGTCGGCTGTGCCGGCATGATCAAGGCGCCCAAGGGCATCGTCCGCTTGTCCCCCAACATCCCGTGTCTTGACGACTACCCGCTCCAGGACAAGCTGGAAGCGTGGTCCGGCGTCCCTGTGCACGTGGACAACGATGTGAATGCGGGTCTTTACGGAGAGCACCAGTTCGGCGCCGCGCGGGGCTATGAGCACGTCGTCGGGATCTTCCTCGGGACCGGCGTCGGCGGCGGCCTCATCCTCAACAACCAGCTTTATTACGGCGCGACTGGCGCCGCCGGTGAATTGGGCCATATGTTCCTGACGCTCGACGCGCTATGGAAGCCCAAGCCGTTCTGGGGCACGGTCGAGAACCTCACGAGCCGGATGTCGCTCGCGGGCGACGCGGCGCTCCTGGCCGCCAGGCAGAAAGCGCCTCAGCTGGCCAAGGCCGTAGGTTCTGAGATCCGCCGGATGAAGAGCGGCGTGCTGGCTGACGCCGTCAAGGAAGGCGACCGCTCGCTCGAGGAACTCATCGTATTCAAGTCCCGTATCCTGGGCGTGGCGATGGCCAACCTCGTCAACCTGCTCTCGCCGGAGATGATCGTCCTCGGCGGCGGTGTGGTCGAGGCGATGGGCCATTTGATCGTTCCGGCCGCGCGTGAATCCATGCACCGATATGCGATGCCGCCGCTTGTCGCCAAGGTGGTCGTCAGCCCCGCCCGTCTCAAGGACTTCGCGGGCGCCAAAGGCGCCGCCAAGCTCGCGTACGACCGCTATTTTTCAGAAAAGAAAAAGGACCGGTAGGATGCCATGAGCGCCGTGAACACGTCCGCCCAGACCGTCGCCGTGATCGATATCGGCGCCAGCGCCATCCGGCTCGTCGTCGCCGAGATCGGCGCCAAGGGCGAGATCCGACAGCTCGAGAACCTGCACAAGGCGGTCAATTTCGGTAAGGACGTTTTTTCCGTCGGATCCCTGAGCCAGGCGTCCATGGCCCAGGGGCTGGCCATTCTCCAGAACTTCAAGACCGTCATAGAGACTTATCAGGTCAAGAAGGTCCAGGCCATCGCGACGAGCGCGATCCGCGAAGCGGTCAACAGTGAGACGTTCATCGACCGCGTGTTCGTCCGGACCGGCATCGACGTCGAGATCGTCGAAGGGCCGGAGGAACTGCGGCTGGAGCTCATCGCCGTCGAGCACGCCGTGGGTTCCGACCTCGACCTGAACAAGAAAAACTGCCTCATCGTCGAGATCAGCTCCGGCAGCACCGAGGTCATCATCCTCAACCAGGGTCAGGTCGAGCTCACGCGGACCCTCTCGATCGGCAGTCTGCGTCTCCCCGAGCAGGCCGCGTCCGCCAAGCTCAAGCCGGAAGCGGTCCAGAAGGTCCTCAAGCGCTCGATCCAGGAGATCGTGGCGTACGCCGCCAAGGAATACAACTTCGGTCAGGTGGACACCTTCATCGCGCTGGGCGGCGACGTCCGTTTCGCGGCGCAGCAGCTGGCCGCCACCGCCCGCGAGCGTTATGCCATCGTCGACAAAAAAGCCTTCGTGGGACTCGTGAACAAGGTCGCCAAACTCACGCCGGAGGAGATCGCCTCCGAGTACGGCCTGCCGTACGGCCAGTCGGAAGCGCTCTACGCCTCCCTCCTTTATTACCTGAACTTCCTGTCCGAGACCCCGTCCGAGAGCCTGATCATCCCGAACATGTCGATCCGGGACGCGCTGCTTCTCGAAATGTCCCAGCTTATTTCCGGCCACAAGCGGACGGACGTGTCCCGCCAGATCATGAATTCCGCCCGCCATCTGGCCGAAAAGTTCGAGTATGACAAGACGCATTCGGCCCTGGTCGGCCAGCTGGCGCTCAAGATGTTCGACGCGCTGAAGTCCGAGCACGGTCTTGGGTCGCGCGAACGGACTCTCCTGGAGGTCTCGGCGACGCTGCACGACATCGGTTCCTATATCTCGCCGGCGGGACACCACAAGCACTCGGCGTATCTGGTCGAATCCTCCGAGATCTTCGGTCTGCGCAAATCCGACAAGCTGATCGTCTCCAACATCGTCCGTTATCACCGCCGGTCCACGCCCAAGGTGACGCATGAGTCCTACATGTCCCTGCCGCGCCACGACCGCGCCGTCGTGTCCAAGCTCGCGGCGATCCTGCGCGTCGCAGACGCGCTCGACGCGACCCACCAGCAGAAGGTGAAGAACATCGAGTTCGAGTCGGGGGACAAGGCCTACACCGTCTGGGTCTCCGACTCCCTGAGCGATCTTTCAGCCGAGCGTGAGTCGCTGCAGGACAAGGGCGACCTGTTCTCGGACGTGTTCGGACTGCCGGTCGTCATCAAACAGAAGCCGCTGGCGGTCTGACCATGTCCGACCGCGCCTCCGAGCGTTTCTTCGACCGGGAGCTTTCGTGGATCGAGTTCAACTCGCGCGTCCTCGCCGAGGCGATGGACGAGTCCAACCCGCTGCTCGAACGTCTCAAGTTCATCGGCATCGCCAGCTCCAACTTCGATGAGTTTTTCATGGTCCGGGTCGCCTCGCTGGCCCAGGAATCCGCCAAGAGCGCGGCGGACGTCTATCGCCGGGCGTTCGACCTCATGCGCCGCCAACACGCTTATTTTGAGGACGTGCTCGCGCCCGAGATGGCGAAGGCCGGCATCCGCCGCGTGTCCCCGGGCGCTCTCACCGAACGCCAGAAGATGTACCTGTCGGGTCTTTTTCAAAAAGAGTTCATGCCGCTCCTCACGCCGATCGCGCTGCGCGAGGACGCCCAGGTCCCGAATCTCCTGAACCTGAGCCTCTACCGGGTCGTCCAGCTGCTCGACCTGGCCAAGCCGTTCGACCGCCAGTACGCCGTGATCGAGGTGCCGAGGAACTGCCCGAGACTCGTGACCCTGCCGGTCGGCGATCAGGGAACGGGCCACGACTTCATCCTGTTCGAGGACGTGATCAGCCTGTTCGCGCGGGAGCTGTTCCGCGGGTACGAGATCGCGGACGAAGGGCTCTTGCGCCTGACACGGGCATCGGAGCTCACGCTCGACGAGGAAAAGGACGCTGACTTTTCGATGGTGATGTCGGAGGCGGTCCGTTCGCGCCGGCTCAATCAGGTGGTGCGGGCCGAGATCAGCGGATCGGCGGACCTCACTTCATTCCTCAAGCGCCGCTTCTCGATCGCCGAGACGGCGGTGTTCGGCGCCGCGGGCTGGGTGGACCTCAAGGGGCCCGCTCAGCTCGCCTTCCAGCCCGGGATGGACGCGCACAAGCTCCCGGTCTGGGAGCCGCGGGCCGCGGGGGACCTGGAGGACGCCGAGGATATCTGGGCCGCGATCCGCGCCAAGGACACCCTCGTGTTCCAGCCGTACGAATCCTTCGATTCCTTTTTACGCCTGCTCAACGAAGCCGCCCGGGACCCGGACGTGCTCGCGATCAAACAGACCCTTTACAGGACCGGTTCACGGTCGTCGGTCATCGCCGCGCTCGAAAAAGCCGCCGAGAACGGCAAGCAGGTCACCGCGATGGTGGAGCTTAAGGCGCGGTTCGACGAGGAAGCCAATATCGAGGGCGCGCGGCGGCTGGAAGCGGCCGGCGCGACGGTCCTTTACGGCGTGGCGGGTCTCAAGACGCATGCCAAGATCTGTCTGATCGTCCGCCGCGAGGCCGACGGCATCCGGCGTTATGTGCACCTGTCCACCGGCAACTACAACGAAAAGACCGCGCGTATCTATTCCGATTATTCGCTTTTTACCTCTGACGAAGAGATCTCCCGCGACGCGGCGGCGCTCTTCAACGTGATCACGGGCTTCTCCCAACCGACCGGCTTCGCCAAGCTCGACGTTGCGCCGTTCAGCCTGCGTAAGCGGCTGGAGCGGCTCATCATGCGCGAGTCGATGCGCGCGCATGCGGGCGGTCAGGGGCTGATCCTCGCCAAAATGAACTCGCTGGTGGACCCCAAGATCATCGAAGCCCTCTACAAAGCTTCCCAGGCCGGCGTGAAGGTCCGGCTCAATGTCCGCGGCGTGTGCTGTCTCAGGCCCGGCGTGAAGGGGATGAGCGAGAACATCGAGGTCGTGAGCGTCGTGGACATGTTCCTGGAACACGCGCGGATGTTCTACTTCCTGAACGGCGGGGAGGAGGAGCTTTTTCTCGCGAGCGCCGACTGGATGCCCCGCAACCTCGACCGCCGGATCGAGATCATGTTCCCGGTCACACATCCCCAGCTGCGCAAGGAAGCGCTCGACGCGCTCAAGCTTTTTTTCAAGGACAACGTGAAGTCCTGGTCGCTCCAGCCCGACGGCGCCTACCGGCGCCGCGAGGCGGGCGACGAGAAGCGCTTCCGGGTCCAGGAGCACTTCTGCCGCCACTACGGCGAAAAAA
>Ga0209573_1004647_pt1 | contig 13250 bp, 14 predicted proteins | sample TNRBio252014_DNA_FD_185870 | JGI IMG/M metagenome (GOLD analysis project Ga0209573, IMG submission 185870) | Wastewater treatment Type I Accumulibacter community from EBPR Bioreactor in Madison, WI, USA - TNR Reactor_6/25/2014_ DNA (SPAdes)... | ecosystem: Engineered > Bioreactor > EBPR >...
TCAGCTTCTCATCGGCGTTGATGTTGGTCTTCTTGGTCTGGTCTTGCAGGCCGTTCTTCTTGATGTATTCCCACAACTTCTTGGTCATTTCTCCACGGGACACAGGAGTGGAACCAATCACTGCCGCGAGAACCTCATCCGGCTGGACGGGTTTCGAAAGGGCTGGGTTCAGTTTGCGGGCTGGTTTTGGATCAGTGCTGGATTTGGTTGGCATAAGAGGTGGATGTTGGCGTCAGACAGGCGATGGGTCAATAGCGTTGATGTGGCGGTTTTCACCTGGGGGACGTGGGTGGAATGAGGTGACGCAGAGGTTCAGAGAACGCAGAGGATTGATTCTGAAGGTTTTTTTTCGCGTTTTCCAGAACTTGGCGGCTCATTCATCACCCCTTATTCTGATTTCGTCATTTCCTCCCCGCCTGCCTCCAACAGTCGTACTTTTTTCTCCACCAGCGGCAGCCAGAGGCTCACGCGGGTGCCCAGGCCTTCACGGCTTTCGATGTCGATCTCGCCGCCATGCTCGCGTATGATGCGGCGCACGATGAGCAGGCCCAAGCCCGTCCCAGTGCTGCGGGTGGTGGCGAAGGGCTGGAAGAGCTTGCCCATCTGCTCGGCGCTGATGCCTTTCCCGGTGTCTTCAAAGCTCAGGCGCACTTCGTAGTCGGTGAAGGTGCCGTTGATCGTCAGCGTCCCGCCATTCGGCATCGCCTGACAGGCGTTGCGGATGAGGTTGTACACCGCCTGCTTCATCTGGCCGGGATCGAGCGGCATAGCGGGCAGATCAGAACGCAGGTCGAGTTTGAGCTTCACCTTCGACTGCTCGATCTCCGGCTGGAGGAAGCGCACGCATTCATCCAGCAGCTCGCGCAACTGCACGCGCTGGAGCTGCGGCTGCGTGGGGCGGATCGCGGCCAGGAACTGGCCGATGATGAAATCGAGCCGCCGGATCTCGCCCGTGGCCACGTCCAGGTGCTCGCGCAGGCTTTCGCCCTTCGCGCCCATCTTTTTGAGGCGGCGTTCGAGGAGCTGGAGGTGGATGGTCAATGAATTGAGCGGATTGCCCAGCTCATGCGCCACCCCGGCGGCGAGGAGCGTGAAGGCGTTCAGGCGCTCGCTTTCGAGCTGCTCCTCGGTGCGCTTGCGTGTCTCCGTGACATCGCGGATCAGCATCACAAAGCCCAGCGGCGAGTCATCGTCGATGCTGGTGATGTAGAAGTTCAGGTAACGGTTCTCGGGGTAAAACACCTCCAGATCACGGCTCACCACCGTGCCGGGCTTGAGCATCTCGTTCCAGTCCAGCCCGCGCACGCCCTGCGCCAGGCGCTGGCCGATCACCTGGTCCTGCTGCATGCCGAAGAAGGTGCAGGCGGCCCGGTTCACGTAGCTCACCTTGCCTTCGGTATCGAGCAGGATCACGCCTTCCTGCAGCGCGTCGAAGACCTTCTCCTGAAATTTCTTTTCCCGCAGCAGCTCCAGCACGATGCCCTGGACTTCGCCCGGTTCGAGGCGGTCCATGCGTTTGATAAGCTTGTCGATGAAGGCAGATCTCATACACTGGCGGTCATGAACGACATCCTGATCGTCCTTTGCACCTTCCCGGACCTCGGGAAAGCCCGCGAGACTGGCACGGCGCTGGTGGAATCGCAACTCGCCGCCTGCGTGAATCTCATCCCCGCCGTCGAATCCATCTACCGCTGGGAGGGAAAGGTCGAAACCGCCGCCGAGGTTCTCACCATCTTCAAAACCACCCCCGCCGCCTGGCCCCGCTTCGAATCACGCCTGCGCGAACTGCATCCCTACGACGTGCCGGAGATCGTGGCGCTAAAACCGGAGCAGGTGGCGGAGAGCTATGCGAAGTGGGTGGGGGAGAGTGTGGTGTGAGACCACTCGCCGCGACAATCTCACCCAACAAATTCCGATGCCATGTTTGAAGGCCAACGGCCTTCCGTCATGCAGCCCAGGGTTCGCAGAACCCTGGGAACAAACGCCACCCGCCTCATTTTCCGAAGGGCGAACCGCAACGCGGTTCCGTCCATCAGGGGTATGCGACGTCGGACGGAACCCCGTTGGGGTTCGCCCTTGAGTTGATTCATCTTGGAATCGTTTTCCTGGGGTTCTGCGAACCCCAGGCTGTATGACGCAAGCCCTTCGGGCTTGAAGCTTCGAATCATGTCTCCCCGAACTGCATCCCCACGACTTGGCGCGTCACAACGTCACTTCCTCAAAGCCACCGCCCAGCGCACGATTGACAGCGGCGAGAATCTCCGGGATGTGCCGCTGCGTGCGCGGCCAGGAGGTCGCCATCAGCACCACGATGCCGATGCGCCTTCCCGTAAGGTTCTGTTGATAGCGGAGATTTTGGTCGGTCGTGATGAACACCTCGTAACCCTCCTCCTCCGCGCTCTTCAGCAGCTCGCCGTTGGAGATCGTGGACCAGCCGCGTTCCGCCGTCGTGTCCACGGGATGCGGGTGCAAGTGCCTGCGGAGCGGCGCAGGGGTGCCTTGGTCGAACAGAATTCGCATGATCAGGCTGCCACCAGCAGGCTGCGTTCCGCATGTTTCAGCACGGCCTCGACCTGCGAACGCTGCACGCCGGGAAACCATTCGAGGAAGTCATCCACCGTCGCGCCATCCTCCAGGTTCTCAAACAAGGCACGCACCGGCACCCGTGTTCCCCGGAAAACCCACGCGCCGCTCACCCGTTCAGGGTTGCGCTCCACTTCGGGACAGTTGTGCCAATCGTTCATGGTGGGAGAATACCCGCCCGGCCATGGAACCGCAACCTTCGTGTTGGCATGACGGCAGTCTGGCCCCGCTTCGAATCCCGCCTGCGCGAACTGCATCCCTACGACGTGCCCGAGATCGTGGCCCTCAAACCGGAGCAGGTGGCGGAGAGCTATGCGCGGTGGGTGGGGGAGAATATTTTATAGCTGCTCACTCACTATTCATTCTGATGGTGAGTGGCGCTCACCCGCTAGCGGGGGCGCGCCTTTGATTTGGCAGGGGTGTTATTTTGAGCCTTTGGTTTCAACTTCGGAACGGTGGCAGGTGGGGCAGCGACGTCTGGTTCCTTCCAGTTTGCAGGCGGATCGGTTTTTTTCCAGCGGCTGATCTTCGGGCAGCACGAAGGATCAGGAAACAAATCTCTCACCACGCGGAACACCACGCCAAAGACACCGTCGAGACTCGTCTTCTCGGTGACCTTGTAATCAATACAGTACCATGTCCATGGATCGTGATTGATGAGAACTCTCTGATCGGCATCCCGAATGCCCGACCATTCATTGGAAGGGTAATAGTTCAGCCACTCTTTGGGGCGGCCTCGGATATGAGTCGCCTTAACCTTGCCCATTTTATCAATGGGCTCGGAGAGCTCGTCGCCCGCAAAGAACCAGGGATTGTCGATAGCGTAAACGAGCGTGGCGATCAGATGATCCGCCTCTTTGCGCGTGAACTCAGTCCAAATTTCATGCGTCCATGTCCATCTGCTGGGATCTCCGGTGCGGTATCGCCGCTTTAGTTCGCATTGGCCTTCGTTCACTTGAAACTCGATCACTTCTTCGGCCATGGCACCGTAATCTCCCGAGCGGAATGAAACGGTGGAGGACCATTGCCTGGGGGTGGAAATCGGATATTTCGGGCATTTCAGATAAGGGCTTGGGGCCACTGCCTTCCAGGCGGCTTCGTCGCTATGACCGGTCTTGGGCAGAGATTGCGCCAACCCCTCACCGTAGCTTTGCCACCATGCCTCCCACTTTTGAATCGCCTTGCGGAACTCCGCCGCTGCATTGTCTTCCACACGGCGATCACGCTTCTCAAAATCACAGCGCGAAAGCGTCCGCATCTGACTGAGCAAGATGACGCGGTCAGTCTGGTTGAGCTTGGGATCACGAGCCAGTTCGAGCAGTCGGGGGAACTCTCGCAGATCAGGCAGCCGTCCGACAAAAGGGTAGTTGGATTTGATGGCATAGGGATAGCGCTCCCATTTGGTAAAGACACCAAACTCACCCCAACGCAGCTCCTGCTCCTGCGCCAGCACCTCCAGCGATGATGAACAGAAAAGCAGGCTGACAGCGAGGATGAATTTCATGACACGGGTAGATTGTGCCGATTAGACACAATTCCTTCATACACGTCAATCTTTCCTCCTCCAGTGACAGCTTTCTCGACACCGCAAAGGATTAAATCTGCGATATGCCCCGAGCACCGCTTCCACATGCAGCAATGCGGGTTCCGAATCGAACCAACCCTTGGAGCTTGGCCCCGCTTCGAATCACGCCTCCGCGAACTGTATCCATGCGACGTGCCGGAAATCGTGGCGCTGAAACCGGAGCAGGTGGCGGAGAGCTATGCGCGGTGGGTGGGGGAGAGTGTTTTCTAACATCGCAAAAAGTGCGCTCTCTCTGTCAGTGGCGCAGAAGGATGTTTCAGCGGGACATCTACCTCAACAATTATTGCCTGAGCGCTTCAAATGGTGAAACTGGCTGAGAAAAAAACAGGTTGGTTGCATTTCTCCCTTCAATCTTCGTTGCTTGGATCACGATGGTGCCAAGGCGCTCATTGGTTATGTTTTTAGAATAGGTGTTGAGTAGCAAAGCATCAATTGATGACAGCTTGCTTCGGTCACCATCAAAATTTGGCCGTTCAAATCCTTGAGCCACGAGCCACCGTTCCCAGCTCTTGTCTTGCCATTCAATTACTGCATTTGCTGTGTGCTGCTGGGTTGGCAGCGCGTGGTTTCTAGCACGGGGACTCCAACGCAAGACACCTTCATATTTGGTCAACCGCCCTCCGAATGCTTCGATCTCAAGAAGATCCATTAGATGCTCCGCAGCGGAGCTGAAATCGGCGTTGCCACTCGTTGCATGAGTTTGATGCCCGCCGCCAGCTGCCTCAGGAGAGTAATTCATCCGAGTTCCAGCGCCTCCCATGCATCCATTTATCAGTAATGTTGTTATGGCGAGGATCGAAGATTTCATGACGCTGCTCAAGGTTAGGGTTATTGGCGGCGTTCCTTCTCATCGGACTCGAACTCGGCAATTCGTTTCCTGAGATTGCCGTCCTTCAAACGTTTATAGTCGTCGGGGAAATAAAAGCGCAAGCGGACGAGCGCGGGGCCAAAAGTCCAGAGTTGATCGCCAGATTGGGCATCGGCTATGAGAGAAGCCTTATGACCAACTGCATCCAGCGAGCCCCAGTCTTTCTTCACGCGCTCAATTAGTGCGGGTGCCTCTATGGGTGAGTTAATGACGAGGCCAGCCGTCGGCTGATAACGAACGGGTGATAGGCTTCGGTTCACAATCTGCCCGATGAGTGCGTAGCACACATCGCCAACTTTAACGGTGTATTCGCCTTTAAAATTCCTTTCTAGATTCCCGCCAGGGAAGCTCGTTTCTTGTTTTGACCGAGTCTTTGGGTCGTATTCGTCGCTGAAGTAGCGAAACATGAAGAAGTCCTTGCCAATAGTGAGCTTTGTTGGGCGCTTGTCATCAAGATGGCTAATAAGCTGAGGAACAATTGTGGATCCTCTGCGTGCCAACTCTCGCATCTGCGGCGGCGTCTTTGGGACGGGGGATCCAAGTACGCCTCCTCCAAACTGAGGAGGCTCGTCCTCGGCGATAAATCCGAGGACTGATGCCGTTCCGTGAAGCCCTAGTGCTTGAGAATCGATCAGTGTTAGGTCGTCGATGAGCTTCTCGATGGGTACGACCGATAGATCCTCTGCGGCGCTTGCGGTGGTGGCAAGCACGAGTGTCAAGAAAACCAGGCGCGTGGATTTCATAGTATGTAAGGCAAGACGCCTAACTATTGCACGGCGTGTTGTATTTCGCGATCTAAGCAATCAAAACCTCTGAAAGCACCCGATTGAGGCGCGAGATCGTCTTCTCACGCCCGATCAAATGCGCAATCGTCGTGACGCCAGGGCCGCGTGACTGGCCGCTGAGCGCGAAACGCAGCAGCGGCATCATGGCTCCGGGTTTCACGCTCAGCGATTTCGCGGCGGCTTCGACGGCATCATGCACGCTTTGCTCGGTCCATTCGGTGGCTTGGGCGAGTTGATCGCTCGCGGCCTTCAGCAGGCTGGCGTTTTCGGGTTTGGCCTTCAGTTTGGTGACGACATCGGCCTCGAAGGGGAAATCCTCGCGGAAGAAGTAATGCACCCATTCGGGCAGTTCGGTGAGCAGGCTGACCTTTTCGCGCACGCTGTGAACGGCGGCGGCGGCCATGGCGTCATCGGTCCAGGCGAGACCCTTGGCGGTCAGGAACGGCTTGGCGTGCTTCAGTAGCTCTGCGGGGCTCAATTCGCGCAGATACTGGGCGTTGAACCACTGCGCTTTCTTGAGATCGAACTTCGCGTTGCTGCTGTGGATGGCGTCGGCGTCGAACAGCGCGGTGAGTTCGGTGCGGGAGAGTTTTTCGCTCTCGGCCTTCGGCGTCCAGCCGAGCATGCAGAGGTAATTGAACACGGCGTCGGGCAGGAAGCCGGCGTTCATGTAGCTGTGCTCGATGGCGCTGCCTTCGTCGCGCTTGCTCATCTTGGTGCCGTCCGGGTTCAGGATCAGCGGGATGTGCGCGTAGGTCGGTGCGGGGGCGCCAAAGGCGTTGAAGAGGTCGATGTGCTTCCAGGTGTTTGAGAGATGATCCTCGCCGCGAATGACGTGGGAGATGCGCATCTCGATGTCATCGACGACATTGACGAAATGGAAGATGTAGCTGCCGTCCGGGCGGCGGATGGTCATGTCCGGCTCCTCGGTGGGGGCGAAGGTCACATCGCCGCAGACTAGGTCATGCACGGTGATGGCCGTGCGGCTGAATTTGAAACGCATCGCGCCGTCAGGCTCGGCATAGACGCGGCCGGCATCCTCCAGCTTCTTGAAATAGGCGTCGTAGAGGTCCTTGCGCTGGCTTTGAAAATAGGGGCCGCAGTCACCGCCGACTTCCGGGCCTTCATCCCAGTCCAGCCCGAGCCAGCGCATGCCTTTGAGGATGCCAGCGGCGGCTTCCGCCGTGTTGCGGGCACCGTCGGTGTCTTCCACCCGCAGCACGAAGGTGCCGCCGTGCTTGCGGGCCATGAGCCAGTTGAACAAGGCCGTGCGTGCGCCTCCGACGTGAAGGTCACCGGTGGGAGAAGGAGCAAAGCGGACGCGAAGGGACATGGTGGGTAGAAAGGGTGAAACGGGGTTGCGACAATAGCCGGGATTCGCCGCTGCAAATTTCAAATCTCAAATTTCCAAGCGCTCATCACTGGTTATGCTCTGCCCATGAAGAAGTTCGTCCGCCTGCTGCTCTTTCTCCTTGGCCTCCTGGTGCTCCTGGCCGTCGCCGCGCCACTGGCGGGCGCTTACATCCTGCGTCGGTATGTGAACAAGGAGCTGATCGTCCTGGAAACGGAGAAAAATATCAACGCCCGCGTGCATCTCGACGACGTGACGCTCACCATCTTCGCCTGGCCGCCGAGCCTGCGTCTGGCTGGCGTGAAAATCGGACCGCGTGACCAGTATGCTGGCACGCCGCTGGCCGCCCGCCCGCCGATGAAGAATGCGCCGGTGCAGATCGACATGGCCTACGCCGAACTGGTGCCGGAGGCGCTGATGAGCCGCCAGTTCTTCCCGCGTGTGCTGCGCATCGTCGGCATCGAGGTGCATGAGCGCATCAGCCCGCAGGACGGCAGCGCTTTGGAGAAGCTGTTTCAGCCGCCACCGGACAAACTCGCGGCCTTGCAGGCGGCGGCCGGTGTGCCACGCGCGATCCCTGTGCAGACACCGCCGCCCGTGGCCACAGAGCCTGCCGCGCCGGGTCCGGTGGCCCTCGTGCCGCCAGCACCCGCCGCAACTCCGGCAGCAATGCCTGTTGAGGCATCCGACGAAGGGTCCCGCGCCGGGCGTGTCATCCTCCAGGAGATCAGCATCGAGCAGGGGCACTTCGTCATCACCAACGAAGGCACGGATTCACGCTTCAACGCCGACATCAGTGAGTTCAGCCTCGTGTTGACCGGCATCGACATCGATCCGGCGGACATCGCCAACCACAACAAGGTGCATGCGCGGCTCAGCGCCAAGGCCGTGGTGGATGGCGCGGCCCAGATCGGCGGGCGCATGCAGGAGGTGAAGTTTGCCGACATGAAGCTGCACGGCGAGGGCGATGTAAATCCGGTCGATCCCGCCACCATGCGCTGGTCGCCAGCGGCCATGCTGAATCTCGTCATCGACCGCGGCTCCAGCATCGGCGGCCACATGACCATCGGCGACGCCGCCGGGCAGAACCTCGACAAGCTCATGAAATACGGGGTCGATCTCAGCGCCATCCGCATCGGCGGTGTTCTGGCGCAGGACGTGAACGTCAGCGTGCTCTTCGGCAACGAGTCCATCCGCTTCCTCGGCGACACGCTGTTCGCGCTGCCGGACTACGAGTTCACCATCAAGAAGGACTCGTGGATCGACCTGGCGAAGGATCAGCAGGGCCTGCTCACCCGGCTTTCCTGCGGTGACGCGCTGAAAGAGCAGATCGTGCGCGGTGTCGCCAGCCGTGGCCTGGGGGACACGATCTCCCGCATGGTGGTCGGGGCGTTTTCCGATGACCGAGGCCGCGTGGCCTTCGACCTCAGCATCACCGGATCACTCTCGCATCCCCAGGTAAAGCCCGACATCCAAAACCGCCTGGAAGGCCTCCTGGGCGGCGACATCGAAGACAAGGCCAAGGGGTTGATCAACAACTTCAAAGAACTCAAAGGACTGTTCAAAAACTTCTGATCAGGCTGCAGGGCGACACGCGCGTGAGGCAAAAGGCCCTGCGGCAAGTGAAGGCCAACGAAGGATGGATCAGCGTCATGACGCAGGGGTAGAAAACGCGCAAATGTCCCAAAGTCCTGCAGCCTGTGAAGGACGGCGCTTGCTGGAGCAGTGCGGCAGCACACCGCGCATCATTACGATTGCTCATTTTTCAAACCCACGTTAAAACCACCGCATACCGTTGCATCCGTTGACGGTGAATTCATTCCCATTCCATCACCATGAAAGCTCAAGACGCCAAGAAAGAGAAAAAGAAGACCCCGCAGAAGACCGCCAAGGAGAAGAAGCTCGCGAAGCAGGAGAAGAAGGCCAAGCGCGGCTGATTCATCTGCCACCCGGCACTGGCAGACCGCTGGGCACGCGCTGCGGCGCTGATTTGTCATAGTCATCGCTGTTCAGCGCTTCGAGGAACGCGGCGATTGGCGCGTGATCCTCAGGCAGCATGTTCATCTTCCGCAGCAGAGGATCGAGCGGCGGCAGGGAGGTGTCGCCACCGTCGAATGTTTCGGCGGCTTGATCCATGAGGCGGTCATAAAAGAAAAGCACCTCTTCGAGCGTGAGATTGCCGCCATGGTGAAAATAAGGAGCGGTGTGCTTCAAGTTGCGCAGCGTGGGCGTGCGGAACTCATGGCGCTGAGTGGCGGAGTCGGTGAGGCCGATGGCGTGGAGCTTGAAATCGGAGAACATGGGGCCGTTGTGGCAGAGGGCGCAGCCCGCTTTCTGAAACACCTCCATGCCGTGCTGCTGCTCGCGTGACATCGCGGTTTTGTCGCCACGCATGAAGCGGTCGAAGGGAGAATCCGGCGTGATGAGCGTGCGCTCATACGCGGCGATGGCCCGAGAGATACGTTCGGGGGTAATTTCGGCTTCGAAGAAGAGCTTCACATATTCCGGGATGGCTTTGAGGCGCCCGATCATCGCGGGAATGGCCTCGGCTTCGCTGCACACATCGCCGCGCATTTCCTCGCGCTGGCGTATCGGGGCCAATGCCTGCGCTTCGAGGCTTTGCACGCGGTTGTCCCAGAACATGGGGGACTTCGCAGGATCGAAAGGTTTGTCCGACTCGATGCCGTTGAAGGCCACGTTGAGGATCGTGGGCGTGTTGCGCCGCAGGGGCATGAACTCCGCGTTCTTGACGAGTTTGCGCGTTGGACCGATGCCAGTGGCGTGAACGCCGAGCGGCGTGGGCCGTGCATCCGCCCAGCCATGCTGTGGATGATGGCAGGTGGCGCAGGCGACATCACGAGTGGCGGAGAGGATCGGATCAAAGAACAGCAGTCGGCCGAGTTCGATCTTCGCAGGCGTGTCCGTGGGCAGCGCGGCGGAGCGGGGCAGGGCTTCGATCTTGGGGTTGGGGAGTGGATCGTCAGCGAAGGCGATGCTGACGCTTAGCCCCAGGCATGGAAGAAGCCATTTCATGCACTTGGCGTGGCCCAATGCTCACGATACTCGCGCTTGAGCAGCTTCGAGGTGTCAGCATCGCCGATGAACTGTTCTTTGGCCGGATCAAACACCAGTGCGCGCCGTGTGCGGGCGGCGATGTTGCCGAGATGGCAGAGCGCGGTGCTGAGATGGTTGATGGTGATGTCGGCGTTGAGTTTCACGCCAGTGCGGATGGAGTCGAAGAAATTGGCGTGATGCGCGGCGAGATCGGGGCCGGAAGTGGGCTTGATGTCCTCGATGAGCTTGTTTTTCTCGCCGTAGATCTGCCAGCTTCCCTTGGCCTTGCCGCCGATGACCATGCCCTTGGTGCCATACCAGGCGCAGCCGTTTTCGTGGCCTTCCTGGACGTAGGGGCTCCAGTCGCGCTGCTCGTAGATGAGCTGCTTCGTCTTGCCTGCGATGTCGTATTCAAAGCCGCAGTAGAGCGTGTCGGGCCACTCCTGGTCGTCGTCGAAGAACAGTTTGCTACCCTGGCCGATGATGCGGTTCGGATGCTGCTCCACGCCGAGGCCCCAGCGGGCGATGTCGATGTCATGCACGCCGTCGTTGCCGAAATCTCCTGCGCCGAAGTGATGAAACCAGCGCCAGTGAGCCGGATGATAGGTGCTCTTGAACGGCACCTTCGGCACCGGGCCGAGCCAGAGGTCGTAATCGAGTTCCGGCGGTGGCTCGGAATTTGGTTGGTGGCCGTGGTTCTTGCGGAGCTGGCTGTTCCAAGCCTTGGCGACCAAAATCTCGCCGATCACGCCGCTGCGCAGTTTTTCGATGATCTGCGCGACTCCGGCCGTGCTGCGGCTTTGCGTTCCGACCTGCATGCAGACCTTGTTTCTGGCCGCCGCCTCGATCATGAGCCGTCCCTCGCGCAAATTGTGGGAACAGGGCTTTTCCACATAGACGTGCTTGCCCGCGTTCGCGGCCAGAATGGCTCCTGGTGCATGCCAGTGATCCGGCGTGGCCATCAGCACGGCCTGCACGCTTTTGTCCTCAAGCACACGACGCATGTCGGTGACGACCTTGGGCGTCTGCCCCGTCATTTCCTGAATCAGCTTTGCCGCAGTCTCCGCCCGTTTCGAATCAGCATCGCAGACCCAGGAGAAGATCACGTCGTCGCGTTTGCACATCGTCTTGATGTGATTCGTCCCCATCCCGCCGGGGCCGATGAAGGCGAGGTTGATTTTGTCCTCCTTGCCTGCGGCTTTGAGAATGGCGGGAGCAGCAAGTGTGGCGAGGGTGAACTGGCGGCGGGTGAGCATGGGAGGAGTTATGGGTTAGTGGTTAAGAGTTATGAGGAATACGCGCCGCTAGCCATAACCCTTTACTCGTAACCCATAACTCTTAACCTCTAACTCACCCCTCCGCCATCTCAGGGAACGGCACCAGTTCTTCCTCCCCGATCTGATAGAGAGGTGTCGTTTCACGCATGGTGTTGCTGGACGCATCCCGATAAGCACACTGAAGGTAGTTCATGTAGCCGTTCAGGAGGCGTCTGGCAGTTTCGAAGAGACTCCGTCCCACTGAAAGGGTGTCATCGCTGATATAAGCTTCGTCATTCGCGGTGATCAGATGGTCCAGCACTTCAAAGAGTGATCCGCGTGCATTGCTGCAGAACTTGTAGTTGTCGCGAAAATGGAAACGGCCAAAACCTTCAGCGATATTGGCCGTGACTGACCGCGCAGCCCGACGGAGCTGGCTTGACAGTTCAAAGCGCTCATCCCTGGGCAGATGCGCAACAATTTTGCTGCTGACAAACAGCCTCAGTTCACGCGCTTTCTTCCAGCACTCCAAATCTTCAAATGAGCGTATGGGGTCCATGACAGACCCCATAACGCATCACTCTTAACTTTTCCTTCTTACGCCGCTTTGACCGCTGCCACGATCTTCTGCGCGGCGTCGGTGAGGTCGCCGGCGCTGGTGATCTTCAGGCCGCTGGCGGCCAGGGTAGCCTTGCCGGCCTCGACGTTATTGCCTTCGAGGCGGACGACGAGCGGGATCGTTAGGGACACTTCTTTCGCGGCGGCGATGATGCCGTTGGCGATGATGTCGCAGTCCATGATGCCGCCGAAGATGTTGACGAGGATGCCTTCCACCTTCGGATCGCCGAGGATGATTTTGAAGGCCGCCGTGACCTGCTCCTTCGTCGCGCCGCCGCCGACGTCGAGGAAGTTGGCGGGGTCGCCGCCGTGAAATTTGATGATGTCCATCGTGGACATGGCGAGGCCCGCGCCGTTGACGAGGCAGGCGATGTTGCCGTCCAAGCCGATGTAGTTGAGGCCGAACTCGCTCGCGGCGACTTCGCGCGGGTCTTCCTCGGTCGTGTCACGCATGGCGGTGACGTCCTTTTGACGGTAGAGCGCGTTGTCGTCGAAATTGAACTTCGCGTCGAGTGCCACGACCTGGCCGTCGGTGGTGATGGCGAGGGGATTGATCTCCACGAGGGAGCAATCGGCCTTGAGATAAAGATTCCAAAGCGCGGTGAAGAGCTTCACGGCCTGGTTGGCCAGCGGCCCCTTCAGACCCAGCGATGAGGCGACTTTGCGGCACTGGTAAGGCTGCAGGCCGAGGGCGGGATTGATGAACTCCTTGGTGATCTTTTCTGGAGTCTTTTCGGCCACTTCCTCGATGTTCATGCCGCCTTCGGTGGAGGCGATGATGGCGTGGCTGCTGCTGGCACGGTCAAACAGGATGGCAAAGTAGTATTCCTTGGTGATGTCCACCGCTTTTGCGATGAGCACCTTGCTCACCAGCTTGCCCTCAGGGCCGGTCTGGTGGGTGACGAGGGTCTGGCCGAGCATCTTGCCCGCGATCTCTTCCGCCTGCTCAGGAGTGTCCACCACATGCACGCCGCCTTTGAAGCCGTTCGTGAAGGTGCCTTTGCCACGACCACCGGCATGCACCTGGGCCTTCACCACGAGCCCTGGGCCGCCGATCTCACGCGCTGCCTTGCCCGCTTCCTCCGCCGTGCTGGCGACGATCCCTTTGGGGCTGGCGACGCCGAATTTTTCAAACAGTTGCTTGGCTTGG
>Ga0209573_1004648_pt1 | contig 13249 bp, 8 predicted proteins | sample TNRBio252014_DNA_FD_185870 | JGI IMG/M metagenome (GOLD analysis project Ga0209573, IMG submission 185870) | Wastewater treatment Type I Accumulibacter community from EBPR Bioreactor in Madison, WI, USA - TNR Reactor_6/25/2014_ DNA (SPAdes)... | ecosystem: Engineered > Bioreactor > EBPR >...
TCGAGCATGACCCTGTAATTAACAATGCGAGACGGCCTGTATCCACTCCTGATTCTCCAAGTACCACCTGACGGTCTCGCGGATGCCGGTTTCAAAGGTGTGAGCGGGGGTCCAGCCAAGGTCGCGCTCGATCTTTCCGGCGTCGATGGCGTAGCGGCGGTCGTGGCCGGGGCGGTCGGTGACGAAGGTGATGAGGCGGCGGGAGTTCCCACCGAGTGCGGGTTTGAACTCGTCGATGAGATCGCAGATGAGCTGGACGAGGTGGAGGTTGGCCTTCTCGTTGTGGCCGCCGATGTTGTAGGTCTCGCCAAGCGTTCCTTGGGTCAGAACGGTCCAAAGAGCCTCGCAGTGGTCGCCGACGTAGAGCCAGTCACGGACGTTCATGCCGTCCCCATAGACGGGAATGGGTTTCCGGGCCTGGATGCTCTGGATGACGACGGGGATAAGCTTCTCAGGGAACTGACACGGGCCGTAGTTGTTGGAGCAGTTCGTGATGAGCGTGGGCAGGCCGTAGGTGTGGTGGTAGCTGCGCACGAGCATGTCACTTGATGCTTTGCTGGCGGAGTAGGGCGAGTTCGGCGCGTAGGGCGTGGTCTCGGTGAAGAAGCCGGTCGTGCCGAGGGAGCCGAAGACCTCGTCGGTGCTGACGTGGAGGAACCTGGATGCTCGATCCTGGATGCTGGATGCTGGATCAGACCAGTGGGAGCGGCAGGCTTCGAGGAGGTGGAAGGTGCCGTTGATGTTGGTGGTGACGAAGTCGCCGGGCCCGGTGATGCTGCGGTCCACATGACTTTCAGCGGCGAGATGCATGACGTGGGTGATGTCATGCTGGCGGATGACGCGGAAGACCTCGTCTTTGTCCCGCAGATCGACTTTCTCGAAGAGGTAGCGCGGATGAACGCCGTGGATACCCGCGAGGTTTTCGAGATGGCCGGCGTAGGTGAGGCAGTCGAGATTGACGAGCTTCGTGACCTCGGGCTTGTCAATGACATGGCGGATGAGATTGGAGCCGATGAATCCCGCGCCGCCGGTGATCAGGAGATTCATGCGCTTTTGATGCCAACCCGGCGGACTTCGGTGGCGACGTCGGCGAGATAGTCGCGGTAATCACACTTCGGCAGGTCGGAGACGAGCGACTCGAATTTTTCTAGCGTGAGAAAGCCGCGATACAGGGCGGCCTCCTCCGGGCAGCCGAGCTTCATGCCCTGGCGTTTCTCAATGGTCTGCACATAGGCGGAGGCCTCGTGCAGGCTGCTGCTGGTGCCGGCATCGAGCCAGGCGGTGCCACGGCTGAGGCGCTGCACGCGGAGGGTGCCACGACGCAGGTACTCATTGTTCACGTCGGTGATCTCCAGTTCGCCACGCGGCGAGGGCTTAATCGCACGGGCAATGGCGACGACCTCGTTGTCGTAAAGATAGACGCCGGGCACGGCGTAGTTACTGCGGGGATGCGCGGGCTTTTCCTCCAGCGAGACGGCTTTCCCGTCGGCATCGAACTCGACGACGCCGTAGCGTTCGGGGTCCGTGACGTGGTAGGCAAAGATGGTGGCGCCGGACTGAAACTCGGCGAAGGCGCGCGGGAAGGCGTCGCCGCCGAAGAAGATGTTGTCCCCAAGAATCAAGGTGACGGGATCTTTGCCGATGAAGTCCGCCGCAATGAGGAAGGCCTGCGCAATGCCTTCGGGCCTGGGCTGCTCACGATATTCAATGTGCAGCCCCCAGGCGGAGCCATCTCCCAAAAGCTGGCGGAAACGCGGCAGGTCGTGAGGGGTGGAGATGAGGCAAAACTCGCGAATGCCGGAGGCGATGAGTACCGTGAGCGGGTAATACACCATCGGCTTGTCATAGACCGGCTGGAGTTGCTTGGAAGCCACCTGAGTCAGCGGATAAAGACGCGAACCCGCGCCGCCTGCGAGAATGATGCCTTTCATGTCCGCAGATTTCGCAGATTACACAGATGGAGACGAAGAAGACTCAAATCAGAAAGCTGGGGAGTTGAGTTCAGAAATCGGGTTTGAATCTGTGACATCTGCGGATGTTTGAATCTGCGTCATCGGTGGATCATCCAGTTGTTGAGCACGAGCACGTCCATCTTGGTGCGGAGAAAGCAGTCGAGGGCCTCCTGGGGCTTGCAGACGACGGGTTCGTTTTCGTTGAAGCTGGTGTTCAGCACCATCGGCACGCCGGTGATGTCGCGATAGGCTTCAATCAGGCGGTGGTAGCGGGGATTCGTCTCCTTGTGGACGGTTTGCAGGCGGCCGGAGCCATCGACGTGCGTGGTGGCGGGGATTTGGGCACGTTTTTCCTGCCGCACTTGAAACACCTCCATCATGAAGGGCACGTCATCGTCCTGCTCGAACCACTCGCTGACATGCTCGCGCAAGATTGACGGCGCGAAGGGACGGAAGGACTCGCGGCGTTTGATCTTGAGGTTGAGGATGTCCTTCATGTCCGCACGACGCGGATCGCCAAGGATGCTGCGATTGCCCAGCGCACGCGGCCCCCATTCCATGCGGCCCTGGAACCAGCCGATGACCTTGCCCTCGGTGATGGCGGTGGCAGTGGCCTGGCAAAGCTCGCCTTCATCGTCGATGCGGCGCACGGTGCAGTTTTCCGCAGCGATGTCAGCGGCGCGAGAGTCGAGCAGCGCCTTGATCTCGGCGTCGGTTGTCTGCGGACCGACGTAGGCGTGGTCCATGACAAACTTTTCGCCATTCAACTGCCGTGAGACGACGAAGGCAGAACCGATGGCACCACCCGCATCCCCAGCGGAGGCGGGGAGATACATGCGCTTGAAGGGCGAGTTGTGGTACACCTTGCCGTTGGCGACGGAATTCATCGCACAGCCGCCGGAGAGGGCGAGATCGTCGCACTTGTATTTCGCGTGCAGGCTTTGCAGCATGGCGAAGAACGCCTCCTCATACATGGCCTGGGCGCTGCGGGCGAGGTCGCGGTGTTTTTGCTCCAAGGCCACGCCTTTTTCACGCTGCGGACCAAAGAGCGCCTCCATCGGCTCCTTCTTGTAAAGCGTGCCGACTTCCGGGCAGCAGTTGTCCCAGGTATAATGCACGTCGTCGCTGTGATGGCGGAAGTACTGGAGGTTCAGCTTGAAGGTGCCGTCTGCCTGCACCTGCACAAGTTCACGCATCTCCTTGAGGTACTTCGGCTCGCCATACGGGGCGAGCCCCATGACTTTGTACTCATCGCCATAATACGGGAAGCCGATGAACTGGGTGATGACGGTGTAGAAGATGCCGAGCGAGTGCGGGAAATAGACGCGGCCGTCGATTTGAATGTCATTCCCCTTCCCCATGCCCCAGGCGGAGCTGGCGAAGTCGCCAAAGCCATCGACCGAGAGACACACGGCCTCATCAAAGCCGGAAACCAGGAACGCGGAGGCCAGATGGGCGAGATGATGCTCCACGCGATGCACCTGGGCACGGAAGTTTTCACCAGGGAAAGCGGCCTGAACGGCATCCTCAAAGGAACCGGCGCGTTTGATATTGGCGAGGCGCTTGAAGATGAGACCGAGGCTGGGGCGCCTGCGCAAAACGTAGAGCGCACGACGGAGGTTGTTGACCTTCGGATCGCGGTTGATGGCGATGTGATCGACATCGCCCAGAGTGAGGCCCGCGTCGGCCAGACACCACTTCATGGCCTCCGTGGGCAGGCCGGACCAGTGCTTGATGCGGCGAAAGCGTTCCTCTTCAGCGGCGGCGATGAGCTTGCCGTCTTTGACGAGAGCGGCGGCGGAGTCGCCATGGTAGGCGTTGAGACCGAGGACGATCATGGATGTGTCAGGCACGCTGCCGCCATTGGTCGCGAATAAGCGGCCAGACGATGCTTGCCGGAGGTTGGGGCGGCATTTTCCAAAAAGGAGCGCGACTGTACCACGCTGATTTCCAGCGCAAAGAACAAAGTGCCGGACTGTGTTAACAGTTTGACACCATCCTTCGCTGGAAGCCGCGATGTTTCCCCCACAGATTAGGACATCTGTCTGCCCCATCGTTTTTTTGGATGAACTTGGCAGGCTTCTCATTTATCCAACGCCCATGCGCTCAATTCAACCCAGCCTGCTTTCGACTTTCCTGTGCCTGGCAGGCTGGCCCCTTGCCGCAGGCCAGGAGGCCGCCCAGCCCCCGCCCCATGTGAGCAGCCTGGGCACCCGCTTTGCCTCCGTGCCGGGCACCATGGTGCAGTTCTCCGTCTGGGAGACACGGCTGTCCGAATGGCACGAGTTCCTGCGGCAGCAAAAGCACCCGTGGTCCTACCAGCCGCACTTCCAGCAAACGCCGGAGCATCCGGTGGTGGGAGCGAACCTCCAGGATGCCGTGGCCTTCTGCAACTGGCTCACGGAGACCGAGCGTGAAAAGAAACTCATCGACAGCTCCCAATCATACCGCCTGCCGACACCGGCTGAATGGGACGCCGCCGTGGGTCTGGCCAGAGGCCGCAAACAAGCCGGAATCACTGCGGAGGACCGCCTGCGGGATGATCGCATCTACCCCTGGGGAGAAAGCTGGCCGCCGCCGCCCAAGACCGCCAACTTGGCCGAAGGTGAGATTCCCGGCCACACCGACGGCTACGCCTACACCGCGCCGGTGGGCAGTTTTGCCCCGTCCAAGGAAGGTTTGTTCGACCTGGCGGGCAATGTTTGGGAGTGGACGCAACCCGTGGAAATCCGCGCCACGCCGACCGGCGTGCTGCGCGGCGGCTCCTGGGCCTATTTCCGCGCGGAATGCCTGGCCTCAGGCTATCAGTATGTCGTGCCGGTGGATCTGCGCGCGGCGACCATCGGTTTCCGCGTGGTGTTTGACGACAAACGGCGCACCGCCAGCCTGCTGGCCGCCCTGAACTCGGAAAAGAAGCGCGACATTGATGAGCAAATGAAGGCCTTGGAGCAAAACCGCAAGGTGGACGCCACGGCGATCGAGGAACTGCGCAAAAAGATGCAGGGCGGAGGCAAGGATGACGGTCTGCCCGCCCCCGCCAGCCTGAAGCCCGCCGCAGCGGACGGCAGCACTTTTCTCAACGCGCTGGGCATGCGTTTTGTGCCGCTGGCTGAGAAAAGCCGGGCGCTGATCTGCGCCACTGAGACCAGCGTGCGTGACTACGAGACTTGGATGCGAGAAGCCGGTCGCGGCTGGCCCCAAAAACCCTCCTTCCTGCTGGGTGGCAATCATCCCGCCGCCGGTGTCTCCTGGGAGGATGCCACCGCCTTTTGCGTCTGGCTGACGGAGCGAGACCGCGCCACCAAGCTGATCCCCGCCACCGCAGCCTACCGTCTGCCGAGCGACGTTGAGTGGAGCCAGGCCGCCGGTTTGAACAAAGAGGCCGGGGCTGACGCGGCGGCACGTCATCTCAGCGACAAAACGCATTATCCATGGAAGACGAAGCCTGATGATTGGAAACCCGGCACTCTGGCCGCGAACCTGGACGCCACCAAGATCCCCGGCACCGCCGACAGCTACTCCTACACCGCGCCCGTGGACAGCGCGATCCCCAACGCGCTCGGACTGCACGAGATGGGCGGCAACGTGGCCGAATGGTGCGCCGACGCATGGCCGGGACAGACTGAAGAACGGGTGATCCGTGGCGGAAGCTGGCTGGGATGGGACAAGGACGCGCTGCTCACCTCCGCACGCGCCCACGCCTTGAAAAACGCCACCCGCAGCGACCTGGGCTTTCGCTGTCTGCTGGATCTCGGCACGCCATGATGAGTATCAACCGCCATGCAACCGACTTCCCCAACCGCAAGCCGCAAAGCCAGGCGGACGCGGCGTGAACTGCGTCTGCTGCTGATGGTCTCGGCAGCGATGCTGGCCTTCGGAGCGGCCTGCTGGCTGGCATTCCCGCACGCCACGCCCATCGTCAAAGGCTGGCTGGGCAGACGTCATCTGCCAGCGCTGAAGCAATTCACCCAAGAGCAGGACTGGAAACAGGCGATCCGTGAGATGAAGGAGGCCAGCCGTTGGGCTCCCGATGATCCCGAAGTGCTGCATGCCAGCCTTGACCTCATTTACCACGCCGAAGGAGACCCGCGCACCATGCTGGCCCTCATCAACCGGCTGCGGCAAACCGGGGCGGCAACCCCGGCGGATCTTGCGTTGCTAGGGCGTATCCACATCCGTCAGGGCGATCTTTCCAAGGCACGGGATTTGCTGGCCCAACTCCCGGAGCAGACACGTCGGCAAACCGCAGGATTGCGGCTCCAGGCAGACATTCTCGCCGCCGATGGCAGGCCGGACGAAGCCGCAGACACCTTGCGCGCCCTTCTAACGAATGATCCCGACAATTCAGAGGTGCTGATGGAGCTGGCCCTGGCAGATCTTTCCAGCAACGACCCCGGACGACGCGAGTCCATCCGGGAAAGACTATGGAAAGCCGCGCGCAGTGGCGCACGGGCGCTGGATGCCATCGAACTGCTGGCGCAAACCCGGGATCTCACCGCGCCCAGGGCCAAAGAGCTGCTTGATCTCGTGGAACAGGCCCAGGGAGCGGACACAGCCAAGGCCAGCGCCCACTTGAAGGTGCTTTCCGCCCAAATGCGCCTCAGCCCGCAACTCAGGAATGACATCCTCCAGGCGGAAATCAGACGCTGGAGCAGCCGACCGCCAGCCGAAACAGCACCACTGCTGGCCTGGCTGGCGCAGGAGCGGGAGCACGCGCTCATCCTGCGCCTGGTGCCAGCGCCAATGGCCGCGCGTCACACCAGTCTGCTACCGTACTATGTGAGCGCCCTGCGTGGCGAGGGCAAATGGCAGGAACTTAGCCGGTTGTTAAAATCCGGCGGCATCGACACGGCCTTCTCCGCGCAGAAAATCCGGCTCTGGCTGGCGGAAACCCAGGCCAACCTCGAAAACGACCCGACCCGCGCCGTCCAAACGCTCACGCGTGTTTTTGAAGAGGCCGGGCGTGGTGAAAATCTGGCGGAAACACTCGAAGCCGCACGCCTGGCCGAACAGCTCGGCCAGTGGGAGCTGGCTGAGCGCTGCTATCAGGCGCTCGCGGTCAAACACCCGAATAACCGGCAGGCCATGCTGGCAAAACTTTACGAACTGGCTGAGTCACAGCATGACGGCCCCGCCATGCTGAGGGCCTGCGCCAGCCTGCTGGAGCAGAAACCCGAGAACGCAGCGCTCCAACTTCAAAACCTTTATCTGCAAATGCTCATCGGCACGCAGATCGAGATCGCCCAGCAAAAACTTCAAGAAAGGAGCGCGGCGGACGACGGTGGGAAAGCAGACTTGTTTCATCTCGTCCATGCGCTCTCCGCCCATCGCCAGGGACAGCCTGAGAAGGTGCGTGGAGCGCTTTCCAAGATCGCCCGGCCGGAAAATCTCCCCGCCGGTCAGCGAGTGGTGTATGCCAGTCTTTTGAAAGACTGCGGTGGTGATCCGGGCCGCGTCTTCCGCCTCGTCGAACGTGTGCCCCCGCTGCTGCTGCTGCCAGAGGAGAAAACATTCCTCCAACGCGCCTTGTGAGCGCCACCCGTGTCACAAGCTCTTGTCGATGAGCAGGGAGGCGGAACGGCGGGGATTGGGATGATAGCCGTTCATCGCGGCGCGGATGCGCTTGGCACGGTCCACACAGGCCTCCGCCTTCTGAAAATCACCTGAGGCTTTGTAAACAGCACCCAGGTTGATGAAGGTTTGGGAAAGGTCCGCAGGGTCCATCTGGCTCTCGTTGAGATTCTGCCGGATGCCAAGCGCTCGCTCATGCATGGCCTGGGCACGATCCACATCCATGCTGCTGTAGTAAAGCACGCCCAGGTTGTTGTACACGGAGGCGACGCGGGAGCTTTGCTCGCCATCGAGCCGCTGGAAAGTCTCCAAAGCCTCGCAGTAGTAGCGCTCCGCCTTTTCAAACTGGCGGAGTTGCTTGAAGATCATCGCCAGGTTGTTCTTGATGGTGGCGACCTTGTCGCTGTCGTCCAAACCGTTGTCGATGCTGATTTGCAGCGCCTTTTCGTAGAATTCCGCCGCCTTGTCCATGCGGCCCCAGCGGTCATAGAGATGCGCGAGCAGCGAATAGATGCCGGTGAGCAGGTCAGGATCCTGCTTGCGCAGTTCCTGGGCACGAAACAATCCCTCGCGGTAAAGGGACTCGGCCTTACGGAAGTCCCCCTCCTTCTGACGCAGGTCGGCAAGGACGCTAATCTGCTCCACCAGAGCCCCGACCCGGATAGGATCGTGATACGCAAGCCGTCGCGCCTCCTCGACGCTGCGGGAGGCGGAGGCAATTTGGCGCTCCAGTGCAGTATCCACGGTTGAGAGGGGCAGTTTTTCGCGCGGCAGTCGCTGTGGCCGTCAGACGGTCAGCTCGCGTCGCGGTAAGATTGTGCGAGGTTGGCGATGGTGTTGCGGGCGTGGGCCATCATGTCGCGTGAGACACCGTTGTTCTCATACCAGTGGGTGTAGGCATGGTTGTCGAACATGATGTCGAAATTGCTGATGAGACGCTCGAAGACGGCGGCGATGCCGGTGTGATTGACGAGAGCAAGACCGCTGGAGGCGAAACCTTCCGGCGCGGTCTCGGCGACGCCCAGTTTCACACCGGTGGGGACGTAGCTGGCGAAGTTGAGGGTCTTGCGGATGGCCGCCATGTTTTCCTCGACCTCCTTGGCCTTCACATCGCCACGGAAGAGGGCGCAGGCGGAGAGATAGACGCCGTTCTGCCAGTCGATGGCGGCGGTGAAGTTGTCCTGGGAGAAGGTCTCGCGGGCGATGTCAGGGAAATTGATGCGCACCTGACCTTCCTGACCTGGAGCACGCATCGGCGCGAACGAGGCGGTGAGGAAGTGATTGCCGGGGAACGGCACCAGATTGGTCACATACTCGCTGAGGTCGGTGTTGAGCTTGCCAGGGAAACGCAGGGACGCCGTGACCGAGCTCATGATGAGCGCGATGATGTGGTTGAGGTCCATGTAGTTCGGGCTGCGATTCAACTTCGACTTGGCGATACGGAAGAGCGCCTCGTTGTCGAGCAGCACGGCCGCGTCAGCGTTGTCGAGGATGCGCTGGAGCGTGAGCACCGCGTTGTAAGGCTCGACCGCAGAATCGGAGATCAACGGCGAAGGAACGACGGAGAAAGTAAAGATGCGCTTTTTCGGATAAGCTTGGCGCAGGCGCTCCAGAATGAGGGAACCAAGGCCGGAGCCGGAGCCGCCGCCAATGGAGTGGGTGATGAGGAAACCCTGCAACGACTTGGTCTTTTCGACCGCCGCGTCGATCACGTTCATGATCTGGTCGATGATACGCTCGCCTTCGACATTGTAGCCGCGCGCCCAGTTGTTGGCGGCACCAGGAATCTTGCGAATGATGCAACTCTCGTCAAAGAGCTGCGCCATGTCACCGCCTTCGATACGGGCGATGACGCCAGGCTCGAGGTCGATAAGGACAGCCCGGGGGATGTACTTACCGTCACGCACCTTATGGAAGAAGACCTCCATGTTGGCATTGGACGCGGCATTGCTGCCTTCCTTCGGTGTGCCGGACTCGGTCAGGCCATGCTCACGAAGCACAAGCCGCCAGTAACGATCGGCGATCTGGTTGCCACATTGTCCGACATGAATGCTCAGAATCTCTCTCACGGGTGTTCCTCCAAACTTGTTGTTGCTGTTGCCTGATTCGATTTGTTACGCACGACGACGGTCCACAAGGTCGCGCAGGCTCATGCCGGCGCGGCTGTCATCCAGGCTGGCGCTGCCGCGCGGAATGTCCGCCGAGCTGTCCTGCACCTTGGCCTTGGCACCGCTTTCCTCAGCGACCTGATAGCTCTGAATAAGCTCCTGGGCCGAGGCGCGCAGGGCGTTGATCTGCTCCTCGGACATGCCTTCATTGAGGTACCAGTTGGCGAATGCCTTGCGCTGCCAGAGCTTGTCAAAGTTGTGGCAGATGCGGTCCAGCACGCGGGCGATCTCGGTGTTATTGGCAAGCAGCACCATGCTCTTGCGATGCGAGACGCCCGGCTGCTCGACGTAGCCGATTTTGAAGGCGGTGGGAATCCAGTAGGTGAGCGGAAGCTGCTCACGCATCGCGGCGAGGGCGGCGTCGGCCAGCGGCTTGTCGTCCATGATGCCACGGTAAAGCACGGCGGTGCTGAGGAAGCGGCCTTCCATCGGCGAGCATGCGGCGAAGACAGATCCATTGTCAAACAAGCTGCGGATCATGTCTTCCACGCCCATTTCCTCGAATTTGCTGCGGTCCGGCGGGGTGAGCGGCGCGAAGGCGCACATGAGGAAGTGCAGCGAAGGCTGCGGCACGAGATTGGTGAGCAGTTCACGCAGACTGATCTCAACTGTGAGGAATCCGCTGAAACGCATGGAGGCCGTCAATCCAGCAAGCGCCTCGGTGATGAGCAGATTCAAATCATCCACCGTGGGGCTTTCAATGTTCCATTTGCGATGCGCGAGTTCGAACAGCGCCTCATTGTCAAAAATCAGGCAGGCATCAGCGGAGCGGCGCAGCGTGTTGAGGGTGAAGACCGTGTTGTAAGGCTCGGTGACGACCGAGGAAACCTGCGGAGAGGGCAGCACCGCACAGCTCAGGACAGGGAACTCAGGATACTTCTCTTTGACGGATTCGATGAACAGAGCACCGAAGCCGGAGCCGGAGCCACCGCCTGTGGCGTGCAGCACAATAATGCCGCCGACATTGTCGCACTTGTCGATCTCAGCATCCAGGCGGCCCATGACCTCTGGAAGCACTTCGCGTCCGGCTCCCAAGTAACCAACGGCGAAATTTCCCCCCGCGCCTTCGGTTCGGCTGATCAGATTGCCCGGATTAAAGAGCGAACCCGAGGTCGCCTTCACATTGTCGATCACACTGGGCTCCAGATCGACCATGATGGCACGCGGCACATAGCTGCCGGAGGTGGACTCGCCCAGCTTGGTGAAGAACGCGCTCCAGTTCCCGCGTGGAGCCTGCCCCTGGGCCGTCTGGCCTGTCAGCGGGTCGATGCCGTGCTCCTGGCAGATGGTTTTCCAGAAAGACGCGGCGATCTGGTTGCCTGCCTGTCCGATTGAAATAACAATTGTGTTGTTGACCTTCATCAGTCTCTCCTGGTTGCTCGGTTAAGGGGTGCGGAAGTGTTGTCAGCCATGACGTGGAGTGGTGGAATGGGAGCCACACAGCCAAGCCAACGATCATTTGCCTGGAGTTCCCCAGGCTTTTCTATCGAGTCGGCCTTGCTTGCAGCGCTCATCACCACGGCGGAACTTTTACCTGTGAGTGAGCCTTGAGTCCAAGCAAAATCCAACCTTTCGTGAGGATTCCCACGGGTTGAAAGCAAAGGAGGCTCAATACAGGCGGATGCGGTCACGGATTGTTTATGTTTTCGGCGGCAGAGGCGACGCGGTGGAAACTGCGGGCAGCCGACCTGTGCGGTTCTCAACATGCCCCTGCTTCATGCGCTCGATTTCTTCCTTGGTGGGAACGATCGCACGACGAATCGTGATGGGATCCTTAACCAACGGCGGAATGACCACTGGAGGCTTTTCGGCAGTCTCGGCAGCCGGCTTGTCCGACTTCAGCACCGGCGCGGGGGGCGGAACCACCGCCATCTCCACGGGTTTGGCATCTGGTTTGGTTTCAACCGGCGCCGCCACGACTGACGACTGAGGTTTCACCACAGGCGAAGGTGTTTTTACCGCGACTACCGCAGGCTTGACCGGCTGCGCGGTCATTTTCTCCGCAGGAGCCTGCTTCTTGCTTTCATCTGAATCCTTCGAAGAAGCGGCCACGAAAGCAGGAGACGGCTTTGGAGCAATCGGCTTCGATGGAGCCTCTACTCCGGGCGATGCCTCGGCGGCCGTCACCGGGGTGACGGGCTTCTCACCAGGCATCAACATCCAGCCGCCAATGCCAAGAACCACCACCGCCGCAGCAGCAATCACTCCCCAGGGAAGGCCGCGCTTTTGAACGTTCAAAGGATTGAACTCATGCGTCTTGATACCACGCTTGATCGGAGAGACCATTCCATCGTCCAGACCGTCAACCGTGTCATCATTGGCACTCCAGTCCTCATCAAAGTCCGAAACTGAGCCGACACTTTCCATTTCCTCGACCGCCACAGAACTACCGCGCAGACGCGTGGCAAGATCCACCATCGGAGCGGAAAGCAGGCTCTCAAATTTCTCAATAAACTCGCCCGGACCGGGGGTTTTCCCCGCGCGACGTGCCAGTTCCGAGCACTCACGCACATAGGTGGCCGCAGCCTCGGGCACGGACTCAGGAAATTGCGGCGCTCCGCCGCTCTGCCGCTCGCCTGTCAGCAAATAGGCCGCCAAAGTGACAAACGAGCGATGACGGAAATCACGGTCCATCAAATGCTCTTCCTGCGGCGCGTCCGTGATGTCCATGTCCAACAGCAGCGGCTCGTAAAGGCTGCGCATTGTCATGTGGGGACGGAGTTTCACCACAAACGTCGGCCACGCGTCCAGGCGCTTCTGCATCAAGCGCTCCAGCTCACGCGCCAGCAGGGGTCCGTTTTTACCCACCCGCAGCAGGATGTTCGAAGGATGCAGGTCCACACGCTGCACGCCGCACTCCACCGCCTGGTCAAGACCGGCGCGGATCTGGCGCATCAACACCAAGACTTCGGCGGGATTCAGCGTGAGACGTTCCGCCATCAGGCGGCTGAGCGCGAACCCCGGCTCGCGCTCCTCGGTGAGGAACGTCCAGTCCGGACTCTCCCACAGGCTGAGGGAACGCAGAATGTTCGGATGCCGCTCCGGATTAAACCGCCACATTTGCAGCGGCACCGCCTCATAACGCGTTTTTTCAACAATCCGCGAAGGGGGCAGGAGATGAACCGTGACAGGCTGTTCAGCCTTAACATTGACCGCAGGAATCGAGAATGGGTAGCGGCGCGTGTGCTCCGCGTCCTCGACCCGAAACCGGGTGCCCATAATCGTTTCCACCGGCACGTTCTCCAGCAGGAGTTCCTGAAGCTGGGACTGCGGCAGCAGGGAGGCATTCACCACGAGTTGCTTGCGCAGATTGCGGGCCTGGATGCTGCTGACCAGGGCGCTGAATGCCTCGCGCACATCATCACGCAGCTTCTCGATCGAAGTAGGCGCGTTGGCAGGATCGGTCAGGGCAGTCCGCACGGTGATGCGGAGGTTCATTGGCAACTGGGTGAGCGCTGGGAAACGGTCTGGATTTCCACCAGCATCCACCTGGCCGGTCAGCAATTGGAAAATCAACCGGCACGCCTCCACCACAAGCCTGGCACCGTTCGGCTCCTC
>Ga0209573_1004649_pt1 | contig 13244 bp, 10 predicted proteins | sample TNRBio252014_DNA_FD_185870 | JGI IMG/M metagenome (GOLD analysis project Ga0209573, IMG submission 185870) | Wastewater treatment Type I Accumulibacter community from EBPR Bioreactor in Madison, WI, USA - TNR Reactor_6/25/2014_ DNA (SPAdes)... | ecosystem: Engineered > Bioreactor > EBPR >...
CTTCGGCTAATTGTTTGAATTCATTCAGTAATTGCCCGGCTTCTTTTTTCTTTTCCACTGGTACATTTTTCATTTCACCCATAATGGCTTTCACAATACCCTTTGTACCGAGGTACTTAATGCGGAATTCTTCCACTTGCTTCTCATCAGCGGCAGAAAAAGAAGAGATCTCTTTTTTGTAGTCCTCAATTTGCTTCAACAGTTGTTCCATAAGTGCGCAAAGATAAGGAATGGACCGTAGCGATTGAAGGACTGGAAGTGGCTAATCACCAAGGGTATGTCAATCCTCTCTGTTTTCCACTTTCCATTTTCCACTATCTTGCATACATGTCAGACCACCTAAATATTTCGGATTTTTTGTCTCCTCTCAATCTTCATGAATTATCGCATGATGAAGGATATAAGGATGGACAGCTGGGTAAAATTATTTCAGCCTATGTGGATGAGTTTCCTGATCTTGACGAAACGCAACTGGTGATTGTTGGCTGCGGAGAACAGCGGGGTAGCGGACTGATACATGGGCAAAGCCAGGCACCAGATATCATCCGCCGGCATTTCTACAGTTTATATTACTGGCATCAGGATATTAAAATCGCTGATGTAGGTAATATAAAAACGGGATCATTGTTTACTGATTCCTATGCTGCTTTAAAAACAGTGGTGCAGGAATTGATGAGTGATGGAAAAACAGTTATTATACTTGGTGGTTCGCATGATCTCACTTTGTCTCAATATTACGCTTATTCCGAAACCAAAAGGACTATTGAAGCCAGTTGTGTGGATGCGTTGATTGATCTTAATCTCGACTCACCCTTTCGCCATGAAAATTTCCTTATGGAAATGCTGACAGGCGAACCTAATTTTCTTCGGCATTACAATCATATTGGTTTCCAGAGTTATTATGTACATCCGAAAATGCTGGAGACACTGGATAAACTCCGTTTTGATTGCTATAGAGTAGGTAGTGTAAAAGAAAGCATTGATGAGATGGAGCCGGTGATCCGCAATAGTAACATGTTCAGTTTTGATATTACAGCGATTGCCAGTGCTTATGCACCGGCTAATTCGGTTTCTCCCAACGGGCTGAATGGCGAAGAAGCCTGTGTACTGCTACGCTATGCAGGAATGAGCCCCAATGTGAATTCTATTGGTATTTACGGGTATAATGCCCAGCATGATAAAGATGAACTGACGGCCAGGCAGATCAGCCATATGCTCTGGTATGTGCTGGATGGGCGTAGCCGTGGCAGAAAAGAAGCGGCGCTGGATGAAAAAGAATCTTTCAATGAATACCACACTGCTTTTGCAGAAGTAGAAACCACTTTTTTGCAAAGCAGGAAGACTGGCAGATGGTGGATGCAGCTACCGGATAAAAAATTTATCGCCTGCAGCTACAAAGATTATTTACTGGCCAGTAGCAATGAAATACCGGAAAGATGGTTGAGAGCACAGGAGAGAGGATGAGGCCCCTGCCCCCTGAAGGGGAACTTAGATCACTGCTTCATTATTGATTACATAGGTTCTTAAAGTATAAAGAATTTACAAACCTCCCCTTTAGGGGGGTAGCGATTTTTAATATAAAAAATCATTTATGGAGGTCGTATTTCGCACCGGCATTTGCTCATACGGCATGAGCGGCAAATTATTTCATGCGCCGTTCATAGATGCGCATCCGGGATATGAACTGACAGCGATCGTAGAGAGACATAACAATGATTCCCGGGAAAGATATCCTAAGGTAAAATTGTATCGTTCAGCGGAAGAGTTATGTGCTGATAATGATTTGCAACTGATCGTGGTGAATACTCCCACCCATTTGCATTATGAACAGGCAAAACTGGTATTGCAATCAGGCAAACACCTGGTAATAGAAAAACCATTTGCAGTAACGGTGAAAGAAGCAGAGGCGTTAACTGCATTGGCTGAGAAAAATGAACTGTTCATCAGTGTGTACCAGAACCGTCGGTATGATGGAGATTACCGGGCGGTGAAAAATGTATTGCAGCAAGGATTGCTGGGAGAACTGCGGGAGGTGGAAATCCGTTATGATCGTTACCGTCCAGCCTTCGGCGGTAAGCCGCACAAAGAAGGAGATATGCCCGGGGCGGGTATTATCTATGATCTTTCTCCACATCTGGTGGACCAGGCTATACAGTTATTTGGTTTTCCTGGTGCTGTATTTGCCGATGTATGGAAAATGCGGGATGATGTATCTGCGCCAGATTACTTCGAGATACTTTTTTACTACAATAAACTACGGGTACGATTAAAAGCTACCTGCATTGCCCGTGAATCTACTTATGCCTACACCCTGCATGGCATGAAAGGAAGTTTTTTGCAACAGCGGTCTGATATGCAGGAACAACAATTGCTGGCCGGAGTAAAACCTGCTTTAGAAAGCTGGTGTGCTGCATTATCATCACCTGATGGCCTGCTGCATACAGAAATAAATGGCGAAGTGGTGCGTAAAGAAACCACTTCATCTCCCGGAAACTATATGGGTTACTATGATGATGTGTACAAAGCGCTGACCGGGCAAGGTCCCAATCCCGTACCAGCAGCCGATGGTATAAAGAACATGCGGATCATTGAAGCAGCGCTGGAGAGTGTTGAAAAAGGAAAAATGGTTTCTTTATAATTATGAATTATGAGTTATGAATTTTGAATTAATATTATATGGTAACTGGAAAAGTATGATCAGATTCATCATTCTTAATTCATCATTCATCATTTTTCTTTCTTCCTGTTCCTTTCAAAAGCAAATAGCTAAATCTGCGAAAGAAAATGTACTAAACAACAAAGCCCTGCAAACCGCCCATGTGGGTATCAGCATCTATGACCCTGCAGAAAACAAATACCTCTACAATTACCAGGGTGATAAATATTTTGTGCCGGCCAGCAATACTAAAATACCCACTTGTTATGCTGCGATGAAATATTTGGGGGATAGTTTGGTGGGGTTGAGGTATGATACAACGGGCTTTTGTACTCTTATACAAGCAACTGGTGATCCTACATTTTTGCACTCGGATTATACAGTTCAACCCGTTATGAGTTTTCTACTATCGCAAAAGAAAAATATTTGCCTGACTGAATTATCTTATAGCACATCAGAATGGGGTAACGGGTGGTCATGGAACGACTATGATCAAAGTTATATGGCTTCAAGGAGCTCAATGCCTGTTTACGGCAATCTTATTAAATTTCGGAAACTCAACCATATAAAAAATGATATTGATTCATTACCCTCCTTTTCAATTGATATTTCACCTAGTTATTTTAACAGGAATAAGGTTGTGGGAAATGTAGGTTGGAAAAACGCCAATGGGTTTACAGTTTTCAGACCAATTAACGAGAATTCTTTTTTTATTAATCCGGACGATAGAATTGTTTACGAAGAAATACCTTTCACAAATACAAGATCAGTCATTATACATTTGTTAGCAGATACTTTGAAGAAAACCGTTATTCCATACGGAACGATCAAAAAGAAACTGGCAGGAATCGTTCACTCACAACCTACCGACTCCCTACTTAAACCCATGATGCACCGCAGTGATAATTTTTTTGCAGAGCAATCTTTGCTGATGGTGAGCAATGAAAGGCTGGGAGTGATGAATGATGCTAAGATCATTGATACGATACTTAAAACAGATTTTAAAGACTTGCCGCAAAAACCCCGTTGGGCCGATGGCAGTGGCCTCAGCCGGTATAATTTATTTACCCCGCAGGATTTTGTGACTATCCTCAACAAAATGAAGAATGAATTTGGGATGGAACGAATCAAAGTTATCTTCCCCACCGGCGGAGAAGGAACGATCAGCAGTTATTACAAAGCCGACAGTGGTTATATCTATGCTAAAACAGGCACACTTTCCGGTGTAGTGGCCTTCAGCGGGTATTTATATACTAAAAAGGGAAAGCTGCTAATATTTTCAACATTGGTCAATAATCACCAGGCAGCGGCTACGGATGTAAGAAGGACTATTGAAAAATTCATACAGGGGATAAGAAACCGTTACTAAATAGCAGAGTCTTGTTACTCCGACGAAGGAGGAGTCTGAGAGATTCAAAAAACAAGAAAGTGCAGTCTTTGAGAAGCCTCGTTCCCCGGCATGGCAAATAAATGGTGGCCGTTACTTCCCAAACATTCTCCCCAGTTGCTCCTGCTTAAATTCCAAATATGTAGGATTGCCATCCGGCGTTACATTCGATTGTTCGCAGGCAAACAGGTCATTTACCAGTTGCCGCATTTCTCTTTCCGTCAGCCTTGTGCCGGTCTTAATGGATTGCTGCCTTGCCAATGAACGAACCAATTTTTCTCTTTTGGAAAATTTTACCTCAGGGCTGAAGTGCTTGTATTGTTCCAGCAGAATATCAATGATGTGTTTTTCATTCCCGGCTTCTACATCAGCTGGTGTGCCCTGAATAACATACGTATTCTTTCCGAATGGCTCAATAGTATAGCCGAGGTATTGTAAGTCACCTGCAATTTCTTCCATCACCGCTGCATCTGCTGTAGTAAGTTCTAAGGTGGAAGGAAACATGCTGCGCTGGGTAGCTACTGGCTTGTCCTTGCTCGCCGCTTTCAATTGCTCATACAACACTCTTTCATGTGCCGCTTGTTGATGTATCAGTAAAAAGCCGTTGGCAGAAGGAACAGTGATGTAAGTGTTCAGCAGTTGAGTTAGTTCATTGAGGTCTGAAGTATGATGTCTGAAGTCTGATAGGGAGGATTCCGAACTTTCGGGAATCTGATCTGCCTGTCCGGCAGGCAGGCTTCTGACCTCTGACTTCTGACCTCCATCATAAAAATCCTTCCAATGCTTCAACTCAGTTCTTTCGCTCTTCTCAATAAAATGCGCCTGGTTTTTTTGAGTAAAGCCTTTGAAGATGGAGCCGGCGGCGGCCGCTGATTTTTTTTCTTCGGTAAAGGGGTGCTGAATAGATGAAAGTTGTTGTATAGAAGCATCCAGGTCAAAATCGAGAGTGGGAGTGACGCTGAACTGCGCCAATGCATGCTTTACCGCTGCCTGTACAAAGGCATAAATGATCTTTTCGTCTTCAAACTTAATCTCCTGTTTTGTCGGATGCACATTTACATCTATCACCGTCGGATCAAGATCGATAAACAACACATACATAGGGAAACTGTCCGAAGGGATCATTTCCTGGTAAGCATTCATCACCGCATGGTTCAGGTAAGCACTTTTAATGAAACGGTTATTGACAAAGAAATACTGATCACCTCTTGTTTTCTTTGCCGTTTCCGGTTTGCCAACGAAGCCATAGATATTCATGTAATCGGTATCTTCTTTTACCGATACCAGCCTGGCATTGTAATTATTGCCAAGTAACTGAATGATGCGCTGCTTTAAACTGCCGGCCTCTAAATGAAATAACTGCTGGTTATTGGCCGTAAGTGTGAACAGGATTCCAGGAAACGACATAGCCACTCTTGTGAACTCGTCAACAATATGCCGCATCTCTGCTGCATTACTTTTCAAAAAATTCCTGCGGGCCGGGACATTGAAGAATAAATTCTTCATCGCAATACTGGTGCCTGCGGGAACAGCAACAGGTTCCTGTTTTTTTACCACACTGTTCTCTACCTCAATATAAACACCGGTTTCGTCTTCAGCCCGTTTGGTTTTCAATTCTACCTGGGCCACCGCAGCAATAGAAGCTAGCGCCTCGCCACGGAATCCCATCGTTCTTATATGAAATAAATCTTCAATGCTTTTTATTTTGGAAGTGGCATGCCTTTCGAAACTCATTCTTGCATCCGTTTCACTCATGCCGCTGCCATTGTCTATTACCTGGATCAGTGATTTGCCGGCATCAGTAATAATGAGCCTGATCTCGGTTGCCCCGGAGTCCACCGCATTTTCCAGCAATTCCTTTACGGCGCTTGCCGGTCGCTGAATCACCTCCCCGGCTGCTATCTGGTTGGCAATATTATCAGGTAATAATGTAATCTTATCTGGCACAAATTCCGCTTTAGCCGCCAAAAATAACCATTTCAGTTTTAAGCAACTATTGACTCTTCCTTTGCATCAAAAAGAGTAATTTTAAGATTCGTTATTTAACACTATAATTTCTTTAGTATGACGATTTTAAGAGCCGCATTACTGTGTCTTTTTTTCATTCCATTTATTGCAACAGCTCAGTATAAAAGCAAACTGAGTAAGGATCAGTGGGTTGATAGTGTGTTCAACAGCCTGAATGATGATGAAAGAATCGCCCAGCTGATGGTTATCAGGGCTCATTCGAATTTAGGTCCTGATCATGTTGCCAAAGTGGTGAATGATATTCAGAAATATAATGTAGGAGCCTTGTGTTTTTTTCAGGGTGGGCCAATAAGACAAGCTAACCTGACCAACTATTATCAACGTATTGCAAAAACACCATTAATGGTAACCATAGATGGTGAGTGGGGCTTAGGAATGCGGTTGGATAGTGTTATTAAGTTTCCTTACCAACTGACATTGGGCTCGGTCAATGATGAAAATCTTATTTACCGCATGGGGCTGGCAGTAGGTGAGCAATGTAAACGAATTGGAGTACATGTAAACTATGCACCGGTAGTTGATATTAATAATAATCCAGACAATCCGGTGATAGGGTATCGTTCGTTTGGGGAAGATAAAGACAAGGTTTCAAGATATGGTGTAGCCTATATGAAAGGGATGCAGGATGCAGGCATTATGGCCTGTGCCAAGCATTTTCCCGGCCATGGAGATGTGGATGTAGATTCTCATTACGATCTGCCGGTGATCAATAAAAACATGAAGCAACTGGATTCGATGGAGCTGGTACCATTCCGGGCCATCTTTAATGCAGGTGTGGGCAGTGTTATGATTGCACATCTGTATATTCCTTCCATTGATAACACAGCAAATAAAGCTACTTCCATTTCAAAGAATAATGTGACAGATCTGCTGAGAACAAAAATGGGATACGAAGGCCTCACTTTTACAGATGCACTGGAGATGAAAGGGGTAGCTAAATATTTTCCCGGTGGTACTATTGCGGTGGAAGCTATTATTGCCGGAAATGATATGCTTTGTTTGCCAGCCAGTGTGCCAGAGTCAATTGAAACGATTAAAAAGGCAATAACTGATAGCAGATTAAGCTGGAATGATATTTATGCTAAAGTGAGGAAAGTGCTGGCATCAAAATATCAATTAGGATTAAATAAATGGTCGCCAATTGATACCAATAACCTGTTGGAAGATATAAATGCTAAAACTGATGCGATCCGGTATGAAGTAGCACAGCATAGCCTCACGGTTCTTTCTCAATCAGGAACCAGGGCTTCAAGAAATGATTATGCACAGGTGCCATTGACTGATGAGCAGAAAAAAGTAGCGTATGTAGGTATTGGTCTTTCGGAGCTGAATGATTTTGGAAAGCGAATGAAGAATGACTATGATGCTAATGTCTTTCTGTTATCTTATAAGGATGGAAAAGAGAAAGCAGATGAAATTCTAAAGGAAGTGCAAAAGGACGGTAAGTATGATGCTGTCATCATTGGTATTCACAACTACTCCTTAAGGCCGGCAGAAAATTTTGGATTAAGTCCTGTTGCAATAAAGCTGTACAAGGATTTAAACTTTATAAAAACTATTACTCTCACATTTGGCAATGTATTGGCTACAAAGAATTTTTGTGACGCCTGGACTTTAGTAGCCTGCTACCAGGATGATGCGATCACCCAGCAGGCGGCGGCAGACCTGTTACAGGGTAAAATTGCAGCACAGGGAAAATTACCGGTTTCTTTTTGCCAGTATAAATTCGGAGACGGGATAGTGCACGGAAGCAATAAGCCAACAAGAGCACAGATCAAAGAGAGGTTGTCTGTAGTAGATTCAATTGCTGCTGATGGAATAGCCAGGAAAGCATATCCCGGCTGTGTGGTACTGGCAGCTCATAAAGGAGAGATCATATATCATAAGGCTTTTGGAAATTATGAATACGACCCGGCTTCACCGGTTATGAGTGCAGAAAGTATTTTTGACCTGGCTTCAGTAACAAAGATCTCTGCTACTACTGTTTCGGTGATGAAGTTGTACGAGGAAGGAAAAATAAAACTGGATGGCAAACTGAAGGATTACCTGCCGTGGGTCAAAGGAACAAATAAAGAGGATTTGAAAATTGATGATATCCTGCTGCATCAGGCAGGGCTGGTACCGTTCATAGCTTTTTATAAAGAAACTATTGATCCTGAAACCGGAGCTCCCAATCCGGCTATTTATTCAACCAAACCTCAAAAAGGGTATGGTGTTCGTGTGGCAGAGAATATTTATTTACGCAACGACTGGCAGGATACTATGATGTACCGGATTTTAAAAAGCCCTGTTGGACCCAAAAACAAGTATGTGTACAGCGATAATGATTTTATTTTCCTGGGAAAGATCGTAGAAGAATTAACAGGTATGACACTTGATCAGTACACACAGAAAACCTTTTATAACAGGATAGGAATGTTTTCAACTGGTTTTAAACCCCGTAATAAATTTCAGCAGGAGTGCCTGGTGCCTACGGAAACAGAAAAACATTTTCGCCGGCAAACAACGAAGGGTGATGTGCATGATGAAGGGGCTTCCATGTTTGGAGGAGTGGCAGGCCATGCCGGTTTGTTTTCCAATGCGTATGATTTATCCTTACTATACCAGATGTTATTAAATGGTGGTGAACTGAATGGAGAACGATATTTAAAACCGGAAACGATAAAACTTTTTACTTCTTACAACAGTAAAATAAGCCGTCGTGGTTTGGGTTTTGATAAACCTGAAAAAGATAATGCCATCCGCAAAGATCCTTATCCGGCACTATTAGCTTCGCCCAGGACTTTTGGCCATACAGGGTTTACCGGCACTTGTGTATGGGTAGACCCTGAACATGAACTTGTTTATATATTTCTTTCAAACCGTGTGCACCCTACCAGGGATAATAACAAGCTGGGGCAATTATTCATAAGAGGAAAAATACAGGATGCGATTTATAAGGCGTTGGGTGTAGAATAAGATAATATTATATAATTGAATTTATTTCTTATCGGGGGGGAGGGTAAATTATCAATAATATCATAAACAGATATCTGGTAAAACATTGCCAGTAAATGAAGCCGCTGGATATCTAATTTTGTTTTACCTGATTCCAAAAGAGAATAGGCATTTTGGCTCATGTGGAGTTGTTCTGCTATCTCCTGCTGTGTCAGCCCTTTCTTTTTTCGAAGATACCTTAGTCTTTCAGGTACATTCATTTTCAATCTGATACAGTTTGTTTTTTCAAATATCCGGTTGTTCAGGTAAACAGCCAATACCACTTTGTGGTATATTTTATCAGTTTTTCTGATATATATAATTTATCCAAAAAGCGGTTAGGAAAGTAGTTAACTTGTAATGAGATTGCTTTTGATATATTTTTTTAAATTATAAATCAAAAGTTTATGAAAAAAACATTCTTATTACTGGGAATTTCCATGGTTCTTTTAAATCTTTCATGTGATAAAGAAAGAAAAGAGGATAAGACAGATGTAAAAAAATTGATTGCTGGAAATATTTTAAGATTCGGGAGTTCAAATGGTAATTCTTCTGAGTTATTTGCTCCTATTGAAATTGGGGAACTGCCGGGTGGTGGATCATGCAATTGTAATGGACACGGTGGATCTACCGGTGGAATTCTTTCATGGGTGTTAGCTACTTGCAGATCGAATTGTACCAGAGGTATCGGGTTTAGGTGTGGGAGGGAAGGGATTCTTTTTTGCCAGGATGGAACAACTATAATATGTATGTGGGGAAGTAACTGCCCAAGTCAGGCGAAAGGTACTGTGCCAGAAAGGGACATGGAAGCTTCCTATGTATTTTATGATAATGGCACAATGAAATTAACTTTTAATAAGCCGATTCCAGATCAAGAAAAAAATGCTGCAAATGGAGATGTTTTTGAAGTTGAATCGACTGATTATGTGTCTTTTTCATCGCCTTAATCTGCAGATGGAGTTACATATAGTGGTTTTGACTTTCTTCAAGGCAACTACCAGATTGACTACTCAGATGGCCAGTATGGTAGTGTTGTTATAGGTATTCAATTGAAACAGTAAATCACTCTGGGATACTTTCTAACGGAAGTATCCCTAAAATTATACTTATGAAACTTATTTCCCTCCTGGTTATGATTTCTTTTTCTATTGGCTGTGGCTCTATCGCCAGAATTGGATATGGAACCAAAAGAGTACGGATTGAAAATGAGCAAACGATTCAAAACTGGCTTACTGAAAAGGGTTTCAATGCTAATAATGTAGTCACAGTTACCCCGGAGAGTTATTTTGACCACCTGTATGGACTGCCTCAAAATCCTTTACTATTTGACAAGGCAACCGGTAATTTCCTGGCAATTGGTTATAGTAACGGCAAATACTGCCCGAAAGATGTTGACAAATCATTTTCGTCTGTTCTTCCTTACAGTCTGCTAAAGGAAAAACCTGACAGCTTCCTTATTTCAGAAACAACTACGATACCAAAGGGATACTCCATTAAAGACAAGGATAAGTTAGAAAAAAAGCAGGATACAATATCATTAAAACTTACACAGCTTGCCTCGTCCTTCAGAACAACAAATGGGAAAACCTATCCTGAGCTCTTGAAGTCAGGCTCAGATTATATTTTAATCATTCCTTTTGCTGTCTTTCTGGGTAAAAAACTACAGGTTAAAGATCTTAAAAAATATTATTACTCAGCACTTACCAACCGGTCAGCATCTATACAAATTGTATTTCTCAACCTTGACAAACAAGAGTGGTGGGGCGAGGAATGGAATAAGAAAATAAATATTACGTATTAGTTGAGGGTTTATCCTTTCCCTGGTTAGGATTATTGTGTCGCTGCTGGTTCCTGTTGGGATTAGGGGGCCGTTGTTGATTACGGTTTCTATTTGGATTGTTGGGTCGTTGTTGCTGCCCACCTTGTCCTTGTTGCCCGCCTTGGTTACGTTGTTGGTTTTGCTGTCCGCCCTGTTGTTGCTGCCCCTTGTTCCTTGAATCTTGTCCCTTGTGCCTTTGTTGTTGTTGTTTCTTTTTCTTATCCGCTTTTTCCAGAGTACGAAGACTGATCTGCCCCACAAGTTCTACAAACTCTGGTTCTTTTTCTACAGCTTTGCTTGACACTACTTCAACCGGTTCCAGTTCATCTGGTCTTGTTCCCTGCTGATTCAGTGTTTTTATTTTAATAACTCTTTCAATACTCAATGGATACTGCTTATTACTGTCAGGTAATGTGTACCACATCAGGTTTTTGAAAATATCTTTCTTGATCAGGAAGGCATTGCCCTTGGCCACCTGCAATACATCACAGTTATCAGGAAAATGCTGCAGGGCGTCCAGGTAGGTATCCAGTTCATAATTCAAACAGCATTTTAGTCGTCCGCACTGACCGCTTAGTTTTGTTTGATTGATTGAAAGATTCTGGTAACGGGCAGCTGCCGTATTCACTGATTTAAAATCAGTCAACCAGGTGCTGCAGCAAAGTTCACGGCCACAACTGCCAATACCGCCAACTTTACCAGCCTCTTGCCTGGCGCCAATCTGGCGCATCTCCACTTTTACTTTAAACTCAGAAGCATATACTTTGATCAGCTCCCGGAAGTCAACCCTTCCGTCGGCGATGTAAAAGAAAGTTGCTTTTCGTCCGTCTGCCTGCATTTCCACCTGGCTTATTTTCATATCCAGTTTCAATTGTTTGGCAATGGCACGGCTGCGGATCACCGCCTCTGGTTCTCTTGCTTTGTTTTGGTTTCTTATTTCAATATCACGGTCGGTAGCCCGGCGCAATACTTTTTTCATGTCCGGGTTATCTTCCTTCACATTCCGCTTCTTCATTTGCAGGCGAACAATTTCACCGGTCAGCGATACTTCGCCCACGTCAAAACCGCTAACACCCTCAACGGCTATCAGGTCTCCCTTTTCAAAAGGTTGCAAGGATGTATTTCTGAAGAAATCTTTTCTGGTACCCTGGCTGAAGCTGACTTCAATCACTTTGCAGGCACTATCCATATCAACAATGGGCATGTTGAGCAGCCAGTCATGAGCATTCATACGGTTGCACCCGCCGGAACTGCATCCGCCGTTACTCTTACATCCGTTTGGTTTACCGCCGGTGGCGGTACTGCAACCTGTACAACTCATATAAAATGAGTAATTAAAAATTAATAATTAATCCCGATAGCTATCGGGAGAGGAAGATGGTGAACCGGGCTGCAGAATTACTATCAGGCTGTCGTTGCGTCGCACTCTTGTACGTTCGGTAATTCTACTGAGCAAGACTTGCCAGTACCCGGTACATGCGAAACTGCTATATGTTGCAAAAACAAACGAAGCATTTTATAATTCTTCAAGCCGTGCGGTGCCGTCTAATTCTCACTAAACCAATACACTACTCACCTCCAACTGCCTCAATCCATCAAAAATACAATCTTATCCTGAATAATATGGTATAGTTTAATGGTAAGGGCATGGAAGAGCATTTTGCCATTGGCATTCCTTTCTATGTAGTAGCTGGCCCTGTCAAGTTCCTCAATAATTGCCTGCTGCTGTTCAATACCGGCTATTTTGTTCAGTCGCTCGGCAAAATCCCGTTCGGTACCGAAAGCACCCGGAGCATCGCCAGTGGCCCGGAGCAGGATGGCCTGTTCCAGTAAGTGATTAAAATAACGGAGAAACTGTTTTTGCTTTTCCCGCCCCAGGCGACTGATCTCTTCCACCCATTTGGTTTGTGCCACTGGTCCCGTTTTCAAAACAGCATTCAGCCATTCCCGTAAAAGAGCCTGCCAGTCTTCTTCAGCATGTTGTACTAATTGCAGGGCTTCCCGGTAATTACCTTCACTTACACTGGCCACCTGCCGGGCAATAGATGGCTCTGTTTTATTACGACTGATGAGTGCTTCTTCAATTTCCTTTGTTTCCAACTGAGGTATTTTGATTAGTTGGCAACGGCTGACAATGGTTTGCAATACCAGTGCATCATTTTCAGCCACAAGAATAAACAAGGTATTCGGCGGCGGCTCTTCTATCAGTTTTAATAACTTATTTCCTTCTGCTCCCAGCATTTCCGGCATCCACATAATGAGAATTTTGTATTCACTCTCAAAACTTTTCAAACTCAACTTGCGGATAATATCATTACACTCTTCTGCGGTTATTTTTCCCTGGCTGTTTTCTTTTTCTTTGATCAGTTCAATCCAGT
>Ga0209573_1004651_pt1 | contig 13240 bp, 9 predicted proteins | sample TNRBio252014_DNA_FD_185870 | JGI IMG/M metagenome (GOLD analysis project Ga0209573, IMG submission 185870) | Wastewater treatment Type I Accumulibacter community from EBPR Bioreactor in Madison, WI, USA - TNR Reactor_6/25/2014_ DNA (SPAdes)... | ecosystem: Engineered > Bioreactor > EBPR >...
GATCCGGCAGCGCCTCATCGACCAGCCGCAGCAACTGCGTGTTGAGCAAATCGAAGACATCGGCGCGAAGACGGCTGCGCGCCTTCGAGAACGCGCTGGCGGTGACCACGCGGCACAAGCGGCTGCGTCGTGCCAGCAGCGCGAAGAACGCATCAAGTTCGCCCTGCACGGCGCCGCGCACGCCGGAGAGCAAGAAGGCGATCAGATGGGGAAAGGTCAGGTCCCGTTCGCGCGTGAAATACCGCGGATCCCGGCGCGCCGCTTCGCGGAAGACTGCACTCTGAATGAACTCCGTCAGCCGGGAAAGCACATTGACATATTTAGGCCGTCATATTTAACCTATAAATATCAATCTGTTACAACGCTCATTATACCCCGGTACGGCTCACCTATCGCCCCATCCGCAAAATATGTAGATGTGCTAAGTCACGAGGATTGGTGAACAGCCCCCCTCGCAACGCCATGATCGTAAGCAACTATTTTCAAGCGTTCACGACGTTGGCATTGAGGAGATTGCCCTGATCAGGAAGCCAAGCTATTTCCATCGGCATTCGATCAAAGTACAATAAAAATTATGCTTCTACTCGAAACTTTATAATCCATGCCGATTCTGGTTGCGTGGCTAGGTAACACCGACTTGCGAGCAGCAGACTCGCAAGACTCAGGTGAGCAGGGGCCAATTTTCGGGGCCATCAAGGCAATGGCCTTCGATGCCGTGCACCTGTTGTCAGATCACGGTTCGTCGAAGACCCGCGCCTATACGCAGTGGCTTGCCAAGCAGGCAGGTGTCCCGATTACCCCTCACCAGGTCAAACTCACCAGTCCCACCAGTTTTGAGGAGATTTTTCGCGCCGCCAATGACGTCATTGGTGCGATCAGGCGCGACTCGCCATCGGCCTCGCTGACCTTTCATCTCAGCCCCGGCACTCCGGCGATGGCGGCTGTCTGGCTTTTGCTGGCCAAGACACGTCATCCAGCGCATTTGATCGAGTCGTCGCGTGAGCAAGGAGTAAAGGGGGTCGCCATTCCCTTTGACCTGGCGGCCGAGTTCATCCCCACGGCTGGCAAGCAGGCTGACGAAGCGCTAATGAGATTGATGCAGGGAGTGCCGCCCGATTCCCCAGCCTTCAGTGAAATCATCCATCGCTGCGCATCGATGAAACGGACCGTCGCGATGGCACACAAGCTGGCACTCCGCGACGTACCGGTGCTGATTCAGGGCGAGTCGGGAACCGGCAAGGAGCTCTTTGCACGTGCAATCCATCAGGCCAGCTCTCGCAATGACAAGCCATTTGTCGCGGTGAACTGTGGTGCGATTCCTCAAGAGCTCGTGGATGCCGAGCTATTCGGCCATGAGAAGGGTGCATTCACAGGCGCTACGGCGGCGCGAGCGGGCTATTTCGAGGCAGCCGATGGCGGCACCCTGTTCCTGGATGAAATTGGCGAACTTCCACTGGCCTCACAGGTTCGTCTTCTCCGGGTGCTTCAGGAGCGCGAAGTGACCCGCATTGGCGCAACTAAACCCAAGGCGATAGATGTCCGCATCATTGCCGCCACTAATCGGGTTTTGCCCGAAGAAATTCGTGTGGGGCGCTTCCGGGAAGATCTCTTCCACAGGCTTGCCGTAGGCGTGCTGCTGCTGCCGCCTTTGCGTGAACGGGAAGGAGACGTCACCCTTCTCATCGATTCGATGTTGGCTGCCATCAATACCGAGGCCGCCTCGCAACCTGGGTACAAGCATAAGAAACTGGATGTGGCAGCAAGAAATATTATGCTTCGACACTCGTGGCCAGGGAATGTCCGCGAGCTCCACAACACGCTTCTGCGCGCCAGCATCTGGGCCACAGGCGACAAGATCACCTCCGAGGATGTCGCTGCTTCGTTGGCGGTAACCGTGCCCCCGAAGGCCGAAACCGTACTCGGGCGCCCCCTCGACCAAAGCCTTTCCCTGCCCGAGATCATTGGCGACGTAGCGCGCCACTACTTGGAGCGGGCGATGGCACAGACCCACGGTAATAAATCCGAAGCCTCACGGCTACTGGGTTTGGGAAGCTATCAGACCTTGAGCAATTGGCTGCAGAAGTATGGAGTTGGCTAGCTGGCACACCAAATGCTTATAACCCGACATCCGCAAGAAAGCTTGCGCAAAAAATACCAGATGGAGAACTGCCTTGAACGCCCAATCCAAAGAAACCGACGCCCGCATCCTGATCGATGATCAGTTGCGCGCTGCCGGCTGGAATCCGGCCGACAAGTCGCAGGTGCTGACAGAGGTCAGCGTCTCCGGCGGCCACCACGTCGCCGAGCCGGGTTCGCAGGCGACTGTCCTCAACACCTCTGATGGCGACACCATCCCCACCGGTCGGGCAGATTACGTGCTGCTCGATCGGCGCGGTCGCCCTCTGGCCATCATCGAGGCCAAGAAGCAGGCCATTCAGCCGTACACCGCCAAGCAGCAGGCATTGCCTTACGCCAAGCAGATCGGTGCGCCGTTCATCTTCCTCACCAACGGCGAGTTGATCTATTTCTGGGACTATCAAAACGACGACGCACGCATCGTCAATTCGTTTTTCTCCCGGCGGGACCTGGAGCGACTGGTGCACATGCGCGCCGAGCGCAAGCCCCTGGCCACGGTGCCAATCCCGGACACTTATCTGCGCCAAGGCGAAACCCGCACACTGCGTCCATACCAGAAGGGGGCCATGCAGGCACTCGACCGCACGGTCGAACTCGGCAAGCGTCGCTTCTTGATCGAACTCCCTACCGGCTGCGGCAAGACCGATCTGATCGCGCTCTACCTGAAGCGCCTGGTGCAGGCCGGGCAGGCCGAGCGCATCCTTTTCCTGGTCGACCGTGATCAGCTTGCCAAGCAGGCCATCGAAGCCATCCAGGATTTGCTTCCAAATTATTCCAGCTACTGGCTCAAGCCCGGCATCGTGCGGCAGGAAAAGCAGATCACTGTCTGCCTGTTGCAGACGATGATCGGCCGCTATCAGGAACTCACCAGCGGCTACTTCGATGTGGTGGTGATGGATGAATGCCACCGTTCGATCTACGGCAGCTGGCAGACCGCGCTGTCGCACTTCGATGCGCTACACATCGGTCTGACCGCCACGCCGGCCATCTATATCGAGCGCAACACCTTCCAGTTCTATCACTGCAAGGACGATACGCCCGACTACTCCTATCCGATTCAGGAAGCCTTCAAGGAAGGGTTCCTCGTCCCTTACAAGTTTGCCACCGGCATTACCGAGCTGGTTTCCGAAGGGGCGAATGTCGACGAGGAGCACTACGACCCCGCCGAATTCGAACGCAAGTGGACCAACGAAGCCAGCAACCGGCTGATGATGGAAGAGTTTGACCGGCTGGCCTGGCAGAACTACAAGGAACTGGCACCGGGCCAGAAAGCCGGCCCGGGCAAGACGGTGGTCTTTGCCATCACCAAGCACCACGCCGCGCGCCTGGCGCAATACCTCAACGAGCTGCATCCGGAACACAAGGGACGCTACGCCGAAGTCATCACCTCCGATGTCGCCAATGCCGACGAGCTGATCCGTCGCTTCAAGCAGGAAGAGCTGCCCATGGTGGCCGTCAGCGTCGGCATGCTCGATACCGGCTTTGATTGCCGCGAGGTGCTGCACCTGGTAATGTGCCGCCGCATACGCAGCCCCATCCTGTATCAGCAGATGCGTGGCCGGGGCACGCGCACGGCGCCGCATATCGGGAAAGAGAAGTTCGTTATCTACGACTTCTTCCGCAACCACGAGTATTTCAACGACTCGGACACCGACATCTTTTCTGGCAGCGGCGGCGGTGGCTACGCTCCCAAACCCAAGCCGCCCGGCGGCAAGACGCCACGCGAACTGATCGAGCTCGGCCTCGAGGATGAGTGGCTGGATGCCGTGCATTACATCGAGGTCGGCCCCGATGGCGAGCGCGTCGACAAGCGCGACTACGTCACCGATTGGGAAACCACGGTGAGGCAGGAAGCGGATGCCGATCCCATCATCGCCAAGGTCAAGGCCGGCGAATCGCTGACCGAGCAGGAGGAAGATCAGCTGGCCCAGCGCCTGAACCAGCCGCAGCGTTATTTCAACGAAGATAACCTGCGTCGCGCCTACCGCAACCCGGGCGGCAACCTGGTGGACTTCATCCGTGCGGCACTGGGCATGCTCAAGATCAAGAGCCGCGAGGAAAAGGTGGAAGACAACTTCCGCGCCTGGCTCGTGGCCAAGAACCTCACCCCCGAGCAGGCACAGTATCTGGCGCTGCTCAAGAACCGTGGCCTGGTGAAAGGCAAAGTGTCACTTGACGACCTGTTTGCCCCGCCGCTGTCCATTCTCAACGCCGCCAACATCGGCATCGAACTTTTTGGCGAGCAAGGCCTGCGCAACGTGATGGACGAGATCAACCAATCCGTCCTGATGGCGTGACGGTGAATACCTGACGATATTCGGATAACAACATGAACCAGCAACTTCGTCGCAAGCTCGATCACATCACCGACACCCTGTGGGCCGGTGGTGTGACCAATCCGGTCACTTACATCGAGCAGATTTCCTACCTCATCTTCCTCAAGTTGCTCGACGAGGAGGAGTCCGACCGTGAACTGCGCGCCCGTCTCGGCGGTACAGGTGGCAACACCAGGCTGCTCTACCCGGCGCAGTCGGAACGTTATCGCTGGAGCCACTGGCGCTTCAAGAGCGGCACGGAGCTGCGCGACTTCATCCGCGACGAGGTTTTTCCTTACATGGCCTCGCTGGCCAAGGACGAGCCCGAGGTAGCCGAGTACTTCCGCGATGCCGTGCTGGAGATCGTCGACCCCAATGTGCTCAAGCAGGTCATCGACGAGCTCGACGGCTTTGAATTCCGCAAGCTCGGTCCGGACGTGAAGGGCGACATCTTCGAATACCTGCTGGTGCATCTGGGTTCCAGTTCTCTCAACGGGCAGTTCCGCACGCCGCGTCAGATTCGTGCTTTCATGGTCGAGATGGTCGATCCCGACATAGGCGACTCGCTATTCGATCCGGCCTGCGGCACCGCCGGCTTTCTGATCGACGCGGTGGACTACCTGCTGGCCAAGTATTCCGACCACATCAGCGAGTACCCCATCTACGGGGAGGACTGGCTGGAGAAGAAGGGCAAGGCGCTGGCCGAATTGAAGGCCGATATTCCCAGACTGCAAACCTACCGCAAGGGCGCCGGCGAGAAGATTCCGGACTGGAGCCTGCTCGAAGCCTCGGTGTTCGGCACCGATGTATCCCGGCAGATGGTGCGCATCAGCATGATGAACCTGGTGCTGCACGGCATCCGCCACGCCAAGCTCAAGCGCGCCAATTCGCTGTCGGACATGGGCGGCCTCACCGAGGACGATCTGCGCCGCCGCTACAAGGTCATTCTCGCCAACCCGCCGTTTGCAGGCCAGTTGCCCAAGGACTCGATCCGCGCCGACCTGCCCACCAACAGCAAGAAGAGCGAATTGCTGTTCCTTTCATTGATGATGCAGCACCTCGCCCCCGGCGGCCGCTGTGCGGTGGTAGTGCCCGAGGGGCTACTGTTTGGCTCCACCGGCGCACACGTCGATTTGCGCAAGAAACTGGTGCACGACTTCGACCTACTCGCCGTCGTCAGCCTGCCGGCAGGCGTATTCAAGCCGTACGCCGGCGTGAAAACTGCCGTGCTGGTGTTCCGCAAGCCAGCCTCCGTAGCTGCCAAGCGCCTCGACAAGGTCTGGTTCTATGAGGTGCGCAACGATGGCTATGACCCGGACAAAGTTTCCGGCGGCGGGCGCGTAGAAACACCTGAGAAGAGCGATATTCCCGATCTGCTGACGCAGTGGAACGCCTACAAGGCCAGTGGCTTCGCCACCCCGCCCGGGCTGGAAGCGAACACTCTGCTGCCGCACGGCAGGGATGAAGCTACTTGTTGGTGGGCCACCCGTGAGAAATTGGCCGATGGTGACTATAACCTGGGTGCCGGTCAATGGAAGCCGCGCGTAGCGGAAAAGACCAGCGATGATGACCCGCGTGAGCTGGTTTTTGAGGCACTGGGCGATTACCGCAAGGTGGTAGCGGGGCTGGAGAAGCTGCTGGAGGAGTTGCCGCAATGAATTGGCTAACTGCGCCGCTGCGAAAGGTGGCACCAGCCATCACCGCGCAAATCGCCTTTGCACCGCATGATCACGTATGGCTGCTCTCACTCGATCAGATCGAAAGCGGAACCGGTGAAATTGTCGGAAAGCGCTACGCCCCCGCCTCAGATGCCGGGACGTCTACGTTTAACTTCGACACGGGCAATGTGCTCTATTCGAAGCTGCGGCCCTATTTGAACAAAGTGGCGATCCCTGACGAAGCAGGAATTGCCACTACTGAATTGATTCCGTTGCGGCCAGACCCAAAAACGCTCAATCCGCGTTTTCTTGCTTATTACCTACGCTCCCCCGGATTCGTAAACCAAGCCTCGCATCACGTTGCTGGGGCCAAGATGCCGCGCGTTGTCATGGATTGGTTTTGGGAGCATGAGACACCGATTCCGTCACCGAAAGAACAATCCCGCATCGTCGAACTGCTCGACGAGGCCGACCGCCTCCACCGTCTGCGCCGCGAAGCCGACGCCAAGGCCGCCCGCATCCTGCCCGCGCTGTTCCTCAAGATGTTCGGCGACCCGGCGACGAACCCGAAAGGCTTCCAAAAGAAGCCGCTGGGTAGCCTGATCAAAGTGAGGAGTGGGGACTTTCTTCCTGCCAGAGATATGGCGCAGGACGGAACATGTCCCGTTTACGGTGGCAATGGTATCAACGGTTATCACGACAGCTACATGTTCGATGACCGCAAAATTGTCTTGGGGAGGGTCGGCGTTTACTGCGGTGTTGTTCACTACTCAGAGCCAAACGCATGGATTACCGATAACGCGCTGTATATCTCGGAGAAATTCGAGCCATTGGATGACTACTATTTGGTTGCCGCGCTGGAACAGGCAAAGCTGAATCAATACGCTGGCCGTGCTGGTCAGCCGCTTATTTCGGGTAGCCGCATCTATCCTGTCGAGATTCTCGTCCCTCCCGAGGATTTGCAGGCCCGCTTTGCCAAGTCCGTGGCGAGTCTTCTATCTCTCGATGACATCAAGACTTCGGCATCAAATCGCATTGATCACCTGTGGGAGGTATTAATGGGTCGGGCTTTCTCCGGCCAACTCACCGCCAAATGGCGCGAGGCGCACATGAAGGAACTGCTAGCCGAAATGGGGCAGCAGGCCCGCTTACTGAATCTGCCACTGCCCGTCGAGTAGGATGCATTGATATGAGCGACAAGTTGCCGTCGACCGCGCTCTACGCCGATCTACTTTCCGATATCAAGCAGCGCGTCCGCCACGCCCAGTCGCGGGCCTGGCTGTCGGTGAATGCCGAGCTGATCCGCCTCTATTGGGATGTCGGCGCGATGATAGCCAGCCGCCAGCGGCTGGAAGGTTGGGGCGCGGCCGTGATTCCGCGTCTTGCCCGCGACCTGCACAACGAGCTGCCGGAAGAGAAGGGTTTTTCCGAGCGTAACATCAAGCGGATGCTGGCGTTTTACCGGGAATATCCGGATCTGGCATTTGTGCCACAGCCCGTGGCACAAATCAGCCAGGACCCAAAAGTGCCACAGCCTGTGGCACAAATCGCCGCCACCGAAAAGGCTGCGATCTTTCCGGCCGAACTGTTGCTGGCGGTGCCCTGGGGGCACCATGCCGAACTGATGGCCAAGGTCAAGGATTTGCAGACGCGCGGCTGGTACATGCGGGCTGCCGTGGAAAACGGCTGGAGTCGCCCGGTGCTGCTGGCACAGATCGAAACCGCTGCCCATGCCCGACTGGGGCAGGCAGCCAGCAACTTTGCCCTGCGCCTGCCCCCGCCGGACTCCGACCTGGTGCAGCAGACCCTGAAAGACCCCTATCTGTTCGATTTCCTGACGCTGGACACAGGCTTTCACGAACGGGAGCTGGAAGTCGGGCTCATCGCCCATCTGGAGAAATTCCTGCTCGAACTCGGCCAGGGTTTTGCCTTCGTCGGCCGGCAGTACCACCTGGAGATCGGCGATCAGGATTTCTACATCGACCTGCTCTTCTACCATCTCAAGCTGCGCTGCTACGTGGTGATCGAACTCAAGCGTGGCTCCTTCAAGCCGGAATACGCCGGCAAGATGAATTTCTATTGCAGCGTGGTCGACGACCATCTGCGCCACGGCGACGACAAGCCGACCATCGGCCTGATCCTCTGCCAGGAGCACAACCGCGTGCTGGCCGAATACGCGCTGCGCGGCATGGACAAGCCGATCGGCGTCTCCAGTTTCGAGCTGACCCGCGCCTTACCCGAAACCCTGCAAACCAGCCTGCCCAGCATCGAGGCCATCGAGCGGGAATTGGGTGAACTGCCAGAGGAACCTTCCAAGTGAGCCGCCCATCCGCACGTTTGCTGCACGCCCTGCGCGTCGGCAATTTCAAGGCCTTCGCCGATACCCAGCGCATTCCGCTCAAGCCCATCACCCTGATCTTCGGCCCCAACAGCGCCGGCAAATCGAGTTTCATCCACAGCCTGGCGCTGGCGCACGAGGCTCAGTTCGGCCGCGAGAAGCGCAGCCTGTCTCGACTGGATGTTCACCATACCGATGTCGGCGGCAGCGCCATCGATCTGGGCGGCTTTCGCCAGTACGTCCATCGCGGGCAGATGCACAAGCGCGTCGAGTGGGGCGCCGAGATGAAGGTGTCCGAGCTGACATCCGGCAGGGACAAGCGCCTGGCACAACTGCTGGCATCGGTCGAGATCGTCACGCTGCATATCGCGCTGGGCATCGAGCTGGATGATCAGGATCGTCCGAAGCCCGGGGCAACGCCTCGCGTCGAATCCATCGAGTTGGCCGGCGACGGTGCCGAGTTGTTGCGGATGAGCCGCCGCAGAAGTGATGGTCAGGGCAGCACCCTCCGCCTGGACAGGCTGGCCAGCGAGCACACGGTATTCCGGCAGGTACTGAAAGCCATCGTCGAATCGGCCACGACATCCGAGGAGATGCGCCCGGAGGATTTCAACGGCATCAACGAGGCCATCGCGCAACTGTTGCCGGAGTTGGTGATCCGCGTCGATCAATTCTTCCCGACCGCCGTCGACCTGCCAAAAGCGGATGGTGCGGAGCTTTCGCCAGTGAGCATGTTGTTCCCGGTAAGCAAAGGCAACCGGAAAGACGACATCGCCCAGGCCGTCCGCTTCTATCTGCCGCGAACCCTGAACGATCTGATCAAAGGCCTGGCCGAAGCATTGGCCGGCGAACTGAAACAACTGCAATACCTTGGCCCGTTGCGTTCCTTCCCGCCTCGGCATCTGGCCTTCGCCGAACACGAAGACTCGAACTGGTATGCCGGTGGCGGCTACGCCTGGGATGTCGTGCGGCAGGACGACGCAGTGCGCGATGCGGTGAACGGCTGGCTGGGATCGAGCAAGCTGAAAACGCCATACAAGTTGGTGGTGCGGTCACTGGTGGCACTGGATCAACTTGAAGGCGCAATTGAAGAAAAACTGTCGGAAGATAATTTTGCATGTGTGGAAGGTTTAACCCATGAGCGTGAATGGGTGGAAATTGCAAAGGCGTCGGATGACAGCCCGCTTCTTCCACAAAACGCAATGGACCATCTCTTGGATGTCCGAGGCGCAATCTCTGATCCTGAGCGAGCGGCATCCGAGATAGCAAAAACAATCGAAGAGTCCGATGCAGATCGAATCAGAGAGTTGGTGCTTGTCGATCAACGCACCAATACCGTGGTCACCCACCGCGATGTCGGCATCGGCATCTCCCAGGTGTTGCCGGTGCTGGTGATGGCCTATGGTTCACGGAACAAACTGCTGGCGATGGAACAGCCGGAGATTCACCTTCACCCGGCGCTGCAAGCCGAATTGGGTGATGTCTTCATCGAGGCTGCATTGGGATCGCGCCAGAACACGTTCATTCTGGAAACCCATAGCGAGCACCTGATCCTTCGGCTGATGCGGCGAATGCGGGAAACGTACCAGCGCAAGGAAACGGGGCTACCGCCAGTCACACCTGCCGATGTTTCCGTACTTTACGTCGAACCAGATGGCACCCGGAGCATCGTCCGTGAAATGCCGCTCAATGAACTGGGCGAGCTGGTGAAGTCGTGGCCAGGAGGTTTTTTCGAGGAAGGCTTGCGGGAGCAGTTTGACGATGCTTGACGAGTACGCCCTCCTGCCGGACATCTTCGATCAGGCCGCATACTCGAATCCGGCCTTCATCGAGATGTGCCTGCCGCACCTGAAGGAACCGATCCTTCAGGAAGCATTGGTGCGAGATCTGCGTGATGGTGGCTGGAGTGCCTACTGCCTCGCCAACGCCGGCAGCCTGCATCGACTGTGCAAGGAAATTCTCCGCAAGCTGCAACAGAACAACCGCCTGCGCCGTTTTCCCCAACAGAACGGGGCGGTGCCTGCATCGAATCTGGATTGGTGCCAGGAGGCACTGGCTACCCACGCGGTAGAGCCCTTGCAGGGCATCATCGCTGCTCACGCGACCACGCAACAAATCGCAGTGCCCGAGGTGGCATCGATCGAGAAACTGACCGGCACGCCCTGGTGGCAGGCACGCAGTCCATCGGTGACAGTGGATCGAAAGACAGCGGATTACCTCAGGGTATTGGATCGCGTACTCCGGAAGGCAAATTCACTGATGTTCATTGACCCCAATCTTGACCCCAGCAGCCACAACTATCGTGACTTTGTGCAGTTGCTGATTCCACTCGCGCAGCGTACGCCCAAGCCCCGGATCGAGATTCACCGCAGTTTTTGCAAGGGTGATGGCCCGGCGCGAACGTTTCCCACCGAGGCCGATTGGAAGGGTGCATTTTCCCAGCTGAGCAATCAGCTTGTCGCTCAAGGGCTGACCGCCGAGGTCTTTTTCTGGGATGACTTTCACGAACGCTATCTGATCGCCGACGTAATCGGCATCAGCGTACCCGCGGGCTTCGACGTCACCGGAAGGCCAAATGACTGCTCCACCTGGGGCCGCCTTGGCCGCAATGACAAAGATATGATCCAGCGCCTGTTCGACCCGGCGGCTCGCCAGCCGAAATGGCGGTTCAAGATATAGCGAAACGCCATGGCCGTCGAGTCACTCCCCGATTCCACCCGCCCCGCCCGCCAGCGCTGGGAGTCCATCCCGACCGATATTCGCCAGCGCCTGCTGGCCAACGTCTGGTGTGGGCAGTGCCGCCACGAGGTGGCGATCACCAATTTCACCGGGACCATCAAGAGCGGCCACTTGCTGCTGGAAGGCAAGTATGCCGAGTGTCACGGCGACGTGGCGCGGGTGATTGATGGCTCGTGAGCACGTTGCCGCCGAAACCCGCAGCAGTGCTCATTGGCCCCAATTGCAGGTGGTTCGGAAGTAAACTGCGCACCACCAGAACTTAGCGCCCAACTGTTCTCAGAGGCTGAGAGTTTTTCGTTTTCCGCCACGGAAGCGCGACCGGCGGCTGGCTGCCGCTGGCGCAGGGCGTCCAGCTGGTGCGTCCGCTGCTCGCGGGAGAGGCGCCGGCCGAGGCCCTGACCCACATCGCGGCGCTCGCCGCAACCACGGCGGCCGCCTTCACCGTGGCGCTGCACCTGACGCGGCGGCGCCTGCTCAGGTAGAGGTCGCTCAGCGAAATTCTTCCCGTCCGGGACAACCGCCCCGACGGGGAAGCCGCCGATGCCCCCGCGCCGGCCGCCGGGGCAAGGGGAGCGGCAGCCTCCGACCGCGCGTGCCGCGCGCCGGGATGACAGGTGTCAGGCATCAAGCCGGCGGCGATGAGTCGTCACACCGTGAGTCCGCCGTTGCGTTGGATGGGGTCGAGGCGGATGAGGTTGAGGGCAAAATGGCGCATCACGGCGAGGTTGTGGGCTGCATTGCCGGTGCGAGGGCATCTGGTCATCAGCAGAGCTCATATCCATGCACCAGTGCAAGGAGTTGTCGACGCGCCAGTGCTGACGCACGGCCTGGTTCAGGCGAGCGACATCAGCCGGCAGCCTGCCGAGGTAACAGCGACGTTCGAGCGTTGTCTTGCCTCTGCTCGACCGCTCCGAGGTGATTACGGCAAACGACTCCAAGCCCGGCCAATGCTCTGGTGCATGCAGGCAGTCGAGTTGGCGGCAGGCATAACAGCGGCACACCTCGAGACGACCGTGATCCTTCTCGAGGACTTCATCGAAGTCATGTGGCGTCTTGTCCGGCGCGGCCTCGAACGCGGCGAAGAGGTCCTCCATAGATTCGGCCAGTCTGGACTGGTTGTCCTTGACCGCGAGAGTGTAGTCGGCGCCACGATCGCGAATGGATTGGTCGATGCTCAACCGGGCGCCCATGGCGTCTATGGTGACGATGCAGCCCTCCAGCGCCAAGGTTGCCAGCAGTTCCGGAATTGCGGTCTTCTCGTTCGATTTCTTGGCGGTCGCCCGCTGTCCCAGCACCAGGTTCGCCCGAGCGGCAAAGGCGCTTACCAGATGCAAGGGCATTCGCTCAATCTTGCCCGAGCGCCGGCTGGTCTTGCCCGAGCGCCGGCTGGTCTTGCCGTCGATGCCGGCCACGTCGTCCTCGTCCAAGGCCGGAGCGACAGCACTCACCCAACGCCGGAACGCGGCAGCAGACGCCTCGGCATTAATGGCAGCAAATACCCGGCCAAAGGTGTCGTGCGTCGGTATCCCGTGTTCCAGCACCAGATACCGGCGAAACCAGTCCAGCTTCGCCTTCGCCCATTCCTCGATCTCGACAAAGTCGTCCGCCCCAGCCAGTACCCCACAGATGGCTGCCATCAGCAGTTCCCCCAGGTCGTGGTCGACCTTCTTCGCCTGCCTCGGATCGCGAATGCCTACCAATACATCCGCCAGTCGCACCTTGCCTTCCGTCTCCATGGATTACCCCAAAAAGGCAGAAAACTGCACAACTCAAGACCCTGTGAGCAGCCCAATCCTCGTGACTTAGCCCTTTGTCATGGAGCGAATTTGTAGGCATGAGACAGATGTGGTTTGGGTCGAACAGGTCGAGGTCGGCTGCGATTGGGGATGAATCTTTGAAGGTTCAGGGCGATTTCGGAGAAGAGTTCGGCGACGATGCGGGTGGTCAGGCGCAGGCGGCCGGCGAGCACGCGCGGCAGGAGGCGGCGCAGATGCGAGAAGGCGAGCGTGCGGTTGATGCGCCAGGGCGACTCCGGTTCGATGATCTGCTCGGTC